>Ga0315282_10009035_pt1 | contig 15934 bp, 12 predicted proteins | sample YL17G07_20_MG_FD_203693 | JGI IMG/M metagenome (GOLD analysis project Ga0315282, IMG submission 203693) | Sediment microbial communities from Yellowstone Lake, YNP, Wyoming, USA - YL17G07_20 | ecosystem: Environmental > Aquatic > Freshwater > Lake > Sediment | place: USA: Wyoming | collected...
GATGTAATGTTGTCTTGGCCCAATGCGAAAGGTCTGTGCGAGTGTGATCTTGAAGTTTATAGTCTACAGACACGAGCGGCATCCAATGAGGTTACCGCATTAACCAAACTCGCCGAAAAAAGCCTGTTTGTTGGAGGAGAACGATCGGTTAAAGGAATGCAATGCGTAGACAATCTTGAAGCAGTTCAGCCGATAACCAACTCGAAGACGCATGTGGCTGCCGAGCAAATTAAAAGTAACGTCTGCCTTGTTAAAATCGAGGCCACGGCACCACCAACACTTTCGCAAGAAGAGGTTTTAGCCTCGTTTTTCGCGGTTGTTGAAAAATGGGAAACTGCAGGGCACTACCGCGTAATTCTCAAGCCACAATTTCGCGAAGGCCACTTATTATTTTATTCAGAAGTTGGAGTGCAAACCCGCGAACGGTTACAGGAACAGCTAGCCAAAGCGGGTTTTTCAAACGTAACTTTTACTGAAGAAAAACTTGAAGCAGGCAAAGTGAAGGCGATCTGTGAAGAAGCATATTTTATTCAATCAGAAGTTTTGAGAGGAAGAGTTACACCAGAACAACCAAAAATAAAGCTTGAACGAATATATGAAAAAACAGGAAGATACAATTTTTTCAGTTTCAACGACGACGCAATTATAATTGACTCGCGTCTGGCTTACGATTTGGATCACTTGCAGAAGGCTGTTGCCTATGAAGTGGCCAGATACTTCATGCTTTCGCTCGTTAAATGTTCCTTTTTTGATGACGAGTTGAAGCCATACTGGGAAAATTTGGATTTTGTATACGAGTTTGCAGAGTGGCTGATCAACCAGGGCAAGAGCGAATGGCACGGTGCGGAAACGAATTTGTTTCACATTTTGGAACTGGAACGTTCAACCGAAACTCTCTTGAGCCTGCTGACTAGAAATAAGTTTTTGGAAGAAGTTTTGAAAGTTACTCTTCACCCATTAATAAGCGAACTGCGGGGGCAAAAAGAGATCTCGAGCGACCTTGCCGACATAAGACTCTGTAACCGAGTATTGGTGAAAGTGGCAACAACAATGGGCGGCTATGAAAAATTGAGGTGGTTTTTTAGGAGAGGCAAAATTTGGATTGTGCCCGATGGAGCAGGGGTTAGACTTTTGACCTTCGAACAAGTGTTTAAATGTCGTCAGGACGGTGCGGTTTACTGGATAAAGAATCTAATGAAACCCACCATCAAAGACTATGATTTAATGATGCATTCTGGCGTTAGAGGGCTTAAAGGTCTTCCTGAAATTCGTTTAACCGATCGAATGCACGAGAAAATATTACTGGTAGACCAAACATTGGAAAATACGCGGGAGCTCATTAAAAAAATTGATGCCGGGGAGTTAGGTGGAGTCGCGGAACTTCGCGACGCACTGGAAAAATCTGTCGTCGATTTGGAAAAAATACGGGCGTTGTTTGCGAATTTGAAAGTTTCAGAAGCACCGCTTGCCAAAAAAGAAGTTTATCTCGTCGTCCTGGGTCAAGAAGACTGAATGGGCATGAAAAACCTTTTAACTGACGCTTAACTTAGTTTGTTGGGGATCGAGTGTGCCATTTGATCCAGTTAGAGTCGCTTTAGAATTAGAGAAACAAGTTTCCGACGGCATGTATCGTAGATATTATCGGAGGGCGCGACCGGGATCATGGTATGGCGGAATTGCCACTGCAGACTGTTGTGGTTGTTGTTTGAAATGCGTTTTTTGTTGGAGTGGTGTGCCGAGAGATAAACCACGCGAGTGCAAGATGTACGCGGCGGGGCACATTTTTAGAATGTTAAAAGAGTGCGCTGAAAAGTTTAGGTACACTAAGATCAGGCTGAGTGGAAATGAGCCAACGATCGGGAGAAATCACCTCTTTAGAATTCTCGAGTTATGCGAAGAAAACAACTACTTCTTCATTTTAGAAACGAATGGAATACTTCTTGGGCATGACAAAGTTTACTGTGATCAATTAGCAAAATTCGGAAAAGTGCATGTTAGGGTTTCTCTTAAGGGAACGACTCCAAGCGAGTTTTCAATGTTGACCGGAGCAATCCCCAACTCTTTTAACCTGCAACTGAAAGCACTTGAAAATCTTTTGAATGCAGGCGTTTCATGTCATCCTGCAGTCATGCTATCATTTAGTTCTAAACGAAATTATTCGGCGTTGAAAACGCGACTGACAAACATTGACGCAAGTTTGGAGAACGCGATTGAAGAGGAATATGTGATTCTCTACCCCGTGACTGTTGAACGTTTGAGCAGAGCCGAAATAAAACCTTTAATTGCATATCAACCCCGTGACAAACAACAGTTTTGATTTTTCAAAAAAAAGGTTTTTAAGGGAATGCGCAGTTAAAATGTAGAGAGGTATCGTGATGCCTATTATAAAGAGTCACCTTCCATTCAAAGAAAGTTTCGTTCCTCCAACCCTAGCTGACCGTGACGCTGAAGTTCACTTTTTTCAGAAACATTTTGAACCGTTGACTCATGGAGATGTACAGCCCGTCGGAGTGCATGTGGTAGGGGGCATGGGAACAGGAAAAACAGTTACGGTGAAAGTAGTGCTCGAAAACGCGTCGATTCCAACAGTGTACCTTAACATGAATTCTTTAACAAAGGCGAAAACTTACCAGGCACTATCGCAAATCGTCGAGTTCTTTAAAGTGCAACCATACGGTAGCATATCACGTCTTGAAAGTGTGATACGACAGTTTGCTGGCGAAAAACCTTTTGTAGTTATACTTGATGAAGTTGATGACTGCCCTTCTGAAGAGTTGGACAAAGTAATCCATTTCCTATCTCGAGAAACGGCAGTAACTATTATTGTTATCTCTCGCAAGCCAGACGTGATCTATAAACTTTCCCGCGACACCATTGACGGCTTCAAATATCGCGAGTGTTTACTTCATCAATATTCAGAAGAAGAGCTCGTGTTGATTTTAAAACAGCGTCAAGCTCTCGCGTTGCACCCGGGGACATGTGATGTTGAGGTTTTGAAAGCAATAGCTAAAAAAGCCGCGAATACGGGCAGCGCCAGATATGCGTTGGATCTGTTGGGTGAGATAGCAATGTTGGCAGAAGCGGACAGTTTGGAAAAGATATCTGTTAATTTGATTGAAGAAGCGGAGGTAAACCTTGAGAAAAATCTAGTACAGAAAATGATTGGAAACTTGCCTCCTGCGCAACAGACAATTCTGAAGTGTCTATTCGCGGCACGAGACCGGGGTCAAACGTTAACGTTGCCACAGCTAAGAAGCGAAGTGCAACAACTAATGAGCAATATGAAAATAGGCATTATCACCGACAGAATGTTCTATGACGTTCTTGCCGATCTGAAAATTTGTGGGTTAGTGGCAACACAGCGAGTGAGTCTCGGTCAAGGAAAAGGCTTCGACTACTATGTGGAACTTGCCGAAACATTGAAATACCAGAAACTAGGATAAAAAACCTTAAATAGTATAAGTGTAACATAATAGTGTGGGAACAAAATGAGCCAAAACGAAGAAAAGATTAAATTGATCCGCAAATTAGCCGAGCAGATACTTTCAGAATGTGACTCCATTTTATCCACCCCCGAAAAAGCGCTAGCAGCACCAGCTCTGGCCACAAAAGCCCCGACAACGAAGCTTGATGAGATCAAAGCACGTTTTCCCAAAGAGCTTGGAGACATGCTAATCTTCTCAGAGAGAGATGACGTAATAATTATTAAACCAAGACAGTTTTTGGGTCCGGAAAGCTTCGCCAAAATTGCATCAATAATTCGAAGCTTAGGCGGAGATTACGTGAGTGCCGGACGTGACTCACACTTCAAAATATTGAAGAGCTAATTGTCCAATTTGCCAAAACCTTTTTTGAGGCGTACTTTCAACCGAAAAGGCTAAATTGTTCCCACGATAATGTGACGTCCTCTCCGGCCTAAAGGCTGGGGCTTCCCGCTTCACCACAAAAGTTTACCAAACCACGCAGGCTTGGCAGAGGTTTTTGTTCTACAGGCGTGTTCACCCACCGTCCATGGGCATAGCTCAAAACGAGCATTTCAACTATTTTCGCCGAGTTCACATCCCGAGAGAGCACTTCGCCGCAGACTGGACACGAGTGAGTTCTATCGCCTAGTTGCTTGGGCACCCACGACAGGCACCTCCAGCAGAACTGACTCGTGCCCCACGGATCCACGGGCACAAAGTACTTGCCCAACACGCGAGACTTAAACTCTACTTTCCTAATGAACTGGCCTCACGCAGCGTCCGCGACGCTTTTGGCCAGTCGATGGTTTCTAAGCATGTTCTCGACCTGCAGCTTCTCCAGTCCGAGCACATCGGCGTTCGCGTACAGCAACGAGACAACACGGTTCTGCGCGTTACCGCGTTGGCGAGCAACGTGCAGGTGCACTCGGGCAAGTCGAACGCCAAGGCGCTGCCGGTTCCGCGAGCCTTTCTTCGCTCGAGAAAACGCCTTTTGCAGACGCTTAATCTTGTCTTCCGCCAGTCGTAGGAACCGCGGGTTCTCCTCGCTTGAACCGTCTGCCAGCGTCAAAAACTTTTCGAGGCCCAAGTCGCCGCCAGCCACCCTTTCAAGCGCCTGCTCAATAGGTTTTCGAGGTGGCTCAACGACTTTGCAGCAGAAACACGCGTACCATCCGTCTGCTTCTCGCTTCACCGTCAACGTTTTCACTTTGCCTTCAAATGGCCTATGTAGAAAGATGCGTATGTAGCCGACTTTGGAAAGGTAAAGTTTGCCTACAAGCTCAGTTCTCTTGCGTTGAATTGTCTTTCCTTCGAGTCTAAAGCCTGACTGGGGGTAGGTTATTGACCGATACCGTTTTTCTTTCTTGCGTTTGGGAAATCTGGTTCTGCCCTCGAAATAGTTGTTGAAGGCCGCGTTTACTCTGGCAGCCACGTTCTGGGCGGCCTGGCTGTGTACGCCTCGTGTCTTCGCCATCATTCTCAACTGGTTCAGCGACGGGTGCTTTGCCATTTTCTCATCCCTTAAAAAGTTGTAGAGGGCGCAGAGGGTTCGCAGCTGGTTGTTCAACAGCTCGTCCTGCGCCTCGGAGGGATAGAGACGATACCTTAAAGTTCTCAACACGCAGATCACTACCCCAAGTTGTCCCAGAAGGTATTTAAGCCATTCATCCCTCGCCTAAAGTTAGGGGGCTTCTGGCTGATTTTAGGTAAATAAAGTGATTAAGCCGTATAAATGCCTTTCGGCTTTCATTCCCAACCTAAAGTTTGAGAACTTTCCGCCGATCAAGTTAAAGAATCCGCGTGCCCCTGCCTTTTTTTGTTTATTCACCATACAATTCAATGAAAAAATTTATTAGTTGGTTTACACCCTTATTATTGTGTGATGTTTGTTGTCACTTGAAATAGAGAATAAAAAAGAAATACGCACACACTATTCAGGAATAGTAATCTTTGCGGCGCAGTTAATTACGGTTGTAACTGGCATGACTTTTACCTTAATAGTTGCCCGCACACTATCGCAAGACCAGTATGGAGCGTTTGGAAAAATAAACATTCTAGTGCCTTACTTCACATTGTTGGCTCCGGCGGTACCGTTTTGGGTTATGCGTTTTATTCTCAGAAATAAAGAAGGCGCAGTGAAGACGGGAATAGCGGCCAACATGACGGTTGCATTCATGGTACTAGTGATATATTTGGGGCTAGCACCAATTATAATGCCTGTTTTCGGCTTTGGAGCCAGCGCGACATTATATGCTCTTATTGGGTTGCAACTAGCCGAAGCATACCTTCTTTCGGTTTTGGAAGCATGCCTCCAAGCTCGAGAGCCCCAACTAATTGGTTACGGGCTGTTGATTGGAGAGATCACAAAACTTTTCTTTGCATACGTTTTTATTATTGGAGCAGGCTGGTTATTAACCGGTGTCCTTTTGAGTTTCGTGGCGGCATTCATGGTTAAGATTATATTTTATGTTGGAATGCTACGTGAAGCTTTTGGCGAGCGCGCCCATTTTGGGTATATAAAAGAGTGGATTAAAGGTTCATTTTTCAACATTTACGGCATGATTGGTGAACGAATGGCCGCCATACTTTTTCTAATGGTTGCCCTATTTGGAGGAAATTTGGCAGTAAGTTACTACCAAGCGGCGTTGCCGATAGCAACAATTATTACTTATTCCTCTTTTCTTGCTTTCGCATTATACCCTAAAATATTGTCTGAAAACAAGCCGGAGGCGACAACGGCCTCTCTAAAACTAGTCCTAATGTTTGCATTTCCAATGACTGCGGGCCTTCTCGTGTTGCCCGCGGCGTACTTGAGATTGCTACAAGGCGAGGTTTATGTTCCAGCAGAGCAGATACTTCGTATTTTAGCCATTGACTCGCTTATTTTAACCCTTTCTGGAGTGTTTATGGCAGTGCTGTTCGGGGTTGAAATACCTGACGAGAACGGGGTGTCTCTCAAGAAACTTGTTGCAAGCAAAACCTTCCTCGTTTTTTCTTTACCCTACATCAATTCACTTGTGACGTTGCCCGTGGCCTTTTACATTCTAACTAATTTTACTGGAGGCAATCAGCTGTTAATCACGACTGATGTGGTGATTATTAGCACAATCGCACACTTTATAACAATGTTGTTCGCGGGGTTTATGGTAAAACATGCTACAAAAATAGTGTTTCCGCTTGAAAGCATTGGCAAGTATGTTTTAGCATCAATTATTATGGCATTGGTTTTACAGTATGTAATTCCCTCACCGACACGGTTAATTTCAACACTAGCCGTCACCACAGTTGCAACCCTACTTTACTTTGTAATATTAATTATTTTAGATAAAGAACTGCGAAGTTTACTCGCAAGTTTGCCACGGAAACTACACTCACTCTTCTAAAACATCTTTTTCAGGTTTGTCGAACAGAGAATCTATGATGCCTGACTGCTCGTGCCCAACACTAACCTCAAAAATAAATGTTATTAAAACCCAATCAGTCGTGAGGAGAACTTGGCCGAGCTTACACATTCTATCTTCGGCCGCCTTAAGAAGATTGTGTTGCTGACTATTTTCAACGTTCAAAGTAACACGACCAAATTTTGGCGGGCACAACGAAATATGCAAGCAAAGGTCTTTAATGCTAACCGCTTGAGAACCAACAACCGCCAATTTCAAGGCATGCTGTTTGGCCCCGCGCTTAAGAAAAAGATACGCCAACGAGCTGCTTGTTTCCAAGTGTTGACTGTTCCATCCGAACCAAGTTTTTTTTGCCGCTTCATAAAACCTGTTGCGAAGTGCCGTGTGCGACTCGAAACCGGATGATGCTTTGCTCAACCACCAATCAACCATTCGTCCAAAAACATCTAAAAACTCGCTTGTCGCCTCATCACAGTGACACCTAAACAGCGACGAGATTGTAACTGTTAACGGTTCAGCCATTTTTTCGCCCAAACTACGATTGTTTCATCTAGCTTTTAAGCTTTTAGCCGTGAAAAATCAACCTTTTTAAACTCTCATTACTCATAAATAATAGGGAATGGTGAAGCAAATGAATCCAATCTTTATGTTCCTCGTTGCGCGCTTCTTCGAGTGGTTCGACCCAGGATACTGGTTGCGCTGGTTCTGGAACAACATAGTTATGCTTCCCTTCCAGCTGATTTCTGAACTGTTGAACATTGGAATCCAAAGCTACTACTACAACCTGCTCGTAAGGCTGCCACTGATAACGGAATACCCCGCAGTTTATTCGTTATTTGAAATGATGAGAAACATTGCTTTTGGCTTCTTCTCTCTAATATTGCTAGTGGCAGGAATATGCTATTTGCTCGAAAGTTTCCACGTTGTTAAAGAGGGAGAAGCATTCAACATATTAAACAACTCAATATTCACAATCATTCTAATTTTCACCATAATTCCTATATATGAAGCCGTCGCAGGATTATTCAATGGGCTGACAAATTATATTATAACCTACCCCGTCACAGTTGGTGGGACAGTTTACAGCACGAACGCGGTTGATGCCATGGCAGTGAACGCCGCACGTGGAGGAGTCCAACCAGTCACATTCCTAATAATGTTCTCAGTTTTCATTGGTGCGTTCATGATTGGGGTGGGTCGACTGTTGCTATTGATGACCATAGTTGTTCTTCTGCCATTGTTATTAGTTTTGCGACTGGTGCCGTTAATCAAACAAATTGCTGATCGCATGCTCAACGACTTTGTCGGATTAATAATTGCATCTCTATTCACCGCGATAGTGCTCGAGGCAGGAACGGCAATATGGGCTACTTGGGGTTGGGGAGGAAACCCTGCTGAAGGCATGTTCTGTTCTTCCGTTTTGATGGCAGCGGCATTTATGCCGGCGATGCTAGCGTCTTCGTTTGGAACATTCTCACACGCCGCACAAATGATAGGATCACAAGTAGCGAGTACCACGAGCCAAATGGCAATGGCCGGAGCGTCCGCAGCCACAGGAGGCATGATGGGCGCAGCTGGAGGTGCGATCGGAGCAGTAAGCGGAGGGGCAGGCGGAGCGATGGGCCAGGCGACAACAGGGGGCGCAGGTGGCCTGCGTGGAGCCCTTAACGTTTTGTCGCACACCATAGGTCCTGCCGCCATGGAAGGTTTGAAGGGCGGCGCCATGGAAGGATTGGCTGGCAGAGGAAAGCCTACAACGCCTTTCAAAGCAGCAATTAAAGGTTATGGTGCAGGCAAGGGGGCGGCATTAAACTCAGCCGAAAGTTTGTCAAGAGGCAACCTCAGCACATTAAGCGACTACTATGAAGGAGAAGCAACAGGCGGCGAAAAGAGCGGGGCAGTAACTCCAGATCAATCTTCCAGCAAAGGTCGTGCGGGGGCCATGAATATTCTTGGCTTGAATGACGAGGATGCAGGAAGATTCACACAGCAAATGATGGATCCAAAGGGCATGACTGGGGAACGCGAAGATTACGAAAACTGGGGTCGTTGGCTTAAAGGTAGATTCCAAGAACATCAAAGAACCGGCGACTACCGAAAATCATATCGTCTATTAGGCAACTTGCGTGAAAAATATTCACCAGCAGATTTGATGACGCCTGAAAACAGCGGATTGCTTCACGAAACTCGCAACGTAGAAATGCAGCATGCAGTTGGCTGGAGTAAACAGGCACCACTGCAAGGAGCAATGCAGATGCCACAACCAGTAGCCGCAAGGATATCAATACCCTGCAGTTCTCCGGCGGTTGAAACACAAGTTCAAGCATTACCCACAGACGTTCAACAGAGAGTAGTATCAACCATTTTGCCACAAGAACAGGTTATGGGAGTAAATGAGCTTCCAGATCGTTACGTGATCAACTACGTCACTCCCGCACCTTCACCCGCAGCTCAGCCAAGAATGCGCCAGAAAGAAATAATCAAGACAGTGGACACAGTGACACACAAAACTCTCGATGAAGTTCAGCACTTCGTTAACTCACTGTAAACTCCCCATTTTTAGCACCATCTATTTTTATTTTTTTGAATTTCTAGCGGTTAAGAATGGAGGCTTTAGCGGAGGTGAGTGGGAAACCCCACACCCTTTAGGGGTGGGAGCACGTCACATAAACATTTGCAAGAAGCCCACCTATTTTAACTTGTTGCGGAAACATTTTTAAGGAGGAAGAACATATTTTGTTGGTAGGGGAAACAATGAGTTCTCTCGAGCTTGAAGAGCGAAAACGTTTACTTGTTGAAATGCGAGAGCAACTCCTCTCAATTGTCGAGAATATAAATAAAGAGTTGAGCAAAATTGAGTTGGAGGAGGGGCCGTCAACTCAACTAGTTGACCCTACTGGAAAACCCTTGGCTAAAGTTTTTGAGCGAGAGAATGAAATTGTGTTCAGAATTTACGCAACTTTCAGAGTGCCAATTGATGATGTTACCGTTAAAAATTTCTTAATCAAAAAAATTCTTGACGGGTTAAAAGACAAAGGATTCTCATATGAGGTTCACGATGTTGAGGGGCTAGTTCGTGAAATCGTTGTGAAGGGCGAGTTGACAAAAGAAGACGTCGAAATGCTGAGGAGAACTATCGCGTGGGTAATTTTAAAATCAAGGAGTGGTGGAGATGGAAACAAGAGAAAAGCTCAGTAAATTATCTCAGATTCCAGTTGAGGAGCTTGATAAAAAACTACAGTTTAAAGAGGACAAGGGCAACCAGCTCATTATAATAAAGGAAGAGCTCGACCGCGAAACGTTCAAAAATATTGCGCAAGCAGTTCAGGCGCTTGGTGGGCAATACGTTAAAACCGAGAAATTTTTCAAGTTGCCTCTTGCTAAAGAAACACCATGGGAAGAAGTTGAAACCGCGTTGAAGTCACTTCCAGACGACATAAAACTAAGTTTGACCGTCGACTTGATCGTTAAAGCTAGGAGTTTCATGGGGCCACAAAAATTTCGGATTTTGATAAAACAACTTAAAGACATCGGCGGAACATACGTGCCGGGCAAAGAGCAGGCACACTTCGAGCTTAAAGTGGCCATTCCAATAATTAATCCCGAAAAAGAGTTGGTTGACCGCGTACAATACGGTGGGCTTTCAGCGTATCAGCAAGCATTACTCATGCAGGAGTTAATCACCAAGTATAACTACTCTCAAGAAGACTTGGCTGCAAAACTGAAGCGCAGTCGCTCTTGGGTCGCCAACCACATGAGGTTGCTACAACTGAAAGACAAAATACCCGAGCAAATGCTGAATTTGTTGTCCGAAGGCGTTGCACGAACATTGCTTTCAACACCTCCAGACCACTTAGAGAAGGTGGCTGAAGAATATGTTACAAGGGCTAAAAAAGGCCAGGCGCCATCAATAGCCGAACTGATCCAAATAATTAAAGACGCAAAGCAAAAATAAACCTTTTAAAGCCAAACCACCAATAGAAAGTAGGAGAAATAACATGTCACAAGGAAACCAAAACCAGCAAGACGAGTTGATTACGCTGGGCACCGATGACACCGGAGAGCGGTATGGCATATACACATCAGACAGGGTACACATGGCCACGGTTGGCCTTCCAGGAACGGGAAAATCAACACTTCTCTTGCACCTAATCTTGCAGAATATAAGAAAAGGAGAAGGAGTGATGGTGTTAGATCCTCACGGAGATCTGATATCCAAACTGCTAACACATCTTCCACGGGAATGTTGGGACAAAGTTGTTTACATTGATCCAATGACTGCTTTTAAATATGGGCGCGTGGTTCAACTGAACTTTCTTGAATATAAAAACGCACTAGAACGTGATCTGGTGGCTAGAAGCCTGATGGACAGCCTTGCAAAGATTTACAGCAAGTTTTGGGGTCCCCGCCTCGACATGATAATGATGAACGGGATATATGCTCTGTTGGAAGCAGGCACCCCAACAATCGGGGATGTGTACCGCGTAATCGCAGACGAAGATTTTAGAGAGGGAATATTGGCGCGAGTTCGTGATGCCAAGGTACGATCATTTTGGGAATCGGAGTTTCGTTCAATGCCAAGAGACGCCAGTGCTAGCGTGTTAACTAAAATATATCGTATTGTTCAGGAAAAGATTTTACAACCAATGTTTGAATGCCAAAAAAGCAGCGTTGACTTTAGGGAGATGATTGATACTGGGAAGATTGTGGTAATAAATTTGATGGAGGGGCAGCTGACGAGCGACCTCGTTAACTTTTTGGGTAGCCTAATACTTGCACGCGTTTATCTTGCGGGCATGAGTAGAACCAACATTCCAGAATCGCAACGTGTGCCATTTTATGTTTACGTTGACGAAGCTCCTCGATTTGTAACCAGCAGTGTTAGCGACATGTTGCAGGCACTAAGAAAATATCACGTTTACACAACTCTTGCATCACAACATCTTGAGCAATATCGCGAAGACGTTGCCGACTCCATTCCTGCCCTCTGCGGAGCGTTAATAGTTTTCGCCACTGGAAAAGAAACAGCGAAAAAAATAGAAGGTTTCTTCCTGCCTGTAATTACCGCCGACGACATTCAACATTTGCCACAATTTTGGTTTGCAATTTCAACCATGGTGAAGGGTGTTCGAGAGGCCATCACGCTCAAGTGTATAGATGAAGGTTTTGGACCCGAAGATCCAGAAACAATCATAAAGTACAGCTTAGAACATTTCGGAAGGCAAGTACAAGTTGAACAAGAAATGAGGGGAGAAGAAACGAAAGTAGCACTTTCCGAGTATCCAGAACCGTCTCCGATCATGTGGCTTACAATGCTTAAGATAAAAGTCGAAGGAAAAATGGAGAAAGATGATATTGACAGGATACTTTCGCGCAATTGGGGATTTAATACCCCCGACACCACAGAAGCAGTGTCTACACTGTCACTTAAAAGCTACCTGCTTGTGACAAAGCAGGTTAAAAAAATGGATGAAAAGATGCAGCTTCCCGACGGGGCAACAAAATACCATCAAATAAAGAAGACAATTTACAGTTATTCCGTTTCGCCACTTGCGATCAAACTTTTCTTCACTGATGTGCCCGCATCACCACGTGCAGGAGGAGACGAACACCTAGCGATTTTGGCGACAATACTTTCAGATATGAGATCGGCTGGCAACTTCTGCTTTATAGATTTGGGTGCAGAAGGAGTTAAAAAGAAGCCAGACGTCTTAGTTTATCCTCTATCAAAAAAGACTGACGAGTCGGGGCGAGTGCGAGTTAACCCAAGAATGTGGGATACGCCGCACGTTTTTGCCATTGAAGTTGAGACAAATCCAATGTCTTATAAAGAACGGCTTATTGGAAACTGGACGAAATGCAAAAATTTGGGTTTGCCAGTAATTTTTGCGGTTCGGAGTTATGAAGTTAAGTTGCAAACTGAGGAGTATTTGCGTTCTCAAGGGGTTCCAATCGTTCCGAACATTCTTGAACAATACGCTCCTGGAAACGCGTTGGTGATCTTTGTTGAACAGGGCATGCGGGTTGCGCTTGGGGAACTCTTCGAGCAAGATCAGATAACTGCTGAAAGACCGTCGGAAACCTACCAGAAAGCACCAGAAGAGGTGACAACCGAAATCATTGAAGAAGCCAAACCCGAAGCCGAAATCAATCCAGTCGAGCTTAAAATAAAAGAGGTATTGGATCAAGGATACCGTTTGGTTCTTAAAACAGTACAAAACAAACTGTACTTGACTGCGAGAAAAGGCGATGAGGTTCGTTCGCTTGGCAGAATGACGCCAGAACTTGAAAAAATTGCACGTAAATATGGGGTGCCAATCCCACCTGCCCTGGAAACCAAAAACGAGTGAATATCATGAAAACCAACAAGTTTAAAAGGTGCTACCAATTATTATTTAGTGGTGAAAGCGGATGCCACGAATAATTCTCGCCCTATGCTTTGAAGATGTTGGCTTGTTAAGTGAGCCAATTCTTGATACGCCCATCGGCAAATTCAGCATTCGACAAACCATTATTTACCTCACGTTTGGGTTGATCGCGGTTTTGGCATATATAAATATTGAAGAAATGACTGGAATGATTGCAGCCGCAGTCATTTTTGTTATAGGCATCACCTTTTTCGGGCGTAAAGTCAAAACTATGGCACCAGAAAAAATGTTAATTTACCTTCTTTTCCGCAGAGGAGCGTTTCCAACTATCAAAAAAGAGAAAAAACAAGGAGATTTAGAAGAAAGAGGCGAGTTAGGAGCTGAAGAATTAAACATCCCAAATGTTGTTCGCGTGGCCTCTCTACTTGACGCGCCAGTGAAACTTGTCGGAGTTTTGCGCAACCCGCAAACGGGAGCACCCATAGCGCACACACCATTTGACGTGCTAGTTAACGGGTCAAGAGAATTCTCGGGGACCACAGACGAAAGTGGCTTCTTCGTCGTCTTCTTTACCCCGTCAGGTTACGGGTTGTTCCAGCTTGAGATAAAGCCTGAAAAAAGCACAATCTCACAAACAATTCCAGTTCAAGTTGTACCCTCACGAGAGGCTTTGGGAGGCAGAAGCTAAATGGAGCGAGCAGCATATTACTACGAAATACTGCCTGTAAACTTCGTGATGCTTCCAAACGACAAGCAGGACGAAACAACCAACGCGTTCAGGCGATTTTTGAACTCCCTTTCGTTTCCAATACGAATAATCATCTGGAAATCTTCAAAAACTGCCAAAATTGGAGACATCGAAATTCCATGCGAGTATTACCGCTTCTTCATCGAGAGCAGAGGGGAACCAATAGACTCTCAACTCGAGGCTTGTGGATTAAAATTTCAGCCAGTAACTGAAATACCGCGGCTAAACGTTGTTAAAGGCTTTACGAAATACGTTGTCGCACAAGACGGTTTGCTGGCCAAAACAAGCACCATTCTACGCCTGCCCGGGACTTTGATTGAAGGTTTTATATGCGAAACCTACGGATTCGCTGATCAAATAATTATTTCTATACATCCAATTTCTCCAGAAGTTGCTGCAATGAGATTCAGAAAATACATGCGCCTACTTAAAAGCATGATATTAGCCGACCAATCCAAAGGCAAAATGCCCATGGAAGACACGGTAATAAAAGCAAATTTGGCAGAAACAACATTCAACAAACTAGTTGGTGGAATGACGCGCCTCTTTGACGTTACTACCAACATAACCGTTACTGGACAAGACCCAGCAAAAGTGAAGGAAAAATTCAGACACGTCAAAAGCATTTTACAGGCTAGACTTATCACATTAGACACTCCCGCATTTCTACAAAAAGGAATGGTTAACGGAGACGTCGGCAAAAAACTAGTGATGGACACCGATACTTTAAGTGCATTCTTTCCATTCGTTAGCGCCGAGGTAATCGAGTCGCCAAACGGCATCTTCTTAGGGATCAACCGTTTAACTGGAGCACCAGTTATATTCGACTCGTCTCTACGTATGAATTACAACCTATTAATCGCTGGTAAATCCGGTTCCGGAAAAAGTTTTCTTTCCAAAATAATAATAACACGTTTTCTGCAGAAACACCGCAAAGCAGCACTCTTCGTTATTGACCCTGAGAGCGAATATACCCGACTGGCGGAGCTCGTAGGCGCAAAGAGGATCGAAGTTACGCGAGAGCGTGGTTTAGGACTGGATCCGCTAGTATTGTTTGGGACGAGTAAGGACTCTGCTGCCAACATACTCACTGACTTGACGGGAATACAGGATCCGGAGCTACACTCCGAACTTAGAACTATTGTTGGTTTCTCAAAAACATTGCAAGAAGTTTACGATCAAGCCTCAAAACCTCTGAAGGCATATCTACGCTCGTTAGTTGAAGGACCGGATAGTTTTCTGATCAAGGGCGAACCGTTGGAATTCACACAAAAAATGGTTTTTGATTTGCATCAACTACACCGCGAATTCACGCTAGTAAAGAGGGGTACAATGACTCTTCAAGCGGCTAGCGTATTGCTGTTCAGTAAAATATGGCAGTTGCTCGAAGACCCGAACTTTTTGCCCCTGCACGTTCCAAAACTGGTCGTCGTTGACGAGGTTTGGCTTTACACTTCAATGCCAGCCGCAGCAGCATTTTTGGAAGGAGTGGCAAGGCGAGGGAGAAAGCGCAACGTTTTCTTCGTTCTAAACACACAACGAGTAGCAGACGTGATGGAAAGTTCGGGGGGAAGAGCCCTGCTTGAAAACTGTGCATCAAAAGTTCTACTTAGACAAGACGAAGCAGCGATTAAACTCGTCGGAGAAATAGTAGATCTCTCGCCAGCCGAAAAAGAGGCGTTACTCGAATTTGCGCCAGGCCAAGGAGTACTGATCGCTGAAAACGTTCACATACCCGTAAACTACATCGCAACCAAAGACGAGTACAAAGTATTCACAACCCGTCCAACTGAGCAGTAGCTTTTTTTAGTGGTTGGAGCGCATCACATGAAGTTGGCCAAGGACTCTTGTTTTGAAGATTCTTTTTCTTCTTCGGGGGCGCCGAAGAGTAGGGTGAGCTCATCGTGGACCAGTTGAATACGTTGGAGATAATAGGCGGGCAAGTTGTACTTC
>Ga0315282_10009036_pt1 | contig 15933 bp, 21 predicted proteins | sample YL17G07_20_MG_FD_203693 | JGI IMG/M metagenome (GOLD analysis project Ga0315282, IMG submission 203693) | Sediment microbial communities from Yellowstone Lake, YNP, Wyoming, USA - YL17G07_20 | ecosystem: Environmental > Aquatic > Freshwater > Lake > Sediment | place: USA: Wyoming | collected...
CGCCCACGACGATCCCCTCCCCGATCCCATCCCCCCCTGCCCCCAAAACCCAGAGCACCGTCGGCAATCCGACCTCGAAATCGGTTCTCAAAAAGCTGGTGAGAAATCCGGGCTAGTCGCTGTGGCCCCCCACGACACACTTCAGGGCGGGAACCAGATTGCGAGGGCGAATGAATCAGAAGGTCATCGTCATGCCGAGGGTTACAGCGCGCATACTCATTGGCCCATAGAAATATCCTGCGTCGCGCCGCGGGCCTTGGTCGAGGTCGCGCTGGTAGGTGTCGAACAGATTGTTCACCTTCAGGTACAAGCGCATTCTGGGCCTCTTACCCGCGCTCCGGCTCAGGTCAAACGCGCGGCTGAAGACAAGATTGTACACGGCAAATTTCGGGGTTTTCTGCAGTCGGTCCTCGGGGATATAACCCGCGTAATGCGGAGCCAGCATGGACCCCGTGAAGTCAGCCGTGGCAAATATGGACATATCATGCGGCAGAAAAACATCGATGCTGGCAAAACCGTATCGGTTCGGGGCGCGGAAATAGCGCAGGCTGCCGAACACTGGCTCCGGCTCCTGATAGCGCGCCTGTTGGAAGGTACTGCCACCCCGCAGAGCCAGGTTCCGGTTGATCCGCCAATCGAGGTCGAACTCGACTCCCCGAACGTGTGACCCCGCCCCGTTCACTCGCAGGAACTTGCGGAAGCCGCCGCCGGGTACCTCCGTCTCCTCCAGTACAAAGACATCGCTGAGCTTGGTCCAGAAGAAATTGACCCCCGCCTGAAGGTGCCCTCCCCGAACGTCACGGATATAGTCGAGCGAGCTTGTCCAGCTCAAAGCCGCGTCTTTTTTCAGGTTGGGTGAATTCTCGATCACGAAGCCTTCGCCACCCACTGCCATGATGTGCAGGTCCTCGTCAAAGATCCGCGGAGCACGGAACCCGGTGGAAGCACCAAAACGGAGGATCCAGTTTTCACTCACGCCGATCCGCATGTTGCCCCGCGGGCTGGCAACCCAATTCCTCAACGTGTTGCTCTTGTCGGCCCGGAGGCCGGCGACGATCGTAACGCGGGGCTTGAGCTTGAATTCGTCCTGAAAGTAGAACCCTGTGTTTCGGAAGACTTGATTGAAGGAGCGGCCGTAGGACGGGACGTCGTCCTGAACTTGTTCACGCCAGAACTGAAATCCCGCCATTAAGGTGTGTGACCCTGTCTGGTGACCGAGTTGGGCATCGGTAGCCCACATAGGGTTCCGGGTGTTGCCGTAGGCGTGGGGATCGAAATTGGTCCCGTAGTAGGTATTTCGCCGCAGGTAGCTCAAGCTGGTAGCCAACGTATAAAAGGTGGAGGCAGAGGCGGAGTGCTTCCAGCGCAGAAAGCCGCTGGAACGCCTGGAATCAATCATCTCTGTGATAAACGTCTGCTCCGGAAGCAAGTCGAGATGATCGCCGCCCCGGCGGTGTTCGTCCATCGTATTTCCTCCGAAGGTGAGCTGGCCTCTTCCCTGGAGGAAGTGGTGATGCAGCGTCCCGCCACCTCCAAACAGCCTTCGCTTCGGAAGCTCAGTGAAACCGTCACGGTCGCGGTCAATCGGGACCCTCTTAAGTCCCCGAAAATAGAAGTCCCCAAGAAAGCCCAAAGGCAACTTGCGGGTCTGTGCCATCAGGCCGACGCTCTGCTCGGGGCGGCCGTATTGCCACCCGACTTGACTGTCAAAGCGGAAAAAGTTCCGGTGCGGTTCGCGACGGATCAGATTGATCACGCCCCCCACGGCATTGGGACCGTAAAGGGCCGACGTGCCGCCTTTGACGATTTCGATTGACTGCAGAAACTCCGTGGGGATTTGATCGAGCGCATAAACCATGCTGACACTCGACATCGTGGGCAGCCCGTCCTCCAGCATTTGTGTGTAACTTCCTTCCAGGCCGTTCAGCCGGACGGCCGTCACGCCGCAGTTCTGACAATTGTTCTCCACGCGCACCCCGGCCACGTTCGCCGTCAACGCTTCTGCCACGGTGCGCGTCGCTTCCCGCCTTATGAAAGATTCTGGAATCAGGTCGGTCCGCACCGGGGCGTCCACCACCAGGTGTTCGGTGCGCGTGCCTGTCACCACGACTGAAGTCCTCAATTTCTCCCGCTGGGTAAGCTGAATATCCACTGTGACTGGCGCTCCCGCGGAGAGATCGACCGTGGTTTTCTGGCCGGTGTAGTAGCGGTCGCTGGAAATCACAATAAGGGTTAGAGGACGGAAAGGTAGATTATCGAAACGGAACAGCCCCTCCTCATCCGTCAGAGTCTGCTTCGAAAGTTCCTCAATTGTGACAGCGACAGCCGCCACCGGCTTGCCCTCCTCGTCCACGACCCTTCCCTTGATAGTGGTGCCTTGCGGCGTCGGAGAGGGCGTCGAAACCGTTTGGTCGTCTTGCACACAGCCCGCAGAGAATGCTGTGGGGATACACCCCGTAACTGGCAAGAACGTGAGAAGTAGGACGTAAGACCTCATCTTCCTCTTCCTCTTTTTGAATTCCCGAAGGCGCAGAGGCCAAGGGGTGTTACCTAACGAGAAAGACTTACTGTCAGGCGCTTGCAGATGACATGGCCTCTTGCGACCATCGTCGCTGGGCGGCTCGCGAAAAGGGAGGTTTGACGATAGAAATAAGACAGAATATTCATTGTCGGTATACCCTGATTGCCAGCCGTCGTTCATCGGCCCCGGGTGCTCACCCCGCCGGGGTCAAACCATTCTTCGACCTTGGGATCAGGCCGAAATAGTTTCTCCTTTTCCTCTCCGAGGTGCACAACTCCGGCAACGCCCGCCTAATTCCAGTCGAACCACACGAACGGACAGGCCGTGGCGCCGTTCAATCTGGGCCTTCAACCGTTCGAGCAGCGGCGTTTGAATCTCGACGACGCCGCCACATTGCTCGCAGGTGAAGTGGAGATGCTCTTTTTCCTTGTGCGCCTCGTAGTAATGACCAATCCCTCGCACATGCATGAGGTCAAGCTCGTCAATGATTCGCAGCTTCTTTAGAGACTGTAGAGCGCGATAGACGGTGGCAAGGTGAAGGCCGGGCATTCGCTGGCGGGCCCGACGCCATACCTCCGTCGCATCAAGATGTTCGCCGGCGTTCTGAAGGACTTCGCCGATGACCGTGCGCTGATGGGTCATGCGGATGCCGTGGGTTCGAAGCTGGCTGAGGAGCGGATCGGGCTGTTTTGCGTGTTTCGCGAGAGCCACGTTAGTTGCGAATAATTCGCAACTAGGAATTTACTAGGGAGGCTGCGGCTTGTCAAGCGGTAATTTCATTATTGGTTCGCACCTGAAATGTCCGGTTGAATTCACAGGTGGGTTGTCCGTTGAGGGCGGGCTGGGACTTTTGTACGATCCATGAGGCGTGCGCCAGCCGCGAGTCACATCAATAGTCCAGCACCTTGTCAGCCGCCAGGATGGTCTTCGCCAAGGCCCCTTCTTTCCCTAGCTGCGCACCAGCACGGAGATCGCGTTCCGTAATGCCGGCGTGCTCGGCGCAGTGAGGACAAAGCAGAAGACGACCGCGGGCCTTGACGAACGCGTCGTACTCCTCTGATCGGGGATTGTGAGAACGGAATAGGATTGCTTGCGGTGCGGTGAGCGTGCTTTCACAAGAAACGACTGATACGCATTGAGCGGTGAATGCTGCCCCGGGGGGAGCTGCGTCAAAGAGGGCGTCAGACTTCTGAGGATGCCGAGTGGCGTACGACTGTCCGCCATGTAGGGCGCAATTCCTGGAGGAGCAGAGCTATGGGACGGTAAACGGCATGAGCGAACTTCGTGAAGGGGAATAAGAGAACGATCTCCATGCCAATGACCACATGCACCAGGAAGAGGACGTAGGCCCAGACCGCACCGCGCGGCAGGTAGAGTGCGACCTCTACCAGGAAGCCGGTAACCGTGACCAGCAGCAAAAGCCACAGGAACAACCAGTCTGACAGCAAGGAGTGGCTTGAGTACTTCTCCGGTTTCTTGATGCGGGAAACCAGCGCGCGTAGTGTCCCGAACAGGATGAGCACGCCGGTCAGCGTGCCCAACAGCCTTGTGGGGTGCCAAAGGGGCACCGGCTGCCCGGGAACCTTGTCGGCCAGCAACAGCAGCAGGTAGTCGAGCGTCGTCGCCGCCGCCAATCCAATGAACCCCCACATGATGGCCCAATGCATGAACCACCGGCTGCGGTACCACGGCGCCTGTTGTTCTTCGGTGCAGGTTCGGTACCGTTTTTCGGTGGCCATCTCGGCCGCAACCTTTCCTGTGGCCGCAATCAGGCGGCGCAACGGGTTCGCGCGCTGGCCAGTCGGGGGTGTGGCCGGGTTTGTTCCCGTGCGCGGAAGCAGCCAGACAAGGCGCAGGACCCCGAACACCATCGCGAACAGGGCAATGAGAATCGCCGCCAGCCCCGTGTCGTGAACGCTCTCGAACGAGATGAATGCAAAGATATCCGCACGATCCAGGTTCATCGCTCCGCTCTGTAAGACCAGGATCAAGGCCAGCAACAGGCTCAAGCCAGCCAGAAACAGCACGCTGAACAGCTTCGAGGTGTAGAGGAGACGCGATATCCCGGTGGGATCAAGGGAGGCAATCGCGTAGCGGCGCGCCGAAGCCATGAACTCGCCCGGCTCGGCCTGTCTCGGACAAGTGTCGGAGCACTCGCCGCAGTAGTAGCACAGCCAGACCTCTTTGCTGGCGAGGAGGCGTTCACGATCGCCGATCTGGCCGTAGCGGATGATCCTTCTCGGGAAGCTGGCGTCGCCGTTGGAAAGCGGGCAAACGGCCGTGCAGTTGCCGCAGTTGAAGCACGCGGTCACATCGAAGGCGCCGAATCTCTTCAGTTCGCCGAGCAACTCCGTGTTGACCTGGCCAGTCACTTCCGCTCCTCCTCAGCCAGAGCGTACTTGTAGTAGTCCTCGCACTGCTCGCCCTCCAGGATCCTGCCGTACTTCTTCCATGCCATCAGGTACCAAAGAATCTCATCTGTGGGCAGGCCTGTCGCGGCATGGAGCTCCGGCACCGTCAGGGGTCCGCTCTTGAGCGCCTCGCGAATCTTCTGGCGAATCCTGGCCTGCTCCCGGCTGAGCTCCATCAGTTCCTTCGGCACGCCACCACGATGCTGGCGAGCGACCTGCGCTGTCTTCGTTTCGGTCCGGTTTTCGAGTTTCCTTTCAGTTCCGCTCATCTCAATAGTCGGCGGTGATGGCTTCGACCATGGCCTCAAACTGGTCGAGCCGACAACCTTCAAGCTGAATCGCTCCGTGTGGGCAGGCCGGCACGCACATCCCACAGCCCCGGCAGAGTGCGGGGTTGACTTGGGCCCGCAGCGCGGTGGTTCCATTGACTGTCACTTCGCACAAGGAGATCGCCTTCTGGTACCGGCATTCCTCGATGCAGGCTCCGGATCCCTGGCAACGCTCCAGGTCCACTGTTACGACGAAGGGGGCCAGTTCGATGTGGCCCTTCAGAAGCGTGGCTGAGACTCTGGCAGCGGCAGCCGAGGCCGCGGCACAGCTCTCTCCAATGTCCATCGGCGCCTGGCAGGTGCCCGCCAGAAACACTCCACTGACAGCGGTTTCTACCGGTCTCAATTTCGGATGAACCTCTTGGAGGAAACCGTCAGAGCTCCGAGCAAGCTTGAGGGTTTCCACAAGCCCGGTGATGTCGCGGGGCTTCATGCCGGTCACCAACACCACCAGATCCGCCGGCGCTTCCACTTCCTCGCCCCAGGTGAGCGTGTCTTTCACGGCCACTGCCAGCGGAGAACCGTTCCCCGCCGCGGCCTTGCGAATCACCGGCGGCTCCTCCGCCACGTAGCGGAAGAAGAGAACCCCATGCTTTGAAGCGTTTTCGTAATAATTTTCGTGACCCCGCCCGTAGGTGCGGATGTCCCGATAGAAGTCGAAGATGTTCACTTCCAGGTGGCGCTCTCGAATCTCATTGGCGGCCTCGAGCGCGGCGGTGCAGCAGAAACGCGAGCAATAGTCGTAGATTCGGCCGTCAGGGCCAGGCTGGTGGATTCCCTCGATCTGGCGGCTGCCCACGCAGTGAATTAGGCACACGTTTCTGACGGGCCGGCCGTTCAGCTCCAATCGGCCCCCGGTAGGACCTTGTGGGTTGAGCAGACGGAAGAGTTGCGGCAATGTGATCACTTCGGGGTATTCCCCGTACCCATACTCGCCCAGGCGCGGCTCATAAGGATCGAAACCGGTCGCCAGCACGATCGCGCCCGCCTTGAGGTCAATTTCTACAGGTTGCGCATCGAGCACAATCCCATTGCCCCCAACGGCCTCGACGCATTTCCCGCACCGGGTGCAGGTTTTCCAGTCAATGGCGGGCAAGGGCGGATAGGAATCCTGGGAGGGCATGTAGATCGCCTTGCGCTTCGCCAAGCCGTAATCGAATTCGCTGTTGACAGTCTCAGGACAGACCTCGATCGCTGCCTGTGCTTCGTCGGACCGAAGTTCGCGAGTGACCCCGCGGGGGTGAAGGTGAACCTTCAGCGCGAAGCTCCCCACGCAGCCCGAAGCGGCTGTGACTTCTGCTGAAGTGTGGATGGCTACGTTCGGATCCTGGCACACTTCAGAGATCAGGCTCTTGAGTAGTTCGTCAGCTTTCGCCTGCGTGGGATAGAGAGAACACAGTTGTGCCACTCGCCCGCCGAGAAAGGGCGACCGTTCCAGCAGGACTACCGGGATGCCACGCCTAGCCAGATCGCTGGCGCAACGCAAGCCACTTACTCCACCGCCGATTACCGCTACGCGCTGAATTGCCTCCACGCGGATTGGTTCGAGGGGCCTGCTCAAGCGGACCTTTGCTACCGCCGCGGCAATGAGCCGGACCGCTTTGTCAGTAGCGCCCCCCGGATCGGATTTGCTGACCCAGCTCACTTGCTCGCGGATGTTGACGTGCTCAAACAGGAACGGGTTCAACCCGGCGCGAATCAGGCTCTGGCGGAACGTTAATTCGTGCAGGCTAGGCGAACACGCGGCGACCACAACACGGTTGAGCCCTTCCTTGACAATGTCGTCGATGATCATTTGCTGCCCGGGATCGGAGCACATGAACGTGTACTGCCGCGCGAGGACCACGTCGGGCAGGTGGCTGGCCGCCTCGGTCACCTTGTGCACGTCAACGACGTCGGAGATGTTACCGCCGCAATGACAGACGTAGACACCGACCCTGGGGCGTGACGCCTCGCTGGACGGCTGGCTGTTCGGCGAATGCATCTGATTCAACTCCCGGCCCGGCTGGCGGTGATCGGCTGCTCGATTGTGCGATCTTGCTCTCCACTGGCAGCCACCCCACCGCCGTTCCGCCGCAAGTAGACCGCAGCCTCCATGGCCGCCGCTCCCGCCTCGACGATGGAGTCGGGGATGTCTTTGGGCCCAGCGGCCGCTCCCGCAACGAAGATTCCCTCCGCCGTAGTGCGCGAAGGCGCAAGCAACGGATCCACGCTGCGGATGAAGCCGTCCTCGGCGGTTTCCACTGGGATAACGCCCGCGGGGGTCCACGCTGGCAAAAGTCCCAGGGACAGAACCACGATGTCGTGCTTGCGCTCTTCCACCCGCCCGTCCTCTTCCATCACCTCGATTCGGACGATCGGATTCTGCTCCTCGTCTTCCCTGATGCGGGCGACTTTGGCTTTAACGAATTCGATTCCCATCGCCCTGGCGTTCTGGAAGAACTGTTCAAAGCCCTTGCCAAAGGCACGGATGTCCATGTAGTAGATCGTGATATCTACTAGCGGAAGCGACCCTGCCAGCAGCATGGCCTGCTTGATGGCGTACATGCAGCACACCCGCGAGCAGTAGGGAACGCCAAGGCTACGGTCGCGCGATCCCGCGCACTGCACGTAGCCGATGGAGGAGGGCACCTTGCCGTCGGAGGGACGCAGTACCCTGCCGTACGGCCCGTTGGGCGCCAGGAGACGCTCCACCTGGAGCGCTGTCAGTACGTTGCGTAGCTGCCCTGCACCGTACTGCTTCAGTCGCTGAATCTCCATCATCTTGTAGCCGGTGGCCAGGATGATCACGCCGGCTTCCACGGTGATCTCCTCTGGCTCCTGCAAGAAATCAATCGCCAGAGTGGGACACGCCTTTTCGCACAACCCACAGAAAATGCAATGGCCGATGTCGACCAGCGCGACCTGGGGAATGGCGGTTGCAAAGGGCACGTAGATCGCTTTCCGAGCCCCGAGGTCTCCTTCGAAGCCGTGCTCGACATGAATCGGGCAAGCATATTCGCACAAACGGCAGCCGATGCAATCCGGCTCTCGCACATAACGGGGCTTCTTTACGATGCTCACTTCGAAGCGCGGCCCGGTGCGCCTGGTCCCGATAACATCGGCGTACGCGAAAATGGTGATATTTTCGTGATGGACCGCGGCGGCCATGCGCGGTGTACATATGCAACTGGCGCAGTCCAGGGTGGGAAAGACTTTGCTGAGGCCGATCATCTTTCCGCCGATGCTCGGCTCCTTTTCCACGACGAGTACCTTGTAGCCCTGGTCGGCGAGTTCCAGCGCCGCTTGAAGGCCCGCTATCCCACCGCCGACCACCAAGCCGTCAACCCTCAACCGGTTCGCTGCCATCGCGCTTCTTAAGGCTCCCGTGCTCATGTGGCCGCAGACTCGCCCGCCGTCCCCTCGAGAAGACACACCATGTCTTGAATCTCCTTCAGGAACGCGCGGGCACATACAGTGCAAATTGCCGTCGCTCTCAAACGCTTGGGATCGAGGGCCCGCTCCTTCATGAGCGCGTGAGCGCGGCCGATGCGTTCCGCAAAACGCTCGTAGGCTCCGGGGTACGGGCACTCCTGACCGCAGCTCATCGCGATGATTCCGTCAATGCCTTTCTCGAAGCACCGCAAATAAAAATCTGCCGAAAACACAGATGGTGTGGGAACCCGTAGGATGTAGATGTTGGCCGGATACTCGGAGTGAGTTTGCCCGACGTAGTCCGCGCCCGGGTAGGCGCATGACGACGTCGCGAGCAGCAAAATCTTGGGTCGCCTCTCTTGTTGGGGTTCAGGCACAACTCCCCTTTCCTCGCTGCCGGCCCGGTGCGGCTGGCCGCTGCCCTGCCGCAAACCGGAGTCCCTCCGGTCTCATTTGCGGCGTACGAGGAACATCCGGTCGTATCCGTCCGCCTCAAGCGCTCCCAGGAACTCGTGGCCGACCTTCGCCGCCCACTTGGGCAGGTCCTTCTTGGTCGAAGGATCGCCGGACCAGACCTCGATTGTCTGGCCGACCGAGACCGTTCCAATGGCCTTCTTCGCCTCCAGGAGCGGTCCCGGACATGCCGTCCCGCGGGCGTCCACGACCTTGGCGGCGTGAATTTTCTCCAACTCCGCCGTTTCCATTGGCCCTCCTCGCTCCTGATCGGAGTTGGCTGTCAGAAGGTCAGAACGACATCAGCCTCCTGGGCGGCAATGACGAAAGTCGCCACGCCGCCGCACTCCACGCCTTCGATCAGGTCCTCTTCTTTCATCCCCACGATGGGGAACGCCGCCGAGCACGCGATCATCTTCGCACCGCAATCCTGCACCGTCTTGATGAACTGGGGCAGCGTCATGGCTGCTCCCGGTAGCAGGATCTTCTCGGCGCCGCCCTTCCGTACGATGTTCAGCCCGCTCATCGTGAAAAACATCGCAAGCTCCATCTCCGTGGCCAGCGCGGCGGAGCCCAACATGAACGGCGGGAACGCCTTCTGCGGCGCGTCGGATCCGCAGAAGATCAACATCTTGGTTGCCATTTCGTATCCATCCTCCCTCGTGCTTAGCGGCAAATCCGCCAGCCACAACCATCCGTGTGCGTCTTCAGCACCTCTGAGCCGGAATTTCCGATTTCAACTCTATCTCTGCGCAAAACCATATCCCTGCTGCCCTCTTGCGTCAAGTTCAGATCGACATAGCCGCCCTCGGGTCGCATCGCGGCTCGTTTGGCAGTTTCCCTCACTTGTTTGGTCTGTCCCTCGCCTCCCACCTGCCTGGCCGCTGACACTTGTCCATAGGGGCTCACTTCTGAGCGCTCGATTCGCTGTCTCTCCTGGTTCGCTACCTGTCCGGCTGCGGCAGCGCCGCGATCCTTCGAAGCCTGCTGCCAAAACACCCCCGCGTGAGATGCCCTTCGGCCAGCAGCAGCCAGTAATCGCGAATCCACCAGATGGTGCCCGATCAGCTCGCTCAAACCGAGCCGTTCGTCCAGCTCCCGAACCAGGATCAGACCGCCGTCGGAGGTTACCCGTGATCCCTGAAAATCGACGCGCAAAAACCTGTTGAAGGAGAGTTGAAAAGGCTGATTTTGGCTCTCACCCACTGGGTGTCCACCTCCCGAAGGCTTCCCGGTGCTCGGTTCACGCATGCACACAGGCGATGCATATCTTCTACACCCTTATCACCGATTTTCAAATCGGAAATCCGGGCTGATATCGGATCACCTTTCCTCCAGATCAGGTTTTGCGGCTCCTTGGTGCTGGCCAGCCGCACACCTTCCAGGTCCAGCAGCAGTGTAACCTCAACGCCCATGGTCTGCATCACGTGAGCAAGATGGACTGCCAGCTTCACGGACGGAATGGGTCAGTTAACACTCTTGCCAGAGTCGAACTGTGGATGCAAGAAGCAGGGCGATAAGCATCTTTCCCCTGGCTGGGCTTGCGAGCAAAAAGTCCGTGGGGGCTGCCACGCTTAGAAAGGCTAGGGTGAGAGCAAGGCTGACTGACTTCCTGCTTCTTCCGACCATAGGGCAGCGCCCGAAATATCTGCGACCGAGACTATGAGGCTGCCAGGGGTGGAGGCCAACTGGGCTGTTGCCCGGTTTCGAGAAAGGTCTAGACAATGATACAACTAGCAGCGCCCCGAAGGCCATCCGGAGGCAAAGGGGCAGGAGGCCGGTTTGTGTTCGTCTCCGACGCTTCATGCGGTCGGCCGCTCCTGGGTCTCCGTCCCACTCGGTTGCCTTCCATCCGCCGAACTTCGCGAACAAACCGGGCCATCGATTTCGATACATGGTCCATGACCGATGCCCATTCGTTCAGGTGCAGGCGGCCATCAGGGGTCAGCCTGTAAACGCGCCTTGCAGGACCACCTCCTGCAGCATTCCATTCTGAGGTGACCTTGCCCTTCCGCTCGAGATGTCGAAGCGTCCGGTAGAGAGCGGCCCGCTCAATCTGCGCGTCAGTCAGCGCGTATCGGTTCACCTCACCGGCCAAGTCGTATCCATAAGAGCTTCCCTTCTTTTCCAATAGCAGCAGAACTACAGGTTCGATGAACCGATAGAGATTTCCCATCGCGCAGGTGCAGGGATAATCCCGACCGTGTCTCTGGCAAGGCCGACGCGCCACGTTCTCCTCCCAGACTGAAGAATCCCGGCTGGGTTGCCGAAGCCGCATTCAGACCACTCATCCCGTCTTCCGCTCACTGGCAAACTCCGCGAGTCGAGAATAGCAGGTAACTGAACATAGATGCAATAAGCATCTGGCTGCCTCGGTGCTCTTCGCCCCCCAAAGGTGAGGCAAAGAAGTCGGCAGCGACGAGACTTGCCAGAACAATCGGTTTATTAACGCTTTTCCCCTTGTCAAAGCCTTTAGTCATTGAAAGGCACGGCCGCGGCCACCACGGCCATTGGTGCGGAGTCTGCCAGCACTGCGGTTGCTGGAACTGCCGACCCCCGGTGAGACCTCAACCCTAGCGACAGTGCCACGGTCCCGCTCCGGCGGCGGTGGTGCCAGTGAGCTTGCTCGCTGCTTCGCCCCTGGCTTCTCCTTGTCGATAGTGCCGCGGCAGTTTGCCAGGGACCTCAAGAAACAGTGAGACGAGAGACACAAGAGTGCTCGGACGCGTTTTTCCCTCTTGGCGTGAAGACGACTGCGTTGTGGGAAGGAATCTTCTTTTTCTGGGCTAGTAATGTGTCCCCGCCGCTTTACCGAAGGGGCGAGAGCCAGACCATATTCGCAGCGTACCTTCGCACACGATTTCCTGGACTCGTTTAGAGTCCTTCTCCCTTCTACCAACTCGATGCCGCCAATTCCCCTCTCCTGATAGCTGAAGAGAAACATGTCGTAGATCTCTCGTGCCTGCGGCAGGATTCCCTGCTGGCGCAAGAGGTCTTGTCTCCCGGCCTTGTTCACCCTTCGGCAGGCTTTTTGCTCGTCCTGCACGATCGTGTTGCGCATCTGATCGCACGCGCGCTATAGCATCCCGGTTTTCTCCCGCGCTTCCGCTGCTTTGGTTGCTTATTTTCCTCGCGCAAATGACGGACCTCTTCGTGCGTGGTATCCCGCTTCGTGTTTCCCCGCAACTACCCCTTGCCGGTTTCCAAGAAGTCCTTCAGCCACTTGTGGCAGGTCGTCGGGTGGATGCCCGCGCGTCCACAGAACTCCACGCTGAAACATCCCCTCGAATCCCTTCCAGGAGAGTTGGCATTTTCTCCTTGACGGGATACTTACCGCGGGTGACTTGGCAGGTGCGCCGAATCAACTCGCGCGCCGCCTCCTTGTTTCGCCTTTACCGTTACACAAGCTTATACACTGCCTGCGATCAGAAGTCGCTCGTGATCCTTGAGAAGGTGCGGATGCCGGGCCCCTCAAGCGAGCTAGGCGACAAGCCTCTCTGGGTATAGCAGTACGACGATTTCGAAAAGACTGTTACGCGGAACCTCGATGGCAAAGTTCGTCCGCTTCTTCATCACAGCAATCATTCCCCTGGGCCGTCTCCTGCTGCGGAAGCAGATTTTAACTTTCGCGTCTTGGATCCGCATGACGTGCTGGCCTGGTTTCCTACTAGCGATGATTAGAGGCCACGAGCCTGGAGGAGGTCAGGAGGGGGTAATCATGAAGCTTCCTCTGATCAACCCATTCAAACCCGTGGTCAGCCTCAGTAAGATGCAGCGGTGGAACTGCCTGAAGAAGTACCGGGTCAGGAAGCCGCTGGGCCTGCTGATCCTGGCTCGTCTCACCCCGCCAGACTGGGAGGTCGAGGCGATCGACGGCAACCTCGGCCCGGTCGTGGAACTCCACCAGCGGCAGCTAGGCCACCTGGGCCCGGAGCGTCTCGCCACCCTAGTCGAACTGCTGGAGGTGGCGCGGGGAAGCGTTAGCGGCCATTGCCTGGTGTCAGCGTGTGCGGTCTCAAGCTGTCCATTGACGGCTACAGAAAGCGGAGGCTGAAAAAGACCTTTGGTCAGTGTAGATCGATCATTGAGCCTCGGAAAACTGCTAATCGTGCCTCAGCATCAGGCCAGCATGACAACGGAGAAGGAGATGCCCACGCGATGGCCCGAACTGTGCGGCGCCATTATGGAACGGAAGCCGCCCGGGCCTTGAAATGGAATAGCTTTGGGCCGGCCGCATACCATTCTGACCCGCCTAAGATTCTGTTCAGCCGACACCCGCATTGCTACGTTTCGGCGAAAAAAGAGGAGCTGCCTTAGCCGTGAATCGGCCGAACGCGCTTGACACTTCCTTACTCTTCAAGGCTATACTGCACGCTGATGTCCAGACGCGCCGGGGACATTCAACGCTGGATCATCGGCCTCTTGTTGCTGGGGGCGTTGCTGCCGTTCGCTTTTCACAGCGCCCTATCTCACCCGCATCACGATCAGGCTTCCGCGCGGAACTGCCAGCTTTGCCATCTCGGCAAGACGGCAATTCTCCAACCCGCTATCCAGGTTGATACGGAACCGCCGTCGGCCATCGAACCCAATCCCCCCGGCGAAGAGATTTCGCGGCCTGCCGGACCCGCCTGTCACTCCGAATTCAGTCGTGCCCCTCCTGCCTGGCTGGATTTCATCCTTAGCTTTGAGATAGCGAGCGACCGCTGTGTTTATACGCAGCCAAGCGTCGCTTCCATCAACCCTTGGCGTCCAAATCTCAGAGAAGGGGGAATTACTCTATGCAGAAATACATGCAGAAGCGGCACTTACTTCTGCACGCACTTCTTTGCTTGTTCGTCCTTGGACTTGGACCTTGCGTCAAGGCGCAGGTGTCATCGGTTTACGGGAGTCTGCGCGTCTCCGTTGTCGACCCCACCGGCGCTGCGGTTCCCAACGCGACCGTTGTCGTCCGCCTCCCGAGTTGCAACTGAAGCCGGCAGATATCGACTGGACCGGCCGGGGATGCACACTTCCCCGCATTAGTGCCGGGTGACTATGGTGTCGCCGTCGAGGCGCCGAACTTCGCCCGCCAGGAAACCTCCGCCACGGCGCTCACGCGGATAAGCCTTGCTGATACGATCCGGCAGCAGAGGATATCTGGAGAGCTTGGACGAAAGGCTACTCAGCAATCACGTTGCGGGGACGCTTCAGGCTAGGTTACTGTTGGTGCGATCGAAGACTTCGTTTTCTTGCAACAGATTAAGGAGGCAAACATGGAAACACAATTTGTTCCGCCTGAATGGGCTTTCGAGTTCCACGGACACAGGTGCCCCTTCATGCCCCTGGGGTATCGCATGGGCTTGCTGGCCCTTGAGAAGCTGGGCATCGAACGGGAGAAGGACCATGCGCTTCATGCCTTCCTTGAGATCGGCGAGGGCCATCCCCAGATCTGCTTGGGTGACGGCATTCAGGTCGCCACCGGCGCCACCTTCGCCAAGGGGCTTATGGAAAAGACATGCTGGGGGAAGCTCGCCGCGACCTTCTGGTATCCCGGCAAGACCCCCCTTCGCTTCGCGCTGAAGGCGTCCTTCCTTGAAAAGTTTGGCGGCTTCGAGTTCTTCGCCCTTCGAAAGAAGGGAATCGAGCCCTCACAAATACCGCCACCCATCACCCAGGAGGTCATCAACTGGACCCTGAGCCAGCCGGACGAAGAGATCTACGCCGTGACGGAGCGGCCCGATTTCCAGTACCAGCCGCCAAAAGGCTCCTTCAACAAGGCGGTCTGCGCATCCTGCGGGGAGGTGGTCTTCGAGCGTTACGTGCGCCTGAAGGACGGCAAGCCCCACTGTATCCCCTGCTCGGGCTACAAAGGGTAATGGGGGTTTGGGACGCCGGATTCCAAGAAGCGGTTCCAGCAGGAGCGATCTTCGGGGAGCGACGGCGCTTTAAGGCATAAAGTGCCGGCCTCCGGAGGCGTATCGTGGTGAGGAACACGCTGGAGAGGCAAAAAACATGAGCGTCTCGTTTCTGATCATCGCCTTCGTGACGATCCTGGTAATCTCGGGCGTCTTCTCCATGTTCGGGAAAGGGGGCGGTTCGCTTTACACGCCGGTGCTGGTGATGCTCGGGATGGGGGTGGGGCCGGCTATCTCCACGTCCATCTTTCTGAACCTCGTGACGGCGCTGGTAGCCACCATCGTGTTCCAGCGGAACAAGCTGGTAGATTACCGCTTCTGTCTCATATTCCTGCCGGGAACCATCGTGGGGTCTTTCCTGGGGGCCGTGCTCTCAAACATGGCTCCCAAGAACCTCCTGCTCGGCATTTTTTCGGTCTTCCTTTACACCGTGGGGCTGCTCATGATCTCCTCGGCCAAGGAGAAGGCCGGCCAGCAGGTTAAGAAGCGGACCACACGGGTGGTCGTGTTAGTCACCGCCGTCTCCTTCGGTGTTGGGTTACTGGCAAGCCTCCTCGGCGTAGGCGGTGGTTTGATCATCTTTCCGTTTCTGGTGCTCTACATGAAATACGGGGCGCAGATGGCTGCAGGGGCCAACTCCTTCATCGTGACCGTCAGCTCCTTCGTGGGCACTATCGGCCACTTCGCCCTTGGGCATGTGGATGTGCGAGTCTTGGCGATCACCACGGTGGCCTGCATTCTTGGTTCAGCCGTGGGTTCCTACGTGACGGTGAAGGCGAGCCCGGCCTTCGTCAAGGTCGCCTTCGCATGCATCATGTGGTTCTTCGCCACCCAGATCGCCCTGAAATTGGCCGGTGTAATCTGACGGCGGGGAAGGCTCTGGCGGCGGCAGAAGTCGTTGGGGAATGTGC
>Ga0315282_10009038_pt1 | contig 15933 bp, 12 predicted proteins | sample YL17G07_20_MG_FD_203693 | JGI IMG/M metagenome (GOLD analysis project Ga0315282, IMG submission 203693) | Sediment microbial communities from Yellowstone Lake, YNP, Wyoming, USA - YL17G07_20 | ecosystem: Environmental > Aquatic > Freshwater > Lake > Sediment | place: USA: Wyoming | collected...
TCCCAACTGTCGGCCTGAGTGAAAATGCTTTCCGACAAGCATTCAGCCACCAAGCCGCCATCCGCTTCCTGAGTCACTTCAAAGACGATTTCCGCCATAGGCTAAGCTTATACCATCGCGCGCGCGGAGACAACGCCTGGTACTGGTGTCATTCGCGATATTCGTGTCCTCCCCGGTGCAGTCATTCCCGCGAAGGCGGGAATCCACTTCCTCGGCGGCACATTTTCAATGGCTTGCGCAGTGGATTCCCGCCTTCGCGGGAATGACCAGCGTTTCGTAAGGGATTTCATTCCAAGTGACACCCCTGCGCAACGCCTGCCAGAAGCTATTGCCGATTTTCGATTGTCGATTGCTGATTGAAAACACAAGCCCGTGAGCCCGCGTTCGTCAATCGCCAATCGACAATTACTCGTACCTCAACGCCACCATGGGATCGATCTTGGTCGCGCGGCGGGCAGGCAACAGGATGGCGAGACAGGCTACACACAGCAGCACGATGGGCACGGCAATGAACGTCAGGGCATCAAAGCTGCCAACGCCATACAGAAGGCTGGACACAAGGCGAGCGACCGCAAGGCTGGCGGCGAGGCCCGCCGCAAGACCCACCCCAACCACGCTTAGGCCTTGCCGGGCGAGCAAGGACAGTGTCCTCTCGGTCGATGCTCCCAGCGCCATGCGGATGGCAATCTCACGCGTGCGGGCGGCGACGGCGCAGCTCATCAGGCCGTACAATCCGACCGCCGCGAGTGTCAAGGCGAGGAACCCGAACACTCCCAGGAACCATGCGGCCAGGCGCGCTACCACCAACGACTTTCCGACTTGTTCCTCCATGGTTTCCACACCGTATACCGGCAGACCGGGGTCTAGACGTTCCACTTGCTGTTGCACAAGCGGGGCGAAAGCTTTTGGCCTTCCCACCGTCCTGACGACGAGGCTCACGCCACCAAATGACGAAAACCCTTCCAGGTCATCCTCGTTCTGCGCAGCGAGCTCAAACAGGCATGGCGTGACGGTTTCCCCAATGGTCTTCGATTTCGCATCGCCCACCACGCCGACGACCTCGTAGGTCTTCTTAAGGTTGGCGAATTGCCAGCCCAATTGCTGCCCGACCGGATTTTCATTCGGGAACAATTGGTCGGCCATCGCGCGGCTAAGGACTGCCACCCGCGGTGACGAGGCCGGGATATCCCGGAAGTCGCGACCCCGAATCAGCGGAATCCCCATAGTCTCAAAGTAGGCCGGTCCCACCATGTGCAGGTTCGCACTGATGGTTCGAGACGTTCCAGGGACCGAGTAGTCGCGGCCACTGCTGAAGATGCTCAGCGGCAGCGGCGCCACCACACTTGCAGAACGAACGCCTGGCACTTTGGATACCTGTTCTTCGAGTTGCTGAAAGAAAAGCGCGTTGCGTTTCCGGGAATAGCCTTGGGCCGTGGGGTCAACCTTCACAACAAGAAGGTCTTCAGGACGGAAGCCCAGGTTGATCAAAAACCCGTTCCAGAGGCTGTGAAGAAACAGTGTGGCGGCAACCAGCACGACAACGGAAACCGCCACTTGAACCATGACTAACCCGCTGCGAGCCCATCGGGCGGAGAAACCCGTGGAAACGGTATCGCCATCCTTCAGCGATGCATTCATGTCCACTCGCGTGGCGCGGGCCGCCGGTGCGAGCCCGAAGATGAGCGCGGTGAAGACCGCGATTCCCGCCGTCACCAGCACCACCCGCTGGTCGGGCGCAAAATCGAACGCGATGGGCAAGGGCAGCGGAAATTCCACACTCGCCAGCGCTTTGGTGGCGGACCACGCCAGAAGTAGTCCCACGCCCGCACCCAGAAATGAGAGGATCAGATTTCCCACCATTAATTGCCGGATGATGCGCCCGCGGCCCGCGCCGATGGCTAGGCGAATGGCAATTTCCCTACGGCGCGAAGTTGCACGCGCCAACAAAAGATTCGCAATATTTACACAAGCGATGAGCAGCACCAGGCCGGCAATCGCCAATACGACCACCGAGACTCCCAGAAATATTTTGCCGACATCGCCCGGAAGAAGTCCGGCGGTGGCGAGGGTGATGAACCGCTTTACCTTTCTCCCTTCAGCCTGGCTCAGCCGGTCATGAATTACATTCACTTCCGCCTGCGCCTCCCGGCGTGTCACTCCTCGCCGCAATCGGCCAAAAATCCAAAAGCCTTGCTCATGGGGATTTGTAAAGGGGTGGGCCATGGCCTCTTCTGCGACATCCAGTTGTGGCAGGGTGGCCATGGGGGCCCAGAGGTCCGGCGCGATGCCGAAATCCACAGTGCGAATATCGCTCGGCATCACACCCACAACCATGTAGCTGGCATTGTTGAGGCGAATGGTCTTTCCCAAAATCCCCGGGTCGCCACCCAACCGGCGGTGCCACAAATCGTAGCTTAGTATGACAACCGGTTTCGGCGATAAAATCTGATCTTCATCCGCCAGAAAACCGCGGCCGAGAGCTGGTTTGATCCCCAAAGTGGTCAGAAAGTTCCCGGTAACCAGCCCTCCCTGGATGTGCTGCGGCGGGTGGGCTGAATTCAAGTTCGCCGTGAAGGGGAGGCCGTAGCTGGTCGTGAGACTTTCGAACGATTTCGCCTGATTACGGTACTTTACATAATCCGCCCAGGAAAAGCTCGTGCTGGAGAAGGCTACGACTCGTTCGGGCTCAGGAACGGGAAGTGCCCGTAGAAAGAGCCCATTGAGCACACTGAAGACCGCCGAGTTGGCCCCGATCCCCAAGGCTAGGGTTATTACGACGATTACCGTGAATGCCGGATTCCGTTCGAGTTGGCGCAGGCCGTAACGGATGTCCTGCCATAGGGTTTCTAATGTTGATTCCCAGCCGGCGCTGCGGATTTCTTCCTTCACCGCATCCATGCTGCCCATTTCAACGCGTGCGGCGCGCAGGGCTTGCTCATGGCTCATCCCGGAGCGCATCTTGTCTTTAACTGCGGCGTCCAGGTAGCCGCGCAGTTCTTCGTCCATTTCCTGTTCCACTTGTTTCTTCCGGAACAGCGCGCGAAGGCCAGCGACGAACCTTTCTAAAAATGACATGACGTGCCCCCGGATTGTAATGTTGATCTCCGATCGACGTTTCGGCGGTCAGAGACCGCCGCACAGCCGTAACGCCGGCTTCCAGCCGGCACGGAGCCGGCAAGATGCCGGCGCTACGAAAGGCCTCGCGGCCGGTAGCACAGGTACTCTTGCCTGTGGCCTTTGCATGGGCTGCATCAGCCTTGCACACAGGCAGGAGTGCCTGTGCCACCGCCTTTCAATCGGCAATTTCCATGATTCGCATGATGGCCGCGAGTTGCCTTCCCCACGCCTCGGATTCGGTCTTCAGTTGTTTGCGGCCGCGTTTGGTGAGCGCATAGTACTTGGCGCGGCGATTATTTTCCGTGGGCCGCCATTCCGGCCGGATCCATCCCTGCCGCTCGAGGCGCCGGAGGGCGGGGAACAACGATCCGGGATTGACGCGAAACACCTCCTTGGTGACCTGCTCGATGCGGAGGGCGATGCCGTAGCCGTGCAGGGGCTCCAGCGTCAGGGTTTTCAGGATGAGCATGTCCAGGGTGCCCTGGACGAGGTCGGTGGCGCGCGCGGTCATAGGTCTCTCCTCTAGAATATCGAGATGAGAGTACCCGTTCCCTCTAGATTGTCAAGAGGAAAGATTGTCACCCCTTGTTTTGGCGAGAATGCCGCCCAGAATGGCCCCGGACATTCGACCCTTCGGGGTCGGCAATATGAGGGGGGCGCCTACCGTGGGCGGCGGGCAGAAAAGCGCTGCCCTTGCCCACGGCTACTGAATTTCAACCCTTTCAGGGTTGCGAGCGGATGACCCGATGAGCCGATGATCCGATGACCCGATGGCCCGATGATCCAATGACCGGATGGCCCAATGGCCCGATGATCCGATGGCCCGATGATCCGATGGCCCGATGACCCGATGGCCCGATGCTCAATGACCCGATTATTCTCGCCGGGTGGGTTGCCGTTCGGCGACGATGGTCACCTGCATGTCACGGGCGTCACGGACAATTCGATGGATGAGGTTTCGTCCTATAAACCCCTCCCAGGGGGAATACTGGGGGCGCACCATGAAAAGCTGTGTGATGTTATGAAGCCGAGCGAAATCGAGCAAGGTGGTGGCGATATCCTGGCCTCGCAAGACCCTGGTTTCGATGTGAAGGTTGCGCGCGAAGCTGAGGTGGCGCTCCACAGCTTCCCGTTTGGTGGCCGGCAAGATGTTGAAATCGAATTCGGCATGGACGAAGACGGCAAAACAGTCGGCCTGGAGATAATCCGCCACGCGCTTGCCCCGGCGGATGAGCATGGCCGTAGAGGGATGCTCCGTGACATAGACGAGAATCCGGTCGGTCGGGCTGCCAAAATCACCGCCTCCCGCGCTCGATTCTTCTGCCGGCTTGGCCGTGGCTCCGGGGGCGGATTCGGGAAACGTCACCTGCCGAATCTCCACCTCGTGCGCGGTCTGCCGCAAGGCAATTTCACGTAAGGCGACGAGCGTGGATTCTTTGAAGAAATTCTGCAAGGCGCGCTGGGCCTTCTCCGGTGGATACACCACGCCGCGCTCCAGCCGATTGAGAAGTGCTCGCGGCGTAAGATCCACCATGACGACTTCGTCGGCCTGTTTCATGACCCAGTCAGGAATCGTCTCGCGAACCCGCACGCCGGTCATGTCCTTGACCTGATCATTCAGACTCTCGAGGTGCTGGATGTTCATGGTGGTCATGACATCGACTCCGGCGTCCAACAGTTCCAAGACATTTTCCCAGCGTTTCAAATGGGTTGAGCCCGGAACGTTGGTATGCGGCAGTTCATCCACCACGCATACCTCGGGATGGCGTTCGAGGATGGCTGGCATATTCATCTCTTCGAAAACCGCTCCCCGGTATTCCATTTTACAGCGCGGGATCAGCTCCAGCCCCTGGGCTTGCGCGATCGTATCCTTGCGCCCATGGGGTTCGAGGTAACCGATCACGACGTCGACGCCCCGCTTGACCAGCTCGTGAGCGTCCTCCAACATCTGGTAGGTTTTTCCGACGCCGGCGGCAAACCCCAAATACACTTTCAGCCGGCCGCGCTTTTGAGAAGTGGTGTCCATCGTAAGCTCTCAGCCATCAGCTTTCAGCTCTCAGCTCATGCTCCAGTACAAAAGAGGTGGCCAACGTTTTGGTGCAATCAGGCCCTGGCTGAAAGCTGAGAGCTGAGGGCTGAACGCTGTATTCAATGCGGAAACACCCGCACGTCGATCCCTTCCGCCGCACGTATGAGCCGGTCCAAGGGGCCGCCCAGGAAGCGATCCCACCAGTGTATGCGGCTGGGATGGCCGACAAAGATTTGCGTAATCCGGTGCGCGCGCGCAAAGTCCATCAGAGTTTCAACCGGGTCGTACCCATCGAGAGCGGCGGTTTGCGCTTCTACCTGCTGTGCTTCGATGAGCTGCGCCTGAAGGGTGCTTTCATCTTTCTCGGAAAGCTGGTCGTGGCGGATATACACGGCGAAAAGTTCTCCGTGGAAGCGGTTGGCGTTGCGCCTGCCACTTGCGATCATGGCGTGGGCATTTGACCCGCGCGTCAGGTAAACAACGATGCGTTCCTGGGTGCCCCAGAGCTGCTCGATACCGTGAGCGAGAAGGTAGTCCTCAAGCTGCCGGTCAACCACCTCGGCGGCAAGAAGCAAGGCGATCTCCCGCAAGGCGGAAAGCCGCCGCGGCGTGTCCGCCGAAGCAGGAGTCGTCGTGGACGGCTGCCCGGCCCGTTCCAGAAGGAGTTCCGGCGGGACATCCACGATGACGATTTCGTTGGCATTGTAAAGGAATCGCTCGGGGACGGTTTCCGTAACGTGCTTGCCGGTGATCCTCTCCACCGCCTCGCGGCGCTCCTCGATGTGCTGGAGGTTGAGGGAAGTAATCACGATGATTCCGGCCGCCAGGAGTTCTTCCACATCTTGCCAGCGCTGGGGGTTCTTGCTGCCCGGAGGATTGTTGTAAGCGACGCCGTCAACCAGGCAGACTTGTGGATGCCGGCGCAAAATGGCCTCCACATCCATGGCCTCGCCATTGCTGATTTTCTTGAGGGGAATGACCTCTATCGTCTGAAGCAGATGCCCGAGCTCGGCAGGCAGATTCGGCTGAATGGCCCCAATGACCACATCCTGGCCGCGAGCCCGGCGGCGCCGGCCCTCATCCAGCATCCGAAATGATTTGCCCACGCCGGAGGCGTACCCCAGAAAGACCTTTAATCGTTCGTGCTGGAGCTGTTCGTCCTGCGCGTCTAACTGCTTGAGGAGCAGTTCAGGATCAGGTCGGCGGTCAAAATCGATCGGCATACGGCCGGAAATCTCCTTATTCGCAGTGTACTATCGGAAAGGCTTGGCGACAAGGTGGACACCCGCGAAGAATCGGAGTGCGCTCAACTAACGTTACAAATTCAATGATGAAATGACAGCTTGAGCAGGTGTAACGCGGACCTGTTTTGTAGGTCCGCGGCTTTTCCTTGCCCTTAGGGACGAGCCGCGGACCTACAGAACAGGTCCGCGCTACCCTTCCTTCGGGCGTGGTGAGAAATTCTGCCTAGGGTTTCCTTACCGGGAATTTCTGGTCAAAATCAAGGTTCAGGAGAAGCACGTTGACGCGCGGCTCTCCAAGAAAACCGAATTGCCGCCCCTTGGTGTGGGCCTCTATGAGCTGCCTTGCCTGATCCAAAGTAATGCCCCGGGCTTGGGCGACACGCGGGGCCTGGGCAAAAGCGGAGGCGAGACTGATGTCCGGATCCAACCCGCTGGCGGAGGTGGTGACCATGTCCGCAGGAATGGGACCTTGATAGCCGGGATTCTCTGCGCGGAATTTCGCGATGTCTGCCTTCACTCGATCGATCAATTTCTGATTGGTGGGGCCGAGGTTGGAGCCGCCGGAAGCGGTGGCATCGTATCCATCATTGCCGGCAGCCGACGGGCGAGGGTGAAAGTATTCCGGCTTGCTGAAATTTTGGCCGAGCAAAGTGGAACCCACGATCTTCCCATCAACTTCCAGCAGGCTTCCGTTCGCGGGGCGGGGAAACAGGAGCTGGCAAAGGCCCGTGACCACGCCGGGATAGATCAGCCCGGTCAGTAGGGTCATCAACAGGGTGAAGCGAAAAGCTTGAGAAAGTTGGTAGCGCATCGAGAACTCCTTAGTAGGGCCGAACGGCGTTCGGCCCCGGGCCGAGCGCCGCTCGGCCCTACGCGAGGTGCAACACACCGAGCAGCCGGTCGATCAGCCAGATACACGGGAAGGGCGCAACGAACCCGCCTAATCCGTAAATCCAGAGGTTGCGGCTCAACATGGCGGCGGCGCTTTGCGGTTTGTATCTCACCCCGCGCAAGGCCAAGGGGACGAGAGCGATAATGATCAGCGCATTGAAGATCACCGCGGCCAGGACGGCGCTCTGCGGACTGTGAAGGCGCATGATGTTGAGCTTGTCAAGCTCCGGATAGGTGGCTGCAAACATCGCCGGGATGATGGCGAAGTACTTGGACACATCGTTCAAGATGGAAAAGGTTGTTAACGAGCCGCGGGTAATGAGCAACTGCTTGCCGATGGCCACAATCTCGATCAGCTTGGTGGGATTGCTATCCAGATCCACCATGTTCCCGGCTTCCTTGGCGGCCATGGTGCCCGTGTTCATGGCCACACCCACGTCGGCCTGGGCGAGGGCGGGCGCATCGTTGGTGCCGTCACCGGTCATGGCGACAAGCCGGCCTTGCGCTTGTTCTTTCTTGATGTAATCCATCTTGTCTTTGGGCGTCGCTTGCGCGAGGAAGTCATCCACACCGGCCTCGTTGGCAATCGCCGCCGCTGTCAAGGGGTTGTCTCCCGTGATCATGACGGAACGAATTCCCATCACCCGCAATTGTTCCAGGCGCTCGCGCATTCCCCCCTTGACGATATCTTTCAGGTGAACGATCCCCAGCAGACGATCTGCATCGGCAACGGCGAGTGGCGTGCCTCCCGTGCGGGAAATGCCATCCGACGTTTCGGTGAAGTTCGCGGGTATCTTGCCGCCTCTGTCGACGACGAATTGCACAATGGCATCGGTGGCCCCCTTACGCAGGCGGCGGCCGTCGATATCGACACCGCTCATTCGTGTGTAAGCGGAGAAGGGGAGGAAGTGCGCCTCGTGCTCAGCAACCTCGCGCCCCCGGAGCCTGTACGCTTGTTTGGCGAGCACCACGATTGAGCGGCCTTCGGGCGTTTCATCGGCCAGGCTGGCAAGTTGCGCCGCGTCCGCCAACTCGGCTCCGGTGACCCCTTCGACGGGAAGAAATTCCACCGCCTGCCGGTTGCCGAGGGTGATGGTGCCGGTCTTGTCGAGCAGGAGCGTGTTGACGTCCCCGGAAGCCTCAACGGCCTTTCCGCTCATGGCCAGCACGTTGTGCTGCATGACGCGATCCATCCCGGCAATGCCGATCGCGGAAAGCAAGCCGCCGATGGTGGTGGGAATCAGGCAGACGAGGAGGGAAACCAGCACGGCCACGCTCGGAACCGTTCCCGCGTGGGCGGAGTTGACGGCATACACGGCAAACGGCTGCAAGGTGACAACGGCCAGCAAAAAGATGAGAGTCATCCCGGCGATCAGTATATTCAGCGCGATCTCGTTGGGTGTCTTCTGGCGCTCGGCCCCTTCCACCAAAGCAATCATGCGATCGAGGAACGTCTCACCCGGATTGGAGGTGATCCGAACCTTGATCTGATCCGAGAGGACCTTGGTGCCGCCCGTAACGGCGCTGCGGTCTCCACCCGATTCCCGGATCACGGGCGCGCTTTCGCCGGTGATGACCGACTCATCCACGGTGGCGATGCCTTCGATGACTTCGCCGTCACCGGGAATGATGTCGCCGACCGCGCAGATGACCACGTCCTGAGCGCGCAGCTTGGAGGCGGGAACAATTTCCGTGCCGCCCCCCGAAACCACCCGGCGCGCCATGGAGTCGGTTTTGGCCTTACGCAGGGTGTCGGCCTGCGCCTTGCCGCGCGCTTCCGCCATGGCCTCCGCAAAGTTGGCAAAGAGCACCGTGAACCAGAGCCAGAGAGAAATTTGCAGCGAAAAGCCGATACCGGACGCCCCGATGAACATGTCGCGGATCAGAAAGACCGTGGTGAGCGTTGCGCCCACCTCCACCACGAAAATCACGGGATTTTTGAAAAGCGTGACCGGATTCAGCTTTACAAACGACGCCTGGAGGGAGCGCCCCATGAGTTGCCTATCGAACAAGGGACGCGCCCGCACCACTTTCTTCGGTACGAGGGTCGTTAAATCGTCGAGTGGAGGAGGCGTTACCGTCGTCGTTGGCATGAATTAGCTCCCGATCGTCAACATCAGCGAGGATAAGAGTTTCCCTTCACGCATGAAGAAGTGCTCGACCAGTGGACCCAGCGAAAGCGCCGGGAAGAAAGTCAAGGCGCCAATCACCACCACGACCCCCACCAAGAGGCCGACAAAGAGCGCACCATGAGTCGGGAGCGTGCCACTGGTCGTGGGCACTTTCTTTTTGGTGGCAAGGCTGCCGGCAATAGCCAGGGTGGGGAGAATGAATCCGAAACGCCCAATCAGCATGGCTAGCCCAAGCGTGAGGTTATACCAGGGAGTATTGACGTTAATTCCGGCAAAGGCGCTACCGTTGTTTTCCGAGGCGCTCGAAAAGGCGTAAAGGAGTTCGCTGAAACCATGCGGGCCGGAGTTGTTGAAATTAGCGATGGCCGCCCCCGGGGGATTCCAATAGCCGTTCTTCGCGAAGGGAATGACCGCGCAAATCGCCGCGAAGACGAGGATGGAGAAGGCTGTGGCAATGATGGCCACCATGGCCATTTTGACTTCCTTTTGCTCGATTTTCTTTCCGAGATACTCCGGCGTTCGGCCCACCATGAGTCCGGCAATAAAGACCCCGACGATGGCGTACAACAGCATGCCGTATAGACCTGACCCAACCCCGCCGAAAATGACCTCGTCAGTCTGTAAATTGAACAAGGGGATGAAGCCGCCGAGGGGCGTGTAGCTATCGTGCATGCTGTTCACGCTCCCATTGCTCGCGTCGGTTGTGGCGGTCGCCCACAAAGTGGAACTGGCGATACCAAAGCGGACGTCCTTCCCCTCCATGTTGCCGCCCGATTGGGTCGGAGTGGCCGCCGTCTCTACCCCTAATCGAGCAAGGTTGGGATTACCCGCGTGCTCGGAGGGATAGCAGATGAATACGCCCGCAAAGAAGAGGAGCGCCATGGCGGCAAACAGCGCCCAGCCTTGGCGTGTGTCACCCACCATCCTTCCGAAGGTATAGGTGAGTCCCGACGAAATCAGCAGGATCGACAGAATCTCGACGAAATTGGTGAGGGGGGTCGGGTTTTCAAAGGGATGGGAGGAATTGGCGCTGAAAAAGCCGCCCCCATTGGTGCCCAGCATCTTGATGGCTTCCTGCCCGGCAACCGGGCCCACCGCGATGGTTTGAGCCGCTCCTTCCACCGTGGTGGCTTTCTGGTAGGACTTAAATGTTTGCGGCACCCCGCGAAAGCAGAGAAAAAGAGCAAACGCCAACGAAAGAGGCAGGAGCACGTAAACCGTGGCCCGTGTCGCGTCAACCCAGAAATTGCCGATGGTGTTCGTTTGCTTGCGCACAAAACCGCGAATGAGCGCGATCACCACGGCAATGCCCGCGGCGGCGGAGACGAAATTCTGGACCGTCAACGCCGCCATTTGGACGAGATAGCTGAGCGTCTGCTCGCCGCCGTAAGCCTGCCAGTTGGTATTGGTCATGAAGCTTACGGCGGTATTGAACGCCAGGTCCGGCGTCATGGGTGTGGCGTAACTGGGAGCATGACCAGTGCTGAATCCCATCGGGTTAATGGGCAGGAATCCTTGCAGGCGCTGAAGGACGTAAACAAACAGGAAGCTGACCAGGCTAAAGGCGATAACCGATGCCGAATATTGCGTCCAGCGCTGTTCGGAGGTTTCCCGGATGCCGCATAACTTGTAAACGAGCCGTTCTAAGGGCCGCAACAGAGGATGGAGAAAAGTGCGCTCGCCCTCGAAAACGCGAGCCATGAAGAGGCCCAGCGGCTTGGTCAGCGCCAACAGGCACAGAAAGAACACAACAATGTACACAAAGCCAGTCATGGTCATGCCAGCCTCCTCAAAACTGCTCTGGACGCAAGAGGGCGTATACCAGATAACCGAACAGAAACAGCGCGGCGATGCCGGCAATGATGAAATCCATAGGTCAGCCCTCCCTAGAGACGGTCACAGACGCGTGTGAAAATCCAGCAACCGGCGAAAAACAGCACACCAATCAAGATATAAGCCAGGTCTACCACGGCAATGTCACCTCAGCTCCGCGAAAATCACGTGGTGCCCATCCTTTTGGAGAACCTGCGCAAGTTTTTGCGCCGAGGTTGGCCACCAGCGTATCTTGCCCCCCACGACGATCAAGGAATGCGGCCTTAGGAGGCATTCCAAAGTGTGCCTTTTGTCGCGGCACAAATAAATGTGCGCCGCGACCTCCAGGCGAGTCTTACTGGCTAAGCCGCGGACTTGGCCCTCCAGGAATTCCATCGGCACCGCAGGCTTGGTCAGGGGCAGTGTGTAAGGCACTTCATAGGGCATGAGCAGCCGTATGTGCGCCTCCAGTTCTTGCGTCAGCCCATCTGCCATTTGCAGGGCCGCCAGCGTTCCCGTCGCGTCCGTAAAGATCACGAAAACCTCCAGCCCCTTCTCGGTATGCCCGTCAACCGGCTTATGGCCCTTGGCGCCATGAGAGAAAACCGGGGAGGCGAGACCGTACTCATCACCGGAATAGGCTTCCATATGAGTCACCTTATCCATGGTGCTCGTGGACCCATAAAGAAATCATAAAGACTTGGTCAAGATTTCGTTAGGCTTTGGGGAGACTAAACCGGTAGCCAACCCAAGGTTCTGTCAGGAGATACTCGGGGTGGGAAGGATCAGGCTCGATCTTCTTGCGAAGCTGGTTAATGAAGACGCGGAGGTATTCTACCTCTTCCCCATAATCCGGCCCCCACACCGCCTGAAGAAGTTTGGTATGGGGGATGGCCACATCCGGATTGCTGGCGAAGTAACGGAGGAGGTCAAATTCCTTAGGAGTCAGACGCACTTCCGTGCCGTTCACTGTCACCCGGCGGGCGACGAAATTGATTACGGTTTGGCCCAGGTTCAGCACATCGGGTGTGCCCGAACTTAACAGAGGCGCCCGGCGGAGGGCCGCGCGAATGCGGGCTAAGAGTTCCGGCATGCTGAAGGGTTTGGTCACGTAGTCGTCTGCACCGGCATCCAGCGCTTCAACTTTCTCCTTTTCCGCATTGCGAATGGAAAGAATCACGATGGGAATGTCGCTCTGGGAGCGGATGATACGGCAGGTTTCCATGCCGCCTATTCCCGGCATATTGATGTCGAGAAGCACGAGGTCGAAGCGCTCTTCTCGAACTTTCTCCAGAGCCTCTTCGCCGTTGCGCGCGGTGCTGACCATATAGCCGCGCGCCACCAGGGTGGCGCGCATCACCCGGCGAATTTGCGGCTCATCATCGACAACCAAAATTCTGGCGTTGGTCACAGTAACGACTCCCTGGGAGCGCGGGGGACCGAGAATGAAAATCTTGCCCCTTTCCCGGGCTCGCTCTCCACCCAGATCCGGCCGTGGTGGGCGCGCACAATTTCCCTCGCAATGGTGAGGCCCATGCCCGTACCCGGTATCCTCTCCCGCTGATCTTTGCCTCGGTAAAACTTATCGAATACTTTCCGCTGTTCCGGTTCGGAAATCCCCGGCCCGCAGTCCTCAATGCTGACGATGACTTCCGTCTCTCCCGCGCTGGCGCGGAGGATAAGGGGGCTGCCCGGTGGTGTGTATCTCAAAGCATTGTTTAACAACTGCCAGATCACTATGCCCGTGAGTTCCGGGTCGACGCTCACACGGGGCAACTTTTCCGGAACCTCCACGGTCACCTTGCGGCCTTCCAGGCCTTCTCCCAGCTTGTCCAATTGCGCTTGGACAATCGTGCTCAGGGGCTGCGGGCTCCGGCGCAACTGGAGTTGACCCGCCTCGATCCGTGACATTTGGATGGCCTCGGTGAGCATGGAGTTCAGCCGGTCCGTCTCCTCGTCAACGATGCGCAGCAGTTCCTGGTGGGTCGCACTCATGTCGCCGTCGGATAACATGGAGGTCACCGCTGCCTTGATCGGCGTGAGGGGTGTTTTGAACTCGTGCGCCAGGGCATCGAGCATTGTGGACTTCAACTCCTCGCTCTGCCGGGCGGCTTCCGCCCGGGTGGCGGCATCCTGAGCGTGGGCGCGTTCCAAGGTGATGGCCGTGAGGTTGGCGATGGCGTGCAATGCCGTTTCCGACACCTGCGAGCCCTGAATCCCCAAGCTCCCCATCGCCTGGCCTCCCAGGCTGATCGGAATGAGCGTGGTGTTCGTGGCGGCATCGTGAAAAACCGTGCCTTGCACTGCGGTGTCCCGCAGTTTGCCGGCATCCACGGGAATGTCGTGTGGACCCGCCCGGTGAATCCGGTCGCTGGTGCGGTCATAAAACGCCAGTCCCGGCAACTCAAACACCCGGGCAATTAAATTGGTAATCTCCTGGGCCATGGGACCGTGGACTTGAAGGAGCAGTAAATTCCGGCTCAAGGTGTAAAGCCGTTCCATTTCGTGCTGGCGGTGCGTTGATTCCAGCGCCTGTTTCTTTACACTGGCGGAAAGATGGCTGGCGATTAGCGCCGTCACTACAAAGGCAGACAGAGCCACCCAGTTCTGGGGGTCCGCAATCGTGAGCGTCCCGATGGGAGGGAGAAAGAAGAAATTGAAGCAAAGCACACCGGCAACCGAAGCCGCCAGCGCTTCAATCACTCCCCAACGCGTGGCAATCGCCAGCACCGCCAGCAGAAACGAAAGGGCCACCGTCACGTTATTGACGCTGAAGATGCGGTAGTAGAAAAACGTGATTCCGCCAACGATTCCCAGTGCGCCGAGAATGCGAACTACCTTTACCGGCTGTGGCAACAGACTCTTCAAGCGAAGACCTCAGGGTCCCCCCCATTGTACTCGCCTGCGGGACTGTAAGCATGGCCTTTGGAAAAAGGGTAGTGTCCTAAATCTGTGTTGATTGGGGATGCGGCTGCGCGATAGCCATGTTCATCGTTGGCGCGCTGAAAGCGTTAGGTAGGTCGCTGTGGCTTTGGTGAATACCTGAGTCAGCCTATTGTGTTCAGAACATGAAAGAAAGCCCTTAAGCTTTTCGTAGTCCTCAAGCGCCTTTCGCGCTTCCAGCATACTAAGCCTTGCGGATTCTACATCATGAGAGGAGGCCATTGTTGGCCTCTCTTGTTCTTCCGCTTTGAGTGGCGGAAATCGTCTTGTTCGCAAAGAAAAGAGTCGAGCCGCTATAATACCTCTATTCCAAGTGGAGAGCAATCAACATACCAGGTCGGGTGCCGTCAAGCTTTCTGTGTAAAAAGCTGCAGGGTGTGGCTTCGCCAATCTTCATTGAAGCGGTTGAAGATCGCATAGATGATCCGGTCGACGCTCTGCACGTTCGTAAACACCACCATGGGCCGGGTTCGCCGCCGCACCTCCACGAAGCAGCGCTCGATGGCGTTCGTGGTGCGGAGCTTCTTCCAGAGGTGCTTGGGGAAGTTAAAGAAGTTGAGCAATTCGGGCAGATCCTTCTCCAAGCTCTTGACCACGCGGGGATAGAGCGACTGCCAGTGGCGACGGAAGCTGCGAAAGGCCTGGCGGGCCTCGGCCAAGTGCAGCGCCTGATAGATTTTCTGGGCGTCCCGTTTCACCTGGTCATGATCGCGCCGCCGGACGGCCTCGCAAAGGTTCCGCATCTTATGGACCCAGCAGCGCTGATGGGGCACGGCGGGATAGACGGTCTGGAGGGCCGCCGCCAAGCCGGCGCACCCATCGGTGATGATGAGATGGAGTTGATGGCCCTAGAGGCCGCGCTGAAAGAGGTTCTGCAGCAGGCCCTCCCAGGCCGCCTGGCTCTCGCCCCGGGCGCGCACGAAGGCCAGCAGTCGGCGCTCGCCGTTGGGTCGAATGCCGTAAGCGACCAGCAAGAGCACCCGCTGCGGCCCGAAGCTCCGGCGCACCTTCATCCAGATGCCGTCGAGAAGCAAGTAAGCCCAATCGTCCTCCAACCCCGCCTCCTGAAAGGCGCGCACCTGCGTGTCCAGCACCCGCGTCAGGCGCGAGACCGTTTGCGCGCTGATCGGCTCCCCCGTGACCAACGCCACCACGCGACCCACCGCCCGCGTCGGGATCCCCCGCAAAAAGGCTTGCCGAATTAGTTCCGCCACCTCCGGGGCGCGCCGCTCAAAGGCCCCCAGCACGCGGGGCAGAAAAGAGCGGAAGCGCGTGCGGCGAACGCGAAAACGGATGATCCCCCAGGGCGTGGCGTAGTCCCGCTCGTAGCAACCCTTGCGACTGTCCACCCGTTCCTCCTCCCCCGCACGCTCATACCAGCGCAGCCCCAGGTACTCTTCCATCCGCTGTTCCGAGTCCACCTCCAACATCTCCTTCACCGTCTGCTGCACTTGTCCTTGCAAGTCCCCCCAAAAACTCTCCTTCATATCTCGCAGAAAACCTTCGAACCGTTCCGTGCTATAGTCCGTTCTCATCAGGGGTGTAGGCCTCCTTCTTCTTGGGAGATCTTGTTGCTCGCACAACAAAACCTACACCCTTTCGCTTTTTACACAGAAGAGGTTACGTCACCGGACTACTTTCGCTACTTCACTCTCTAGAGCATTTTTGATTTAAGTGTATACATGATATGCGATAATGCCTCTGCCGGTAAAGGGGAGGCAAGGATGCAATCCTATTCACAGGATTTGCGGGATCGGGTGTTATG
>Ga0315282_10009039_pt1 | contig 15933 bp, 9 predicted proteins | sample YL17G07_20_MG_FD_203693 | JGI IMG/M metagenome (GOLD analysis project Ga0315282, IMG submission 203693) | Sediment microbial communities from Yellowstone Lake, YNP, Wyoming, USA - YL17G07_20 | ecosystem: Environmental > Aquatic > Freshwater > Lake > Sediment | place: USA: Wyoming | collected...
TCCGGCCTGGGTGCGTCGCCCGCCGGCGCTGCCGCAGCACACAGCAGAGCTGCAGGAAGGAGGTACGGCTGCCAGACACGGCGAACGGACGACCGGCCCTCCAACAAGGGGCGAGCAGAAGCGACAGTTGCTCCCATGCTCCTCCTCATGTAGACTCCCCAATCCTGTCCGCCAGAGTATACCCCGATGGATGCCGCCGCGAGCGGCAAACAACGTGCGCTTGCTGGCAGGCGCTTCGTGCGCGCACTCTTACAGGGCGCGGGGTATAACCAAGGGATAGCTGCGAAAGGAAGGTGGCGGCATGGTCTCGCGAGTGGCTGTCGTGATAGGTCTGGCTGTGTGGCTGGTGTTGCCGCTTGGGGCGGGGGAGGCACCCGTCGCTCCAACGGGCGAAGCGCCGGAGATGCTGCAGGAACTGAAGGCGTACAAGCACAAGATCGTCTTCGAGACGAACCGCGACGGCAATTGGGAACTGTACGTGATGAACGCGGACGGCTCGAATCCCGTCAATATCACGAAGACGCCCGACGTGGATGAGATGTACGCGAAAGCGTCGCCGGACGGGCCCCAGATCTGCTTTACGGCCGACGAGAAGAAGGACGGGAAGAAGGCCCGAAACCTCTTCCTGATGAACACCGACGGCACGAACCGGACGAAGATCTGCGACAACGCGCGCGAGCCGTGCTGGAGCGCCGACGGGAAGTGCATTGCCTTCCTGAAGGGCGAGTACGAACGCTACGATGCGATGGACTACGTGACGAAGGGCATCTTCATCTACGACCTCAAGACGGCGCAGACGCGCGAACATCCCAACAAGAAGATAGCGCATCTCTACTGCCTCAACTGGTCGCCGGACGGCAACTGGTTCGTAGCCACGGTGCACGCTGGCGCCAGCCTGGGCTTCAAGCACGCCATTCTCGCGCTCGGTGCCGACAACGACAAGGTTTTCGATCTGAACCTCGGCGGCTGCCGGCCCGACCTCAGCCCCGACGGCAAGAAGATCATCTGGGGACACGGCGATAACGCTGTCGGCCTTGCCGATCTTGAGTTGACCGCCGATACGGCGAAGGCCAAGACCCTCTACAACGTGGTGCAGAGCAAGAAGCCGATGGAGACGTACCACGCCGACTGGTCGCCTGACGGCAAGTACATCGCCTTCTCGCGCGGCCCGGAGCACGAGGGCAAGCGCGTGGGGCTGGCGCCGGAAATCCCCAGTTCCAACGCCCCGGGTTGGAACATCTGCGTCGCCGACGCGTCGCAAAAGACCCGCTGGGTGGCGATCACCACCGACGGCAAGTCCAACAAAGAGCCTGACTGGATCTTCGTGAAGGGCGAGAGCGGCAAATGAGGCGTTGCATCCTTGCACGGTCGCGCGCAGGGCGAGCCGCCTGCCCGCTCGTTCTGCTTGCATTCCTGATTGGCTGCGGCCAGGGCGCCGGGCCGACGGGGGCCGCGGCGCCGCCGCCGATCATCAAGACTGCGGGCGGCGTCGAAATGGTGCTTATTCCGGCCGGTGAATTCGACATGGGCTGCAGCCACGGCCGCGAGGACGAGGCGCCCGTCCACCGGGTCAGGATTGCCGCATTTCTGATGGACCGCACCGAAGTGACGCAGGAGCAGTTTGCCAGGCTTCAGATCTCGGACCCGTCGCATTTCAAAGGTCCGACGAATCCGGTGGACATGTTAAGCTGGGGGCGAGCGGTCGAGTTCTGCAACGAACGCTCTCGTGCGGAAGGGCTGCGCCCGTGCTACAACCTCGAAAGCGGCAACGGCGAATGCGACTACGAGGCCGACGGCTACCGGCTGCCGACTGAGGCCGAGTGGGAGTATGCCTGCCGCGCGGGCAGCACCAAGGATTACTGCTTCGGTGGCGATCCGCGCACGCTGGGCGACTACGCCTGGTGCAAAGACAACTCTTCCGCCAGAACGCACCCCGTGGGACAGCGGAAGCCCAACCCGTGGGGTCTGTACGACATGCACGGGAACGTTGCGGAGTGGTGCAACGATTTCTACGACAAGAGCTACTATAAGACGAGCCCGGCCGAGAGTCCCCGCGGCCCGGCCGATGGCGTCAGTTGCGTCCTGCGCGGCGGAGCGTGGTCTTCCACCGCCCCGATGTTGCGCTCGTCCTTCCGAGTCGGTGAGGAACCCGGCTCGCTGGACGCGTGCCTGGCGCGCGACGCCGTGGGCTTCCGTTGCGTCAGGAAGGCTCCGGCAGCCGTGCCTGCGACAGAGCCGCGCGCGTCAGCAAGCGGCACTGACCGCTCCCTTACAGTCGCGGCTCCGGCCGACGGCGGCGGTGGTGGCGGCGGCGGCGACGAGAAACGCGCGCCGACAGCGTTCCTCTACGACGACATCTTCCTGCAGCACATGACCGGCGAAGGCCATCCGGAGCGCGCGGAGCGGCTCGAGGCCATCGTGAAGCGGCTCAAGGAGAAGGGCCTGGACAAGCAACTGCTCGGCCTCAAGCCCGCGCCCGCGGCGCTCGAATGGCTGACGACCGTTCACTCGGCCGACTATGTTGCGCGTGTGAAGAAAGCCTGCGACGACGCCGGCGACGGCATCGCCTACATTGACACGCGCGACGTGCCGGTGACGGCCAAGTCCTACGACGCGGCGCTCAACGCCGCCGGCGGCGTGATGGTGGCCATTGATGCGGTCGTCGCTGGCAAGGCGCGGAACGCGTTCTGCGCCGTGCGCCCGCCAGGCCACCATGCAATGAAGGACAAGGCGATGGGCTTCTGCGTGTTCGGCAACGTGGCCATCGCGGCGCGGTACGTTCAGAAGAAACACAACCTGCAGAAGGTGCTGATTGTTGACTGGGACGTGCATCACGGCAACGGCACGCAGTACGCCTCCTACGACGATCCGACCATCCTGCACTTCGACACGCACCGTTCGCCGTTCTACCCGGGCAGCGGCAGGGCCGACGAGAGAGGATCGGGGAAGGGCGAGGGCTTCAAGATCAACGTGCCGCTTCCCGGCGGTTCCACGGACAAGGACTATAAAGAGGCGTTCGAGACGAAGCTCAAACCCGCTGCGCTCGATTTCAAGCCCGACTTCGTCCTGATCTCCGCCGGCTTCGACGCGCACGAAAAGGACCCGCTGGGCGGCATGAAGCTGACCGCCGCGGGGTACGCCGAACTGACGCGCATCGTGAAACAGATTGCGGACAAGTGTTGTCAGGGGCGCATCGTCTCGGTCCTTGAGGGCGGCTACAGCCTGGAAGGGCTGGCCGATTCCGTGGAAGCGCACATCCGCGTCTTGATGGAGTGAGTCGAGGCCAGCATGCTCTTCCACACCTGGGTTTTCTTCCTCTTCTTTCTGATCGTCTATCCGGTCTACGTGTTCACGCGGCACAACAACCGCGCGATGAACGTCTGGCTGTTGCTTGCGAGCTACGTCTTCTACGGCTGGTGGAACCCGTGGTACCTCTTCCTTCTCTCGGGCACCACGGCCATTGACTACCTGATGGTGGTTCTGATGGAACGAAGCCGCACGCAGCGCGGGCGGCGAGTGTGGCTGATCGTCAGCCTCGTGAGCAACTTCGGTTTCTTGGGCTACTTCAAGTACTCCGGCTTCATCACGGAGAACCTCAACGGGCTGCTGGGCGGAGCGGGGCTTGGTCTCCGGCTGCCCGACCCGGTGGCGTATCCGAACGCCCTGCTGGACGTGCTGGGCGTTGCCCCTGCGCACCATTTCGCTTCGGTCATCCTGCCCATCGGCATTTCCTTCCACACGTTCCAATCCATGAGCTACACCATTGATGCCTACTACAGGAAGATCGAGGCTGAGCGCAGCTTCGCGCGCTTCGCCGCGTTCGTCTCGTTCTTCCCGCAGCTCGTCGCCGGACCCATCGAACGCGCGCGGAACCTGCTGCCGCAGCTCCAGAGCACGCCGGTCATCACGCGCGAGGACCTCACCGACGGCCTGTCGCTGTTCTTCGTCGGCTTCTTCAAGAAGGTCGCGCTGGCCGACTACCTCAGCCTCTACGTGGACAAGGTCTATGCCACGCCGGGCAACTACCAGTCGGCCGCGCTGCTGCTGGCGACCTTCGCCTTCGCCTGGCAGATTTACTTCGACTTCAGCGGCTACACCGACATGGCGCGCGGCATCGCGCGGATGATGGGCTTCCGCCTGATGCTCAACTTCAACAACCCGTATGTGGCCACGAGCCTCGGCGACTTCTGGAACCGCTGGCACATCAGCCTCTCGACGTGGTTCAAGGACTACGTCTACATCCCGCTCGGCGGCAACCGCCACGGGACGTTCAACACCTACAGGAACATGTTCTTCACCATGGTCATCTCCGGCCTGTGGCACGGCGCATCCTGGACGTTCGTCATCTGGGGCGCGCTGCATGCGTTCGGCCGCGTGCTGACGCGCGAGCTGGAGCGCACCGCCTTCTACCGCGACCGCGTGCCGACGCTGCTCAAGCAACTGCTCGTCTTTGCTTTCGTCTGCCTGGCGTGGGTGTTCTTTCGCGCTCAGAGTCTGGCCGACGCGTGGCTGGTCTTGAGCCGCATCGTCACGAGCGGCTGGGGCGACCCGCAGTTCCCGCTCCTGATGCTCGTGCTGGTCCTGGCGGTGTGGCTGTACCAGTTCGTTTTCTCGAGCGCAGGCAAGCTGACGCCGCTGCTCGAGCTGTCGCCTGTGCGAGTCGGCATGGCCATGGCGATGGTCGCGTACCTGCTCATCGTGGCGCAGCCCGGGAGCAAGGCGTTCATCTACTTCCAGTTTTGAGGCAGGCAGGGCGAATGGAACGTAAAGAGACCAGGGATCGGAAGCCCGAACCGTATTCGTCGAATGCGATCCGTCTCTCGGGCCGCGAGTGGCTCATTGTCGCCGCGTTTGCGCTCGTTATCTGGTACGCGCTGCCGCCGTTGTGGGAGCGGGCGGAGAAACTCGCGAGCGAGCCCGATTACCGGATGCCGTACGAGCTGAGCGGCGACTACTGGCTGTTCAGCCGCTACTCCCGTGCGGCGGCGCAAACTTACGACACGTTGCTCGTCGGCGATTCCGTCGTCTGGGGCCAATACGTCACCAGGCCGCAGACGCTGTCGCACTATCTCAACGAACTGGCCGGCGCGGAACGCGTCGCCAACCTCGGCCTGGATGGCACCCACCCGATCGCGCTGGCAGGACTGCTCGAGCATTACGCACGCGGGATTGCGGACAAGAAGGTGATTCTGCACTGCAATCCGCTGTGGATGAGTTCGACCAAACACGATCTGCAGGCCGACGACGATATCCGCATCAACCATCCGCGGCTGCTGCCGCAGTTCACGCCGAGAATCCCGTCCTATAAGGAGTCGGTCACCGCGCGATTGGGGATCATTGTCGAGCGCAACACGCCGTTCAACGGCTGGACAAACCATCTCCAGCAGGCGTACTTCAGAGACAAGAACGCCCCGCTGGATATTCCCGCCTGGACCGTGGAGAATCCCTACGAGAATCCGCTCAAGCCGGTCACGCTGGTATTGCCGCCGTCGGGCAACGAATTGCGGCACGAGGCCATCTCGTGGACGGAGCGCGGCGTGAGGAAGGCGGACTTCCCCTGGCTGGAACCGGAGACGTCGCTGCAGTGGCGCGCGTTCCAGCGCGCCGTCGCGCTGCTGCAGCAGCGCGGCAACACCGTCTTCGTCCTTGTCGGTCCGTTCAACGAGCACATGCTGACCGACCGCAGCCGTGAGGGCTACGCGCGGCTCAAGCGCGGCATCGAGGACTGGCTGCGCGCGAAGAACGTGGCGTATGTTGCGCCGCAGGCGTTGCCGAGTGAACTGTACGCGGATGCCAGCCACCCGTTGAGCGAGGGCTACCGGTTGCTGGCGAAGCAGGTATTCGAGGCCTTTCCGCCGCTGCGCGGCGGGCAATGAGGGTATTCGTGGCAGCGGTGGCGCAGTGCTCTTTACTGCGCAGCCGGGCTGAGCCGCGGAGGAGGAAACGCAATGCGAACCAAGCGTTGGACGCTGGTTGTCTTCGGACTGGCGCTGCTGTGCCTCGCCTCTCCGCGCGTGCTGCGCGGCGGCGATGCGCCGTCGCCGGCGCCGCGGCTCGTCGCCGGCGTCTGGGACACCGGCACGCCGGCGGCCGAGGCGCTTCCGCCGGCGGCCTTCGAGGCGAAAGCCGGCTGGACGCAGATCGCGACCGACCAGACCGCCGAGTCCTTCAAGGGCGACGCCGTCGTGACCAACGGCCGCCGCTGGATGGTGCTGCGCAAGCAGGCCGCGGCCGCCGACGTCTACGCCGCGAACGCGGACGGCGCTGTCTGGCGCGGGCGGCTTGTGCCGTTGTCGCCAAGCGGCGAGCCGGCGGCGCGGTGGGAGCGCATGGCGCTCATCGAGAACACCAAGGGCGGCGCAGTTCTGAACGTCGCCGGCAAGACGGAGAAAGGCGCCAGCCTGGCGCTCAAGTTCGCCCTCCGGCGCGATGAGACCGGCGCCGCCGAGGCCGATCCCGGCCCGGGCGCGGGCCGCCTGCGCATCGAATGTCCCAGCGAGTTCGTCGTGCTGCCGGACTTCTTCGCGGACGATATCGTCATCAACCCGCGCAAGCTGCCGCTGGCGCAGGTGGAAGTGCCCAGCGAGAACTTCGTGCTGCACCTGGCGGGCAAGCAGAACTCGATCGCGATGTGTGTCTTCGAGAACCGCCAGCAGGACGCGAAGCTGCTGCTGAGCGGGGAAGGCGACAAGCGCGCGGTCGCGGCTTCGGACATCGCTTTCGGCGAGCCGGCGAAGGAGACGCCGGGGAGCGCGCGCGATGCGAAGGCGCCTGCGGGCCGAAGAATCTGGCTGGCGCTCCTCGAAGGCCCGAAGATCTGGCACACCAGGGAGGTGCAGACCGCCGACGCCGGCAAGATCATGCCGCTGGAGTGGAAGATGCCCATGCCGGCTCAGTGGCGCCTGGATTTCACGCGGCCGGATGGCCTGGTTGACAGTTGGGAGATGCTCCTGCAGGAGAAAGCGGACGGCGACTATGTCAAGCCGGGCTGGCTGGGCAGCGGCCCAGGCGGCGTGCCGAAGGATCGGAAACGCTGGACGACGGTCCTCGGCTCATTTCCCTACCCGTGCTGGTCCGATGCCGACGGGCAGGCCTACATCCAGCCGTTGAAAGATAAGCCCCTCTCGTTCCAAGGGCCGCTGGTGGTCTACCCCATCAACCACGTCAAACAGACGCCGCTCGACGCCAGCACCGTGGTGAGCGTCGTGCGCAATACGCTGGGCGTCGGGCCGTGCGAGTACATCCTGGACGTCGAAAACCAGCAATCCAGGAACCAGGGGCGCGCCACGTGCTCGACCCGCGACACGCTGGTGCCGATCTACAAGCGGGGCGCGCAGAAGGCGGAACGGGCGAAAATTGAGAAGACGCTCGACGAAGCGCTGGTCTTCGTGAAATATATCCGCAGCCGCATCACCCGCTACGTGGATTTCTGCCACAAGATGCGCGAATACCTCGCCGAGCAGAAGAAAGCGCGCCCTGAACTGGCGGAGCCGATTGCCGACCTGGACAAGTTCGCGCAACAGGCCGACGCCCGCTTCGCCGCCCGCGAGAAGGACATCAAGACGCCCGAACACGTCGCCGCGATGAACGAGGAGTTCCGTAAGAACATACTTGACGACACCGGCCCGAAAGCGCTGGAGAAGTGCACGGCGTACGCGAAGGCGCTGGTCGTGATCGGCGGCAGCCAGGATGAACTGGCGGGCGAATGCCGCTGGGTTGTGAAGGCGCTGCGCCAGCGCGCGGGCATCCTGATGGCGCTTGACGCGCGCGTCGCGCCGCTTGCGACAGAGATTCGCGCGCGGACGCAGGAGGTGTTGCGCAGTCCCGCCGGCCACGAAGGCGCGCGGCATTGACAACATCGAGAGCGACAGATGATGAATAACAGAGCCAGCAGTGGACATCTTGCGTGTCTTGCGCTGGCCGCGCTCCTGGGCTGCGGCCAGCCCTCGCGCCCGCTCGTCCCGGAGCCGGGCAGCGTTGAGCAGCTCGAGGTCCTTCGTCCGCCCACCGGCGGCGAGATGCTCCTGATCCCCGCCGGCGAGTTCGTGATGGGCGACAGCGGCGGGCGCCCCGACGAGACGCCGCACGCCGTATCAGTCGGCGCGTTCTACATGGACCGGCAACTGGTCACCCAGGAGCTCTACCAGAAGGTTATGGGCGTGAACCCGTCCAAGCGGAAGGGCGCGCAGAACCCTGTCGAGCAGCTCCAATGGACCGCGGCCGTCCGCTTCTGCAACAAGTGCTCCGAACTCGACGGCCTCACGCCCTGCTACGATCCCAAGACGTGGGAGTGCAACTTCGCCGCCAACGGCTACCGCCTGCCCACCGAGGCCGAATGGGAATATGCCTGCCGCGCAGGCAGCAAAGGCAAGTATTGCTTTGGCGACGACGCGGCGTTGCTGCCGCAGTACGCGTGGTACAAGCCGCACTCCGGCGGCACGCGGCCCGTGGGGCAGAGACTGCCGAACCGCTGGGGGCTGTACGACGTCCACGGCAATGTCTGGCAATGGTGCCACGATTACTACGCCGCGGGCTACTACAAGGAGAGTCCGAAAGAGGACCCGCGCGGACCGCAGAGCGGCAAGGAGCGCGTGATGCGCGGCGGCGCATGGAACTGCACCGCGGAAGACTGCCGCGCAGCGTGCCGCTATAAGGACAGTCCCTCGTTTCCCGATGCCTGCTTCGGCTCTGACGCCTACGGCTTCCGCCGCGTGCGCAGCGCCGTAGCACGGGCGTCCTCGCCCGTGGCGGCGAAGACTGAGACGGGGGCGCCGCCCGCCGTTGTGCCGGAAGCGAAGACCAAGGCGCCGAGCGGTGCGGCTGCTCCCGTGGCCCCCGTACAGGCCGGCCGCATTGACGTCAGCCGCCTGAAGGGCACCATCGTTTTCGTGAGCGACCGCGGCGGCGCGCTGGCGATCTGGCGCATGCACGCGAGCGGCAAGAACGCGCGCCAGCTTACCAAGGACCCCGAACCTGACGCCGACCCGCGGTTCTCGCCCGACGGCAAGCGCATCAGTTACACCTCGTTGCGCGGCGGCTTCCCGGAAGTCTGGACCATGAACCGCGACGGCTCCGCACCCAAGCGTGTTACAGCCGGCTCGCAGGCCGACTGGTCTCCCGACGGCCGGGCGCTGGTGTTCATCCGCGACAACCAGGTCTGGGTCAGGAACCTGGCGGCGGGCGAGGAGAAGCGCGTCTCCCCCAAGGCGTGGGAACGCTGCGGCGTGCCCGCATGGAGCCCGGACGGCAAGCGCATTGCCCTGGCCCGGCGCATCCTCGACACCATTGGCATCTTCTTCCTGAGCGTGGACGGAAAGGAGCAAGCGCCGTTCAAGACGCCGGAACAAGCCTGCACGCCGCGGTGGTCGCGCGACGGCACGCGGCTGTTGTGCCAGACCACCAAAGGCCACGTGCACCAGGTCGGCGCAGACGGCGGCAAGTGGGAGCAGATGACGTTCGGCGCCGACATTCAGCACGAAGGCCGGTACTCGCCCGACGGCTCGATGCTCGTCTTCTGCCGCGCCCCGACGACGGAAGACCCGTGGCAGATCTGCCTCAAGGCGCTCGACGGCGATGAGTTCGATTTCGTGCCGCTCACCACCGAAGGCACGAATCTGTCTCCAGACTGGGATGCGTCGGAGGAGTGAGGCGCGGAACAATTCGGAATCCTGCATTTTGAATTGTTGAAGGGGGCTTAGCGGATGGCCAAGAAGATCAGTATCGGCATCGTCGGCGTCGGCTCGTTCGGTCAGTGCTTCGTGCAGCTCTTCCGCGATCATCCGTATGTGAGCCGCATTGCGCTGTGCGACCTCGACAGCGTCCGGCTGGCCTCAGTTGCCGCACGGTTCAGGATTGCGGAGACGTACGCGGCCCTCGACGACATCCTCAAGACGGACATCGAGGCGCTGGCCATCATCACGCAGCCCTGGCTGCACGCGCCGCAGGCCATTGCCGCGCTGCTCAGCGGCAAGCACGTGTACAGCGCGGTGCCGATCATCAGCCTGGCCAACGGCGACGAGATGCTCGACTGGTGCGACAAGCTTGTGCAGACCTGCAAGCGGACGGGCAACCACTACATGATGGGCGAGACCTCGCACTATCGCCCCGAAACGATGTACTGCCGGCGCCGCGCCGCGGAAGGCGCGTTCGGACACTTCGTGCTGGCGGAAGGCGAGTACTTCCACGACGTTGACGACCCGGGCTGCAACCTGCGCGACGTGGCCAAGAGCCGCTGGGGCAACAAGTGGGACATGTCCAAGAGCGGCGGCGTCCCCATGCACTACCCGACGCACTCCCTGGGCGGGCTGCTGTCTGTCATGAAGGCCCACGCGGTCACCGTCTCCGCGATCGGCTATGCCATGCCCGGCGACGACTGGTTCCGTCCTGACGCGGAGGCGGGCAACGTTTTCGGCAACGAGACCGCCCTGTTCGCCTTGAACAATGGCGCGGCCGTGCGGCTGTGCGAGTACCGCCGCATCGGGCACTATGGGCGCGAAGCGTTCCAGCTCTTCGGCACCGCCGGCTGCTTCACGGATGGCCCGGGCGGTCAGCATTGGGTGACCAAACACGGCGCGCAGGCAGTCCTGCGCGAACAGATGCGCGACCCCCTGCCGCACGAGGTGGTCGAGGCGTGGCAGCGCGGAGTGGGGGAGGGGAAGGACTTCTACGGCGGCCACGGCGGTTCGCATGGCTTTCTGGTGCACGAGTTCGTTGACGCCGTGGCTCGCGGACGCAGGCCGGCAATCAACGCGTGGACGGCGGCGCGCTACTTTGCACCGGGCATCATTGCGCACAAGTCGGCGTTACGCGGCGGTGAAGTCCTGAAGGTCCCTGATTGGGGCGACGGGCCGGCATGAGGGAAAACGCGACGAGCAGGAGCGTTTTCAGACCAGGGCACATCGCGCTCGTGGCGGCAGGAATCTGCTGTTGCCAGGCCGTGGCGCAGAATATCCCCGAGAACCAGTTGCCGCTGCGTATAGGCGCCGACAGCGGCGGCGCCAATCGCTTCCTCGGCGACATTGCGCGCGCAAGGCTGTTCAAGCGCGCGTTGAGCGCTGCGGAGATCGAATCGCTCGCCAGGCTGAAGCCGGGCGAGCCTTTCAAGGACGCGGCGCTGGTCGCCGACTGGCTGCTCGCGAACCTGAAGGACGGCGTCTGCCCGAACACAGCGGGAGAGGGCCTGGCTGCCAAGGCCGTGGGCGATGTACAGGTTGCGGAGGCTGACGGCGTCAAGGCGGTCCGGCTGACGGGCAGCGGATACCTCGAGGTCGCGAACGATCCCCGGCTCAACCCGGGCGAAGCCTGCACGGTCGAGGCTTGGATCCGGCCGCAAGCGTTGCCCGGCAACGGCAGCCGGATCATTGACAAGATTTCCACGGGCGGCGTTGACGGGCTTCTCCTCGACACGTTTCCCGGGAACTCGCTGCGCCTGATTGTCGGCGCCGACCAACTGAGGCACGACGCCAAGCTCGCCGCCGGCGCGTGGGCGCATGTCGCCGCGACGGTCGCTCCCGACGGCGCACAAGCGCTGTATGTGAACGGGAAGCTGGTCGTCGGAACGCCGGGAGAAGCGCCGACTGCGCAAGCCCCGCCGCCTGACAACCCGTTGACGTTGTGGTACCGCAAGCCGGCGCAGAAGTGGACGGAAGCGCTCGTCATCGGCAACGGCCGCCTCGGCGGCATGGTGTACGGCGGCGCGGAACACGAGCTGGTCCAGCTCAACGAAGACACGCTCTGGTCCGGCGAACCGCGCGATCTGCAGAACCACGAAGCCATCAAGCACCTCCCGCAGGTCCGCAAGCTGCTCCTCGACGGCAAGAACAAGGAAGCCCACGCGCTCGTTGACGCCAGGTTCCTCGGCCCGTGGAACGAATCGTACATGCCGCTCGGAGACCTGCTGCTGCACGTCAAGACCGACGGTCCGGTGGAACAGTACCGGCGCGACCTGGATCTGAGCAAGGGGGTCGCCCGCATCCAATACCGCAGCGGCGACGCCTGCTTCACTCGGGAGGTCTTCGCGTCGTGCCCCGACCAGGTTATCGTCGTGCGGCTGTCGTGCGACAAACCGGGACGGGTGTCGTTCGAGGCGTCGCTCAAGAGCCAGTTGCGTGCCGCGACCGAAGCGGCGGGCGACCGGCTGGTGCTCAAGGGCCGCTGCCCGAAGCACGTCGAGCCGAACTACGTGGGCAACGTGCCGAACGCCATCGTGTACGATGACGCCGAGAACGGCAAAGGCATGCGCTTTCAGGTTCAACTGCAGGGCCTGGCCGACGGCGGCAAGGCGGCTGTCAGCAAGGACGCGCTGAGCGTCACCGGCGCGGACGCCGCAACGTTGATCCTCGCCGCCGCAACGAGCTTCAGCGGCCCCGACAAGAGCCCGAGCGCTCAAGGGAAGGACGCGGGCGCGGCGTGCGAGCAGACGCTGCGGGCCGCAGCGCGGAAGACGTACGCGCAGTTGCGGGACGCGCACGTCGCCGATTACACGCAGCTCTTCGGGCGCGTCGAGCTTGACCTGGGCGCGACCGACGCGGCAAAGCTGCCGACCGACCGGCGTGTGCGCGGCTATGCGCCGGGCAAGGACCCCGGCTTCGCGGCGCTGTACCTCCAGTTCGGGCGCTACCTGCTCATTTCCAGTTCGCGTCCCGGCACGCAGCCGGCGAACCTGCAAGGCATCTGGAACAAGGACTTGCGGCCGGGGTGGAGCGCCAACTGGACGCTCAACTGCAACGTGCAGATCAACTACTGGCCGGTCGAGGTCTGCAACCTCGCGGAATGCCACCTGCCGCTCGCCGATCTCGTCGCGGAACTGAAAGTGGACGGCGCGCGCACCGCGAAGAACATGTACGGCGCGCGCGGCTGGATGGCGCACCACAACGCCGACCTGTGGCGGACAACGCCGCCCGTCGGCGGGAGCGCGCTCTGGGCGATTTACCAGGTGGGCGGCGCGTGGCTGTGCCACCATCTGTGGGAACACTACGCCTTCACCGGCGACAAGGAGTTCCTCAAGCGTGTCTACCCGACGTTGAAGGAGGCGTCGCTGTACTTCCTCGACAGCATGCTCGAGGAGAAACACGGCTGGCTGGTTACCGCGCCGGCGACGTCGTTCGAGAGCCACTTCAAGCGACCCGACGGTCCCAGCGCCGCTGTCTGCATGGGGCCGACGATGGACATGCAGATTGTGCGCGACCTGTTCACGAACTGCATCGCCGCGAGCAAGGTTCTGGGCGGCGACGAGGAATTCCGCGCGCAGCTTGAAAAGGCGCTGCCCAGACTCGCGCCCATGCAGATCAGCCCGCGCACGGGCCAATTGCAGGAGTGGCTGGACGACTGGGACAACAGCGAGCCGCGCAACGGCCAGGTCGCCCAGGCGTGGGGCCTCGTGCCCGGCAGCCAGATCACGCCGCGCGGCACGCCGGCGTTGGCAGCGGCCATGCGCAAGACGCTTGAGCAGCGCAGGCCCTGGGACTGCAACGGCTGCGGCAGTTGGACCGGCAGTTGGGCGGCGAATGCTCTCGCGCGGCTTGAGGACGCCGAGATGGCCGCGATGGTTGTGGACAGGCACATCCGCCAGGTCGTGAACCCGAACCTCAGCGCGAACTTCATCGGCGTGGAATGGGAGATTGACGGCAACCTGGGCATCACCGCCGCAATTGCGGAGATGCTTCTGCAGAGCCACGCCGGCGAGGTCCACCTGCTGCCGGCGTTGCCGAAAGCCTGGGCGAGCGGCCGCGTCAAGGGCCTTTGCGCGCGCGGCGGTTTCGAGGTGGATATGGAATGGAAGGATGGCGCATTGAGGCAGGCCACGCTCCGCTCCAAGCTGGGCAACCCGTGCACACTGCGCCATGGGGGCAAGACGCTCGGCCTGAAGACGGAGGCCGGGGCCAGCTACACCTTCAACGCAGCACTCGAACGCAAGTGAGCGCGCGAAAGTTCAACAATCTGCCGCGAGAGGAGATGAGCCATGATGCGTTCCATCACGCTGACATTCCTGCTTATCGGCTTGCTGGCTTGCCAACAACAACAGGCCGGGCAGACGGCCGGGTACGCTATCACCAACGCCACCGTCATTGATGTCAAGAACGGCGTCGCGCTGCATGACACGACAATTGTCATCCGCGGAAAAGAGATTGTTGAGGTCGGCCCGGCCGGCAAGGTGAGCGTGCCCCCAGGCAGCGCCGTGGTAGATGGAAGCAAGACCTTCGTCATTCCCGGACTCTGGGACATGCACGTACACACCGGTCCCAAGGAAGTCTTCTTCCCGTTGTATATCGCCAATGGGATCACCGGAATCCGCGACGCCGGAGGCGACCTGCCCAGAGCCACTGGAAACGGATCAACGAGTCTGGACGAGCTGAACCGTTGGAAGGGCGAGATCGAGCGTGGGGAAACGCTCGGCCCGCGGATGGTGGTAACCGGACCGATCATGGACGGGCCGAAACCATACTGGCCGGGAGTGACAACCCCTATCCAGAGTCCCGAGGAAGCGCGCCGCGTGGTCAGGTCTCTCAAGGAGAAGAAGGCCGATTTCGTCAAGGTCTACGTGCTGCTTCCCGCCGAGACGTACTACGCGATAGCTGACGAATCGAAGCAACAGGGGCTGCGGTTTGCGGGCCATGTGCCCAAGGCGTTGACGGCGGTGGACGCGGCACAAGCGGGTCAACGGTGCATCGAGCATCTCAACGACATTCTGAGATGCGACAGTGTGCCGCCCAAGGAGCTTTACGCGTTATTGCGAGCGCACGACACGTGGAATGTGCCGACGCTCGCGGTCACCCGGCAATTCACCCTCCCGGGCCCTGACCTTCTCAAGGACGAGCGCCTCAAGTATATCCCGGTCTACATACGCGAGATCTGGAAGAAAGCCGGGTGGCACAATCCCCAGGACCCGAAGGTGCTCAAACGGTACGCCTCGTATTTTGAGACGGAACTCCGGGCCGTGAAAGAGATGCACGAAGCCGGCGTGAGCCTTCTGGCCGGTTCGGACTCCGCGAACCCCTATACGTATCCAGGCTTCAGCCTTCAGGACGAACTGGGGCTGTTGGTCAAGGCCGGGCTGACGCCGCTCCAGGCGTTGCGGCTGGCGACGACGGAACCCGCGCGTTTCCTCGAAAAACAGGACATCCTGGGGACGATCGAGAAAGGAAAGCGGGCGGATCTGGTGCTCCTGGACGGGAATCCACTTGAGGACATCAGCAACACACGCAGGATTCGCGCGGTCGTTGTGGACGGCAGACTGCTCGAACGCGAGGAACTGCAACGCCTGTTGGATCGCGCCGCGTCGGCAGCCGAAAAAATGGTCGCGGATTCCGGCGACACCATCCCTATTTCACGAGTGGTGCCGGCGACATCACACTGCACATTCGCCGCTTCCGCCTCCTCCGCCGCACATTCAGCTATCCAGTTACGATGCGTGCGCCAATCTCGCGGCAGCCTTTCCCGCGTGATTGCTGGCAGCCTTCTCCCCGGTCAGTGTCTCAACAGCACGCGCGAGGCGTTCGGACTCGCGACGCGCCAACTGCCGGTCCAGCGGTGAAGGCGCCTTGCCCACGAGCCGCTCAAAGTTGCCGCGGCAGATCTTGGCCGTTACCTCGGCCGGAAGATGCAGGCCGCGCATCACGCCGTCCTCCGGCGGGCCAAGCAGGAAATCGGCGCCCGGCGGCACGCGGTATTCCTCGTCCGTTTCGAGCCAGCGCGTGACGATCCCCGCGCGCGTGCGGGCTTCCTCCAGCGTATGCCGGCTGAAGATATCCGTCCCGTAGACGATGCGCTCCGCATACTTGATGAAGAACGCGCGCGACGCCGGCACGTTCTTGGACATGTTGTAGAGCAGCTCGATGCCCGGCGCGAGGTCCAGGCAGACGCCGGGGAAGCGGTCCAGCAGGCCTGAGGCGCGCGGCAGGTCCGCCGAGAGGAAGAAGAAGTGCGCGAAGCTCA
>Ga0315282_10009040_pt1 | contig 15932 bp, 11 predicted proteins | sample YL17G07_20_MG_FD_203693 | JGI IMG/M metagenome (GOLD analysis project Ga0315282, IMG submission 203693) | Sediment microbial communities from Yellowstone Lake, YNP, Wyoming, USA - YL17G07_20 | ecosystem: Environmental > Aquatic > Freshwater > Lake > Sediment | place: USA: Wyoming | collected...
CCGGTACTACAGTTTCGCCGAGCCTCTCGTTGAGACAGCGCCCAAATCGTTACGCCATTCGTGCAGGTCGGGTATTATCCGACGAGGAATTTCGCTACCTTAGGTAATTTTGTTACGATTTTATCAATCGGTTGCATCATTTCTGTGCAACTCTCAACATCACTGCTGAGTTCGGACTATATCTTCATCTGTCTTGCTTACAGATGCCTGTCGTGTAGTCTCTGAGGATGATTCTAACACTTGTTGAATTGTATATTTCCGCTGTTTTCCTTGAGCATTCATAGAGAAAGCAATCTTCACAATCTTATGAAAACCCTCAAGTGTATGATGTTCTTTCAACATCAATAATTCAATGATTTCGCGGAACTTCTCATAATCATATCGCTTATGCGATATTAATGGATGTGCATCTATGAAAGGTATTATCTTCTCATATATAGAACGTCGAGAATACACTATGTAAGTCAATACATTACTTTTATATGGACTTTTTTCATAGATTTTTCCGCACCCAAAGAACATTTGGATTCTTTCCAAAAATTCACGGCTTTTCTTATGTTGGTTAATTGTGAAATCTGGATCAACCAGCCAACCCCATCTAGCAGTAGCATGGGGATGAATAGTTATCGAGAAACACCCTTCACCATCAATGAAGCCTGCAAGATATTCTGGTGTTAGAACTCTTTCCTGCTGATTGTCTCTATTCATAATTTATCACCTACTAGGTATTATGGAAATTAATGAGATGTTCCAGCATATAGACAAGTTTTACAACGGCCCTTCTCGTAGCAAAGAGTCACCGTTATAGTTACGGCCGCCGTTTACCGGAGCTTCGGTTCAAAGCTTCAATGTCCGAAGACATCTAACCTCTCCCCTTAACCTTACGGCACCGGGCAGGCGTCAGTCCCTATACGTTGTTTTACAACTTAGCAGAGACCTGTGTTTTTAGTAAACAGTCGCTTGGGCCCTTTCACTGCGACCTCCTTGGGCTTCACATGTAAAACGCTACACCCAGAGAGGTGCTCCTTCTTCCGAAGTTACGGAGCTATTTTGCCGAGTTCCTTAACGAGAGTTCTCTCGAGCGCCTTAGGATACTCTCCTCATCTACCTGTGTTGGATTGCGGTACGGACACCCTACGAACTCGCTAGAGGATTTTCTTGGTAGACGCTTAGACCAGTTTATGTCCTTGCGGACTCCCCATAACTTCTCGAGGTTAATGCCACTCCGGATTTGCCTAGAGTGACCCTCTACGAGCTTGGACCAGCACTTCCGGTCGCTGGAAGGTCTTACCGTCCACGTCCCCCCATCGCTCAAACGCTCATAAGGTGGTACAGGAATTTTCGCCTGTTTTCCATCGCCTACGCCTCTCGGCCTCGGCTTAGGGTCCGACTTACCCTGGGAGGAGTTACCTTGCCCAGGAAACCTTAGATTTACGGCGAACAAGTTTCTTACCTGTTTTATCGCTACTCGTGCCGACATAAGCTCTTCTAATCAGTCCAGAGTTCCTTACAGTTCTCCTTCACCCTTATATAGAACGCTCCCCTACCAATTGATTTACACCAATTCCGCAGCTTCGGTAACGAGCTTTAGCCCCGTTACATCTTCGGCGCAGAACCGCTTGACCAGTGAGCTGTTACGCACTCTTTAAATGGTTGCTGCTTCTAAGCCAACATCCTGGCTGTCTAAGCAATTCCACATCCTTTCCCACTTAGCTCGTACTTGGGGACCTTAGCTGGCGATCTGGGCTGTTTCCCTTTTGAACACGGAGCTTAGCCCCCGCATTCTGACTCCCGTATTTAGCCCAAACTCATGCGCTCACGCGTCGTTGAGTTATAGGACCAACGATGGCATTCGGAGTTTGAATGGGTTTGCTAACCTGGTGGGGTCGCTAGTCCAATCAGTGCTCTACCACCATCGTCTAACATACGGGGCTAGCCCTAAAGCTATTTCGGGGAGAACCAGCTATCACCGAGTTTGATTAGCCTTTCACTCCCATCCACAGCTCATCCCCCAAGTTTTCCAGCTTGGTGGGTTCAGGCCTCCACGCACTGTTAGATGCGCTTCACCTTGGCCATGGATAGATCACCCGGTTTCGGGTCTACTTAACGCAACTAAACGCCCTATTCAGACTCGCTTTCGCTACGGCTGCGCCTCTTAAAGGCTTAACCTTGCTACGTTAAGTAACTCGTCGGCTCATTCTGCAAAAGGCACGCAGTCACACTCCCGAAGGAGTGCTTCCACAGCTTGTAGGCTCATGGTTTCAGGAGACTATTTCACTCCCCTAGCAGGGGTTCTTTTCACCTTTCCCTCACGGTACTGGTTCACTATCGGTCGCCAGAGAGTATTTAGCCTTAGGAGATGGTCCTCCTAAATTCTCACAAGCTCGTATATCTCATGATACTTGGGAATACATCTAAGGAGTCTACATCTTTTCGCTCACGGGACTGTTACCCTCTTTGGTCTTCCTTTCCAGGCACGTTAAACTAAGATGGAGATTTGTAACTCCTACGCTGATTCGTGCATCAGCACGATGCATCCCACGACCCCACTCGTACAACGCACACGAGCTTTAACGTACGAATGGTTTGGGCTGTTCCCATTTCGCTCGCCGCTACTTAGGGAATCGCAACCCGGCTCACGCCGGGTTATGTTGTTTTCTTTTCCTCGGGGTACTGAGATGGTTCACTTCTCCCGGTTACCCCTTGCATCCTATTTGATTCAGATGCAAGTGACAGAGCATTTCCTCTGTCCGGTTGCCCGATTCGGGGATCTCCGGATCTATGCTTGTAGCAGCTCACCGAAGCTTATCGCAGTTAGCCACGCCCTTCATCGTCTTCTGGCGCCAAGGCATTCACCATAAGCCCTTAGTAGCTTGATCACAGGTGTTTGCAGATTATTATTTTTTGGCTACCCTAATTACGCTATGCAGTTGTCAAAGAGCAAAACATCAGATAAATCTGACGTAAAACTTTTAAGTAAAACTTCTAATATTGGTGGAGATGAGCGGAATCGAACCGCCGACCTCCTACTTGCAAGGCAGGCGCTCTCCCATCTGAGCTACATCCCCGACTTTGCAAGGATGAAGGATGAAGGCGGAAGGATGAAATTTATCTTACTTCATCACTCATCCCTCATATTTCATCCTTTACACTCTGTCCCTGGTGGGCCTACCTAGACTCGAACTAGGGACCTCGTGCTTATCAGGCACGCGCTCTAACCACCTGAGCTATAGACCCGCCTGAATATAAAAAACTGAATAATACGTTGTCATGGACGAATAGCATCGACCTAGAGCAAATTGGATTAAAGATTAGAAGATTTAAGATTGAAGATTAAATCCCCAATCTTTTAATCTTTAATTTGTAATCTTTAATCAAAACGCTCCTTAGAAAGGAGGTGATCCAGCCGCACCTTCCGATACGGCTACCTTGTTACGACTTCACCCCAATCATCGGTTTCACTTTAGACAGCTGCCTCCTTGCGGTTAGCTCACTGGCTTCGAATGCCACCGACTTTCGTGGTGTGACGGGCGGTGTGTACAAGGCCCGGGAACGTATTCACCGCGACCTGCTGATTCGCGATTACTAGCGATTCCAGGTTCATGTAGTCGAGTTGCAGACTACAATCCCAACTGAGACCGGCTTTAAGGGATTGGTTCCACCTCACGGTTTGACGACCCTCTGTACCGGCCATTGTAGTACGTGTGCAGCCCAGGGCATAAGGGCCATGAGGACATGACGTCATCCCCACCTTCCTCCGACTTATCGTCGGCAGTCTTCCTAGAGTTCCCGACATTACTCGCTGGCAACTAGGAACAGGGGTTGCGCTCGTTGCGGGACTTAACCCAACATCTCACGACACGAGCTGACGACTGCCATGCAGCACCTGTTAATCTGTCTCGTAAGAGAAAGCCGTGTTTCCACGGCGGTCAGAAAAATGTCAAGCCACTGGATAAGGTTCTTCGCGTTGCTTCGAATTAAGCGACATACTCCACCGCTTGTGCGGGCCCCCGTCAATTACTTTGAGTTTTAATCTTGCGACCGTAGTCCCCAGGCGGGGTACTTAATGCGTTAGCTACAGCACAGGAGGGGTCGATACCTCCTACACTTAGTACCCATCGTTTACGGCTAGGACTACCGGGGTATCTAATCCCGTTCGCTCCCCTAGCTTTCGCGCGTCAGCGTCAGAGTCAGACCAGAAAGCCGCCTTCGCCACCGGTGTTCTATGTGATATCTGCGCATTTCACCGCTACACCACATATTCCGCTTTCCTCTCCTGACCTCAAGCCAAGCAGTATCAAGTGCAGTTCTCAGGTTGAGCCCGAGGATTTCACACCAGACTTACCAAGCCGCCTGTACGCCCTTTACGCCCAGTAATTCCGAACAACGCTTGCCCCCTACGTATCACCGCTGCTGCTGGCACGTAGTTAGCAGGGGCTTTCTATTATGGTACCGTCAAGCTGGCAAACTGTTAGCATACCAGTTTTTCTTCCCACAACACAGAGCTTTACAACCCGAAGGCCTTCATCGCTCACGCGGCATTGCTTGTTCAAGCTTTCGCCCATTGACAAATATTCCGACTTGCTGCCTCCCGTAGGAGTCTGGACCGTATCTCAATTCCAGTATGGCCGACAACCCTCTTAGGACAGCTACCCATCGTCGCCTTGGTAAGCCATTACCCCACCAACTAGCTAATAGGCCGCGCGCCCATCTTTGGACAACAGCTTTGTATAGAGGCCATTTTTCATTGTATGACTTATGTCACACAACTCTATGGGGTATTATCACCTCTTTCGAGATGTTATCCCCCTTCCAAAGGCAGGTTACGCACGTGTTACTCACCCGTTCGCCACTTTACTAGGAGCCTTGCGGCCCCATTCTCGTAGACTTGCATCGTTCAGACATGCCGCCAGCGTTCGTTCTGAGCCAGTATCATACTCTCCAAAAATAATATTTCATATACTATCCGCTTCAAGCGTTAGCTTTCAAAAGCAGATGTATTTATTGACAGGATCTTTGAGCATGTACACTCCCTGAATTTGAATCAGGTATTGTATATACTCGCAAAATACTATCCGAATCGCACGACAACGTATTATTCAGTTTTCAAAGAGCAAAACAGGCACATGAATTACATCTAATTTCAAGTGCCTGATAATTTACATATCATAGTTTCAACGTGTTATTATATCATCGAATCAAACACTTGTCAAGGGGAATTTTTTGAGGAATTTTCTGATTCTTAAATCTTTCTTCTTTCCTCGTTCTGCTTCCTCGTTTTGCCTTGACGGAGTTATAAGTATAACCGCGCTTCTTTATCCTGTCAAGCCCTTTTTTTAGTTTTTTTGTGTTATTTGGTTTTTTGAATGAAAATTGAATGAAAATAAGCATCTTTAAAAAAGTATATTAAAGTTTTCCATAAGCTTAAAATCATTTCTTAAACTTCTTATATTTTTCTTATATTTCAGAATTCCCCGAAAGAAACTTCTCAAAGTTGCTATATTTGTTATAAAGATGACAAAAAAATAGGCTAGATCACAAGACCCAGCCTATAGATTTCTGATTTACATTTTTCTTCCGCCAACACCTTTTCTTCCTGAGATGTCCTCTTTTGGAGCTTCCTTTGGTCTCAGGCCACGGGTAGCTTTTCCCGCACGCCACATCTCTGAGTTGCCCATCTCTGCCAATTCTTTTGACAGCAACTCCTGATAGTTGGGCATGCTGCCTGTTGCGATAACACGGGCAGTCTCAACACCAGTTTTGACTTTATCGTAAAGATCATTAAAAACCGGGAGGACAGCTTCTTTGAACTTTGGCTTCCAGTCCAAAGCGCCTCTTTGTGCTGTCGCAGAGCAGTTGGCATACATCCAGTCCATGCCGTTCTCCCCAACCAGACGGATCAAACTTTCAGTCAATTCCTCAACCGTCTCGTTAAAGGCTTCGCTTGGTGAATGACCATTCTTACGAAGAACCTCGTATTGGGCTTCCATCATCCCTGCCAGCGCGCCCATGAGAACTCCACGCTCACCTGTCAGGTCGCTGTAAACTTCACCCTCAAATGTTGTCGGGAAAAGATAACCGGAACCGACAGCGATCCCAAGCGCAATACAGCGATCCTTTGCTCTACCGGTATAATCTTGCCCAACGGCAAAGCTTGAATTAATACCAGCACCCGAAAGGAAGTTGCGTCTTACAGAAGTTCCTGACCCCTTTGGCGCTACCATGATAACGTCAACGTAATCAGGCGGAATAACACCTGTCTGGTCTTTATAGACAATGGAGAAACCATGTGAAAAATAAATGGCGTCACCTTTATTCAACTTTGCTTTAATAGCGGGCCATATAGCCTTCTGTGCGGCGTCAGAAACGAGCATCTGGACGATGGTTCCCTTTTCTGCCGCTTCTTCCATGTCAAACAGGTCTTTCCCTGGTTCCCAGCCATCTTCTACTGCACGATCCCAGTCCTTCTGGAACTTTTTAGACTGACCGACTATTACGTTGAATCCGTTATCCTTCATGTTCAGTCCCTGCGCCGGACCCTGAACACCGTATCCAATAACAGCAATGGTCTCATTTTTGAGTACCTCTCGTGCCTTATCCATAGGAAATTCTTCACGAGTAACAACCTCTTCTTTAACTCCACCGAAATCTATAAGAGCCATTATATTTCCTCCTTGTTAATGTTTGTACAAACGATTAGAAGATTAGCATGACAATGCCAATGGATATTAAGTTGGGTCTCGTTCCTCGACCCAAACTACCTAACCTTCATCCTTCCGCCTTCATCCTTACATTTACCGTCCTCTGGATATAGCGACCCTTCCTGAACGGGCTATTTCCCTGATACCATAAGGACGCAACATCTCAATCAGCGCATTGATCTTGTCTTCGTCCCCTGTAACTGATATAATCAGTGATTCGAGACTAACGTCCACAATAGCCGAACGGAATATATTAGCAAGCTGGATTATCTCTGATCTGACCTTCTGCGGCGCAGATACCTTGATCATAGCCAATTCCCGCTCAACGTGTTCTTCCGATGTTAAATCAGTGACTTTGATAACGTCTATGAGTTTGTTTAATTGCTTGGTGATTTGCTCTAAAATACGGTCATCACCTCTGGCAACGATGGTCATTCTGGATATTGTGGGGTCTTCTGTTTCACCGACGTTAAGACTGTCAATGTTATAGCCTCTACCACTGAATAGGCCAGCTACACGGGCAAGTACACCGAACTTGTTTTCAACCAGAACAGAAATTGTATGCCTCATATCAAAATTAGAAGATTAGAAGATTAAAAGATTAGAAGATTGAAAGATTGAAAGATTAAAAGATTGAAAGATTGAAAGATTAAAAGATTGGAAGATTGAAAGATTGGAAGATTGGAAGATTGGAAGATTGGCATTAGGTAACGTAATCTTAGAATCTTAAAATCTTGGAATCTTTAATCTTAGAATCTTAGAATCTTTAATCTTAGAATCTTTAATCTTAGAATCTTTAATCTTAGAATCTTTAATCTTGGAATCTCAAATCCTCCCTATGCCATTCCCTGAGTTATTCCCAGCATCTCATCAAGAGAAGCACCGGCTGGAACCATCGGGAACACGTTTTCATCTCTATCTACCATAAAGTTTATGAATACAGGTCCAGGTGTTTCAATAGCTTTGACTAGGGCTGGTTTCACTTCCTCTGGCTTTTCGACTTTTATGCCCGAAGCGCCGAAAGCTTCAGCGATCTTTACGAAATCAGGGTCTCTTTCAAGATCACTACCGAAACGTCGTCCTTTAAAGAACAAATCCTGCCATTGACGTACCATACCGAGGTGCATGTTGTTGAGTATTGCTACCTTGACAGGCAGTTTATAAGCCACGACTGTGGTAAGTTCCTGAATATTCATCTGTATACTGCCATCGCCTGCTATGTCAAACACAATCTTATCAGGACAACCGACCTGTGCGCCTATTGCCGCAGGGAACCCATATCCCATCGTTCCAAGTCCGCCTGATGAAAGGAATGTTCGGGGCTGGGTATATTTGTAGAACTGAGCCGCCCACATCTGATTCTGACCAACTTCAGTGGTGATTATTGCGTCACCCTTCGTCACCTCATATATCTGTTCCACAACATATTGAGGTTTAATCAAACCGCTTTCACGATCATACGTGAGTGGGAACATTCGTTTCCATTCAAATATCTGTTTAAGCCATTCCTCAGTATCAGGCTTCTCAATCAGCTTGTTCAGTTCTTCAAGCACACGTTTGCAGTCACCGACTATAGGAACGTCAACTATAATATTTTTACTAATGGCAGTTGGGTCAATGTCTATATGTATAATTTTGGACTCAGGGGCAAATTTATCCAGTCTCCCGGTAATCCTGTCATCAAATCTGGCGCCTATGGCGATCAGCACATCACAATTAACAATAGCTTTGTTTGCATAAGCAGTACCGTGCATTCCCAGCATATCAAGGGAAAGCTCATGAGTTTGCGGAAATCCTCCCATACCAAGTAGTGTTGTAGTAACCGGTATTCGAGCCTTGTCAGCTAGTTCAAGTAACTCCTGATGCGCACCTGACAATATGACTCCGCCCCCTGCATAAATTACCGGTCGCTTTGCACCGTTAATCAATTCAGCGGCTCTAGCGATCTGCTTGGGATGACCCTCATAATTGGGTTTATAGCTTCTGATGTTGGCTGTCTTTGGGTATACGAATTCTGTTTCTTTCTGCTGTGCGTCTTTAGCAATATCAACCAATACGGGTCCTGGTCTGCCGGTTCTAGCGATGTAAAAAGCTTCCTTAATAGTTGTTGCTAGTTCCTCGACACTTTTAACGAGGAAATTATGTTTTGTAATAGGACGAGTAATCCCCATTACGTCTGCTTCCTGAAAAGCATCATTCCCTATGAGATGCGAAAAAACTTGACCTGTAATAGCAACTATTGGTATGGAATCCATGTGGGCAGTCGCTATACCTGTTACTAGATTAGTCGCTCCAGGACCTGACGTAGCAAGGCAAACACCGACTTTCCCCGTTGCACGAGCGTAACCATCTGCCGCATGCGCCGCCGCCTGTTCGTGACAAGTCAGATAGTATTTTATCACATGCTCATCATATAGTGCATCGAAGATATCTAAGACTGATCCGCCAGAGATGCCGAATATCGCATCCACTCCTTCTTTCTTGAGGCTCTCAAGGAGTATTTTTGCACCTCTCATTTTCATCCTTCATCCCTCATCCTTAACTTACAATGGCACCCGTACCCGCTGACTTTACCAATTTTCCATATCTTGCAAGATAGCCTGTTTTTATCTTTGGTTCAGGTGCTGTCCATTTGCTAAATCTATCTTTTATTTCCTCCGCAGAGACTAAGAGATCAATTTTTCTGTTGGGTATATCTATGCTTATTATGTCGCCGTCCCTGACGATTGCCATTGGACCGCCTTCCATAGCTTCGGGTGATACGTGACCAATGCAAGGGCCTCTCGTACCACCTGAAAATCTACCGTCGGTGATCAGAGCAACACTGTCGGATAATCCCTTGCCAACGATTGCAGAAGTTGGCAACAGCATCTCCCTCATACCCGGTCCACCTTTGGGACCTTCATAACGTATAATAACAACATCACCGGATTTGACTTTATCGTCGAGAATAGCTCTCATAGCGATCTCTTCGCCATCAAATACTTTTGCAGTACCAGTGAATCTCATCATATCAGGCTTAACTGCTCCCTGCTTAACAACCGATCCGTCCGGAGCAAGCGATCCTCTTAGAATTGCGATTCCACCCTGTTTGCTGTAAGCAGTTTCAAAGTTTCTGATCACGTCCGGGTCTTCCACAAGTCCAGATTCGGCGATCTGTTTTATAGTCTTTCCGTTTACAGTCATTGTGTCATTCAATTTGTCTTTAAGCACACTCATGACAGCAGGTATACCACCAGCGTATTCAAGGTCTTCCATTAGGTGATCTCCGCTGGGTTCTAGCTTAGTGATATGCGGTGTTTCTTTGCTTATAGCATCAAATGTCTCCAGAGAAAATTCAACGCCTGCCTCATGAGCTATAGCGGGTATATGTAGAACGGTATTTGTTGATCCGCCCAACGCCATATCTACTCTAATAGCATTTTCTATTGCGGATTTAGTCATGATCTGTTTGGAAGTGATATTATCATAAACCAATTCAACAACGCGCACTCCGCTTTCATAGCCGATCCTTTGCTTTTTTGCCATTCCAGCCAGCGCTGTGGCGCATCCTGTTAAAGACATTCCCATAGCCTCTGTCACGCAAGCCATAGTATTAGCGGTATAAAGTCCCTGACACGAACCCTGTCCCGGACATGCGCACATCTCAAGCCCTTCGAGTTCAGCGTCATCAATCTTACCTGCGCTATATAACCCAACAGCCTCAAATGTATCTCTGACAAGCGACCTGCGCTTCATTTTATACATTCCAGAGTGCATTGGACCAGCAGTGACGACTATACAAGGTATATCCAATCTTGCCGCCGCCATCAACATGCCGGGAGTTATCTTGTCGCAATTAGTTAAAAGCACCAGACCATCTAGGCAATGGGCTAGAGTAACAGATTCGATCATATCCGCTATAAGTTCACGGGACGCAAGCGAATAGTGCATACCCTTATGTCCCATAGCGATCCCATCGCATACCCCTGGAACACTAAATATAAATGATACGCCTCCGCCGGCGTTTATTCCCTTCTCTATTGACCGTTCGAGTTCCCTCATGCCGACGTGACCGGGTATCAATTCCGTAAAGCTTGATACCAGACCGATGAATGGTTTATCTATCTGACTTTTCGATAGTCCAGTGGCATACAACAAAGCACGATGCGGTGCCCTTTCATATCCTTTTTTTACAGCATCACTTCTAATTTGAAACACCCCCATTTCTGGATTAAAAGATTCAAAAATTCCAAGATTAAAAGATTAGCATTAAACAACGTAATCCTCAAATCTTAGAATCTTAGAATCTTGAATCAACTCATGACGATAGCAAAAAGCCCTTTTCTCTCAGAAAGAGATGAAAAGGGCTTACACTTTTGATGGTATCACAAAAACATATTCAGACAATTACTAAAATCCGATGCAACTGTTGATGTGATACCAGTAAAACTCTTCGAGATCAAAGGTATTTTTGATAAACATTATAATTGCTTGAATTTAGTTTAAATTTAGAAGGACATTATAACACAGGAACACAATAAAAGTCAAGCACCTGTTTTTCATTTCAAGCATAAGAATCTTGTCCGCGATCTTTATCAGAGAAAAAACACAAAGGCACTAAGACACAAAGGCACACTAAGCATTTTTTCATTTTTTTGACTAGATGATACTGTGATTTCAATAGTTTCTCCTGACTAAAAATTATATCAATTCTGAATTGAAATGCTACATAAACGGTAGTCGCAGGTTTTATACCTGCGAAAACGCACCCTAAAGGGATGCGACTACCAATGTCGTATTTGAATTGAGAAATGGTATTATGATCCTGTTTTCTTTGTGTCTTTGTGGTTATCTCTCCGCGGACGAGAAGTTTGTGCTTGGGAAAAAGGCCAAGCATAATGTTTTTGTCCATAAGTATAGAAATGGCATAAAAATGCTTGCATCATGCAAAAAATAGAGAAGCAAAAGCGAAAGGCATCAGCATAGGTAGTGGCACAGCAGACAAAGCAGGCGACATACTGATATGTCGTAGGATGAAGTTGCGAGGCATGAGATGGAGCAGGAAAGGAGCAGATTCAGTATTAAACATACGTATATTGGTAGTCAATGGAGAATGGGATCAGTTTTGGGTTAAGCACCAAGCAGCTTGAGTCCATTTTCTGGACATAAAAATTATGCTTGGTATCTTTACACACAATTGTAAAGATATGTTATAATGTATATTAGAGCAAAATACAATAGAAGAAAAAGAAAGTCAGAAATGGCTTTCCGATTTAGAAACAACATCAGGCATTGTCAAAAATAAAATGAAAATAAACACGGAGACACGGAGAGAACAGTAATCGGTGATCAGTGATGAGTGATCAGTACGAATATAGAGAAAACTACTCACTGATTACTCATCACTAATTTCTCTCTGTGTTCTCCGTGCCTCAGTGTTTATATATTTTACAGTGCCAGACATCAAAGTAGAGGTGATTAAATGACGCTTGCTTATAAAGATGATTGGGAAGATGCTAAGGAACGCTATCGCTTATGGTGGAACGGTGAATACTTCGGTAGGTGCGGTCTATGGGTAACAGCACCACGAGAGAAAATAACTCACGACGTACCTCCTCCGCCAAACCCTAAAGACCCCGCTGATTACTGGACAAATCTTGATCTCATCTCTGCTCGAAATGAATACCACTTCAGTCGTATTTTCTTTGGTGGTGAGGCTTTTCCTATATGGACGCCGGGTTACGCAGGCGTTAGTTCAATCTCATCATTTTTGGGTTCGCCTTTATATCTGGATTATGTTACCGGCTGGCATGATCCAATAATGACGGGTGACGATTGGGATATTCATAAATACAAAATTGATAAAAGTGGTAAATGGTGGCAATTCACTGTTGAAATGCTCAATTGGGCGGTGAAGGAATCCACAGGAAAGTGTATACCATCTATCGGGGCATTTGGCGGATGCGGTGATACTCTGGCTTCATTACGAGACACGATGAATCTGCTTTATGACGTGAAGGATTGCCCGGAGAAAGTACGGGATGCTGAAGAATACCTGATGGATATGTGGTTTGACGTATATGATACATTCTACGAGATAATTCGTGGCGCTTCTGATGGTGGTTCAACGAGTTGGTTTGGACTATGGGCGCCAGGGAAATTCTATCCCACGCAGAATGATTTTTCTTACATGATCTCACCTAAAATGTTCCGTGAGATATTCCTGCCTGTAATTCAGCGTCAGACCGAATTCCTTGATTATTCAGTATATCACGTAGATGGGATAGGATCCTTTGCTCATGTTCCAACATTATGTGAATTGCCAAGACTTCAAGCTATTCAGATATTACCCGGTGCGGGCAAACCTAGTCCACTTTATTATACCGAAGTTCTAAAAACAGTCCAATCAGCAGGAAAGAACCTGCACATATCAATCGCAAGCAATGAAGTCGAGAAAGCACTTAATATGCTATCTGCAAAAGGGCTTTTTATCGAGACTTGGACATCATCAGAATCCGAAGCCCGTGAGTTACTAAAGAAGGCGGAAACTTGGTCACGAGTTTGATTAGGGTTTGTTTTATGATATGAAAAGCTATCGAGATTTTTTTGATTTCTTTAATTCACGAAAATTTGTCTTATCTTTGCTTTTCGCGCTGATGCTTGGAAATGTATTCCTGAAGTTATATAACCTTGGTCATGAAGATATAACTTTCTGGGACGAGTTGCTTCATGCCCTTGTTGCAAAGAATCTTGCTAAACATCCGCTTCTCCCAACCCTATATGACCATCCTTATTTACCTTATGATTATCGAAACTGGTGGATGGGCAACTATATCTGGCTTCACAAATCACCCTTAGCCCTCTGGCAGATAGCATTTTCTTACACAATGCTCGGAGTAAATACGTTTGCATTGAGACTGCCCTCATTAATTCTAAGCACGCTTACACTACCTTTCACCTATCTCATAGGAACTGAGCTTTATAGCAGGAAGGTAGGGATTCTTGCGACCTTTCTACAAGTGATAAATCCCTTCCTGCTCTCGATGGTTCATGGATATATGTTCTCGGATCACATTGATACTACTCTGATCTTATGGGTTGAGGTATCATGCTATCTATTGATAAAGGGTCTCAAAAGCGGAAATATGAGATACTTTATTCTAAGCGGAATTGCTCAAGGTATGGGCTATCTTTCAAAAAGCTATCTTTGTATGATTCCATTCGGCATTGCTACCGGATTGTTTCTATTGGGAAAAATCCATTTCATCAAAACGTATAGAGAAAATCTTAGTATAAAAAAGCTTCTCATTCAGCTTGGTTCGTTAATCATTGTCGTATCTCCATGGGTGCTATTCTGCTTGATTAAATACAAGAGAGAATTCCTGTTTGAAGAGGGATTTACCTTCGCTCATCTTAATACTTCCATTGAAGGATGGCAAAAAAGCTGGGATTATCATCTCTTTGGCTACATGCCATCTATATATCCGTATTTATATATTGCTGTATTTATCTGCGCTGTTATGCTGATCCTGTTTACTATACGCGGCAGACAGGGATCAGATGCTTTCCTTTCGCTGTGGATTCTAGGGGTAGTTGTAACTCTGTCAATAGCGAAATCTAAGGTTCCGGCTGGTACAGACATTGCGATACCCGCTTTTCTCTTGTGTGTTTCGTGCATGTTCTTTAGAAAGGCAAAAAATGGTAGTATACATAAATCAGCTTTCCTATCATCTATAATAGCCATATTTCTTACTCAGTGGCCATTGAAACTAATTATTGTTAAAGACCCAATTATCCAAAAGATTTTATCTTATCTGAACAAGATAGCACCTAGCTTTGCTGAAAACATCCTGTTTTTCCGTCAACTTATGTTTTTTATTGTTATATTTGCCTTTCTTATCTTGGTTTACGTTTCTATCAGGTTCATAACACATCGAGGAACAAAAATTTATACTATTGCTATGACGTTAATGCTATCACTGATTTTAATTTCCCTTGCTGTGCCTATTATGAAAGAGAACCTTAGTGTACTAAAAAGACCTTTGGATAAAAGCTTTGAACCCTTTTCTGACGTAGGAAATTACGTAGCTTCTAACATGCCAGAGAACAGTGTGCTTTTTCTGGAAGCAGGGGATCAAAGCCAGAAATACAAGTTGATGTTTTACAGTGATCGAAGTGTCTATGCTGTTTTGGATGCACCGGTCCTTGATTTCCCTGAAGGCGCATGGTCCCCGAAAGGGTTGCAGATTAAGAATCTGGATGGGTTATCTATTGAAGGAGATTTCATGGTGGATAATAATAGAAAATTCCTTGCTTTCGATGTTTCAGGAGAGTATTATAATAATACGTTACATTTTATGGTGAAAAGGAACAACGCTAATGTTGTGGGAATATATAAGCGTAAAGAGGATATGGAAGCACCGTTAAATACAGTTCCAGCTATCAAAGAGGTATCTTTTCAGACTTTATTAAATACGTGGTATCATACACACATAACGTCATACGATTTCAAGATAAAGCAGATTCCTGATGGCAATGCGATTGGTCTTTCTCCCTTGATTCCATTCAACATAACCGATATTTTAAATGCAGGGAGCTATAATATCAACGTGGCAGGATATGGATACATAGATAATATCCGCATTTTCAAGGATGGGGAACAGATATTCTTTGATGATTTTGAAAAAGAGACGTTGGGAGAAATGCCATCGAAATGGGAGTTTTATGAAGGTACTATTGGCGATGCAATAGTGATAAAAGACCCCAAGAATCCACAAAACAAGGTACTATATCTTAATAGTCCTGTGCTGGATCCAACATGGTTAGCGGGAATTGTGAGAGGTAATGGTGGAGTTCCATATTTAGTAAGCACGAGAGATTTAAATTATCCGCTTATTTATAAAAGCCCTGTGAATCCAAATTATCGAGTATACGCATTACAGTAGTTACAGAATTTTAATCACGAATTACACAAATAAACGAATTGAACGAATATGAACTGGTTTATAAGTCTATAGACTTGAAACTTATATACTCATAGACTTATTGCTCTATAGACCTTTTCTTAGGATCCATAGTTAAATAACTTACCCAATAAGAAACACACCCCAAACCCCTCTCAAGAGGTTGACAAGGGTAGGTTTTTTGATAAAGCCTTGATAACACAAGGTTTTTAACTCCGTCAGGGGTGGAATATTTATAGTATAGCGAAAGTAGGAAAAATAAGCCCAGCGGAGCGACATATAAAGA
>Ga0315282_10009041_pt1 | contig 15932 bp, 12 predicted proteins | sample YL17G07_20_MG_FD_203693 | JGI IMG/M metagenome (GOLD analysis project Ga0315282, IMG submission 203693) | Sediment microbial communities from Yellowstone Lake, YNP, Wyoming, USA - YL17G07_20 | ecosystem: Environmental > Aquatic > Freshwater > Lake > Sediment | place: USA: Wyoming | collected...
AACACGCGCCGCAGCGTGCGCCGCCTCAAAGTGATGGAAGGCCACGGCACCGACGCCAGCTACCGTTTCGAGCGCGGCATTGACCTGGAAGCCGTCGCCCTGGCCTCCGCGCGCGCGGCCCGGATGATTGTGGAAATCGCCGGCGGCACGATCGCGCCGGGGATACTTGACGAGTGGCCCAGACGGCGGGCGGAGAAGTCGCTGGCGCTGCGCTTCGCGGAACTCGACCGCGTCTTCGGCGCGCACGTCCCGCCGGACGACGCGCAGCGCATCCTGGCCGCGCTGGGTTGCCAGGTCACGGCGCACGCTCCGCAGGCGCTCACGGTAAAAGCGCCGTCCTGGCGCCGCGGCGACCTGGAACGCGAGATTGACCTGATTGAGGAGGTCGCGCGCGTGTACGGCTACAACCACGTGCCGGACACGACCGCCATGGCAGCGCGCGTCCCGCCGCGCTCGGCTCTGGAAACGGCGGCGGACCGGCTGCGCACGCTCCTGACCGCGCTGGGCTTCTACGAAACCGTCAGCGACAGCCTGGTTGACCCGCACTGGCCTGCGCCTGCCGTGTGGAGCGGCCGGAAGCCGCTGGCCCTCGACCCCGCCAGCGTGCTGCGCGAAGACCATGCGGCGCTGCGCAACAGCCTGCTCGCCTCGCTGCTGGCCCTGCGGCGTTTCAACCAGGACCAGCGCAGCGGCGAAGCGCGGCTCTTCGAACTGGGGAAGGTCTTCCTGCCGAGGGCGCAGGGACATCCGGAAGAATGTCACGTGCTGGGTCTGCTCGACGACCGCGGCTTCCAGCCGCTGGCGGACGCGGTGCTGCGCATCGCCGAGGGCCTGGAGCTGGACGGGGCGCACCTGCGGCTGGCAGCCGTGCCGGCCAACCCGCCCGCGTTCCTCCAGGCCGGTTACGCCTGCCAGGTGTTGCGCGTACGTGAGATGCCGGGCCAGGAGCGCGCCGAAGATGCTCTGGGGTGGCTGGGCGTCATCAGCGCCGAGCTGCAACAGGCGTTCGATCTGCGCAAACCCGTGGCGGTGTGCGAACTGGACCTGGCCAAGCTGGCGAATCTCCCCAGTGCGCCGCGGCGCTACAGCGACCCGCCGGCATTCCCCGAAATCGTGCGCGACATCGCGCTGGTCGTGGACGAGGCGGTGACGTGGGGCGACATCAAGTCGCTCGCGCGCGCCTTTAGCCGCCATGAACCGCTGCGCGACCGCAACGAAGCGCCGCGCTTCATGTCGGCGTACCGCGGCAAACAGGTTGGCGCCGGCAAGAAGTCAGTCGCCTTCTCGCTGGTGTACCGCGCGCCCGACCGCACGCTGACCGACGACGAGGTCAACGCTGCGCACGCCAAGTTCCAGGAAGCCATCCTGGCGCACTTCCACGCCACGTTGCGCGCGTGAAGTAAGCCTGCTGAAAGGTGAGGCAGCAACACCAGCACGGCAGTCTGGGAATGCCCGGCGGGCCGCAAGCAGCTAACGAGCGTGACAGGAACCCGCAACGCCTAAGACATTGCTAAGTGAACAATTTGTGGCGCGCAAAACCAATCCAATGTGATATCTTGAACGTAGCAAAGGTACGCGGGTGTATTATAAGTGGACAGGGCGAAGGGGCGTTGGCATGTTGACATCGCTCAAACTGTGGTGGCATGTTCGGAAGCTGGACAGTAGCAACCGCGCCAAGTATGCGCGCGCGGTGAACGCCCTGGCGAAGTTGCACGATCCGCGAGCGGTGCCGGCCGTTCTGCCAGGGCTTGAGGACCCGAACGCCACCATTCGCGAAGCAGCGGCGCTGGTGTTGGGGGAACTTGCCGACACTCGCTCGCTCAAGCCACTGCTCAAGACCCTGACCGACGAGAACACGGAGGTGCGCGAGGCCGCCGCCAAGTCGCTGGGGAAGTTGGGCGACAAGTCGGCGATTCCCCCGCTGATCAAGGCCGTGGGCGACGCCGAGCCCGATATCCGTGTCGCAGCCGCCAAAGCGCTGGCCAAGCTGGGCGAGACGAAGTGGCAGGAATGGGTGAGAGGGACGGATGGGGACTTCGCGCAGTTGGCCGGCTCGGGCGAGCGCCGGGCGTTGGACGCGCTTATCCCGGCCATGAAGAACGTCAAGTGGCACGTCCGTTCCGCCGCGCTGGAAGGGATCGGACGACTCGGCGACAAGGACGCGGTGACGCACCTGTTCCCGCTCATCAATGACGATGACCAGCGGGTGCGGACGTCGTCCATCGCGTGGATCCTGAAATTCGGCGATCGGCGCGGCATTGACCCGCTGATCCAGGCGCTGCGTCACCGGGACCCCGACACGCGCATTGCCGCCGCCAAGGCCCTTGGCGACTGGGGCGAGAGACGCGCAATCACGGAACTGCGCAAACACCTCGAGGATGAGGACGACAAAGTCTGCCAGGCCGTTGTGGACGCGCTGACTCGTCTCGGCGAAGGCGGCCCTGCACCCGCGCCGCCTCCCACACGGTCCACGAGTTCCGTCAAGCTGCCCGCGCGCGCCGGCAGCACGCCGCTTCCCGCGGCGACTCAGACCCAGGCGCCGCCCGCGCCGGCCAAACCGGTGACGAGCCCTGTCAAAGCGCCGCCGCGGCAGCAGAGCGGCCCGTCGCTGCCGGCGCAGCAGCAATCGGACACGACGATGCCCGCGCCCGCACGGCCGTCAGGCGTGACCAGGATCCCACCCAAGGAAGGCACGCAGCAGAAGAAGCCGACGTAGCCGGCCGAAAACAGGGACAGTCACCCAACGCCGCGATGGCCGCTGAAAGCGGTGTCTCCGGCGTACGGAAAGCCTGCCCTGGACTGTCAACCGCTCGGCGACTGTCCCTGTTTTCCGAAGCGGTTTGCGCACTGCAGCACCGGCGGCGCGACCAGCGCTTCCGGCTTCAGCCGTTTCCTGGAGCTGAACTCGAACGTGAACGACTCGCCGGGCAACAGCGAGATCAACTGGTCATTCACCACGGCAGCGGGGTCAAGTCTGTCCGCGGACAGCACGAGGTCGCGCAGGAACGTCTTCGCCGTCACCTTGACGCGCCACCGCAAGCCGTTCTTCGTCACCTGAGCATCGTAGAGCGGCTCCCGGTAGGCAAGCCTCTTGTCAACATCGTAGAACCAGAACGCGCGCAAGCCGTCCGCCTCGGCGACGAGCATTTCGCCGGCTGCGTCGCGCGTCTCGGTGCGGAAGTAGTCCGCAATGGCCAGCCGTTGCGTGCTCCGCGGCGCCACGTCCAGGGCGAAGTTCCCGGTGTTGCTGGCGGTGCCGCCGAGCGTCACGCGGAGCACCGCGCCCGCGCCGCGCCAGGGCTGGTCCGAGTCGTTGCTGGCGTGGACGAACAGCGCGCCGTCCGCTTCCGGCTGTATCGTCAACAGTCTGTCGGCAAAGAAACGGCGGGTTGCGTACCACAGCGGCTTTGGCCGCCCCTCGCCGTCCACGCACGCCCAGCTCACCACGGGCCAGCAGTCGTTGATGTTCCAGTACAGCGTGCCCATGCACACGGGCTGCCGCGAGCGGAACCATTCCACGCCGGTCTGCAGCGCGCGGGCCTGGTTGAGCTGCATGACGTAGTGCCAGTCGTCGAAGTCCTTCGGAATGTCGAAGCGTTCGGCCAGCCGCTCGTGGATGCGCTCGTTGCCGTTGTTCATCTTCTGGTGGTGCAGCATGGCCTTCGAATCGGGCCGGAGCTGCCGCGCCGGAATGTTGTGCTTAAGCGTCGCGTAGGCGGGCGGGCCCTGGAAACCGAACTCGCTGCAGAAACGCGGCCTGCTGTTCCTGTAGTTCGCGTAATCCTTCCCGAACCACACGTCCCAGACGTGCTTGTTGCCGTGCTTGTCGTCGAGCGGGTGGAGGTCCATGCTGCCGGAATACGGACTGCCGGGCCAAAAGGAGCGGCTCGGGTCGAGTTCGCCCACGAGTTTCGGCAGCAGGTCCGTGTAGTACCCGAGGCCCCACGTGCGGCCGCCGAGCTTCGGCTTCCAGCCCCAATCGAAGTAGCCCCAGATGTTCTCGTTGCAGCCGTTCCAGATCACGAGGCTTGCATGCCTGGACAGGCGCACGATATTGTGGCGCGCCTCGGCTTCCACCAGCTTGCCGATCGGTTCCTCTTCCGGATAGGCCGCGCAGGCGAAGAGGAAATCCTGCCAGACCATGATGCCCATCTCGCTGCACAGCTCGTAGAACGTGTCGGTCTCGAAGATGCCGCCACCCCACACGCGCAGCATGTTCATGTTCGCGCCCACGGCCTGTTCGAGGCGCGCGCGGTAGCGCGCCTGGTCCACGCGCGTGAGGAAGCAGTCGTCCGGAATCCAGTTGGCGCCTTTGCAGAAGATGGGCTTGCCGTTCACCTCGATGACGAACTTCGAGCCGATCTCGTCCTTGTCGGTGTTCAGCCTCGCCGTGCGCAGGCCGATCCGGTGCGACCAGGAATGAAGTTCCGTGTCTCCGCTCGTCAGCTTCACGTGCAGATCGTACAACGGCTGAGCCCCGTGCCCACGCGGCCACCAGAGCTGCGGCTGCGGGACAGTGAACGCCATGCGCGCCTGCGTCGCGCCCGCGGCGACGGGCACGGACGCGGCGAAGCTCCGCCCGCCCCCTTCCACCAGCGTCGCAGTGATGGCCAGCCCGGCATTCCCGGACGAGGCGAGATCCACCAGGACGTCCAGCACGGCCTGCTCGCCGTCCGCACGCTGCACGAGCGCCCGCACGGCGGCGATGCGTGCGGTGTTCCACGCTTCCAGACGGATCGGCTGCCAGATGCCGGATGTGATCAGCGCCGGGCCCCAGTCCCAGCCGAAGTTGCAGGCCATCTTGCGGATGAAGTTGAACGGGTACTTCTCCGAATGCGGCAGGTCGCCGAGCCTGTCGCGCATCTGTTCGGCATACCGGACCGGCGAGGCGAACGTGATGACGAGTTCATTCTTCCCCACACGCAGCGCGGAGTTGGCGTTAAAGCGGTGCGGATAGTGCATGTCGGCCGTTTCGCCAAGCAGCGCGCCGTTCAACTCGACGCGCGCGACGGTGTCCAGGCCTTCGCAGACCAGCTCCACGCGGTCGTGGCGCAGGACTTCGGCGTCCACGTCGAAGGTGCTCGCATAGCGCCAGTCGGTGCGGCCGACCCACGCCTGCTTCAGTTCGTTGGTGCCGTAGTACGGGTCGTCGAGCAGCCCGGCGGCGAGCAGGTCCGTGTGGACGCAGCCAGGGACGGTCGCGGGGATATCCTTCTCTTTGACGGCCAGCGGCACGTCCGCCATGTTGCCGGCGGCTCTCACGGTCCAGTTCTCGTGCAGGTTCTGCTTCAGCATGAAACGCTCCGCATGTGTGGGAGAAAGCCAGACTATCGGATGAAAACGATGTCGCACAGACCTGACTGGGCGATCGGGTCGAACTCGCGATGGTCAGAGGTGACGAGGCTGCCGCGAACATGCTGGGCGAGCGCCAACGCAAAGCAGTCCGCCAACGAAATCCTGCGGATCCGCGCCTTCAGACGGGCCGCCTGTTGCCATAGTGACGCATCCATGTCGCTGATGGTAACAACGCCTGCCGCGTTCAAGTCGCCAAGCACGGCTTGGGCTGTTGCCTCATCCGCTACTTTGAGGCAGTCGTAATATACTTCGCACAGATTGACGGCGTGCACCACGCATACGTTGCCAGCATCGTCTACGAACTGCTCGACCACTTGGGCGCCAGGCTCATCGCGAATGTAGGCAATGATCGCACACGCGTCGAGGACGAGCATCATGAGTTGCGCGCTTCCCAGCCTGTCTCAAGCGCTTTACGCCGTGCGAATTCCTCGCTGCTCGTGGCCAGGTGTGCGTACTTCCCCCGAAGGGCATGCACGAGTGCCACTCGCTTTGCTTCGCGTTCGGCCGCACGGGCTTTCGCCGACCTGCGCGCTCCAGCAGCCTTTGCAGAGGCCATGTCTGTTCCTCCGTGAGCCAACGACTGCACTCTACCACATCCAAGCCGGCTTTCAACGCAGGGACGGCGGGCGGGACGTCCGCGGGTTCTACGCGATCTCCCCCATCAGGCTGAGCGCCGTCGCGCGCGTCACCTCAACCGGCACGATCGTTCCGATCAGCGCCGCGTCGCCGGCAAAGTGGATCAGCCTGTGCGTGCGCGTGCGCCCGGTGAGCCGCTCCGGGTCGCTCTTGCTCGGGCCTTCGACAAGCACGTCCTCAACCAGGCCGACGCGGCCACGGTTCTTCTCCAGCGAGATTGCTTCCTGCGCGCCGGCGAGCCGCGCGTGCCGCGCCTTCTTGACCTCCTCGGGCACGTCGTCGGGCAGCTTCTCCGCAGGCGTGCCTTCGCGCACGGAATACTTGAAGACGAAGCTCTGCTGGAAGCGCACCTCTTCGAGCAGCGACAGCGACTGCGCGAAGTCGTCCTCGGTCTCGCCGCTGAAGCCCACAATCCAGTCGCCGCAGAACTCGACCTCCGGGCAGCAGGAACGCGCCGCGGCAACCACATCGAGGTAACGCTGCCGCGTATAACGGCGCCCCATGCGCCGCAGAATGCGGTCCGAACCGCTCTGCGGCGGCATGTGCATGAACGGCATCACCTTGTCCCGCAGTTCCGTCATCGTGGCGAACAACTCCGCGCGGCATTCCTTGGGATGGCTGGTGACAAAGCGGAGGCGCTTCAGGCCGGGAAGCGGATAGATGGCCCGCAGCAGCTTCGAGAGCGTAGGGCGATCTGACAGATCGCCCCACAGGTCGCGGCCGTAGGTGTCAATCGTCTGGCCCAGCAGCGTGATCTCGACCACGCCGTCGTCCACCAGCCGCCGCGCCTCGGCCACGATCTCGTCCAGCGGGCGGCTCACTTCCGCGCCGCGCGTGTACGGCACCACGCAGTAGGTGCAGTGCTTGTTGCAGCCGCGCGACACGGCCAGGTAGGCCTGGAAGCGGCTCTCGCGGCGAGCGAGCGTCTCGCCGAACTGCACCTGCGGCTTCTCGTCAATCGCCAGCAGCGGCGTGGGCGCGCCTTCGCGCACGCGCTGCAGCAGCGCGGGGAACTCGTCGAGCATCCGCGTGCCGACGATCAGGTCCACCCAGCGGAAACGCGCCGCGATCTTCTCGCCTTCCTTCTGCGCCATGCAGCCGATGACGGCCAGCGTGAAGGCCGGCTCGCGGCGCTTGCGTCCTTTCAGTAGATGCAGGTGGTTGTAGACGCGCTCTTCCGCGTGCGCGCGCACGGAACAGGTGTTGATGACGAGCAGGTCTGCGGCGGCGGGGTCCTCGACAATCTCCGCGCCCGCGGCATACAGCAACCCCGCGACCATCGCCGAATCGTACTTGTTCATCTGGCAGCCGAAGGTGAGGAGGTGGACCCGCAAACCACACAGGGGCACAACGGCGCAGCCGGCCGCAGCATACGTCTCACGGATCACTGGTGTCTGCCGTTCAATCATGCTATCCGCCGGCGCGCCCGGAAGCCTGCTTCACACAGCCGCCGCAACAGTGCGTTGAGCGGCGCGGGGGAGGCGGACGAACACGAAATAGGATTCCGGATACAGGTAATCCTCGCCCGACTCGTCTACAATCCGAACGTAACCCTCTCTTTCGGCGCGCCTGTCAGACACGACCAGATAGACCTTGCGCAACTCGAGGTCCTCGCACTCGTCGTTTCTGACGCACAACGCGAATCGGGGTTGTCTGCGTTCAGTCCTCATGGTTCAGTCCATAGTATACCATAGCACATCCCGTCTGTCTGTGAAACCGCAAGCGCATCATTTGCTTTTCATCACCGCCTTCATATAACGCGCGCCATGCAGCGTGCTACCTTGGCAGCCGCATTCCTAAGGAGGTAAACTGATGGCTTTCATCCAGGCGTCGTTCTTCAGCGGCATGCTGCAGAAGTGCGTGCAGATGAACGTGGTGCTGCCGGACAAGGGCACGCCGCCGTTTCCGGTGTACTACCTGCTGCACGGGCTGAGCGACGACCACACGATCTGGCACCGCCGCACTTCGATCGAACGCTACGTCGAGAACCTGCCGCTGATCGTTGTCATGCCCGACGGCTTCCGCGGCTTCTACACCGACGCGAACGAAGGGCCGTCCTACGGCCTGTACATGGTGAAGGACATCGTCGGGTTTGTGGAACGGAACTTTCCCGCCAAGCGCACGCGCGACGGCCGCTGCATCGGCGGGCTTTCGATGGGCGGCTACGGCGCGCTGCGTCTGGCGCTGGCGTATCCGGAGATGTTCGTGAGCGCCAACAGCCACTCGGGCGCGTGCCTGGCCGGCCACACGGTGGACCCGCTGCTGGCCGAGCCGGAGTTTCGGCGCGTCTTCGGGCGCAAGCCGCAGGGTTCGGAGCACGATCTGTTCGCGCTGGCGGCGAAGCTGAAGCGGAAGGGCAAGCGCGTCCCGAAGCTGCGGATTGACTGCGGCACGGACGACTTCCTGCTGGCGGCCAACCGCGAGTTCCACGCGTACCTGAACAAGCTCAACGTGCCGCACGAATACGCCGAATATCCCGGCGCGCATGAGTGGGGATACTGGGACTTGCACGTGCGCGAAGCACTGGCGTTTCACTGCCGCGCGCTCTCGCTGTCCTGAGCGTCGTCCGGCTGCTTGCCGTCGTCCGCCGCACGCGCGGGCCGCGGCTGCTTCGCGCCAGCCAACTGCTGCTTCACGAGTTCCAACTCCGTCTCGCGGTGCAGACGGTAGAGCGGCCGCCACACGATCCACGCGATGACAAGACATACCGCCATCCCCAGCAGCCCCCAGAACGCGAGGACAATCACCGCCAGCATGCTGGGGAACAGGAACAGCCCGAGCAGCATATAGCCGAGGCGGACGCCGGTCCGCGTTTCGCCCTTCACTTTCAGCCGCCGAAACACCCACACGGCGCCGCCGGCCATGCACGCCGACACCGTCAGGCCGGCCACCGCGCAGCCGCAGACCGACGTAGCACGGTCCATGAACCACGGCGACTCATTGCTGAGCGACCACGCAATGGACCAGGCGATGGGGTGGCCGAGGATATTCACGGCAATCAGCGTTTCGAGCAGGCTCCAGGTCGTCCTGCGCACCTCGATGTAGAACGCTCTGCCAAACGCGATGGCAAGCCACAGGAAGAAGAGAAGCAGGATAACCGTGCACACGCGGCGTTCTCCGCGGCGAGAGTTCAGGCGTAGCGTCCATACCGTTGGATGGCAGCCATGATCAGGCGCATGCCGGTGAGGCGCGAGCCGTTGTTGATCGAGCCGGCCGTGGCGAAGCACAGGCCGCGCTTTTCGCGCGCCTGGTCGTAATCGCGCAGGAATTCCAGCACGATCCGCTCTTCTTCGTTGCGGCTGAACGTGAACGGCGCGAGCTGGCCGTAAATGACGGCCTTCGGGCAGTGCCGGCGGATCTCCGCCACGCGCACTGTCGGGCCGAGGTTGAGGCCCGTCATGCCCAGCGTGCCCAGCGCCGGCAGATGGTGGCCCATTGCGGAGTCCGAATGCTGGTAGCGGCTGTCATCTGGGCCGGGCGAATAACGTTCAAAGACCGCCTTCAGGACCGGAAGCCCGAAGAACCTGTACATCTCCGGGTTCAGCATGCAGCAGTTGTCATCGAAGAACGAGAACCCGCGCGGCGACGTCTCAACCGTGTAGCCGGCCTCCTCGTCCAGCACGCGCGCAATGCCCAGCATGGCGTGCAGGATGGCGTCGCGGAAGCGCGCGGCGAGGTCGGGGTTGTCCATCAGCATGAAGATGAGGTTCTCGATGCCGAAGATGGACGTGGCGAACGTCACCGGCCCGCGCTGGCTGCGGTACAGCGGCAGAGTAACGCCCAGCTTCGTCAGCCGCGCCTTCTCTTCGGCCCAGTTGGGCGGCAGGATGAATTCGCGCAGGTTCGGGAGCCGCTGTTCCACGCGGTCCAGCAGCGCCTTCAGCTCGTCCTCGTTGTGGCAATTCTGCATCAGCCACCAGGACTCCGAGTGCCATTCGTTCTTCGCCTCGAAGACGTCATGCAGGGCCTTGGTGGCGGGGTACTGGCGCGTCGGATCAAACGGCGTTTCGTTAAGCAGCCTGCGGCCGACGATCTTCTCGGCCTTGTCGTTGTAGGCTTTCCTCTGCTGCAGCCGCCAGTCGTGGTCGTGCAGGAGTTTCCAGAAGTCCTCCTTCAGCCCGAGTTCCGCGAACGTGCACTCGTCGCTCATCCATACGCCGAGCGACACCTGCGGGATGCTCGCGCCAAACGGGTCCTTGCCGGCAACCTCCTCGTCGGCCCAGAAACGTTCGAGGTCCACGGGCGCAAGACCGCCATGCGCGCGCGTTTCCTTGATGAGCGCGCGTGCGTTCTTGCGATGTAGTTCCGGAACGGTATCTTTGGCCATCCCCCTCATCCTTCCTGCGTAGCATGGCCGTCTCGGCCATGAACACGGGCGGGACGCCCGTGCTACATTCGTCAATCCGTTGCCTTCCCTGTCGCCGCCCACTCGCAGCCGCGGATGAGTGTCGTCTTGAAGCCGGCGTCCTCGAACGCAATCAGCGAGCAGCCCTTTTGCTTCGTGCCGTCGCCGGCCCAGATGTGGCCGAGGATGTCGTGGAAGACGCGGCCTTGGCCGAACTGCAGCGTCACGAGCATCGGCTCGCGATTCCCCGTGCCGCCGGTCTTGGCGTCGGAATGCGCGTCGGCCAGCACGTGATAGGGCGTGTTCTGCATGTGGACGAGTTTGTGATATAGCTCGTCCCAGTGTCTGAAACTGGCAATACCGCGCGTGATCGGGTGTTCCTTATCCACAATGTCCACGGTGAACTCGTGGAACTCGCCATGGCCCGTGCCGGTGCTCCACATCAGCGCGCACATCTGTTCGTATTCCTTCCAGCCCACGAACGCGTTGTCGGCGGCGTGCAGAATGACCAGGCCCGTGCCACCGCGCACGGCGTCCACGAAGTTCGCCTCGGCCTTGGCGCCCCAACGCGGGCCGTTGTAGTCGCTGAAGAGGAGCTGGTACTGGCGCAGCGCGTTGGCGTCGTCGAGCACTTCGGGCGGCTTCTCGGTGACTGTGACGGCGAACTTGCCGGACGCATCCAGGATTTCTTTGAGCCGCGGCGTGGAACGTTTCCAGTCGTGGTTGTTCTGGCCGGACAGCAGGAGCGTGTTGATCTTCGGCATTCGTCGGTCTCCTTCGTGGGGTTGGTGTTCTCATATCGGAGAGGAAAGCGGATACAAGCGCGGAACGAGCGACGTGCAGGGAGCGCTCCCGCGCCCCGCCGGGGCGCACGACGATGTTGGGGCCTGCCTACCGGGGGCTCGGCCCGCCTGCGGCGTGCCGGCCCCCGGCTAATTTCCGGCGTCCCTTCGGGACGAGGCGGCTCACTCCCCCGCGAACTGCCATGTGGCGTCAAGCTCGGTGAGGCACACCACTACGACCCGGAGACCTACCAGTCAGCTCGTCCGCGTTCATCTGCGTTCATCCGCGGTTCCCGTCACTTCCTTCACCTTCGCGAAGAAGGCATTCTTGCGTTCGGTGTTGAGGCCCCAGTTCACGGGCGGGCACTGGTAGCCGTCCACATAGTTGCTCTTGCCGGGGTCGAAGTAGCCCCACGAGCAATACTCGCCAATCGCGGCGAGCATGTTGTTGCTCGGCTTTTCGAAGTCGAAATGGTCGTCTTCGTTGAAGAGGATCGGCATCGGCTTGTAGCCCGGCACCTGGCGCGCCTTGCGGACCATCTCCGCGATCTTCGCCGGGTCCTTCACGCCGTTGCCGTGCATCAGCAGGAAGTCGGCCGCGCGCACGACGTTCTCGCGCGGGATGCTGCCGCCGCCGTAGCTGGTGCTGACGAGCAAACGCCGGCCCTCGCGCTCGCGCTTCTTCACGCGCTCGATCAGTTCGTGCACGCGCGCTGGTTTCAGGATGTCGTGGTCGTATGCGCGCACGTCGCATTCGTTGTTCACTTCGATGAGCACGTTGCGGTAGCCGCGTGCGAGCACCCAATCCACGGCGTTGTCCACGGCGCGCAGCACGGCCGCTTCGTCCTTCACGCGTTCGTCCTGGCCAAAGTAGAAGATGCCGAGGATCGCAACCATGCCGAGTTCGTCGGCTTTGTCGAGAATCGTCTCCAGCCGCGCCATGTAGTCGGGCCGCAGGCCGCCGTTTTCGGATATGGCCGAATTGTGCCAGGGCTGCGCCTGCGAGTAGCCTTGCGGGCTGCCGCCCTGCAGGTTGATGGTGAAGGCAAGCAGGCCGTGCTTGCGCCATTCCGGCATGGCTGCGACGAACTCCCGCGTGTTGCGGCCGGCGTCCCATTTGCCCGTGTCGGGATACTTCCAGCGGTCCACTGTCTGGGGGTTAAGGTCGTCGAAGATGCCTTGGACCATGCGCGAGTTCAGCAGCAGGCCCTTGATCTTCTTCCCCTGCCACGCGCGCCCGGTATAGGTGGGCTTGCCGTTGATGAGGAACGCATCGCCCGCGATAGAGACTTCGGTCTTGCGCTGCGCGGCGGGTTCGGCGGCACACGCGCACAGGCACGCCGTCAGGACCAACAGGGCCGCCTTGAGGCGCGGCATCCGACGCCTCCTCCCAGCGCTCAGGCCTTTTGCATGCCCAGGCCCTGGCCCAGGACGCACACGCCGACGATCAGGACGATGATGCCGGCCACAATCCAACCGACGCTCTGCCGGCTTGCGCCCTTCCACTCGCCGGTGCGGAAGCCATGCAGGTTGCCGACGATGATCGCAAACGACATGAAGGCGGGATAACCCACCGATAAGCCGAGGTCGCCGAGGCCGCCCGCGCCCAGGCCGAAGAGGAGGATCGCGGCGTCATGCAGCACTGCCATCACGGCGGCCAGCAGCAGCACAAGGCCGGTGCCGGGTTTGGCGAAGTTGCTCCACGTCTTGTTTCTCGTGAGCTGGACGATGCAGTACAGGCACGACGAAACCGCGCCGCCCCACAGGATCAGCGACATCGAAGCAAACGCGGCGAGCCACGGCGGGTTGTGGAAGGTCTTGTCGGCCAGTTCGCCGACCGGGGCGGCGTAGTTCACTGCGACCGAGTAGCAGGCGCATAGGATGCCGGAGACGATGCCGACGATAACGCCGATGAGCATCCGGGGCTGTTTGGCGGGCGTTGACTCCTCCGCCGGCTTGCCGGCTTTGATGCTCTGCTCCTTCAGCATGGCGGCCCGTCCGCAGAGCACCACGCCCAGCACGCACACGGCCACGCCGGCCAGGATCACATAGCCGCGGGTCGTCAGAATCTGGTCGCGGTTGAAGATGAGCATCGGCGCCATCGAACCGAAGATGATCTGCGCGCCGTAGTTCAGCGAGTACGCCAGCGACAGGCCGATGAACGCGAAGCTCATCCCCAGCGTCATCGAGCCGAGGCCCCAGAGGAAGCCGAAGATGAGAGTCATGGTGATGACGCACGAATCCAACTGCGAGAAGATGGTGAAGAAGTCTTTGACGAGCAGCGGGCCGAAGACGACGGGAATGAGGATTGTGACGAAGAGGAAGAACGGGCCCCAGAGGTTCTCCCACGGGGTGTCCTTCGGCACGTACTTGCTTGGCAGCCCGAACGAGCCGCCGCACACCGCGCCCAGCAGCAGGAACATGAATCCCAAAAGCATCGCAAGCCTCCCGGCGCAGGCGCCTCGACGGTGTCAGTCTACTCCTTCAGCACGATCTTGAACATCAGGCCGTAAGTGAAGTCAGGCAGCGAGAGCTTGCCGGCATCGAGCTTGGCGCCGGTGAGCGTTTCGGGCCATTGGGAGAACAGTGTCGCAGCGCCGTCTTTTACGCCGAGCGGCGACAGGTCGAAGCCGAGGCCCTTGAGCACCGGCGGTTCCGCGCCGTCGCGCAAGACCAGCGACCAGCCTTCCACGTTGTTGCGCACCCAGCCCAGGACGTGCTTCTTGCCGCGCAGGCACAGGCACCAGGCCCTTTCGTTGGAGAGATCGCCCGTCTTGAAGCCTTCCTGGTCCAGTTGCACGCCGGCGAGCATGTCGGCGAAGGGTTTGAACGCGGGCCAGAGGTTCTTCTGGTCCACGTAGCAGTCCCAGTGCCAGATCTGCCCGGTGCCGGCAGCGCCCGCGAAGAAGGCGGGGAAGGTGGTGTCGTGGAAGATGATGCCGCGGTGGTCGGCGCCGTAGAAGCGGAACGGGCCGCTATGGCAGTCGTTCACCGCGCCTGTTTCGGCGAGCAGGATCGGGCGGTCCGGGCGGCGCGCAACGTTGACGGCATCAATGGAGAAAGCCACGGGGTGTGTGCAGATCTCGTACTTCGCGCCCTGGTCCAGGTAGCGGTGGACCTGCTGGAAGGCCATCTCGTCCATCTTGAAGTCAACGTGGTGCTGTTTAGCCCAGTCGCTGTCGTAGCTGCCCAGCGAGTTCACGACGAGCTGCCTGGGGAACATGGTCTTCAGTTCGCGGAGCATGTCGCGCGTCCAGTCGCGCTTGGCTTCCCAGTCGCCTTCGCAGGCGTTGATTTCGTTCCACAGCTCGATGACCGCCACCGTCGGGTCGCCGCCGTAGCGGGCTTCATACGCGCGCACTTTTTTGAGCCACAGGTCGCGCCAGGTCTTCTCACGAAACCACTCGTTCATGTCCTTGGGGCTGCGGCCGTCGTCGGGGTGTTTGAGCGTGCGGCGCATCGGCGCGCCGGCGCGGAAGGTGCGGAAGTAGTCGAGGCACAGCTTGACGCGAACGTTGTTGGCGCGCGCGAGTTCGATGACGCGGTCGAGCTTGTTGAAGGCGAGGGCGTCCATCGCGCCGGCGGTGTCGGTCTGCGTTTCGAAGTAGCCCATAGCGGCCCAGATGCGGATGAAGTTGCCGCCGTTGCGCGCGAGTTGCTCCAGCCAGCGCTTGTACTGGTTGCAGCCGAGCGTTCCGCGCGCGCCCGACGCGCCGAATTCGCGGCCCGACGGCAGCGAGAACGTCTCGGGCCAGCAGAGGTTCAGGCCGATGGGACAGAACGATGCGCCGTTCGAGAGCGCGAAGTAGCGCGGGTCGCGGGCGCTCACGACAACGTAGCCGGGATGCGCCGACGGCTGGCAGGCCAGTTCGCCTTCGCTAACGGCATTCTCGCCGCTGAGCACGCGGTAGCGGTACTTCCCCGGCTTGGTGGGCGTGAAGCGCACGGCCGTCACGGGCGCGCCGCTGGCCTTGAGCGATTCATAGCCGTGAAGGTCGTAGCTGAACGCGCCGGGCTGGTGCGAGAAGGCGGGCCGCGTCTCGGTCTTGCCGTCGGGGTCGGTGAACTCGACACGGTCAACCTTGAGCTGCGCGTCGAACGTGGCCTCCCAGCGGCCAAAGCACGGCACGTCGTTCTTCATGGCGGGTTCTCCGGCACGGGCGGCGGCGCAGAGCAGGGCCGCGGACAGCGGAAACGCGAGAGCAACGACGCGGCGAGTGGACACCATAGCGGCAATCTCCAGCGCGACCGGGATGGAGAGAGCGTAGCACCAAACGCGCAGGACGGCAAGGGCGGCGAGTCCGGTGGTCCGCGGCGCTTCTGCATGCCATAACTGCGCCGCATGCCTGTACCGCCGGCATCTTGCCGGCTGTATCGCCGGCGTCCCGCCAGCGCGGGAGGTGGCGGCGAGACGCCGCCACAACAGCCGCCGGGACGGCGGCGGTACAACCTGGGAGATCGCACTATTTCTCGCGCTTGCCCGCTGTCTGCCTGGGAGGGCGGCCCGGGTCCCGCGGGCGCAACGTTCTGCCAAGCGCCGCTTCCATCCGCTCGACAAAACCGCGCCCGCCCAGCGGACGCCCCGTGCGCGTCGCCACCCGCAGCGCCGTCTGCCAGTCCTTGCTCTCCGCTTCCGCCAGATACGCCTTCCAGTCCGCCAGGCTGCGCCGGAACCAGTTCGAATCGGCGAGCAGCGGATCGTCCGTCCCCAGCACGTGCGCCGGCGCGCTCGACCACGGGTACTTCCACGCCGCCTTCACCACTCCCGCGCGCACCGGGTTCAGCTCCACGTAACGGACCGCGCGGTACACGTG
>Ga0315282_10009042_pt1 | contig 15931 bp, 17 predicted proteins | sample YL17G07_20_MG_FD_203693 | JGI IMG/M metagenome (GOLD analysis project Ga0315282, IMG submission 203693) | Sediment microbial communities from Yellowstone Lake, YNP, Wyoming, USA - YL17G07_20 | ecosystem: Environmental > Aquatic > Freshwater > Lake > Sediment | place: USA: Wyoming | collected...
CATCCCCTTACTCGATGACATCAAAATACCACTCGATGACGTTTGTAGCGACAAGGGCTTCGACTCAGAGAAAAACCAACGATATGTGATGATGAAGCGGAAGGCACGCTCCTTCATAGATGTTCGAGATGTACCCAAACGTGGACGATACAGAAAACAGGTGTACAGGAGAAAACAACAGGATCCTGACCAGTGGAAAACACGATACAAACAGATGAGAAACTCCATTGAATCAAAAAATGCCAGTGTGAAACATCGATTTGGCGATTTCATTCCTGGAAAAAACATCCATAACCGCCGACGATATCTTGCTATCCGCATCTTTGTAGCAAATCTCATTACTATGCAGAAATCAAGAAATCCTCTTTTTTTGATTTATTTAATTATCGAGGATTTCTACACCCCCGCGCTCCAATATCGTTCATATTTACGGTAAGATACCGTCTTTTATTTGGGAAAAAAACATGAAGAGGGTGTACGGTCATACCCCTTCAGCGTAGTAATCTTTATCGTATGATGTCAACATTTCTTCCTGTATGACCTCTGCAAGCCGCTTGATACCTTCCCTGAGCTCATCATCGTCAGAATAGGAAAAGTTCAACCGCATAGAATTGTAATTGCTGCTATCCGGATAAAACACATCACCGACGACGTACGCGACTTTCTTTGCGAGTGCCCGTTTGAACATGAGTCGCGTGTTCACATGTTTCGGAAGCGTCACCCAGAGGAACATCCCGCCATGGGGGACCGTCCATTTGGTCTCCTTCGGGAAATACTGCTTCAACGCTTCGATCATCACATCACGTTTATGATGGTAGAGATGCTTAATCGTCTCAATCTGCCTATCCAGATACCCTCCATTTATGTACTCATACGCCACGTACTGAACAAACACATTCGAACACAAATCAGCGGATTGCTTTGATAACGCAAATTTGTTGATAATCTCCTCAGAGGCAATCACCCAGGCCAACCGAAACCCAGGCGCGAGTACCTTAGAAAACGTTCCAATGTATACGACGCGTCCCTTGTGATCAAGTGACTTAATCGGCGGTATCATGTCTCCCTCGAAGATAAGCTCACCGTAGGGATCATCTTCGACGATGATAAAGTCATACTCGGATGCAATCTCGAGCAACTCTTTCCGATGTTCGAGCGGGATTGTTTCTCCCGAGGGGTTCTGGTAGGTCGCGACCGTGTAGAGAAATTTCGGGCTGATACCGGTGCGGTGGAGCCGCTTCAGGTTTCTTCGTAATGATTCAATGTCGATCCCGGTGGTGTTCATCGGGATGCATTCGCAGTTCCCTTGATAGGCATGAAAGGCTTGTAGCGCCCCTAAATACGTTGGCGTACTCGTGATGTAGGTGTCGCCGGGATCTAAAAAGTTAAATGCAACAAGAGACAAGGCTTGTTGTGCACCGCTTGTGATGATGATATCATGCAACTCACAGTCGATATGTTTCACCTCTCGCATCCGTTTCGCAAGGGCGCTTCGGAGAAGAGGCAACCCTTCGGTCGTCCCATACTGAAGCGCATTTAAAATATTATCTTTAAACACCTTTTCTATGCATTCATGAATAATTTCGACAGGGAATGCTTGAGGATTGGGCAGTCCGCCTGCAAGAGAAATAAATCCAGGGCTTTGCGTCAGCTTCAACAACTCACGTATCTCACTGGATTTCAGGTTTTTTGCTCGTGTTGTAAATAACCGGTCATAGTTAACAACCATAAAAATACCCCGTGCCTGTAATCAGTTCTCTTATTTTAAAATTTGGTATTGATCTATATTTCATGTTATCCTGAAAAAACCCCCTCTTTTACCATATTTTTAAATCAAAAGTTCTTATGCAATCGCTCAATTGTTCAATAAATTTAAATAAAAGTTTAATCGTTATGAAGCGGTGATAATATAGTACTTTGTTTCTTTGAATAATCAGGAATTAAGAAGGGTCACTATGGATCGTTACGCTCTTGTCTTCACGAAGCCGTATCAGGTACAAATTCAGAGAGAGACACTCAGTACCCCCGACGAGAATCAAGTTCTTGTGAAAACACTCGTTTCTTCGATTAGTGCTGGGACAGAGATACTGCTCTATCGAAATCAACTCAAAAAAGGGGCCCTACTGGATATAAAAATCCCATATCTTTCCCACGGGTTTACCTATCCTACCAAATATGGATATTCGTCCGTGGGGCGAATTATTTCCCTTGGTAAAAATGTTCCACCACAATGGCAGGATAAACTTGTTTTTTCATTTCATCCACATGAAAGCCATTTCCTCGCATCACCGCCTGACCTTATCCCACTTCCATCGGGTATGCCCCTTGAGGATGCTGTATTTTTGTCAAACATGGAGACCGCCGTGAATTTCGTTATGGACGGCAACCCGGTTGAAGGGGAAAATGTTGTGGTGTTTGGTCAGGGGGTGGTCGGCCTCCTTCTCACCGCGTTATTGGCAAAAAAACCATGTTTACAGCGCATCACGATCGATCACTACCCTTTACGCAGAACAATGTCAATGCGCCTTGGAGCTGATGTTAGCCTTGATACTCATGAAAATATCCAGAAGTTTTTAGGGAATAAAAAATCAGATAATGGTACTGGTGCTGATCTTTGTTTTGAGGTGTCTGGACAGCCAGCTGCTTTGGATAAAGCTATACAATGTACCGGGTTCGGTGGGCGGATCATTATTGGGTCATGGTACGGGACGAAGAAAGTATTGCTCGATTTAGGTGAACACTTCCATCGGAATAGGATTCATATCCAAAGTAGCCAAGTAAGCACCATCGATCCTCGTTTTTCTGCTGATTGGACGAAAGAACGCAGGATCAACGTTGCTTTTGAAATGATTCAGAAAATAAAACCCGCGCGACTCGTTACCCATACCTATCCATTTCACCAAGCAGCAGAAGCATATGATCTGCTTGACACCCATCCTGAAAAAACCATACAAGTTTTGTTAAAATATGAGGAGGAGAATAGGAATGTATAGCGTCTCTGTCCGGCAGAAATTTATCACCCAGCATTATCTTCCCAATGAAACTGGGAAGGAGCGCATTCCCCACTCTCATCATTATTCCGTCGAAGTATGCGTCTATGGTGAAAAACTCAATGCACACGGATTCCTCGTCGATATAGTTGACCTAAAGCGCACTCTTGATCATCTCATTCAACAGCTGAGTGATAGGCTGCTGAATGATCTCAAGGAGTTCCACGGGAAAAATCCTTCTCTTGAGAATCTTGCTAGCGTGCTGTGGAATAAGATAATTCCTCACATTGAGAGTAACATTGTCGATTCTGTGAAAGTTACGGTGTGGGAAGAAGAACATATTTATGCGTCATACGAAGGAATCATTGCGAAGCGAACACCCGGGTAGTTATCTGTAATGACCTGATGCCCGCGAGAGAGCGTCTATGATATCGTGCTTGTTGGGTATCTTCAGAAAAAAGGAGATTGAGTGAAAATCATTCTTTCATTCGTTAATGGCGGGGTTACAATTCTGATGTACAAACCCACGCCGCAGTGTGATTTTTTTCTAATCCTATTTTAATTTTTGTAGAAAAATATATATATGGTGCAACATGACATTTTATACCATGGTAGTTTTTGGGAAGTAGGGAGGTTCCCAACTCTACCTAGACAAGATCGGATCGGGCCATAACCGACCCTTCTGGTCTTGGATATCGTATTATTTAAGAGATTCACTGTCTTTTTTTTCAGGAAATGTCATTCGCTCCTGTTTAATTAGTAATAAATTATGAGGGAAAATTTTCAGGGAGAATTACCCTCTTAAGGTATTTTCTTATTGTGATAAAAAAGCAAGTGGGGGCGAGGATGGATACTATATAATGATTTTATTATAAAAAATCTCTCCTGCCAATGTGATGCTAATGCATCAATTATCAAAATTTTTTTCCGTAATTAACGAAACAACAGTTACAAAAAATTAAAAAAGGACTTTAGATTTTGGACAAATTGATATAGTTGAAATCTGTTCTTGTTTTCGGATGGGATCTAAAAGCGCGGATAAGTCGGCTAAACTGAAAGAAAGGGAATTAATAGTTAAACTATCTCATGATGGAAAGACCTGTCGAGAGATAGCATCTCTTCTTGGGGTGAGCAAATCAAAGTCCTCATATTGGATTCTACGGTATACCAAAACAAAGGATCTGAAAGACAAACCGAGAAGTGGACGACCGACACAGCTCACTAATGAGAAACTGAGAAAGATTTCGGAGAAGATAAAGGCAGCACTTCAGAAACAGACATATATGGCAGGAATATCCTCAAAGGAAGTGACAGAAATTTTAGTGAATGAAACTGGAAAGAGATACACGCTCAGACATACTCGAAGATTGTTACATACTATGGGTTTTTCATTAGTATCGCCTCGCGTACATTATATGAAGAGAAAAACGAAGGTAAACAGTAGTTTTCGAGATGATTTTAAAAAAAGCTTCAAAGGAACTAAATGGAATACACGGTCATAGCCGTTGACATAGAATTCCTAACTATAAAAAACTCAACTCCAATCAGCACATCTTGCTCAGCATCCTCATTTAACTCCTTCAGTAAAGGTTTGTAAAACAACGTACATCAGGTTACTTCGCTCGGATGAACTATGGTCATAAATTTTAACTTTTTCTAAACCACCGACGATAAGCCGATGAAGAGTTATTAGGTTTTTTTACTCATAAAAAATATCAACAGTAATATGTCCAATTATTTATGTCCTTTATCAAAAATGCGATATGTTATTATATCCGATTATGGTTTACCACTTTAAAACCAACATAAATTGGTAAAATGAGGTGCACTCAAAATGAAAATATGGAACCCAAATGAGTTAATTGGAAAAGAAGTTTTTGACGCAAATGGAAGCTCAGTTGGCTGGGTTGACAAAACCTGGAACAGCTGGAACGAAGAGTACCCCGGATATTTCTTCGGGATAAAAACCAACGATTATACGCGGAACACCTATTTTAGAGGAGCAAATAAACTTGTCCCAGTGTACAATGATTACATTCGAAATGTCAGCAACACCGTAACATTAACCCGGACAATCGATGATCTTTGCAAATACTGGAACAAGACAGTTCCCTGCGGTCCAACCACCTACCCAATCGAACAGCTTATCGAGATGCCTGTGTACGACAAGTATCATTCTCGGATTGGAACATTCACCACCTGGGTGGAGAACAATGGGCAAATCAACAGCTTCGGTGTTTTACTTGACCCGTACATCTGCCAAACATGGCAACTGCCTCATAACACAACAGTACCAATAGAGACAAAATACATAACAAATGTTAAGGATACAGTGACCTTGGATCAAGCATTAAATGACCTCAAGGAGTACTGGCAGAAAACCCGAAAATTCTAAGATAGAATTTTGATGATTTAGACTGAAGGAAGCATTTGCCTCCTTCCCTTCTTTTTATTTTAAAATATGCTGAAATGATTTTATGCTAGTTACCAAATGTATCTATTCTGCTTTTCTTCCCCGTCCGGAGTAGCATTGTTAAAAGTTTTTTGAGTGATTTCTACTATTTTCCTATATTTTTTTCCGTGTAAATTGAATAATACTTTATCCAAACCAATTTTTAACGATTCATCCATAGATGCGATAACCAAGATATATCTCACTAACCACAGTGCAAGTTGTTGACCAAAATCTTTACCGTTTCTCTTAGATATTTCCTTGAAAATACTTGTTTCCAGTAGTTCATCAATAATTTTTTTGATAGAGACGTTCGTTTCTTCCATAGATATCATCTGTCCCTCTTTTTTTATGCTCCAATAAATTTTAAATTTTATAATTATATATTAAACTTGATAATATTTAAATGTATGGTAACTAATCTATAAAAACCAATCAAAAGAAGACAATATTGGCGTCAAAAAAAGCCACATCCGATCACATCTTCTTCGTTACTCTTTTTTTATCACCATTAATGAACGTGCATTTATCGTTTTTAAAACATGTCTGTTCTTGTGACTAGGTATTTTTTTCATGCAAATCAGTGGCAGTAATACAGAATAATTTAAATAGTATTAATTATATAATATAATTAAATATTAATAATAATCATGAGGTCTTCCAATGGAACTACTGTGGCAACTGTTATTCGGAGTTCTCCTTGCAATTGTTCTTCATGAATTAACACATCTTGTTATTATGTTATATTATAAAATTCCCTTCAAGGCAATAGTCTTAACAAAATGGTCCGCAATAGGATTTCTCGTTGATAACGAAACGTACGTGACCGACAATAAAAAATTATTTTTCCTGCATTTTTCACCAATGATATGGTGTTTGATGTTTTTCATAAATCCAAATGAACCATTTTTCTTAATGTTCCCTCTGGTGAATATTTTCGGTGGTACGGGAGATTTTTACAACTTTTTCAGACTCATTATAGTCCCACCTCAAAAAAGAATTGATCTGGCAAACAATGCTGATGAAAAAGTACTTAAAACAATAATTTGGAGAAAAAACATTTCCGCGAATCACAAATTCTTTAATGGGAAATAACATACCAAAAACACCTTTTTATCTTTTTATTACGTTTTTTTCAGGTTAAAATATTAAGATGAATATCTCCCGCCTTATATCACTCTCTTTATCATCGCATACTAGAGAAACTCTCTAAGCTTTTTAGATTCTGGGTTTAGAACGTAATGATTCTTCACGACGAAGAGTGTTTCTAGAAGGACAATTTTTTCTATGACGCCAGGATGCAGCGCGAGTAAGGATTCGCAGAATTTTTTAGCCTGCACAATATTTCGCGCGGTCAAGGTGACGACCCAGTCATACTCACCATTGACATAATAACTGCTTTCGATGGTCGCCCCTATACTTCCGACGATGTCTTCCAATTTTCTCGATGTGATTATATCGACTGTTTTTTCGTCGAGTTTTTTTGTTGTTCTTTTTATCAACAGTGTGTAATGATTCATGTCATTTTTCTTTTCATCAATAATTGCTGAATACCCCCAAATCATTCGGTTCTTTTCCAGACGTTTGACGATTCTCCAGACCTTTTGCCTCGAGAACCCGCATCGTTTCGCAAGCACATCGATGCTTTCCTGTGCATCTTTTTGCAATTCAGCAAGTATCTTTTTTTCATCCTTATTTATTTGTTCTTTACTTACTTTTACCATATTTCCTCTCCCCAATTTATCGTTTTAACCCATAATCATGACGATAGTTCAAAATCAGGGCAATTCTCTACACACCCACTTATAGGTATTTCATTCCCTAACCTGCACCGTTCGCTTTCCACGAATTCTTTTCCATTCAGCGTGACAGTAGGAATACGGTACAGTTCAAGAAATTTGCATTTGGCCATACTCTTCCGCTCACCAATCCATAAAATCAAAACACGTACGCCCTTAAAAACATACCCACATACGATCGAGGATTAGTGATAAATAAATCAAAAGATTACAGCCTTTACCGAGTTTTGTATGTTGTCAACAAACGGTTCTTCATGGTTGTACAAACAAAAAGCAGAAAATCATCAATTTTGCTTTTTCTAAAGCCTCTTTTGGATCCATGCCATCCCGCTGGTTTTCAATATACAATTGAATAAATATTTCTTTCAGTTCTTCTATTTTTTTCTTGCTATCCTTTTGTCGAACGAATCGTGCTAGCTCATTGATCCATACTAAATCGAGTTGTTTTTGTATATCAAGAGAACGAGTCACCCACATTTATGTTATACTTTGCTACTCATTATTTATTATTTTATTGTGTAAGAATTTCATAATGGTATAATGTCGCAAAATTTCTTTAAGATTAGAAGTTCATTGTAATTCAATCTCACATCTTTTCTCCGAGAAATGCAGGTGGGCCCGGCAGGGTGCGACGAGTCCAACAGGAGGGAATTTTTCAGATTGATTACCGATTTCGGCTCAATCTAAATTATGGGTTCGGTTCTTTTTTCACTAAAACCCTTCTTTTTTTTCTTTTTTTGAGGTATCACTATGAAAATAGAATCAGTATATGTTCAAATGACACGATCTGAAAAAGAAGTAGCTAATGTGCTGAAAAAGCTGGGTATTCCGTGGTCATATGAGCAACCAAAAACATTGAAGTAGCAATGGTTACTATCAATCGTTTTTATGGGAGCAGGGCGCTAGTTATTCAACCTAATAGACATTACATATGTAATTTTTCTGTAATTTCAACATTATGACTTTTCGACAGGATAGATATTTATAATATCAGTTATAGAGTATAACCTGATAATATTTGTCTCTGAAGGTGACTTCTGATGAATAACCCTAAGATCGAAAAAAAACCAACGGGGGTTGTAAAGCTTGGACGGATAATGATTGTGGATGATGACTCAGATCAGAGAGTGATGATTCAGATGATGCTGGAGAAGGAGGGTTATGAAACGATGCTGGCTGAAAATGGTTTACAATTTCTAGAAAAAATCGACAAATTTGATCCGAACCTCGTCATTCTCGATGTGATGATGCCGGGGCTTACGACTGAAGAAATACTTAAAAAACTCAGTAGTAAAAAAAGTAAACCGAAAATAATACTCTTGACGGTCGTGAGGTATTCTGAGGAAGCATTAGAAGAGATTTTTAAAAAAGGCAATATCGTTGCGTATATTACAAAGCCATTTGATTTAGACGATTTTATGAACGCAATCAATGAATTAATTTAGGAGAGTATGCAAATCTAAAAGTAGTGAAAAACAGATTGACTTGGACAAAAGAACGTCATCGAGTAACTCCAGAAAAATTCGAACGAGGACATCGATAGTAAAGAAAAAAAGTGTGGTTTCTTTTGACAAAATGTCTGGAGATTTATAAAAAGACTGGAAGACAACAAGACCATCTGGGGAGTACACTGCGATTCTAGCATCGGAGAAACTTGGTTTAAAGAATGATATAATAATAATCAAACGACCGAATAGAGTAATAGATGATCCCACTGATGGCGCAATCAGTGATTTCTAGAACAGCGTGGAAAAATGACATGGGGTTTTTGTACAAACTGTAAGCTTACTTCGGTAAGGGCTTTTGCATTTCGAGCACACTTTTAGCATCTCTACACTTCGTGTTATCTCTTTGTGTCTGCATCGCTCGTCTGTGTATTCTCCATCTTAAATCATGTCACATGGTTATCAAAAACACAATCTTTATAAACAAAATCACATTACTAAAACATTACAAAACAATTACATATTATCATGTGACGGGATGTGGGAAAGCAGATGGATGCCTCGAGAATTGCACGAATCTTTGAAGCAATTATCGTATTGTTATCATGTACGCTCCTTTCTGTACTAACGTTAACAAAGGCTTCGCCACCTGTTTTATCATCTCCCCACCCGGGGGATGGTGAATCAAATATATCACCTGGTGACATTTCTTTGAAGATTACAATCAACGATGAAAATAATGATTCTATGAGTGTCACATTCCGAACAAATGAATCGGGAAGTTGGAGTGACATTGAAACAAATTATTCCATGAACGGCACCTGCACCCAGCATTATAGCTTTCCACTGAGCGGTCATACCTATTATTGGAGCGTGAATTGTTCAGATGGAACGAATTGGGTCAATCAAACATTTCATTTTACGACACAGATAGAATCAATAGTAAGTATTAAGATGGATCAGTTAGGCTATGATTTCGGGTCAAAATCAGTCAATACCATATGCTACACCAATACGACAATAACAAACGACGGGACTGTCGCCGTTGATCTACAGATCAGTGCCACAAATATGATGAATAATTCTTCTGGTGACAGTTGGACGCTTTCAAACTTCAGTGGTCCTGATTGTTTTGTACTTGATTGTTCGGATGATGGTCTAACATGGACTCACATCACGCTTTCGAGGTCCACGTTTTCTTCAAATCTTGGTATCGGCGAGATTATTACTCTGAGGTTGAGATTAACGATGCCCACATCGATAAGTCATTCTGGGCATGTGATGGGATGCACCGTACGTATCAGCGCAACCCCTAGCTAACATGAAAACGGCTAATAACAAATAGCTACGAGGTGCACTGCAGCGTATGGAGTAATAGGTGCACTCACTGGTATGACGGGTTAGGTGGAATCCTAACAAGTGACGTAAGAAAGCAACGAAAAACGTTGAGAGTAAATGTATCTACGTTACTAGAAAAAATAGGAAAAAAATAAAAAGAGAAAAAAACGAGAAAAAAGATGAAAAAAAAGGAGTGAAAAAAAATGGAAAGCAGAAAAATAAAAGTATTGATGCTGGTGGCAATCTTAGCAGGAACAACGATGTTAGCAGGGCTTCCGTCGACCCTTGCGGACTCCACGGACACCTTCACAATCACGGTCACGGGACAATACATCGTGTTTACCGTTAATAATGAAACTTGGAGCGTTAACGGTGGTACTCCGGTGGCAATGAGTCATAATTACTATACGAATACAAGCAAAACATTCATTGCGGATTCAACGGGAAGCTCAGTAAATGTTGACATAAAACTTCGGATAACGACTGATGGAACAAATTGGAACGCAGCAACAGAAGGTAATGATCCTGCTAGTAACACATATAGACTTGGTGCAAGTATAGATACATGGTCGAGCAGCCATCAGATAGTTACTGCAGGCACAACAACCATAGATACAGGCCATGAAGCTGGGACCCAAAAATTTGATTTGGAATTTATGTCCCCAACATCAACCACCACCGGATCTCTGCAAACAATCACTGTCACAGCCAGTGCTATCGCAAGTTAAAATCTTTGAGTGAAAAAGGGGTCAAGCATCAAATTGAAGATGCCTGCCCCGCCCAATTTTTTTTGAGGCGGATCAGCAAGTAAAACAAGGAGAGAAAATGGATGGGAATCAACAGAAAAATAAAAGTATTAATTCTAGTAGCAGTCATCGTTGGAGCAATGGAATTAGCAACGATGCCTTCGACTCTTGCCAGCGACCACGATACCTTTACTCTTAGCGTTAAGGGATATTACATCGGGCTCACGGTTGATAGGGATAGTTGGAACGTTAACCACGGTGTTCAGGTAGAAGTGCCCAGTACTTACTATACGAATTCTGAATCTAATATATTCACTGCAAATACAACGATAATCTCAGTAAACGTTGACGTAAAGCTTCAGATAACGACCGATGGAGCAACCTGGCACGCAGCGACATCTGGTAATGGGCCTGGTCCTAATACGTATAAACTATCTGAAAGTATAAATCAGTGGACTAGTAAGGTTCAGATCGTTACTGCACCAGCAACAATAATAAAATCGAACATGGCACCGGGAACACAAACATTTGATTTAAGAATGGATACGCCAACGTCATCCACCACAGGATCTGAGCAAACAATCACCCTAACCGTCAGTGTTATCGCCCACTAAAATCGTAGAGTATCAAAATAACGAACATCTAAGATATTGTCATATTGATAAAAAAGAACGAAAGGAGACTTTAATAAAATGTGGAAAAAACAGATCTCAATAGCTGCAGGAATTATAATGACATTGATGATGATTATCTTCGTACCGCTCGTATCCGGGGTTGGTATGTATCCAGCAGAGATGAGAGTAACCAACGCAGCAGGAACGGGCGTCGTCGGAGACATCGTCTGTGTCAATACCGATAATGAATCAAAATACATCGTATTAAAAGTAGAAGCACCTTCGAATGTATCATCAGAACTCCAACACTTACGGGTGATTTGTGAAGACTGCCATGCCTCTCTTCAAAGATACATGGTTGCCAACGGCACGTGCACGAAATGCGACTCTCGTAACCTGACCTTTTATGATGTTGTACCCGATGAAATTTTAGATCATATCACCTTGCGCGGGAAAGGTTGTACGCTCACCAGAAACGGAAACGTATACACGACCATCGAACAATACCCTTACAAAGGACAATGTAACGTCGAAATATTGCTTGATTTACCACCCTCGGAAAAATATGCAAATAAACACTGGGAGGCACGTGTTACAATAACAACAACCTCCAATCCAAATACTGGTGGTGTGGGGGTTATGGCCGGAGTTTCAATGAGGCTCCTTCTCGATGTTCCTCCTGTTAAAATTTCATCCGTCTCGTTAGGAAAAGATTCTACCTTGATGTTTGGTGTCATTGGAGGCGGTATTATTGGTTTCCTATGCATAGTGTACTTACTAAAAAGAAGACAAGCAAAAAAATCTTCCAAAAACTACCAACATAAACCGAGACATAAACTTGTGGGCGCTAAAACAAGATATCAAAAAGAGCCGTTCTCCCTTCGTCATGATCTTGTAAAAGACATCAGGGATATCGGGGCGACAAGCTCTATAAAATTTGACCACAAGCATCCAACATTTTCCAGGGATTTTGGAGACCCAGAACCATCCAATGTTCACCAGGGATCTCATAGAAACGACGTCTCTGGTATCGAAACAGAAATTGATCACATATTGAAGTCCCGCAGAAAATAAAACCGTGATTTCTCCAGGCAATTAAAATGTGACTAAAAATGAGAAGAGATGAGTTAAGAATCGTTAAAAGAATCTCTCTCTTTTTTTCATGTCTTTTCTTTCTTTTTTTAATCGGTAGCTATCTGTTTTCATTTCCATATATCAATGGTATCTCCCCTGAAAAGGATACATTTAATATCGTCATAAATATTGGTCTTGCCGCTAATTTTACCTATCAGCCCCATAGCCCGACACTAGGAGACGTCGTTACCTTTACGGATACAAGCATTTCCGATATTCCAATAATAAACTGGACATGGGATTTTGGCGATGGCTCTGTGGTATCGTACGAAAAAAATACAACGCATTCTTATTCCTCTGCTGGTTTCTTTCACGTCACTCACACCGTGAAAAAAACAAGTAACATCTCCGATACAATTTCAAAAAACATAGCTGTCACAAGTAACTCAGGCCCCTGGAATCCTCCACCGACGCCACAACCAACAAACCGACCCCCCTCAGCAAAAATAAACGTACCGACGTACGCACATCAAAACCAAATAATCACCTGTAACGGAACAGGTAGTTTTGATCCTGATGGTTTTATTATATCGTACCTCTGGAATTTCGGTGATGGAACCACCGGGAATGGATTGATTGTGACCCATAGTTACGCCAACAATGGAAATTACACGATAACATTGATCGTCACAGACAACGACGGATTAACGAGTTCTAATTCCACGACGATTGTAATCGCTGAAGAAAAACCAGGGTTTCTCTTCGATGTGTATCTGGAGTTGGAGCCCAACGCGGTTTTTCTAGGGCAAAACATCACAGGGCTTATCACGTTGATTAACGTTGGACAACCAGGTATGGTGAATGGTACGGTAACCTGCTCCATTTATAAAGGCGACGTGAAGGTTTGGTTTGACAAAGAAAATATTTCGGTTCTTGGGCAAAAAGCAATAAATAAATCAATACCTACAAAAGGACTTGCTGTGGGGGACTACATCTACGAAGTCGTGTATAGTTATGGTAATACAACCGCGTCAACACATGCGTCTTTTACCATTCAACCCATTCCACCCACGACTTCCCCCACAAAAGTACCTCCATTTGTCTTCATAATTTTACTGGTGATTGTAATCTTACTATTGATAGTGTTTGTATTCTTGTTTTTTACACGTAAAAAGCGTAAAGAAGTGGCAATTACCCTATTGCTAGAATCTCCGTCTGTGTATCAAGGACAAAACATCAATGTGTTGATACTGATTAATAGCCCAAAATGGAGGACGGTTAACGATACAATAACCTATTCTACGTATAAAGGAGACGTGAAGGTTTGGTCTGAAAAAGAAAATATTTCGGTTTTTAGACGAAAAGAAATCAATAAAATAATATCAACACAAGGAGTACGCGCAGGGGAATATATCTTTGAAGTGACGTATGTCGATGATGATGGTAATGCCACAGCATCTGTACGTGCGTCTTTTACTATCAATCCCATCCAATAGTCGAATCCCCCTCGTGAAACTCCTTTCTTTTTCTATCTTACGTAAGTGGCTATTGCAGTAGCGGTATTTGGAAAATATTTTTTCTTTACAAATGATACATATTATGAGGTCAATGACCATATCATTTGTAGGAGATACGAATCAGAGCGGGTTATCGGAGCAGTGGGGGATTTCTAGATTTTTATTCTTTTAACATTACAAAAAAATTACGTATTCCTGGTTTGGTGGGGCGTGGAGTTTAGGGCACTCAGTTTGAAAATCAACATTTACTGTATAAACTTATAAATACGACTAAAAATAATATGTAACCTAATTCAGTAGGTGATGATATATCACTGCAATACTTGTAAGGCCCTATCATATATCTAAAGAATTTACTGAAAGAATTGATCATTTTTTTATTACAAGCCCTCCTCTATCGATTTTGACATTGGCAACATATCTCGATGCAAAAGGTGTTGATGTTCGGATCATCGATATGGAGCTAGACTATGGATTACCATTAAATGAAAACGGCGAAAAGAAACTCATTAACCATTTTATTGATGATATTTTTGTAGAAGAAATTGATTGGATTGGATTTAGTACTACGACTCAGGATCATTGTCAGGCATCTATTGATCTCGCCTTAGCAGTTAAAGAAGTTAACCCAGGGATTCCAATAATTTTTGGTGGCTATCAAGCAACTATAACTACTGAAGACTTACTAAAAAAATATAATTGTATAGATGCGGTCGTAGTTAGTGAAGGGGAACGTACGAGTTTTAACATTCATCAGCGGATTGTTAATGGTCAATCAATTTTTACATCTAAAATCGAAAACCTCGCGTTTCGTAACAACGACAGTATCATGTTTTCAGCTCGGGGACCATTAATTGACTTAGCGAAAATACCACCATTAAAATTCGAGTTTCTTGAAAACATGGATAAATACCCGATTATGTCTCTTCTTTCTAGTCGGGGATGCCCATTTCATTGTGCTTATTGCACAGAACAGATAATGCGTAATAGATATAGGGTTGAACCAATGAAGAAAATTGCTAGGCAAGTAAAAGTTATGCAAGAGCTAAACTCGATAAGAAACATGGGTATTAATGATCCTTTATTTGGAATCAATTCTAAACGTACAAAACAAATCTGTCAGATATTAAAAGATGCAAATTATTCTTTTGCCTATGAGACTCGCGCTGATGTACTTCCACCTTCAATGTTACCAGAAATACAAAAAACCGGTGGAGAAGTAATGCTTCTTGGTCTAGAATCCACAAGTAAAGACACACTTCTTCGAATGAATAAATTCATAGATGAGTCCTGTTACCATAAATATATCCAAAATGCTACAAAGCTGATTGATATGTGTTTTCAGCATGATGTAACACCTATGCTGAGTCTAATGCTTGGGTACCCTGGCGATACGTTGATAGATTTACAATCAACTGTTGATTTCCTTAATAAATCGATTGCACTATATAGTCGATATTACCCTGATGAAGGCGCAGGGCCTGGTCTAATGATTTGTCCTCATATCGTTTTTATAAGCCCACAATCTAGACTTTTTTATCAGCTTGATGATTATAAAAAGAAAGGTTTATCTTATGAAGAAGGTGATTTATTCAGACCGACAATGGTTAAAAACCCATCTTCGAAGTTAAAACATCACACGGTTTTAAATCATAAAAAAAAACTGCTGATGCTTTCGAAAATTACACCCAAAACAATGGATCGATTTATGCGATTAGTATGGTGTGATTTTAAAAAGTTAATAGAACATGATCCAACAATTGTCACAGACGATTTTCTTTCAACCTTAAACGCTTATCAAATACTTGTTAAGAGTAATAGAAAATTACATTAAATGTATAATAACGATATAAAAAAATCCCTCTTTTAAAAACAACCGTCTTTCTTGAAAAATGCTATGGTATCTTCCATAGCCTTTTTTACTGTATATTTTGGCTGCCAATCCAAAATATTCTT
>Ga0315282_10009043_pt1 | contig 15931 bp, 19 predicted proteins | sample YL17G07_20_MG_FD_203693 | JGI IMG/M metagenome (GOLD analysis project Ga0315282, IMG submission 203693) | Sediment microbial communities from Yellowstone Lake, YNP, Wyoming, USA - YL17G07_20 | ecosystem: Environmental > Aquatic > Freshwater > Lake > Sediment | place: USA: Wyoming | collected...
TAGCAGTATCAAAAGGCATTACACCAATAATTTCTCACAGAAGCGGAGAAACTGAAGATGCAACAATTGCCCAGCTGGCATTTGCATGGCAGGCTCCTTTTGTCAAGTTCGGCATAGCAGGAAAAGAAAGGCTGGCTAAGCTGAATGAATTAATTAAAATTGAACAAAAAAGGTAACTTTAGCTCAACTAACTTTTTGCCAGCAATCTCTGAAGTCTTTTGCCTAAATGATAACGTGTGTAGTATAGGTGTTATCTTCAATCACGCGTTCATTAGCTACAGGCACAACTTCTGCTACTACAGTGTGATTGCCTACTGTTGCTGTCCAGCTGTCCAATGTTACTGCCTGGGTTTCACCCTGAAGCACGATTCCAAGTGAGGCCTGGGCAACTTTTGTTCCGTCAACTGAAAGCTTCACTATTGTTGCTGGGGCGCTGCCTATGCCTGCATTCTTTATCGATATTCTGAAGGTAACAGCATCGCCTGCTTTTGGTATCACTGGCTTCATTGTAACTGTGTTAATCTGCAGCTGTGGTTCGTTAACTGTGCCTCCTATTGGCAGAATGTTTCCAAGAGATGGCCCTGCATTCTCTTTTGCTGGTGTATTGTAGTAACTGCAAAACAGAATGGCTCCAACTGCCAGGACAACCAACACTATTGCTAGCTTACTTTTTCCCATTGTTTTTTTAGCTATATTTCTTTTAGCCATATTCCTATGGCTGATTAATTCCTTATATAATTTAGTTACTACTAACCAAGCCTGCTAAAATATTAGGGTCTTAAATAAAAAATCAGCGCTGCAATTACTGCAAGAATTATAATTACTGCAACATATTTGTTGAATTTCATTACTGTAGAACTGTAAATGTTATTGCTACAAAATTATCATCAAGGATTTTTTCGCCTGCAGCTGGCACAACATTAGCCTCAACTATGTAATTGCCTATAGCCGTTACATTATAGTTATACTGCAAGACTGACTGCGCATTCCTGTAAATTACAGGAACATTTAACGTTGCAACAAGTTCATTATTGATTTTTATTGTAGCAGTTGTTGGCTGCGAATCAGCACCTACATTCTTGATGTAAAGCCTGATTAGCGTAGTTTCATTAACTTTCGGAAAAGTTGGCGTGTTAACTAAAGACATGATTTTCAGTTGAGGAGGAATTCCTCCAAGGAATGTATAAGAAGCTGTTGACGTTTCATTTGCAGGAGCTGCTGCAGGCGGTGTTGTTCCAGATGTTGATGTTTCAGTTTTTATTGTTGGTTGTATTACAAAAACCAGCAAAACTGCAAATGCAATTATCAGTATTAAAGCAAGATGTGTTTTGCAATATGTTTTGCAAACTTTGGATTTTCTTGCTTTGGATCTTCGAAATTTCTTTGTGGCCATTGATTATTATTTCCTTAACTTCCTTTTAACTCTTTCTTTGATTTTTTCTTTTATCCTCTTGGCATGCTTTCTTGCTTTTTCCCCAAGTTTTTCTGCTATGCGCGGAGCTTCTGCTGTTGGATAAATAAGACCTTCTTTTGCCTCTCTTTTTGCTGAAACTCCTTTTCCCCAATGCTCAATATGCGTTAAATCATGCATTTCTATTTTGCCAAGCGGGCTGGGCATCTCAGCAGGATATCCTAAAGGAATTACTGCGTGAATTTTTATATGGTCTGGAATCCTGAACTCTTTTCTCAATTTTGCTTCTGTAAATGCTCCTACAAAAGTTGAACCTATGCCGAAATTCCAGGCAGCAAGCATCAAATTCTCTGTAGCCAGGGCTGCATTCTGAGAATCATAACATTTTTCACCGCGCTCACCATACTCTTCCTTCAGAGCCTTATTGTCTGATAAAATCAAAATAACAACAGGAGCTGTTGCAATCCAGTCCTGTTCCAAGGCAGCTTTGGCAATGACTTTTTTCTGGGCTTCATGCTCTATAATCAGGAAACGCCAGCATTGTAAATTGCCTGCGCAGGGAGCGGCATTTGCAGCATCTAAAATTTCATATAAAACCGATTCTGGAATCTTGTTGGGCAGGAATTTTCTGATAGATCTTCTTGATTTGATACAATCTATAGTGTCCATAGCCAAAGATTTAAAATGACGCCCTGGTTTAAAAATATATGCGCTACTCCATTCTTGCTGACATTTATGAGGAGCTTGAATCCACAACAAAAAAGCTGAAAAAGACTGACATCATCGCAGGCCTTTTGAAGAAAACCTCTGCTGATGAGCTTTTCCGCGTTGTCATGCTGCTTTCTGGAACAGTTTACCCGCCCTGGGAAGGCGAGGAGCTTGGCGTTGCATATCAAATAATGATTAAGGCAATTTCCAAGGCAACTGGCATCTCCTTGGAACATGTAAACGAGAAATACAAGAAATCTGGCGATTTGGGACTGACTGCAGAAGTTTTTGCAGCCAAGAAAACCCAGAGAGTTTTGGGCGAAGAGCCTTTGACTGTGAAAAAAGTTTTTGAAAATCTGCAGAAATTAGGGCGTGAAACAGGGGGAGGCTCGCAGGATAGGAAATTGGCAATACTCTCGGAGCTTTTTGCGCAAGCCACGCCAAAAGAAGCCCGCTACATAGCAAGAACAGTCCTGATGGAACTTCGTGTAGGTGTTGCAGAAGGCCTTATCAGGGATGCCATTGCAAAAGCCTTTGATATTCCTGTTGAAATTGTTGAGAATGCCTGGAATGTTTTGCCTGAATACGGGGAAATTGCAGAAATTGCAAAAGAAAAAGGTGTTTCTGGTTTGAAAAAAGTCGAGCTGAAGCTTGGTACGCCTTTTATTGTTCTTTTGGCAGAAAAATCTCCTGATTTGAAAACAGCATTTGAATCTTACAAAAATCTTATGATGCAATACAAATACGATGGCATGAGAAGCTTGATTCACAAGAAAGACAATAAGGTCTGGCTGTTTACAAGAAGATTGGAAGATGTTTCTGCTGCATTCCCGGAAGTTATTGAATATGCAAAAAAATATTTGAAAGCCAAGGACATTATTGTTGATGGCGAGACACTTGGCTTAAATGCAAAAACTGGAAAGCCAATACCTTTCCAGAAATTGTCAACTAGAATTAAAAGGAAATATGATATTGAAAAGGCACAAAAGGAACTCCCTGTTGAAGTAAATTTGTTTGACATTGTCTATCTTAATGGAAAAACACTTTTTGACAAGCCTTTTGCGGAAAGATGGAAGATTTTGCGGGAGCATGTGAAAGAGATAAAAGGAAAATTCCAGCTTGCAAATACAGATTATCCAAAAGACTTGAAAGAGGCTGAGAGGTATTACAAAGAATCTTTGGCGGCAGGCAATGAAGGCTTGATTGTGAAAAATCTTGATGCTTTGTATGTTCCAGGCAGGTCTGTGGCAGGCGGCTGGTTAAAGGTCAAGCCGACTCTGGAAAATCTTGACGTTGTAATTGTAGGTGGCACCTGGGGAACTGGCAAGAGAGCTGGGACAGTTGGCTCTCTCATTTTAGGAATAAGAGATTCCAGCACAGGTAAGTTTTTGGAAATTGGCATGCTTGGAACTGGAATAAAAGAAAAGAAAACTGCTGAAACAGATACAACACTGATAGAAATGACAAAGATGTTGAAGCCGCTTATAACATCAGAAAAAGGCAACACAATAAAAGTAAAGCCAAAGATTGTTATTGAAGTTGCCTATGAGGAAATCCAGAAATCTCCAACATATGAAAGCGGATATGCCTTGCGCTTTCCTCGTTTTATTAGATTGAGGCCTGAAAAATCAATTCACGAAGCAGATGATTTAAACAGGGTTAAGAAGATTTATGACATGCAAAAAGGAAGATCTAAATGATTTACAAAGTTTTTCATTCTGAGAGGTTTGATAAGGAGTTAAATAAATTTTCTAAGGATTTTAAAGACTGGGTAGACAAAATCGAAGACCAACTAGTTGAAAACCCTTACGTTGGAGATTCTTTAGGCGAAAAATGGTTTAGAGAAAAGAAGTATGGCAAATATAGAATTTATTATTTAATTTATGATAATTTGCAAAGCGTTTATATGGTTGGAATCAGCGAAAAGAAAGACCAGCAAAAAGTTATTAATACCATAAAGCTGCTTTTAGACTTCTTTAAAAACGAAATTAGAAATTTAGCTGGAAAATGATTACTTAACTCGTCTAATTTTGCCTTCCTTAATGTCCTTGAAACTTTGCATTAATTGTTGCAAGAGCTCTACATCCACTTCAGCTCGTTTTTTGAGCTCTTCGTACTCTTCTTTTGGTATGGTTATCATTTCTTGCGTTTCCATAAATTATCATATAATTTAAGCATTATAAAGCTTATCGTATAGATTTACGAGATGCAGAAAGGAAGAAGCAAATAATCAGGTTTTCTTGAAATATCCCGGCAGATTTTTCCTCAAGTAAGCAACGCCCTTCTCTGTTAATGGCCAAACAGGTCCTTTTACAGCAACTGTGTCAACTTCAGTAACTTCGTATGCGCCTAAACGCCCTATTGAAGTTAGCTTGATAATGTCATCAAGGCGCTTGTCGCATAAAAAGCCTGCTTCAGCCACAAACTTACCTATATACAGTTCCGAAGGTATTGGCACTTTAGAATTATCAACAAATTTAGTAACAAGAACAACCAAATTTCCTACTTTTCCCCGCTCCTCAGTTGAATATTCCGGCAATTTCTCCAGGATAACTTTTTTGGCGCATTCCAGCTCTTCAGCTTGTTCAAGAATCATAAAACACGGCGAACAGTACTTTTTTTCAAGTGTAGCTAAAACTTCTTGGCTGGGTTTTTCATAGTTTTTTAATTTTTTAACAATCTTTCCGCCGCAAAATATTAAACCAGTAAGATCATTTCTGCTCATAACTCTTTTAGCTAAGTCATCAACTTTGATTCCATAATCAGCATACCATGAATTTAAATCAGCATGCGGCATCTTGTCGCGTTCTTCTGGTGTTACCTTAAATGGATCTTTTCGTGTCATTAAGCTCCGTGATCTCCTTCTAGATTATAATCGATTATAATCGTCATCATCTTCATCTGACATTTTGCCATCCAAAATGACTTCAACATCTTCTTGCGATAAACTTTTCTTACGTGGTTTCATGGCTTTTTTATCATCATAACGTGTAATGCCTGCAACTGCATCTATTGGCTTGTCGCCGAAATCCGCTTTATCGAAAAATGCTGCAAGATCAACAATTTCATCCAGCGAGCTAAACTGATCTTTTTCAGAAAGACTCAATTGATTCTCTTTGAGCAGTTTCCTGTTATGCTTGTAACTGTACCTTTTTTGATAATCGCTGAAATCATACTTGCGCCTTTTATAACGTTCTATCACCCAGTCTGCTCTTCCATTCGCCCTTTTCACTCCTTCATTTTCATCAAATGTCTCTCTCGGGCCGCAAATTGCAATACCCCACGCATAAAGAGCTACAGACTTCTCGTCAGTACGGAACTCTTTGATAATAATTGTGGCTTTTCCGATGAACCTTTCCCTGTAGCGGATAACTTCACAGTCGTCATAATATTTTACAGATTTGCCTAGTTGAACCATATGCAGACTTATTTTATGTAGAAAGTCATAAAAAGGCTTCCTTCTTTTTGATGATATGAAAATCCAGATCAGCAGGGAAAAGCTAATTGTTGGCGCCATATTTATAGCTGCAGTGATAATTATGCTGGTATGGGCAATTCATGCGGTAGATGTATATAATGGGACTTTCCCATAATAGGTAAAAATGGCTTTATTCAATAAAAAAGAAGTCAAAAAAGATGCAAAGGAACAACCTGCACAGCAAGCTGCTGCTCAGCCGCAGATAATGCAGGTTAACTTAGTTGATGTTGTAAAGCAGGCAGCTGTCCAGATGAAATATGAGGAAATTGGTAGCTGGCTTATGATGCACAAGACTCCTTTGTTTTTCTGCCACGACAAAGGCCTTTCAATTGTTGACAAGAACTTCATAGACAGCAGGCCATGGCTCAAGAAGGCCATGAACAAGATGATTAAAGAGATTGACGAGATGAAGCAAAAGGCCCAGCAAGGCCAGCAAACCCAGCAGGCCAACCCAGCAGAAAAAGCTGGAAAAGAAGAGAAATCGCAGCAGTATATCAGCTAGATTTCTAACATATACCAAATAATCAAGACAGACTAATTAGCCAGCAGGAGGCTACCTCCTGCCACCAGATTAGGCGCATTATGGCAACATTTGCCATATTATAGTTGGATTCCTATTCTCAGTCTTGAAACACCACCCCTTGGTTTCCTGTGGAGTGCGAATTTTTAGGATTTTTGAAACTTTGCAATATGTTTGAAATACATATCCTTTTTTGGAACAGGGTTTCAGAAACAGGTTTCTATTTATGAAACATCAAACCAATTACGAAACATTTATATTCTAGGACATCTATAGTATAGATTACTCCATGGCCCCCTTCGAGGGGGCTTTTATGGTCTCTTAATTACAATGGAAGATAAAACGGGATTGCTTTCTAACCTCTTTGACAAAAAAACTGTCGACGTGCTGAAGAAGCTCCTCTTGAAACAAGGGAATTTTTACATTAGAGACCTTTCTAAGGAAACAGGCGTCCCACTCGCAACAACGTACAGGATTATCCAGAAGCTGGTCAGCCTGGGAATTGTCGAAAAGAAGGAAATGGATAAATTTGTTTTCTATTCGGTGAAAAAAGATTCGCCAGTCTACCATGATGCTCATGCTTTAGTCTTTGGTACAAGTGCCGACCCGCTGGAGCTGTTCAAATTAACTTTGAGAGAAAGGCATAGTGGAGCTTTCTCCGCGTATAAAGACAAGGATGGCAAGATCTTTATCATTTCAGATCTCATCAAAGAAACAGATATTGCCGAGATTGCATCTTATGTTTTCGGCAAGACGCAGACAAAGCCAAATTACATTGTTATTACAAGAGAATTCTTCCAGAAGATGCAGGATATGGGTTTAGTAAGCAAGGATAAACTGACTGTATTCTAAAGAGATTCCAGTAGTAGTTATCTATCAATAACAAAATAAAACATCCACAACTATTTTAAACCTATCTTATAAATTACGATTATGAGCACATGGGCATTAGTCTGGCAGCAAGTAAAACAACTTATAGACCAGAGGCTTTTCTATGTAAAAAACAAGATACAAAAGCCAAAAGAAGTTTTGGTTATTGTTGCGAGAGTCCCGCCAAGAAGATACATAATGAACCGCTCATCAAGAGTTTACCGATAAATTGGATAAATTTTCTAGTTTGTTAAAACCGAACAATTGCGACATGGGTTTTGTAACTATTAAATCACATTCCCAGATTTGTCTCTTTTATGTGTGAAACCACACAGCGTCGCTAAATAGTAATATAGAACCGTAACATATATTAAGTAGTGAACATATATTCAGTAAACCAGTTTGAGGTAGGCCACATGATAGTAAATGAAGAATTCTTGAACAAACTACGACGAGCTTTTGCTCTAAACTTATACGAAGTAAAACTTTGGGCAGCTTTATTGTCACGAGGAGTCTCAACAGCAGGAGAGCTGTCAGACATTGCTGATGTTCCAAGAAGTAGGACTTATGATGTCCTGGAAAGTCTGGAAAGAAAAGGCTTCATCATTGTAAAACCAGAGAAACCAATCAAATATCTGGCAATCCCGCCAGGAGAAGTTCTTGACAGGGTTAAAAGAAGATTATCTGAAATCACTGACGACAGGATGAAAAGGCTTGGAGAGCTGAAAGAGTCAGATATAATCAAAGAATTAGGGCAACTATACAAGCAGGGCATTGAGCCAATGCAGCCAACTGACTTTTCCGGCGCATTGAAAGGCAGGCATAACTTGTACGACCATTTGTCATACCTGATAAAGGACGCGCAGTCAACAATAAACATTGTAACAACAGAGGATGGCATTGTCAGGAAAGTCCGCTCATTAAAGCCATTGCTTGAAAAAGCCAAGGGCAAGGGCGTAAAAATAAAAATCATAGCGCCGCAGACAGACAAGACAAAGGAAGCCATTGACAAATTAAATGGAATTGCAGAAGTCAAATCCTGCAAGGATATTGATGCAAGGTTTGCAATAATAGACGGCAAGCATGTCTTGTTTATGCTGCTAGATGACAAGGAAGTGCATCCAACATATGATTTGGGAATGTGGGTGCAGTCCCCATACTATGCAGCAGCAATGCAGGAAATGTTTGATACCACTTGGAAGACTAAGGCTAACGGGAAATAAAACTAAATATTTCCCTTTTTTTTAATTAATGTTTGTAAATTATCTTGCTAAAAAAATTCTTTAAAACTTGCTCGCTGGCAGGATAAAGCGGTTTAGGCAAGTCATTCAAATCAAACCAGCGCCACTCAACAATTTCATCCGGCTCAAGCACTTTTGGCTCACCTTTTGAATGTTCGCATAGTAATCCAATTGTAACGAAATGCGCGTCAGAAACAATGTTGTTTGTTATACTTATTAGCTTTAATTTTATTTTATCAAGGCTCATGCCCGTTTCCTCCAAGAGTTCCCTGCAGGCCCCCTCTTCAAAAGTCTCCTGGAAATGCAGCTTTCCTCCAGGCATTGTCCAAGTTCCTTCTCCGTGCAATGCGCTAGAAGCTTTAGCAGGATCTTCATGCCTTTTTCCTAACAACACTTTGTTATCTCTAAGAACCATTACTCCAAATCCAACACCAGGTTTTAGTTTGTCCATGCAAGAAATAAAGAAAAACAAGATTTATAACTTTTAGGCATTTACTTGTAATTTAGAACTACTTGCTAATGCAGTCCAGCTATCCCCAATGCCCCTGCCCATCCAATAGGCTACAGAGCCTATATTTCCGCTGAGCAGTGATGCCAGAGGCGATTGTTTCTGCTCAAATGACACAAGCCTTGATTCTTTCAGGCCTGCAAGCTGTTGTGCTGTTGCCTGTGCTTCAGCTTTCCCGCCCAGAACATCAATAAAGCCCATATCTTTTGCTTCTGAGCCAAGCCAGATTTCGCCTGTTGCTTTTTTATTTACATAATCAAAAGTTAAATTCCTGTTTGAAGCAATTGCTGCAACAAAAATATCTTTTATTGTTATGACTTTGCCAAGCAGATAAGATTTTTCTGCTGAAGTCAGCTCTTTATACTGGCTTCCTGTATCTTTCAAGTCTCCAGATACCAAGCGGTTGTAAGTTATTCCATATTTGTCCATTGCTTTTGAAAAATCCAAGTAACTTGCTTCAACACCTATGCTGCCAGTCATTGAAGCAGGGTCTGCAACTACTTTATCTGCTGAAGTTGCAGCCCAGAACGCTCCCGAAGCACCTACCTCGCGAATCCACGCTACTGTGGGTTTCTGCGCAGACTTAATAGAATCAGCAATTTCCTTTGAGGCGACAACACTTCCGCCAGGAGAATTTATTTCAAAAATCATTGCCTTAACTGCAATATCATTATCAGCTCTTTGAATTAGTTTTGAAATTGTAGCAGGATCAGCACTGCCATCAATTCCGATGCTGCCAGAAAGTGGAATTACTGCGATTGCAGGGGCCAAGCCCAAATCTGCATTTGCCTTTAATATCGCAACAACACTGACCAGAAGGACAAAAATGATTATAGTTACGCCAAGAAGTTTCCAAGTTTTAGAATTACATTTGTTCTGCTTAACTGTGGCCATAATTAAAAACAATAAAACTTGCTTAAAAGCATTCTGGTTAGTTGAAAATCTCAATTTTGTGTTCCCATTAAAATTGAGGAACACTAAAATTGCTTGGCCAAATTTCATTCCTCAACTCAAAATGGAATGAATTTGGCAGATTTTCAACAGAGCTGGTCAGAACAATTTTACTCCTAATAAATACAAAATTGCAATGAAAATTGGCTGATGTATTAGATAAATCCAAAGGGTATTCCTGCCAAGAAAGCAGATTGGATTTATTTTTTTAAAGTCTAAATCTAGTTTGAAAGTTCTTTCTCCATTTTTGTATAAAAGTTTTCCAAAATATAATCCCAGCAAGACAACACCAAACCAAGGAAGCAGGGGGAAATAATCAACAGATGAAAAACTTGGGGCTGGCAGCAAAAGCCCTATGACTATAAGAGATAACCCAATCCATAGAGCTATTCCTTTTTTCCAGTTTAGGAAAGGATAAGCCAGAATAATAGAAAGTCCTATGAGATGCAAAACTCCAAATCTAATATATGCTTGCGGAATTGCGAAATATGTTACAACAGTTATCAGCAAGCCTAAAGCCAAAATAAACAAGCCTCTTTTCAAAAACTTGGAAAAATTCGCTTTTCCTTCTTGTTTAGCTCTTGCGTAGCTGATGTTAAGAGATAACCCAACAAGGAATATGAAAATAAAAGCAATAATTCTTGCAAACCACCACCAAAACTGTGCAAAATTAGAATAATTTGTAAAGAATTGTAAATCTGTAATGAAATTAGATGCCAGCATCATAACTAAAGCAGTTCCGCGGGTAAAATCAATCTCCCAAAACCTCTCCATCGGCTTCAAAAACCCGGGATTTTGTCGTATGGCTTCGGCCATACAACGTAAGGGAGCGAAACAATTTAAAAACCATGCATTTAGCCTCTATGCATGAAACTCTTATCACAGGAAGCTATGCCAAAGGAAGCAATTAAGGGGCTCGCTCTTGCTCTACTTAAACTGAAAAATACTAATAGAGATAACATAGAGAGAGTAAAGCTGAAGTGGGCAGGCGAGCACAAGACAACAATACCTCTTAACTCTTTACTTCTGGAATCTGTTTTAGGAACTGACAGGGAAAAGCTATCTGCAATGTTAAGGACAAAACCAACTAGAACATTATCAGGAGTTTCAACAATTGCGATTATGACTGCCCCTATGGGCTGTCCTGGCAAATGCATTTACTGCCCATCATCAAAAATTGCTGCCAAGTCATACACTGGCTTTGAGCCAAGTGCAATGAGAGCTGCAAGGAATAATTGGGATTCTTATAAAATTGTAAAAAATCGTTTGCAACAGCTGAATGCAGTTGGCCATTCAACTGCAAAGAATGAAGTTATAATCCAGGGCGGAACATTCACTTGGCTTCCTTGGGAATACCAGAAGAATTTCATCAAAAAAGCATTTGATGCTTTCAACAATAAAATTGCAAAGGACTTAGCTGAAGCTCATGGGTTCAATGAAAATGCAGATAACAGAGTTGTTTCTCTTATTGTAGAAACAAGACCTGACTTTTGCAGTAAAAAAGAAATTGAAAGAATGCTTCAGCTTGGAGCAACAAGAGTTGAACTGGGATTGCAGTCTGTTTATGATAATATTCTCAAAGAAATTAACAGAGGTCATGATTTACAAGAGTGCAAAAGAGCAATCAAAGAGCTGAAAGATGCTGGCTTCAAGGTTGATTTGCATGTTATGCTCGGACTTCCTGGCTCTACAAAGAAAAAAGATATTGAAATGTTCAGGATTCTTTTTGAAGATGAAGACTTGAGGCCAGATGGCTTGAAAATTTATCCAACTGCAGTCTTGCCAGATACAAAACTGTTTGACATGTGGAAATCTGGCAAATATAATCCGATAAATGAAAAATACATAATTGATGTTCTGGCAGAAGCAAAGGCAAAATACATTCCTCCTTACACAAGGATAAAAAGAATAATGAGGGACATTCCTGGAAACCTGATTTCAGCAGGCTATGAAAGATTAAATCTGCGGGAATTTGTGCAAGAGCAATTGCACAAAAAAGGATTAGCCTGCAGGTGCATCAGATGCAGGGAAATTGGCCAGAAATACAAGAACGAAGGCAGGCTACCAAAGGAAATTAAGCTAAAAGTTATTGAGTATGATGCCTCTGATGGAAAAGAATTTTTTATTTCCTATGAGGATTCCAAACAAGATATTTTATTGGGATTTGCAAGACTGCGAATTACAGACAACAAGGCATTTCTTAGAGAACTTCATATCTATGGAGAGTCTATGCCCTTACAATCAATAAGGGCAACAAAAGTTGCAGTCCAGCATAAAGGTTTAGGTAAGAAACTTTTGGCAGAAGCTGAGAGGTTAACAAAAAGAGCAGGCAAAAAAGAGCTTTGGGTTTTATCGGGAGTTGGAGTCAGGGAATATTACAGAAAGCTAGGATATAAGTTAGACGAGCAATATATGATTAAAAATTTATAAGAGCTGGCGGATTTAGCCAGCTAAATTTTTATGTTGGCCATGCTTGAAATACCAGACAACAGCACCCAATAAAACCAATATCAAGCTTATTGTTATAATCTGTGACAAGTCTTTTGTGGTTGGTGCTGGCAAAGCTTCTCCTGACGTTACAGCTGGCGTTTCTGTTTCTGGGGTTACTGCGGGAGTTACTGCGGCCGGAGTTATATTTCCTATGCCAAATGTTCTTAACGAGTTTGAACCGCCAGGACCTTGTCCTCCAGCACTATTTCCAAATACCCCAAACAGGCTGAAGTGCGTTACATTTGCCCAGACATAGTTATTATTTGTATCAACGCCGCCATCAGGGTCATCATATTCTGTCCATTCATCTGATGAGACATTATAATAAGACAACCGGAGTGATGATTCGTCAAGGCCTGCTGCACTTACTTCAGCATCTGTGTAATAAAGTTTTATTATTGCAGATTCCAAGCTTTCTATGTAGGATGTTATTGTAATGTATTTGCCAAGCGCTGTTGAGACAAATGCAGATTCGCCTGCAGGCGCATCAGTATAAACATTTATCTGCATAGCTGCATCTTCATCTGTTGTTGTAATAATATCAAAACCTACATCTACGCCCGTATCTGTAGTATCAAGTGTAGTTATTTCTCCTGCTGTTGTTGCAAGCACAACAATGCCACTATCAGTTACTGTTGCATTGGTTATTATAGAAGGCGACGTAATTGCTCCATTGCCATAGCTGTCATTACATTCTACATACCAGGTATGGCCGCCTGCAGATACAGGATAGTCTTCTATCCAATTCGCAGCATCATCCAACGGAGTTGTTATGTATTCTAAATTATCATCGATATACAAGGTGCAATTAACATCACTGAAAATATAGCCTGCATCAATTTCTGGCGCGTGGCTGACAACATTGCTTACATAATATGTAAAGTTTATATTTCCGGCATCGCTAAAGTAATATCCATCCTCGGGAATCACAGCCAACAGGCAGTATGAGTTGTTCTGGACATCTAATGTGCTGGTAAAACTGGAGCCTCCAGCGGGGTAATCTGCCAGCGTGTAATCAAAGCTTACTAATGTACTATCAACATAATTTTGTATGGCTGCATTGTTGTCACATATTTTATTGCCTGTGATAGTTGCAAGCTCTACTGTGTCACCTTCTTCAGAAGTATCTGCATCTACGCGTATGCCGACTGATCCAAGAGGATTTCCATAAATCTGGTTGTTTGTGATTGTTTCCTCAGGCTCTGCGCCGATTGCAATGCCATAACTGCCCTCGCCGATAATAATCAGATTGTGGTCTATCAGGTCATTTGACTGGCCTGAGCCGTAGCTGTCAAGCCATATTCCCATGTAAGCATTGTTGCGGATATAGTTGTAGCTTATGGTATTGTTTATTCCTTCAGCATCAGTAATGCCTTCATTCTCGTCAGGCGGGTCCCGTGTAGAGGCATTTTGGTTGTTAGAATCAAAAAGATTATAGCTGATTGTGTTGCCAATTGAGCCTATGGCAAGAACACCTTCATCATTATATGAAACATTGTTTTCAAGTATAAGCGACGTGTTCACACCTTCGAGCACAATTCCTGCGCCAGGCCCCTCTGTAAGGCCGACTACAAGATATGTGCCGTTGTGATAATTATTATAAATTGTATTGTTTGCTATGATATTGTCAACTGAGTTTATTAAGAAAATTCCCCCGCCAAAACCGCTTATAGCACAATTTATGATGGTAAGATCGCTCTCCAAAGATAGTATGCCGACAGTGGTATTATCGCCGATGCCAAGGCCGCTAATTGCATAGCCATCGCAGTCAAGCGTAACAGCGCTTGCACCAATTAGCAGACCGTTGCCTTCACAGCCTGTCAGATTATCAAATCCATTTAATGTCTTTGGTGCAACAAGTATATCGCCGCAAGTGCAGGCAAAATCTCCGCCGCATATTGGAATTGCATTAACAGTTATAGTACGCGGTCCATCGCTTTGTCCTACACCATTATCATCTGTGCAATTAACATACCAGTTGTAAATTCCATCTGGAATTTCAGGAGACGTGAATATTGTTGGTACTCCACTTGGAACATCTGAACTCTCTCCGTATGATGCGCCGTCTAAGTAAAGAGTGCAATCAACAGTAGGGTCAATTTCGCTTGTGGCTGTAAAACCGAAATCTGTTGTGTTGTCATCTGTTGTAGTTCCATCTATCGGCGAATCAAGGATGACTGCTGGAGGAAGACCTTGCGCTAATCCTACGGGCAGCAAGATAGCTAACGCTATGCCGAATGCAATAATTGCGAAAAGAAACCTGAAACTTGGCGTCTTTAGAAAGCTAGTTTGCTTCGTGTTGTCTTTTTGTTTTAGATTTCGGATAGGTTTCATTTTATCTCTGTCAGTAATTTGCTGCTAATGTGGCCTGCACCTCAGCTCAATACCTTTCTAGGCTTATATAAATATTACTAGGTCCTTGAATTAACAGATTCCAAAGAGCATATTTTTAAACCGAATTTTCGATATACTTATCAGCCCCATCGTCCAGCGGTCAAGGATACAGGGCTTTGGTGTTTATCAGCCGTAAATTACGGCTTAGACGTAGGGACCCTGGGACCCCGGTTCGAATCCGGGTGGGGCTAATCTTTTATCTGCGCAAGCAGGTAAGAAGCACATCAGCAAGCGAAGCTTGGCTTTGCTTGTTCAACTGAAATGGGAAAAAGACTCACGAAACTTAGAGGCAAACTGCATAGTGAAAGGCTTGCAAGACTGCAGGCTAGACTGCATGCAAAGAGAGAGGACTATAGATTAGAATTAAAGCGGCAGACAGTCCACGCAGTCGGTGTTTTGGTTGTTATTGCTCTCTTGATGTTCGAAGAGACTATTGCCTTAAAGCTGCTTGCAATTTTTACAGGCCTGATACTAGTTGCAAACTGGTATCTTAGTAGAAGGGAATTCAGGGCAACGTATTTTCACAAGCTTATGCATGATTTAGGCTTGCCTTCGCATCAGGCAGAATCAAAACAAATTGAAACTGATGCAAAAGGCTTTGAAGAAACTGTTATTTGGGGCGTGCTGAGAAATTTTGTAAGGCAGAGAGATAAAGAGCCGCTCATTGCAACTTTCTGGTCTCTATTTTCTGCGCTGTTGGCTGCGGCAATCTTTGGCTTCAAGTTCGCAATTTTAGGCCTGCTTGTATTAAGCATTGGAGATGCCTTTTCAACAATAATTGGGAAGAAGTGGGGCAGAATAAAAATATTCTGGTGCAAGGACAGAAGTTATGTTGGATTCGTTGCATTTGCAGTCAGCACATTGCTTGCAGCAATAATATTCCTGAGATATTTCCCGCAGTTTGCAGTTTTCAGCACTCCAACTTTAGTTGCAGTAATGGCACTTTCAGGCGCATTAATAGAAACGATTCCTGCAGTTGATGATAACAGCACAATTCCTTTTGGAGTAGCATTAATACTCTGGCTTATTGTTACATTCTTTTGAAAACAACAACTACTAACTGCTTATTTTGTTATCTCTTTAGGTTTGTAAGCAGCTCTTGGCTTGTAGGAGAAGCCTTCAGGACTTAAGGGATTACAGCAGCAGTTTTTAGTAGAATTAAAATTTTACAGGCATTTTACTTACCTTTAGAAATTTCTGCTTCCAAGGCTTCTATTTCTTTTTCTAATCTCTTGGAAATGACTGTTTCTTTTGAAGGCTCCAAGAGGGCACCACAGGCAGGGCAGTTAAATTCTGTTTCTAAAGCTTCATCATAGCTATATTTTGTCTTGCAGGCAGGGCATTCAAATGCATACTGCCT
>Ga0315282_10009044_pt1 | contig 15930 bp, 11 predicted proteins | sample YL17G07_20_MG_FD_203693 | JGI IMG/M metagenome (GOLD analysis project Ga0315282, IMG submission 203693) | Sediment microbial communities from Yellowstone Lake, YNP, Wyoming, USA - YL17G07_20 | ecosystem: Environmental > Aquatic > Freshwater > Lake > Sediment | place: USA: Wyoming | collected...
GGGCCGCTTGGCGTCCGGTGGAATGGGCGAGGTTTTTCTAGCCGAATTTATCGGGGAAGGCCAGTTTCACAAGAAGGTGGTCCTAAAGACAATCCGCCAGCAGCATTCCCAGAAAGATCATTTCATTCAACGTTTTTGGGGAGAAGCGGCGTTAACCTGCAAGCTGAATCATCGCAATGTAGTGCAGGTTCTGGATTTCGGAACCATGGGCGATCAGCTTTATCTGACTATGGAGTACGTCGACGGCATCAGCCTGTCGGAGCTGAATCATCTGATTAAAACGAAACATATTTCGCTTCCTGAAGATGTTATTCTGTTTGTCATGTTGGAAGCCGCTTGCGGCCTTGCTTACCTTCACGGGCTTTGCGACGACGCGGGCCGCCATTTGCAACTGATCCATCGAGATATCAGCCCGGGCAACATCCTTCTATCTTATACCGGCGATGTTAAGATCACGGATTTCGGAATAGCAAAATATAAGGGAAGGACCTTTTCGACCGATCCCGGCTTTTTGCTGGGCAAAGTGAGGTACATCGCGCCTGAACAATTTCCCTCCGGAGAAAACATAGACCAACGCGCCGATCTCTATAGCTATGCAACGGTGTTCTATGAGCTGATCATAGGAAAACACCTGATTCCCGAGGTGAAGCCGGTTGCGTTTTTCAGAGCGCTCCATAAGGGAATTTCGAAAAAAATCTTAGAACAACCTGCCATTGTCAGCCTTGGGTTGAAGGATCTGTTATCCAGCCTTCTGAGCGTTAATCCGAATGAAAGGATAGGCTCTGCGGGGCAAGTGGTTCCATATTTGGAGAATATTTTTCGAAATAAAAGATGGATCCCTTCTCCATCATCGCTGGCCAATTTTCTACAGCAATGGAAAAAGCCAAGAGTAGTCAAACAGATAGATTCTGAGGAATCTACGTCCATTACGGTGATGGTGAACTCATGCGCTTTATCGCCCTCAGAAGCGGCGGATGCCGCCATTTCATCGGTAGAAACCAACAAGGTGGATATTACTCCTGAAAAGACGCCTATTTTCCCAAGGACAAAGTGGAAAATTACCGCTGTCGCCGGAATCGCAGCGCTGTTTCTTGGAATCGGATTTTTTGTCTATCATTATTTCCGGACGACATCGCCAAAAGCCGACTCGCCCGCTGCGAATGAAGTCCAAAATTTTGCGATTCTGGAAATCAAATGCAGCCCCGAATGCGAGGTGCTTCTGGACGGGAAGCCGGCGGGAATAGGGCCGTTGACGCTGAATAATGTCGAGCCGGGATTCCATGTGATCGGATTGAAAAAGGATAAATTGATACGCCAGACAACCAGACATTTGAAGCCCGGCGAACGCATCATGATCGAAGAAAAATTTGAATGATCGACGCCTAAATTATGTAGCGCCGCGATTCGGCTTTTTCGGCTATAATTGAAGCGGCAAGCGATTTTTTTTCAAAAATTAAAAGGAGCATGTCATGCATTGGTTTACAAGGGAGGGACTGATTTCGATTCTTGTTCTTGTGGTGCTTCTTTTTGCAAGCGTGTCTTTCGCCGTTCCTTTTGTAGCGACAAAAGATACGTCTCTGCTTATCGCACCCAGCCAAGAAGCCCAAGTCATAGCGTTATTAAATGCCGGTGAAAAAGCGGAAGTTACGGCGTTGGCAGGGGAATATTACAAAATAAACACGGAGAATGGCGCAGTGGGTTATGTCAAAATGACCAATTTAGAAAGAGTCCGTCAAAAAGATGTGCCGCTGGTCCCGATTGTGATCGGATCTTCAAACGATACAAAAAAAATTGTTGTCATTAAGCCGGTCAAATTGATCAATCTGATGTATTCCGAGGCGCCAAAAAATATTCTTCCCGGAACTGAAATGACCGTCTCGAAAAAACAGTCCAATAAAAATAGTTATTGGGCGATGCCGAATGACGGAGGTTATCCGGGGTGGGTCTCCAAAACAGACGCAGAAACGATCCGCCCGATTTCGCTGGCCACCGAGGAAATCCGGCCGCTTTGGGGAAAAGGCGGAGTGGTTTCCGCATCTTCGCTCGGAATCATGGTGTGGCTGGAGCGGCTGGACGGCACGATGATCGACGATGATACCGTGCTGAAAATCGGCGATTCTTACCATATCATGGTGAAAGCGGACCGCGATTGCTATATCCGCATCACTTCTGAAACGCCGGAACTGAAAGGGTTCTGCCAGTACTACCCCAATTATTTTCCCGGGTATACCAAGTCCGTCAAACTACAAGCAGGCAAAGTATATTCCAGCGAATTTCTGCCGCCAGGGAGATATTTTCAAGTCGGCGAACCCATCGGGACTTATGATCTGATCCGCGTGGAAGCCACCACAGAAAAGCCTTTTATTTTCATTTCGAGAGGAGTTCAGAATCAGGGATGTCAAAGCCCCCCGACGCGCGGAGGCACGTTTGTCAATGTAGAAGACATCGCCGACCAGAATCCGGTGCCGGAGGTCGTGGTTGAGCAGAAGGTCAAAACATCCAAATAGAAAATCCGGTCATCCTTTGATCACCACGAGCGGGGCCAATCGCGCGACTTTGCGTGAGAGCCCGGCGCGGTGCACCACTTCCACCACATCCGTAACGTTTTTATAAGCGTCCGGCATTTCCTCGGCCAGCGAAGAGCGCGAATGCGCGCGCACTATAATGCCGTTGTCATATAGCTCGTTTTCTATCGATCGCCCCTTGGCGGATTTGATGGCGCTTTTGCGTGACAAAAGCCTGCCTGCGCCGTGGCAGGTGGAACCGAAGCTGATTTCCATAGCCTTGCTTGTGCCGACCAATACATAGCTGGCCCTGCCCATATCGCCCGGAATCAGAACCGGCTGGCCCACATTGCGATATGGCGATGGAACTTCCGGATTGCCGGGGCCGAAAGATCTCGTGGCTCCTTTCCGATGAACGATCATACGTTTTTGATGGCCTTCGACCAGATGAGTTTCAAGCTTGGCGATATTGTGAGCCACATCATAAAGCAATCTCATTCCGAAATCTTTTGGCGAAATCCCCAGCGCATTCAACAACAGATCGCGAGCCATATCCAAAAGAAATTGTCGGTTGGCGAAGGCGTAGTTTGCCGCTGCGCACATTGCCGCGAAATAAGCAGCGCCTTCAGGCGATTTGAACGGCGCACAAGCGAGCTGCCGGTCCGGAAGGTCGATTTTCTTGCCCGCGATATATTTTGTCAGTATAGCCAGATGATCGTCGCAAACCTGATAGCCCAAGCCCCTTGAGCCGGAATGGATCAGCAAAGTGACTTGATTTTTGCGCAGGCCAAAGGCATCGGCCGATTCCGAATCAAAAATTTCTTCCACATACCCGACTTCGACAAAATGATTGCCCGAGCCGAGGGTTCCGAGTTGATCCGCGCCGCGTTCTTTGGCCTGATGCGAGACCGCATCCGGATCGGCATCCGGCAATGAACCTCTGCTTTCGATGCGATCCAAATCGGATTCTTCGCCGGCTCCCATTTCAACCGCAGCCTCCGCGCCTTTGGAAAGAACCCGCTTCATTTCCGCTTTTGATAATTTGATCGGGCCGGATTTTCCCACGCCGGCCGGTATTCCTGCGGCCAGCGAATTCGCGATTTTTTCGAGCTTTGATGCGATATCTTCTCGGTCGAGCGATGTAGTTGCGAGCCGAACGCCGCAGTTGATGTCATAGCCCACGCCGCCGGGAGATATCACCCCTTGCTCTGCATCGAATGCGGCGACGCCGCCGATCGGGAAGCCGTAACCCCAATGGATATCGGGCATGGCCATGGAAGCGTCTATGATGCCGGGCAAATGAGCTACGTTGACGACTTGCAAGAGCGCATTGTCTTGCATCGCCGCGGCCATTAGTTTATCGGAAATGAAGACCCTACCGGGCACGCGCATGCCGCCCGATCGCGGAATCTCGATGATGTTTTCGTTTATCCGTTTCATTTCGGTCATACCGGATACTGTATAGCAAAACCCGGCAGTTGATCCATCCAAATAAAGTAATTTTTACAACATAGGAAAAAGTCGGACTTTGAAGGTCAAAATATTCGGTAAATCATGCTACGACCTTCTTGTAACTTGACTCATTACACGCTAAAATTCGACCCTCAAAATTTTAAAAAAAGCAGCTATCAACCATACACAAAGGAAGGAAAGCATGTCCAAGCGGTATCTTTTTACGCCCGGCCCTGTGCCGATCCCGGAAGAGGTTCTGCTCACAATGGCGAAGCAGGTAATCCATCATAGGGCATCTGCCTTTGTGCAGATCTTCCAGGAAGTCAGAGAAAATCTGAAATGGCTCTTTGGGACAAAATCCGAGGTCCTGACTCTGGCCAGTACGGGAACAGGCGCTATGGAGGCGGCTGTAGTCAATCTTCTTTCGCCGGGCGATATCGCCATAGCAGTCAACGGAGGCAAATTCGGCGAACGATGGGCCCAGCTCTGCCGCACATACGGCGTCAATGTTGAGGAAATCGTCGTGCCGTGGGGCGAAGCTGTAAAGCCAGGCCAGGTGAAGAGCGCTTTGGAAGCTCACCCGGAGGCCAAAGCCGTATTTATTCAGGCCAGCGAGACCTCGACCGGCGTGAAACATCCGGTCAAAGAAATCGCCGAGTTCACTTCAGCCAGGCCGAATACCGTATTGGCAGCGGACGCCATTACCGCTCTCGCCGTTTTTGAATTGCCCATGGATGAATGGGGAATCGACGTTGTGGTGGGAGGAAGCCAAAAAGCGCTTATTCTGCCCCCGGGCCTCGCATTCATTGCTCTATCGGACAAAGCCCAGGCTTTTACTGCCAATTCCAAATGCCCCAAGTATTATTTTGATCTTAAAAAAGAGCGAAAGAACCAGCTAAGCAATCAGACCGCATATACTTCCGCCGTCACGCATATTGTGGCGCTTGGAGAAGTGCTTCGCCGATTTAAATCGACGGGCCTTGAGAAAATTTACGCTAAAAATGCGTTGCTGTTCCGTGCGGTCATGGCCGGAGGCGTCGCTTTGGGGATCAAGCCATTTGCAAAAGAGTCGCCTTCAGAAGCCGTGGCTGCTTTCTGGGCTCCGGAAGGAATTGACGGCGGTGAGCTGAAAAATCGTATGGACAAACATTACAAGGTGACCATCGCAGGGGGTCAGGATGCCTACAAAGGGAAGATGTTCCGCATAGGCTTACTGGGTGATGTGGATCACTTTGATGCGGTTGTGGCGATGTCGGCGCTGGAAATGGCTTTGGCTGATCTGGGATATAAATATACACCGGGAGCAGGCGTAGCGGCTACGCTGGCCGTGCTTCGCGAGGGATGGCAGTGAAGGTAGTTATCAGCGATAAATTTGCGAAAAAAGGGTTGGAGGTATTTGCCAAGCATCCGGATATCGAGCTGGATTATTGCCCTGGTCTTTCGCCGGAAGAGCTGACTCCGAAATTGGCGGATGCGGAAGGCTGGATAGTTCGTTCTGCGACAAAAGCGACAGCTCCTTTGATCACAGCAGGACCCAAATTGAAAGCAATCGGCAGAGCGGGAATCGGTGTCGACAACATCGATTCGGCCGCTGCAACCGCTGCGGGAATCTTGGTGATGAACACGCCGGGAGAAAATGCCGTCACAACCGCGGAGCACAGCATCGCCATGCTCATGGCTGCGGCCCGCCGGATTCCACAGGCTTGCGCTTCCTTAAAAAGCGGAAAATGGGAAAAAAATAAATTCACCGGCGTCGAGCTGCGCGGAAAAACCCTGGGTGTATTGGGACTGGGAAATGTCGGATCCGTCGTGGCAAGGTGCGGATTGGCTTTGGGAATGAAGGTGATTGCAAACGATCCGTTTGTGACAGCCGACCGAGCGGAATCCATGGGAGTCGAGCTTTCCGAGTTCGACGATCTTCTCGCAAGAAGCGATTTTCTCACCATCCACGCGCCCAAAACCAAAAATACCATTGGATTGTTCAACCGCGAAACATTTTCCAAAATGAAGACCGGCGCTGTGCTTATCAATTGCGCCCGTGGCGTCATTGTAGATGAAGAAGCTTTGCTTGAAGCCTTGAGATCGGGCAAATTGTCTGCTGCGGCTTTGGATGTTTTCGCCCAGGAGCCGGTCACTTCGCATCCTCTTTTCGAGTTGGAAAACGTGGTTGTGACCCCGCATTTGGGCGCTTCCACAATCGAAGCCCAGGATGCTGTTTGCGTCGCAGTGGCGGAGCAGATAATTGCATTTTTAAAGCATGGAATCATTACCAACGCCGTCAATGCGCCCTCTCTATCAGCCGATATTCGCGAAAAGGCTGAACCGTCTTTGCGGTTGGCTGAAAAACTCGGCAAATTCCAAGGGCAGCTTTTGGATCGGCCGGTCGAAGAAATTCATGTTCTGTACGCCGGCGATATCGCTTCTCTGCCCCTTAAGCTGCTGACCATGACCGCGTTGCAGGGCATAGCGGCCAGGCTCACGGATCGTTTCGTGAACATCGTCAATGTTCAGGATGTAATGAAAGAAAAAGGAATCCGCCTGATCGAGAACACTACGGATCGGATGGATGAATACGCGAACCTGATCGGAATAACCGTACGGTTTGCCGACGGCGCCTCGCGCATGATTCACGGCGTGTTGGCGGAGAGCCGCGAGATCCGCATTGTTCGCATCGATTCATGGCAGACCAGCGCAGAGGCGGATGGTCATCTGTTGATTATACAAAACCGTGACGTGCCGGGTGTCGTGGGGGCTGTCGGAAATCTTTTGGGATCGAAAGGAGTCAATATCGCCAACCTGCGCCTTTCCAGAGATCGGAAAAAGGCCGAAGCGTTGATGATGGTGAACATCGATGATCCCGTGAACGAAGAGATCCTGGCTCAACTTCGCGGCTTGCCGAACATCCTGACGGTTCATTTGGTCGAATTGTAAATCATAATATTTTAAGGATACCGGAGTTTTCTATGTCTCCTAAAAGGAATGTTGCGATCATCGGATGCCAATGGGGCGATGAAGGGAAAGGCATGGTGGTGGATGTCTATGCCGCCAAAGCGGACATGGCGGTTCGCTTCAACGGCGGCAATAACGCCGGACATACGGTCGTCGTAAAAGGCGAGAAAACCGTTTTGCACCATCTGCCGTCCGGAATCTTGAGACCAAAATGCCGCTGTATCTTGGGCGCCGGCATGGTAATCAATCCGCAAGTGCTGCTGGAAGAGATCGATAAGCTGACGAGCCGCGGAGTTCGAATAACCGAATCGAAACTTGTGATCTCCCCAAAATCAAATGTGATCATGCCTTATCACATCAGGCTCGATACTGCTCGCGAAGCCGCTGCCGGAAGCGCTAAGCTGGGAACTACAGGTCGCGGGATCGGCCCTGCTTATCAGGATCGGTCGGCGCGCACCAGTTTGCGTTTCGGCGATTTTGTCTACCCCGACGCATTGCGAAGCCACCTTGAAAACGTTATGCCGGAAAAGAATTTTATGCTTAAAAATTATTATGGCGTCGAACCGTTTTCGATAGATGAGCTTTTTAAGCAAGCGAGCCGTTGGGCCTATCGGCTTAAATCGTTTGTAGGACCGGCCGAAGATATGGTTCGCGAAGCCGTGGAAAAAAATAAAAGGGTGTTGTTCGAAGGCGCTCAGGCGACGATGTTGGATGTGGATCACGGCACAGCGCCTTTTGTCACAAGCTCCAATACCATTGCAGGCGCAATTTGCATCGGTATCGGGCTTCCTCCTTCTTATATCGGTGATGTCATCGGTGTAGCAAAAGCATATACGACTCGCGTTGGAGCAGGCCCGTTTCCTACCGAGCTAAAAGACGAAAAAGGGGATCGCCTTAGGAATGCCGGAAACGAATTCGGCTCGACCACAGGTCGTCCGCGGCGATGCGGATGGCTGGATCTTTTGGTGCTGCATTATGCCAAGGCTTTGTCCGGCATCGGCTCTCTGGCAATAACCAAATTAGATGTGCTCGATGGCTTTGAATCGATAAACATCTGCACCGGATACAGGCTTAAAGGCAAAATGATAAAAAAGGTCCCGGCGCGAATCTCTGAGTGGCAACAGGTTGCGCCGATCTATAAAGCCATCTCCGGTTGGCCGGGCACGGTCCGGAATTGTAAGCGTTTTCAAGATCTCCCTCGCGAGGCAAAGAACTTTCTCCATTTTATCGAAGACGAGATGAAAATACCGATTACATTGATATCCGTGGGGCCTGGCCGCGAGGAAACAATCCTTCGCCGCAAGCCTTTTGAATGAGTATTTATCGCCAAGTTTCTTCGGATTTTTACACAACAAATGAGATACCAGCCTCAAAAACCGAGCTGTATATAAGCCATATGGCCAAAAAGTAAACAATACGATTTGGTGAAACTTCTTTTTTATATTATTATCTTTTAAAAGTCAGAAAGAGGGTCAGAAGAACTTAATGCCTATAAAAGCCGAGGGATTCTGGAATTATTCAGTCGCATTAGATAAATTTATAGAGAAACTCATCAGTAGCTTCTCGTTTATGTTAATTATTCTGGGGATTGGAGGCTACTTTCAATTTCTCATTAGTTGGTTGATCATTCCGATTTTTTCGCTATACTCTTTTCTGTTCACAAGTTTTATTTATTTGTCAACTATTATTGTTGTTTTATTATTTATTTTATTTATCATTTTATCAATTTTTCGCCTGGCTTTTGCTATCCAAATCAGGTCTATTTTACGTCATATATTATTTCTGCTTGCCTTTTTTTTGTGTGGTTTTATTTGTATCTGTGGATTAATCAATAACCCTTCAATATATCAGACAGTGGTCTTTTCATCCACAACCCTTTTAATTCTGACGAATCCGAATGTGTTTTTGCGTAAAAAGCAAATATTTTTCAACATTTTTTTGCCTATTCTATCATTTTTCTTAGCATGGTATTATAGCTCTATTCTGGCCTATCCTTTCGTGATCGCATTTTTAGTATTAATTTTATGGGCTTTATTAAATAATCGCTGGAAGGGCATCAATTATACTTTCCGCTTTTTCCTCAAAAATAACCGATCTTTCTTACTGTTTGTCATGTTGATTGGAGGCCTGACTTCTATAGCCAATACACTTTCGGCGATGAGAAACTCATCTACGGATATGCAAGTGATTTTTAATTGGAAACAAGTAAGCGTCGATCAGAAAAAGACAGGAGCAATTTATGATATATTGGTCGACGACGTCTTCGGTCGACTTTACTTTTCAGATAAGGATTTGATGCGAATTGGATGGATTGATCTTGCCACCAACAAGATTTTTATTTCAGACACGGAATATAAAGGCCCTGAAAGGATGGCCATCGTGTACGATAAAGGAGAGTTGGTCACTTATCAGAAATATGGAATTTCATCTTCTTATGGCGCCCATAGCGGTGAAAAACCTGAAGGCGTCATCATTCTTGATAAAGATACATTGAAGTTAATCAAACGAGTCGGAGGTGATCCGCCGACGAATATGAAGTACGACGCCAAATGGGATAGAATGGTCTATGTCAATGAATTATTCAGTCGCATGGTTGTTTTGGATATGAAGACCCAAACGGCAAAAGAAATTGATTCTCCCGGATCTTTCCGTTTCGCATATGGGATATACCCGATTTCCGGAACGAATTATTACTTTGTCAGTTATTATGGGGTGGTGCCTTGGATATCTAGAATTGAGTTAGATGAAAATGGGAAACCGGTGAAGGCAGAAAAGGTTTTTATCGGTATCGGCCAAATGGATATCGCCATTGATGTGAAAAATAACCGCGTGTTTGTCACTAAACCTATGAACGGCAAAATTGATGTCATCAGTATCGAGCCCTTTAAAAAAATAGGTACTCTGCCGGCGCCGATATGGGTCAGAGCGATCGCTTATTTACCGGAAGACGACATCATTTTTGGGAGCTCGTTTTTTAATGGCCAAGTCTGGATGGTGAATGTGAAGACTAGTAAAGTTCTTGCAAAATTTCAGTTGACCGGGGGCAAATGCCGGACAGCCGGATACTCTTCGCGTTTTAAAACGGTTTATGTTGCTAATGAATCAAAAATATATGCGTTTCCAAAAGATATTTATGGAAAATATTTGTATCAATAAAATGGTTTTGGAAAGAGTCTTTTAATATGGCAAAGTGATATTCAAAAAAATGAACTCAGAGACAATCGAATCTTTAATAAAATTATATTTTCCGGCAGCAAAAAGAATTAAAAATATATACGATCAAAAAGCCTCAACGATCATCGTTGGTATCAGCGGCGGGCAAGGTTCAGGCAAAACGACAGCCGCAAAAATTCTTTGTCAATTGCTTCATGAATTAGAACTGACGGTCATACGCTTTTCCATTGATGATCTGTATAAATCCCTGGCGGAAAGGGAGATGATCCGCGAAAAGAACGCCGTTAATCCTTACTTTAAAAATTCAAGAGGAAATCCAGGAACGCATGATGTGGATTTGGGAATAAAAATCATTGAGTCGTTAAAAAATGCAGATGAAAATACAATAACCAAAATACCTTTATTCGATAAATCGTTTGCAGGCGGAAAAGGCGAAAGGTTCACAGAAGAGAAATGGCTTGAATGCAAGGGGAGACCCGATGTCGTCATCTTTGAAGGATGGCTCGTAGGTCATCGCTTCATCCCAAAAGAAAAATTTTTCGAGTTGAAATCAGCAATTCCGGAAAAGCTGATTGAATTTGAAAAACGCTATGATCCGCATGGAGAGTATGGATGGATTGTCAACCAAAAATTGAGTGAATATGAAAACCTCTTTGATCTGATCGATTTTCTAATTTATTTAAAAGTTCCGAATGTAGACAAAATCTTTGAGTGGCGCAAACTTCAAGAGAAGAAAATGATCGAACAAACCGGCTGTGGAATGTCGGAAGCCGAGGTGGAAGATTTTATCAAGCCCTTTTTATTGCTGACATGCATCCATGGGTTGAAAATTTTAGGCGATTGTTCATATGGACTCTCGGATGTCATTGTTGAAATAGGAGAGGATCATCTGCCCCGACAAATTATCGAGTGCTTTAAGGAAAAATGAATTTTAAGATAACCTAAAGTCGCGCCTTCTTTGTCCTTCGATTTGTAAATTTGATAACGAATTTATTCGTCGGCAAGAATACTTAGAACAAATATTTTTTATGGTATGTATGTTAATATATTAAAAATTGATTACCTAATCACGGTGATAGTATGAAATGGAAATTTCCATTGAAGCGATTTCTACCTAATGAACCACTAAATTTTTCTATGTTTTGGTCAAGATTTTATGGGATATCCATAATATCGATTATTATCAGTTTATTGGGTGCAGATTTATTATATTGTCGAGAATTAATCATTTCAAATTTAATTATTATTTTTACTATATTTTTATCCATATCCTTTGTCTACCTACTTATTTCAATAATAACAATCCTCTATTCGATTAGTTCCATGATCAAACTACTCATTCGCCAAAGCCCCCTGGCGTGGAAGAAATTGTTGGGATTCATTACTCCTATATATAGTTTAATTCATGTCATTATTTTTTGTTTTCTATTACCGCCCTATTTATTTTCTCTCCTTGCCCGACCTTCTCATTGCCGAATATTAACGTGCGCTTTCGTTATTCCTTTATTTTTTATTCCTAACTATCAAAAGATATGGTGGGGAACAAAATTGGGCCTGATTATTCTTTTCGCTTCCGCCGGTTTGATAGGCAGTCATTTTTTGACCGATCAGGTGATGACAATATTATTCTGGTGCACTTGTTCAGGCGTTGTATTTTTAGCACTTGCATTTAATAAGCGAATTGATTTTTCGAAAACTGATTATCGACGACTTTATTATAAAGCGGTGTTTGTTATGTTCGTCGTATCGAGCGTGATCATTGCAAAGATTTTTATGCTTCCATTAATGGCTTTGGAAGGCATTCCGTTCATGGATTCGGGCTCACATCATTATTCAAACCTTGTTAAAAAGATATATGGCCCGACAAGTGATAAGGGTGATTACAGAAACAGCCCCAAGATTTATGACATGAAAATAGACGACAACTCGCGCCTTCTTTATTTTTCGGAGTCAAAAAAGGGAAGAATCGGACGTATAAATTTGGTGACTGGAGATACAAGGTTGTCATCTCCTGATTTTGGAGGAGCAGAGCAACTTGTACTGGCGGATGACAACAAACACATTGCAACATATCTAAAGAAAAATGACCGTAAAACCTTATTAATTGACGCAGAATCGCTACAATCAATTTGGAATTGTCCAAATATTGGCGGTTATATGGACTTAACCGCAACGCCTTTTAATCGAATTCTTGCAGGCGTTCAAGAATTAGAGCCTCAGCTATTTTGGATTTCAATTCATGACTGCAAAGAAGACTTCATTTATTTGAAAACATTGTTTCCCTATCAAGTATTATGCTCCGAAAAGTTTATGGCTTGCTATGTTTCAGGATGGTTTTCTTCCATGACAATGACTAAGGTTGAATTGAATCCGATATCAAAACGTCCGTCTAAAGCCCAGGGCCTTTTTTTAGGACCTTTTTCAATAGGAATGACGATGGACGAGAGATCCGGAAAGCTTTATGTTTCGCGACCGCTTGCCGGTTGTATCGATGTGATTGATTTATCGAGTTTCCACCGCATTCATCGCATTCAGTGTGTACCTATGGTCAGAGCCGTTGCATATTCTCCTGAATATGACCTTCTTTTTCTTCCCGAATATTTCACCGGAAAAGTTGAAGTGCGCAAAGCCTCTAACGGAAGGAAAATTCTCGAATTTCAAGTGGGTCCGCATGTGCGCGAAATTGTTTGGGACTCTATGCTGGAAACTCTTTTTATAGCTGATTTATCCAATATTTATGCATGGAAAATTTCGCCAAAAGATTTGAGTTCATTAAATAAGTAAAGTGAAAAATAATAATGTCGAATTTCGCGCCTATTTATGATTTCTATTTTTGGGATGTCCAATAACTCGAAATAGGGAAGCTGAAATTTTTTATTGTAAAAATAAGCATCTTCTTATTAGAAAGTCATCTCATTTCCTTGACAAACTTCTCCGATATGATTACATTTCTGATGCTCCATATACCTTGGAGTTGTAACTATTTGATTTATAATAAAAATCCCGAAATCATTAAAGTCGAACGGGGATGCAAAGAGATGTTTAATCATAAAATTGATATTAAATTGCTGGAAAGGAGAAACAAGCCATGAAAATCCGACCCCTGCATGATCGAGTTCTGGTAAAAAGGTTGGAAGAAGAGGCCAAAAGCAAGGGCGGAATCATTATTCCGGATACCGCCAAGGAAAAGCCTATTGAGGGCAAAATTATTGCCGTTGGTGACGGCAAAGTATTGGACGACGGTAAGAAAGTCCCGTTGAACGTCAAAGTTGGAGATCGAGTGATATTTTCCAAATACGCGGGCACTGAAATAAAAATTGACGGCGAAGAATATACGATTATGCGTGAAGATGACATTCTGGGGATCCTTGATTGATCAAAATTAAACAAACGGGGCTCTTGACCCTGTGGGATATTCTTAAGGAGGAAATAAGATATGGCCAAGATGCTTAAATTCGGAGCGGATGCGCGCATGTCTATTTTAAATGGCGTGAACATCCTTGCCGAAGCGGTAAAAGCGACATTAGGACCCAAGGGTCGGAACGCGATCCTGGATAAAGCTTTCGGCTCTCCCACTGTGACAAAGGACGGCGTCACCGTGGCTAAAGAGATCGAACTGGAGAACAAATTCGAGAATATGGGCGCCCAAATGGTCCGCGAGGTGGCTTCCAAAACTTCGGATGTGGCCGGTGACGGCACCACTACGGCGACGATTCTTGCCCAGGCGATTTATCGCGAGGGCATCAAGATGGTTGCTGCCGGCGCGAATCCGATGGATCTTAAACGCGGCATCGATAAGGCCGTTTCCGTGGTCGTAGAGCAGCTTAAGAAATCGTCAAAGATGACACGCGACCAAAAAGAGATCGCACAGGTCGGCACCATCTCGGCCAATAACGATCCGGGAATCGGCAATATCATCGCCGAGGCCATGGACAAAGTCGGCAAAGAAGGCGTGATCACGGTCGAAGAAGCCAAGTCCATGGAGACCGCTTTGGAAGTGGTGGAGGGCATGCAGTTCGACCGCGGTTACCTCTCGCCTTATTTTGTCACTGATCCGGAACGGATGGAGGCCGTCATAGAGAACCCATACATTCTCATCCACGAGAAAAAGATCAGCAATATGAAAGATCTTCTGCCGATTCTCGAGGCCGTTGCCAGATCCGGCAAGCCGCTTTTAATCGTTGCGGAAGATGTCGAGGGCGAGGCGCTGGCCACGCTGGTCGTGAACAAACTCCGCGGCACTTTGGCATGCTGCGCGGTGAAAGCGCCCGGTTTTGGCGATAGACGCAAGGCCATGCTGGAAGATATAGCCATTCTGACCGGCGGAAAAGTGATAGCCGAAGAACTGGGCATTAAACTCGACGGCATTACGCTAAACGATATGGGCACGGCCAAACGGATATTGATTGACAAAGACAATACCACCATCATCGACGGCGCAGGCTTGGCCGATGCCATCGAAGGCCGTGTAAAGCAAATCCGCGCGCAAATCGATGAAACATCCTCTGATTATGATCGCGAGAAGCTCCAGGAACGGCTTGCGAAACTGGTCGGCGGCGTGGCGGTGATCAAAGTCGGCGCCGCTACGGAAACGGAGATGAAGGAAAAGAAAGCTCGCGTCGAAGATGCCCTGAATGCGACCAGAGCTGCGGTCGAGGAAGGCATTGTGCCGGGCGGCGGCGTTGCATTGCTTCGCACCATAGCTTCAGTCGAAAAACTGAAGTTGGAAGGCGATCAGCAGCTCGGAGCAAATATCATTCTACGCACTTTAGAAGAGCCGATTCGCCAGATCGCAAGCAATACGGGCTGGGAAGGCGCAGTGGTCGTCGAGAAGGTAAAAGCGGGCAAAGACGCTTTCGGATTCGATGCAGCCACCGAAGAATTCACCGATATGTACAACGCCGGAATCATCGACCCGACCAAGGTCGTCCGCACGGCTTTGCAGAATGCCGCTTCGGTTGCCAGCGTGCTCTTGACCACAGAGGTCATGATCACTGAAAAACCCGAAGATAAAAAAGGACCCGGCATGCCTCCCGGCGGTATGGGCGGCATGGGTGGAATGGGCGGCATGGGCGGCTACGACATGTAAATTCTACTCGCTCGAACTCAAGAATAAATCAAAGGGCCACGAAGTCTCGTGGCCCTTTTTGTTTTTGCAACGTAATGACATGTCGAAGGCTGATACGACTTCGCTATCAAACGCGAGGTATTCGTTATATTATTTCCTGGTTAAAAAGCAACAAATCATCTCGAAAACTGTTGCAAAATTAATATGTTATAAATAATGTATATTGAATTTCAAAAAGGAAATGATATTATATGCTTTTAATCGAGCCATAAATTGTATAAAAGCTTCCAGCCTTCGCAGCCAAAGCGGCTGCTATGGCGGAGTAGGCTCGTCGGTATGATACCGACCCTGATTCGCCGACTCCGCTCCGCCAACCCCGCTCCGCCAAAGCGCTACGCGGCAGCGAGAGCGCTACGCGGCGGCGAGAGCGCTACTCAGCAGCGAGCTATGACGGCGGAGTCGTATGAATACCAATTCAACATCCGCAGGCCTTGCCGGAATCATCGTCATCGGATGTGTCGGAGCCTGAGGAGTCGTCATCGGATTGATCATCGTCGGTCATGTCATCATCAAGGTCGTCGTTAGAAAAATCATCATCATCAATAACATCATCAACGGTATCATCATCTAAGGCGTCATTATCGCCTGAATCGTCATCCATATCATCATCCCAATCCATGTTATCACAAGCACCTCCAACCCTGTCTAATGCTATGGCGGCATTTTCAGATAAATCAGAGCCTTGAAATCGAAAACCAACCCAAAAAGTAGTTGGTCCACCTG
>Ga0315282_10009045_pt1 | contig 15929 bp, 13 predicted proteins | sample YL17G07_20_MG_FD_203693 | JGI IMG/M metagenome (GOLD analysis project Ga0315282, IMG submission 203693) | Sediment microbial communities from Yellowstone Lake, YNP, Wyoming, USA - YL17G07_20 | ecosystem: Environmental > Aquatic > Freshwater > Lake > Sediment | place: USA: Wyoming | collected...
ACTTCGCGGACGGGTCGCGGCTCTACGACCTCATCCTCGACAACGGGGGGAACCGTTCGCTGTCACACCTGCGGCGCGCCCTCGCCTCCCAGGGGACCCTCGTCATCGTCGGCGGCGAAGGAGGAGGGCGGTGGCTTGGAGGTTTCGATCGCCAGATCCTCCGGGCGCCTCTGCTATCACTCTTGGTGAGCCAGACGCTGCGGCCACTCACGGCGAAGGTGCGTCACGAGGACCTTCAGGTCCTGAGGGAGCTCATCGAGGCCGGCAAGGTCACGCCGGTCATCGACAGGACGTACCCGCTCGCGGAGGCCCCCGAGGCCATCCGCTACCTGCACGACGGGCGCGCACGCGGTAAGGTCGTCGTCACCGTCTAGGCAACGAGATGGTGGACCGCAGGGGAGTCGAGCCCCCGGCCTCCGCGTGCGAAGGCGGATATGATGCCCTACGCAGCGCAGTGGGCCGGCAGTTCACACACGGGGCGTGAGAAACGAGGAGAGACCGACCATGGCCGAGTATTCACTGAGCCCGAGCGGCGAAAAGATCCCGCTCCCCGCGAAGGAAGACTACGCGACCGAGTACCAGCGCCTCGAGCGCCTGGCCGCACAGGCACGCAGGGACGGCCTGGAGGTGGTGGTCGTCATGGGGCTGGGTTTCGTCGGCGCGGTGATGGCCGCCATCATTGCGGACTCGACCGACGGGGAGGGCAGACCGACCAAGCTCGTCATCGGTTGCCAGCGCCCCAGCCCCCGCAGTTTCTGGAAAATCGGGCTCCTCAATCAGGGCGTCTCCCCGGTGAAGGCGGAGGACGCCGAGGTCGATCCCATGATCGCGCGCTGCGTGCTCGAGAAGAAGACGCTCACCGCGACCTTCAACAGCGACTGCCTGAATCTGGCCGACTGCGTGGTCGTGGACGTCCAGTGCGACTACGTCAAGCAGGAACTCGGGAACATGCGCACCGGCGAGGCCGACATGGCTGCGCTGGAGGCGACCCTCCAGACGATCGGCGAGAGGATCCCGGAGCACTGCCTGGTGCTCATCGAGACGACCGTCGCCCCCGGCACGACCGAGTTCGTCGCCTGGCCGATCCTCAAGAAGGCGTTCGCCGCCCGCGGTCTCAAGGGCACGCCCCTCCTTGCCCACAGTTTCGAACGCGTGATGCCGGGTCGGGAGTACGTCGCCAGCATCCGCGATTTCTGGCGCGTGTGCAGCGGTTGCACCGATGAGGCCCGGACACGCGTCGAGAGCTTCCTGAGGGACGTGATCAACACCGAGAAGTACGAGCTCACTGTCATGGACCGGCCGATCGAGTCTGAGACCACGAAGATCGTCGAGAACTCGTACCGCGCGACGATCCTCGCCTTCCTCGACGAGTGGAGCCTCTTCGCAGAGCGGAACGGCGTCGACCTCCTCAAAGTGGTCGCCGCGATCAAGAAGCGCCCGACCCACAGCAACATGATCTTCCCCGGGCCCGGCATCGGAGGGTACTGCCTGCCCAAGGACGGCGGCCTGGGCTATTGGGCGTACAAGCACATCCTCGGCTTCGAGGACGGCGACCAGGTGTTCAGGATCAGCACCACGGCGATCGACATCAACGACACCCGCGCCTTGCACGTCGCGGAGCTGACGCGCGACGCGCTGCGCGACATGGGGCGCTCGCTTGCGGGCATCGAGGTGCTGATCTGCGGCGCCAGCTACCGCCAGGACGTCGGCGACACCCGCTACAGCGGGTCCGAGATCATCGTCCGCAAGCTCACCGAGATGGGCGCCGAGATGTGCGTCCACGACCCGTACGTCGATCACTGGTACGAGTTCGAGAAGCAGGACTCGTACCCGGCGCTGGGCCACTCCTGGGCACGCTTCTTCCACAAGCAGGAGCAGTTGACGGACATGCGTGTGCAGAACGATCTCGCAGCGGCACTCCAGGGGGTGCAGGCGGTCATCCTGGCGGTACCGCACGCGCCGTATCTCGCACTCTCCCCGGACGATGTCGTCGCCTGGGCGGGCAGACCCATCGCGGTGGTCGACTGCTTCGGCATCCTGAGCGACGACAAGATCAGGCGGTACTTCGAGCTGGGCTGTGAGGTCAAGGCGCTCGGACGTGGGCACATCCGGCGGATCAAGGAAGGCGTGCGCTCAAGAACGGACTAGGCACGACGCAGTCGTCTGCCTGAGCGCCGCCGACGGAGTCCTTCGGCGGAGAAGACGCGATGCCGGAGTCCGCGCTCGACACCGACTCACGTGTCGTGCCCGGTGTGCAGGAACAGGCTGTCGAGAAGATCGACGCCGGGCTGCGACCGGCACCCCCTACTTCGGCAGTCGCTCCGGCCAGACGATCTTCAGCACCTCGACCAGGATATCGCTCGTCTCGCCCGAGGCGTTCGTCGACGAGTTGGCAAAGATGACGATCGTGGCGTGCTCGACCGGGTCGTGGAGCATGATCGTGTTGTAGCCGAAGATCCCCCCCGTGTGACCGCGAAAGCCGTCGAGCTGCGACATGCCCAGACCGTACAGGAACCTGCCGTCGCTGCCGGGTATCTCGACCCACTTGCACTGCTCGCCGAACATCTCGGGCGTGAGCAGCTTGCCGGTGGCCAGAGCCTCGACCCAGGTGCGCACGTCGCGCAGGGTGCTCACCATGGCCCCGGCCGTCCACGGCACCGCCGGGTTCGAGAGCGTGCGGTCTTGCCACGCCTGACCGGATGACGTCTTCACACCTGGCCAAGCGCCGTCGCGGACGTAGCCGTGGCTGAACGGCGGCGGCATCACGGGGGTCGTGGGAAAGCTGGTCCCGCTGAGCCCCAGCGGCTCGCAGACCGTCTGCATGATGACGTCGGCTGCGTCCCGCCCGGTGACGTTCTCGATGAGCAGGCCGAGGATCTCGTAGTTCGTGTCCGAGTAGTACCAGTCGGTGCCGGGGGCGAAGTCGGGACCGTGGCGGCGCGTGATCGCGATCATCTGCTGTGGCGTCATCCACATCATCTGGTCGCGCGTGTAGCGGCGGTCGAACGACGGGTCCTCGGTGAAGCTGTACACGCCCGCGGTCATGTTGAGGAGCTGGCGGATCGTGATCTTGCCCCCGTTGGGCACGCCCTCGACGTACTTGGCGATGGGATCGTCGAGGCTGAAGACTCCCTGCTCGGCCAGGATGAGGACGGTCTCGCCGGTGAACGTCTTGGTGTTGCTCGCGATGCGGAAGCGGTCGTCGAGCGTCATGGGACGCGCCGCCGGTGCATCGGGTGTCGGCGGGTATGGTTCGGCCTTCCCGGGAGGGACCTTCGCCAGGCCCTGGGCGTGCACCCACTCGCCCTTGCCCGGTGCCCAGATGCCGATGATCACGCCGGGGATGTGGTCCTTCTTCATGACCCGGTCGAGCGCGGACTGCAGCTCCGCCTGCGTATCGGCCGGGAATGTCGTGGTCTCGCTGAGGGGCGGGGGCGGCGTCGCGACCGTCGGCGAAGCCGACGGTCGGGCCCCCCCCCCCCCCCCCCCCCCCCCCCCCCCCCCCCCGGACCCCCGGACCCCCGGACACGAACGGGTCGCGCCCGTCGGCGACGCCGAGGGTCGGCCCCCGCCGCCCCCGCCCCCTCCGCACGCGACCACGAGGAACGACGAGACGACGAGACAGAACGTTGCAGCGACGGCTGCGGCCAGATGTCGAGCGCTGCGTGTCATGCTCCCCCCAGTCTCGGGTCGGTCAACGACCCTCGTGCATCCTATCGGAAGGGAGCACCAGGAGCGCGGCGCCCGCGTCGTCATCAGCGCGAGCCTGCCGCACACTGACGCGCCATCCCCCCAACGAGGACACGAGAATCCCTCCGGGGAGGCTCCCGCAAGACTCAATCCACAGGTAGTCTCATCCTGGACACTGCACCATCGTCGCCGTCCCCACCAGGAGGAGTGAACGTGGAAGACACCACCAAGAACCCAAAGGGTCCCAAGAGCCCCAAGAGCCACGCGGGAAGCGCCGGCGGCGGGGCGGCGTATTTCCTCGGCTTCATCGGGGCGCTCGTCTACTTCATCCAGAGCGCCACGTCGTTCTGGGACGGCGCCTACGGCGTCTTCCAGGCGTTCGTCTGGCCCGCGTATCTCGTCTACGGGCTCTTCGATCTGGTGAAGATGTAGCCGGCCGGTCGCGTCTCGACGGAGCCAGACGCAGCGAAGGCCGCGTGCGAGGCGGAGATGGTGGACCGCAGGGGAGCCGAACCCCTGACCTCCGCCGTGCAGAAGCTCATGGGCGCTGACGAGGAGTACGCGTAGACTACGGGCAACGACCCGGGGGCGTCATGATCATCGCCACGTTCCGCGAGGGCACGCTGGCTGCCGGCCAGACCATCGAGCACGACGAGAGCGGGTTCCGTCTCACCGGCGGCCCCTCCCTCAATGCCCAACAGGTCCAGGAGTACGACGCGGAGGGACAGCTCGAGTGGGCCTCCGAGACGCTGCGCCGGTCGGCGCTCGACCCGACCTCCCCGCCGCCGTCCGATCCGTCCGCCGGACGAGCGGAGAAGAGCGTTGGGGACAAGATCTTCGGCGGCGTCGTCATCGCGACGATCGTCCTCGCCATCATCACGCCCATCATGTGGTTCATCGCCCTTGGCTATGCGGTGCTGACGCACTAGAGCGAGAGCCTGGAATCGGTGGCGGCTTCGGCGCAATGGGCGGCGGCGCAGGACTGGCTGATCTGTCGGCGCGCTCGTCGCGGCCGAAGTCTGCTAGCCGCTCCGGCGACCGGCGTCGCACCTCAGACTCGAAGTCACTTCAACATCCACACGCATTTCCCAACTCAGCGGACTTCATCGGCCCCGAGGTCGATGGCCGAGCCCCGTAGGCGTGGTTGGCCATCGATGTCCAGAGTGCCGGCGTCCACGCTGACGCCCCGATCGATCGCAGGGGAGGTGGGAGCGATGTGCATGTCCAGATAGGTGTTCACAAGTTGGGGATCGGCAAAGAGGGCGGCGGAGTCAGGCCAGGCCCCCGGGCTGGTGGCGCTGCCACCGAAGTAGAGATTGTTGTTGATGGTCATGTTGGTGTTGTTCTTGCCCCATTGGACTATGTAGCCGACGGATGCGTCGCTGCGAGCCAGGATGTTGTTCTTGATGGTGATCCCGTTGCAGTTGTTCTGAACGACTACCTCTCCGCCGGTCCCCTGATAGGTGGTGTTGTTCACGAGCACGCAGTTGACTGCCTTGCCTTTGTTCGCGGCATACCCTCCCATCTCCAGGTTCCCCTGATAGGAGCGGGATGCGAAGTTGTTCCGCACCGTTATGCCTTCGGTGCTCTTCCCGCGGTGTTCACTGGCCAGCTCAATAGCGATATCGCAGTGGTCGACCTTGTTTCGTTCGATGATGATGTTCTTCCCGCCATCCACATAGAGACCGTCGGCAGACCGGTCCGTTCCATAGGCTGGATTGCCGTACGACGTGATGTTGTAGACGACATTGTCCGTGCAGACGCCGTTCCGGGCCTGATCCAGTGCGGGCGTTGGGCATTCGCCCTCAAAGCCTATGAAATCGATCCCGATGTTGTCGTTGTCGTGGACCTTGTTGTGGGAAACGACGAAGTTCTCGACATTGCCGTTGAGCACCATGCTCTCGCTCCACCCGGTCTTGCATCCGGTCACCTCGTTGCCGTCGACGGCGACATTGCTGAGGGAGGTCGTTCCGTCGGTGCCATAGACAGCGATGCCATGACAACCGGATGTCTTGGTGGAATTGACGATATTGGACACCGTGTTGTTCCGGATCTCGATGAAGCTGCCGGCACCTCTCACCCAGATGCCAGCCTGAAAGATCTTGCTCGAGCTCTTGACGGCGTTCCGAATGGTGAGACCGGTGACCTTCACATAGGACTTGTTCTCGATATAGACAAGCCCGCGGGTTCCGGTCAGCGTGTCAAACAACCCAGTGCCGTCGATGATCGCCCCCGGTTCTCCCCGGAGGGTGATGTACTTGCCGGCGGTCCCGGAGTTGGGGAAGGTGACCCGCTCGTTATAGACCCCCGCCCGGACGTCCACGGTATCGCCCGGCTTGGCGGCGTTCAGCCCCGCCTGGATCGTCGAATACGCCCCGCCGGACTTGGCCACCACGATGGTCGCCCCCGTAGCGGCTGTGTTCGGCTGCTTGCTCGAACAGGGTCTTGCGGTAGCGAACGACGCTCCGAACAGGACGAGGCCCAAGGCCATACCCAAAGGGAGGAGCGGTCGAGAGACGTGCATGGTACACCCCCAAGAGACGTTCGGTGATCCCCCACAAGAACCGGGGGGCTCCCTCGAACCCGACCAGACCCCGGTCGTCGGTCCGCTGCCAATGATAATCCGATTGTCTCCCGTGTAGGACGCAGGGCGGGTAGTCGGCCAGCGCGAAGCCCGGCCGGCCGACTACGCACCCCCGTTCCCTGCACGGGCGACCGCCACGGGGCTAACATAGAAGGTGGACCGATGAACGGGGTCCGGTCAGTTCGGCCTGAACTCCCGCGAGGCCTTCGCCACTGTCGTCGGGCCGCTGGTCGAGGTGCCGGTACTCATCGGCCTCGTCAATGTGGCCCTCTGGATGGGGCGCAGGTACTGGGGTGTGACCGACGCGCCCGTGCCGACAGTGGTCGACGCCGGCTGCGAGGACGTCGGCCGCCGCCCGCTCGAGGAACGTGGGGTTGGCGATCACTGACCGCCGAAACCCGTGAGAAAGGCGACCACGTGAGCGACACCAACGGCCGCGTGCGGCACATCGACATCGACTGGGGCCCCACCATCGACGCCGCCACATGCACGGGCTGCGGCACGTGCATAGACTTCTGCCACAACGACGTCTACCGCTGGTCCGACGACGAGACGACGGTCGTCGTAGCGCACAAGACGAACTGCGTGACTGGCTGCTCGCACTGCGCGACGCTCTGTGAGGCGCAGGCAATCTCGTTCCCGACACTCAAGGAGATCAAGCGGGCACGCCGCGACACGTGAGGGAGCTACTCGCAACCTGGCGGCCACGGCGAATTGGCATGCCGGCCCGAAAGAAGGCCTTGACGGCGGAGCTTTCGGACACCAGAAACGGGGAATGAGCAGGGAGAATGTTGTCATTTTGACAACGCGGTGGACCGCAGGGGAGTCGAACCCCTGACCTGCGCCGTGCAGAGGCGGCGCTCTCCCAACTGAGCTAGCGGCCCTACGGCTGCGTGCTCGGCACAACCGCGTCGAGCATGCTCTCCATGCCCTCGGAGCTCAGCTCCGAGTGGGAGGAGTCGGTCAGCGCGACGAAGGTCGCGGTGTCGCCGTCCTCCTTCAGCCGCTTGGCGAACAACTGCAGCGCGCCGTCGTTGTAGTAGCGTCCGTACTTGAAGGCGCCGACGGCTTCGAGACCCCGCCGGATGTCCCCCGACGCGTCCCTGGCGACGAACCACGAGTCCTTGGCCCAGGGGTCGGTGGCCTCGCGGCTCAGATTGAGGTCGCCCGATCCGATGACGGTGACGGGAAAGTCCACCCGCCGTCCGAGAAGGTGCCACGGTGTGTAGATCCGCAGGATGCCGGGATCCTTCTTGAGCACCTTGTCCCAAGGGTCTTCCTGGGCGAGCAGGTAATCGGCGTCGAAGACCACGAGCCGGTCGGGGATCGTCGAGCCGGCCCCCTTGAGAGCGCCTTTGGAGGCGCGAGCGCCGCTGAACGCCTCCATCGTCGCCCCCATCGCCCCGTGCGAATGACCGAAGAGCGTGAGGTTCCCGGGGTCGCCCCCGTAGCGCGCGGCGGTGCCGCGCGCGAAACGGACGGCGGCGGCGATGTCGCCGATGTTGCCCTGCAGCTCCGCCCGCAACTGCTTGGGCGTGACGGCATGGTCGTACGTGCGGATCCAGTCGGGCACGTACACCACGGCGCCGCGCTCGGCCACCTTCTTCGCCCACGGCCTGAGGTACGAGTCCTTGCTTTCGAGCCCTCCGACGAGCATCACGACCACCGGCCAGGGACCCGCCTCCTTGGGCGCGTACACGTCGAGCAGCGGGGGTCTCACCGTGTTCCTCTCGGACATGAAGCGGACGTTCTCGTAGACCTTGATCGCGTGAGACGCGGTCGGACTGGACGCAACGCTGGGCGCCGTCGACGGCGACGACGTCGCCGTGCCGCCGGAGCCGCCGCAGGCAGCGAGCGCGAGCAGGACCACGGCGACGAACAGCGCCGGCGCCACCGCGACGGACGCACGCGATCTGGATATCGATAGGCCTTTCATGATCGCCCCTTCACCTGTCGGCCCCTGACCTCCGCCGTGCGAAAGCATTCGAACGCGAGTCTACCGCGGCCGCCAGTTGGCGCACACCGCGTGCGTGACGTGCGGGATCCTCTTCAGCCCCGAGCCATCGGCGTTGACGATGTAGAGTCCGGAGCCGCGGGTCTCTCCAAACATGCTGCCGCCGAGCACGAGCTTCCTGCCGTCCTGGGTCCACGCCGCGATGGGCACCCCCCCACTGGGGAAGTAGCGCCTCGCGTGGCCCAGCAGCGTCACCGGAGCGGCGTCGCCGTTGAGAGGCACCGAGACGATGCGGTCCTTCCCCCTGACGTAGGCGGCCACCCTCGTCCCGTCAGGAGAGACGGCAGGCTCGGACAACCCCGCGCTCTTCGTCAGCCGCGCGAGCCCGCTGCCGTCGGGGTTCACCACGTAGAGATCGGCGCTCGGCCAGCCGCTGAAGAAGACGATCCTGCCGTCCGGGGTCCAGCACGGATTCGCCACGGGCTTCTGCATGATGTCGACGGCGCCGGTCACACGTCCCGACGCGAAGGCGACCAGACAGGTGTTGTCGCGTCCGTCGGCGTCGACGACTGAGATACCGCCGCCGCCGAGGTAGACGATCTGCCTGCCGTCAGGTGACCAGTGCGCCAAGCAGGCACCACCTCCGACCAACTCGCGCTTCCCGGAACCGTTCGCATTCATGACCCAGACACCGCCGTGGCCCGGGGTATAGACGTCGTAGACGATCTGCCTGCCGTCGGGAGACCAGTAGGCGTGTCCCTCGACACCGGGGTCGTCGGTCAGCCGCCGCAGGCCCGTGCCGTCGCTGCGCACGAGGCAGATGTCGTAGTTCCTGTTCGGCCTGGTGATCCTCGTGAACACCAACGTGCCGGGGTAGGTCTGCCGTGGAAGCGCGGACGGGAGCGAGGCGGCCGACACCGCCGGGCTGGGGCTCGCTGTCGAGCTGGGGCTCGCCGCGGACGGCGCGGTGCCGGAGGCAGTGTTGCCGCCTCCACAGGCGGCCAGCGCGAGCACAGAGACGAGCAGCAGCGCCAGCAGCGCCAGCGGGAATGCCAAGCTCGCACGTGAGTGGGGCTTCCAGAGCGCATTCATGACCTCTCCCTCCGGCCTGTCGCTGGCAACTTGAGTCGCTACGAGTACAGACCGGTCAGGGGAGACGTTTCTTCGCTGCTCGTCGTGGCCCGATGATGGCCCCGGCGGAACACGCCAGCGCACGAGAAGACTCGTCGCGGGACAGGTGATGGCTCGCCGGAAGGCGCAGGCCCCCGGGAGGGGGCGTCTACTCGGTTGCGGGTGACGGTCCGGGGTAGGCCGACATCGACTCGGCGACGTCGAGCAGTTCGTCGGCCGTGGCTCCGCCGGCGACGGTCAGCAGGACGCCGTCTTTGACCGCCCAGAGGTGAGGCGAGGACGTCGTGCTTGCCACCAGGATCCTCGCCGTCGCCCCCGCGAACGCGCCGGACGAGATGCGGACTTCGGTCCGCGCCAGCTTGGACCAGGCTTGGTCGAACCCTTCGCACGGGTCGATGTCGATGACGTAGTTCCGGTCGTCGATGGTGCGTGTCGAGACCACGATGTCGTCGAAGCCGCGCGAGTACTTCAGCGCCAGGACGTGCCGCGCGCGGACCGTGTGGTTGTCGGTCACGGCGCGCTGCGCAATCGCCACGCGCGTCAGCCGGTACCCGTACGGTACGAAGGCCGGCACGAGCGGCGTGATGCCGGGCGCAGCCACGGCCTCGTCGAGGGTCACAGGATGGAAGCCAAGGTCGATCCGCCTGACGGCCGCGCCGGGCGGCACCAGCGGGGCCGTGAACAGGTCATCGGGCAACTGCTCATTCACGCGCACGTTGGAGTAGCGGCAGCTGAACGTGAGGGTGCCTGCCTGCACCTCCTGCACCCGCAGCAGCTGCGCCGTCTTCTTGTCGATCGTGACGGTGTACACAGGCCAGTCGACATCAGACGGCGGCAGGCCGGCCATCTCACCCTTGGTGCAGGTCACCGTCCACGCCGGCCGCCCGTCGAAGACCGTCTCATCGAGACGCAGCGTGTCGGAAGACGCCAGAGCGCGGATCGTCGTGCCGATGTCGACGAGCGGGACCGTGCCGGAGTCCGGCGGTCCCAGGGCCGGGTTCGTCTCCACGATCCAAGCCCGCGCTTCGTCGTCGTAGTAAGGACCGCCCTTGCCGGTCGTCGCGTCGTAGACCTCGGTGAACCCGTCGTCCAGTCGGCGGCCCGCCGCCATCACTGGGGACCACGTCTCGCGGTAGCTGCCGTCCGCGGACCGAACGATGTGCGCCCGACGGGTGACGTAGGCATGCCACTTCTCCCACGTGGCGGCGTCGAAGAGCTTCACCCGTACGTCTGCTTCCCACGTCCGACCAGAGGAGTACACCGTGAGCGCCCGGTTGAGGACCTCGGCCGCGCTCACCGTCTGTGGACCTTGTGTGCCCGGGAGACCGACGAGGACGACGGCGGTCGCCACCGCGGCGAGTGCGGCCGCGGCCAACGCCAGGCGCGTCCAACGAGGCGCAAAGGCGACGCGCAGCCGGTGACCGAAGCCGGGCCGCCGGGCCTCAGCAGCCGCCTCCGCCATGCGCAGGCGCACGTCCGGCCAATACCCGGGACCGTGGTCCGGCTCGCCGAAGGTCTCCAGCTGACGGCCCAGTTCGGTGTCGCGGGTCTCGTCCATCAGTCCACCTCGAGGCTCATCGACGACTCCAGGCAGCGGCGAAGGGTCGCCCGGGCTGTGGACAGACGCGACGCCAGCGTGCCCATCGGGACGCCGAGGATCGTCGCGGTCGTCGTGTAGTCGTAGCCCTCACGGTCGACGAGCAGGACCGCTAGGCGCTGCTCGGGCGGGAGGACGGCGAAGGCTTCGGCCAGGGCGGCCCTCGTCGCCAGGGCGTCGGCGGGGTCCGGCGTGGGATCGGGAGGGTCGGGCAACTCGTCCGGTGAGAGCGGGAGATGCCGGTCGGCGCGGGTCATCGCGTCACGGCAGGCGCGATACGTGATGCGGCACAGCCACGTGCCGAGTGACGACTCGCCGCGAAAGCCGGCCAGCGAGCGGTAGACGCGAAGGGTGACGTCCTGCAGCACGTCGTCCATCAGCTCGTGATTGCGGAGGACGTGGAAGGCGACGATGCGCAGCCGACGGTCGTAGTGCCGCATGATGTCCACGAACGCCTCGTCGTCGCCGCGCTGGGCGGCGGCGAGGATGTCCGGGTGAACCTCCTTGGTGCGCTCGGCCGACGCAGGCAGGGCCGCCCCTCCTTCAGGCCGTTCCAGCCACTCGATGGTCAGCGTACTCCACGCGTATGGGCATGGAGCCGTTGCCGCGATGATAGCCGTGGCAACAGCTCGATCGTCGGCCATCGGCGCTGGCATCAGTCCACTCTCCCGAAACCATCAGACCAGACCTTCCTCCTGTCTGATTGACCGCGGCGGAGCTGCGTTTCTTCGCCGGAGACCTGCGATGTCGGGGCTCCCGAGGGAGGAGTCGTGCAACAGACTGGTGGACCGCAGGGGAGTCGAACCCCCGACCTCCGCCGTGCAAGGGCCCGAGCGCTAGTCCCGGATAGTCACAGGAAGTACCAAGGAGTCACGGATTCGCAGAGGTTCCTTGAGGCCGACTTCCCGGATTGCCCCACCGCGTCACTGCAATCACCGCGGACTTGGCTTGCAGTTGGCTTGCAGTTGGGGGCCGGAGGAATCGTAGGCCGAGTGCGCACCCCCGTCTCCTAGGCCAGAACTGGCCGTGGGGCTAACATAGAAAGTGGACGGATGAATGGGGTTCAGTCAGGTTCCCGTCATACTCGGTCCAGTGTGGTTCTGTTGTCCCACGACATTGCGGGCCGCCCCGTCTGCGACTGGGACGCGCTCGAGAAGGAGACATTCCTGTGGAATCCAACGCTCTGCCTACCAGCTTCGGACAGCGAGTCGCGCGTCACCGCAAGAAGCTGGTAGTGCTCTTGGTAGCACTGCTGGTAGTTGAGGCCATGATCCTTGGTCTTTGGTTTCTCCTGTCGCCGAAGTACGAGTACCACACGCTCAGCTCGGGTCAGCTCGGGAAGCTGTATCTCCGGAAGAACAAGTCTTCTGGCGAGACTCAAATATGGTCAGCAGGCAGGTGGCAGAAGATCGAGTTCACCGGCGATCACTTTGAGTATCCGGAGGGAATGAGTCTCGCGGTCGGAAGCGGATCGCCACCGGACAAGTCAACGATCCCAAGACCGGTCTTGATCGGGGTGATCGTTGCCGCAATCGTCGAGATCGCCGTGCTCGGCGTATTGGCGATCGGAGGAAGGCGTCGTGACCAGACCCCCGTCCCCGTGGCCGCAGACAACCAGGGGACCGACACGATGGGTGGACCGATGAACGATGAACGGGGTCCGGTCAGTCAATGATGGGGGGAAGGCCGAAGACGCTTGACCAACCGGCGTAGGGGGCCAACGCTGGTGCCACAGACTGGTTCGAGCCGGATGCGCTCGGAACTCAGCGACATGGGAGGCATCATGAACAGGAAGGACAGAACCGTGCAGAGGCTCGTTGTCGTGGGCGTCGTGGTGTTGGGTTTGGCCGTCGTTATGACGGGCTGCGGAAGTACTACCAAGTCGAGCTCTTCCACCACGCCGAGCACTTCCGCGACCCCTACTGGGCCGGTTGTTCCCACGGTCCAGCTTGCGGCCGACGGAACCTACTTCGCGCAGGTCGCAGACAAGAGCGCGGCGGTGGACGCGGCAAATACGATGCAGACTGAACTGGGGCAGCAGCTCAAACAGCTTGGCGCGGAGAGTGGGTCAGTACAGATAGTCGCTTTTCAGTACGGCGAGGGAACACCGACGGTGCCTAACGCATCGTACGCTTTGTCGGCGGGTGACGTTATCACCGTGTCCAAGACTGTCACGTTGTGCGGAGTGGCCGTACCGTGAGTAGCAGCGAATGACCTCAAGGGCGGGGAAGAGGTCACGATCAAGAAGACGGCCTCAGGGGGTTGGCAGGTCTTGGGACCCGCGGTCCAGTGATACTCGGCTGTTCGACTACTGTCTTCCTCATCGGAGTAGCCTGAACAGGAATCGGCACGACCAAGGAGATCCAATGAAACGGCTCGTCTTTGCTCTCATCGCTGTGACGGCGTGCTACGCAGCCCTGCCGATCGCGGCGGCGTGGTCGTCTCCCAGCGCCGCGTCCCACGGCGAGTCGCGCATGGCGCAGCGTGCACGGTGGTTTCCGAACCGCGCCGCGCCAGCCAGGTCGACGCTGTCAGGCGCGAGCCTCGCTGCCCGCTCGCCGGCAGGTCCCCTACGGACCACCCCCAGCGGACCCTGCACCGTGACCGGCCACATCTATCAGGGCTACCCGCAGAGCAGCCCCCTCGCCTGGCTCGGTGGCGATGTGGTCGCCGGCTACTACGACGGCGCAGGGTCGTGGTTCCCCTACCCACCGGTCACCGCGGCTGCCGGCGGCTCCTACACGGTGAGCGGCGTCGTCGAAACGACCCAGGGCGAGATCGACGCCTACCCCAGTGGATCCGATGACTCCTTCTGGAGCTGGAATCACACGTTCACGGCCGCCGGACCGAACGTCGTCGACATCTACCCCGGAGCGGTCGGCGTCTCAGTCAACCGGTCGAGCGACTCGTCCTGGAACGGCTGGTCCTCGCCGTACATCCAGACGGCGGGCGCCAGCGGAGGCGCCGGCACCGTCCTCGCCGACGGCAACCCGATGATCGCCAACGCCATGCCCGCGGACTGCCAGTACGCGGTCATCAACACATGGAGCAACGAAGGGGCGGAGCTGCCCATCTCCACACCGCTGAGCGTGAGCTCCGGACAGCTCAACCCCGCCACGATCACGGCCAACGAAGACGACTTTCAGCGGATCTGGGTGAACAAGCCGGCGTTCGCCTCGGGCAAGCCGGGCAGCGCCTGTACCGTCGCCTTGCAGAACTTCACACCCGGCTGGAACGTGGGTTTCTACGGCTACGGCATCGCGCCCCGTCTCGCGGCTCGTGATTGGACGGTCTCCCCCGTGCCGACCGGTACCACCGACACCTACACGCGCACGGTGACGATCCCCTCCACCGCCCAGCCGGGGTACACCTACGATCTTCATGCGTACCGCGATGACTACATCTCGAGCGCGGTCGGCACTTCGTGGCTCGACCTAGGTTATGGCTTCCAGGTCTGCACGCTGAAGAGCTCCCGCTCCAGGGTACCGGTCAACGTGTGGTTCACCCTGAGCGGCATCGTCCCGACAGAGGGCCACTGGGGCTCGCAACCCGGCAAGTCCAAGTACGTCAATCTGTACTGGTCGGTGAAGAAGCGACCGCAACCGGCGGTCTGGAACCCCACCAAGCGAGGCTGGCATCTCGCTTTGCGCAAGAAGGCAAACCGCTATGGGAAGTACACCTTCCACATCCTCTTGCAGCCTCAAGACCGAACCACCTACTGGGTCATACGCTATCCCGGCGACGGCTGGTACTACCCGGGGTTCACATCGGTGGTCAGGACCGTGCTGATCCGCTAGCTGTCCGGACACGGCGAGCGAGCGGCGGGGCGCCGCAGGCGCCCCGCCGCTCAGAAACGTCGGTGTCCGATGCGCCGGGGTCGGTCTCCCTGGCCCCCGAAATCCCGCGGCCCGGCTTCAAGGAGTTCTCGTGATCCCGATGGTAGCCCGCATGGGGGCGAAGAGTGCGCTCGGGTGACGAGGTCGAAGCGATCGTCGAGGAGGCCGGCGTCGAACCGGACCGCCGGCGTGTGCCGCTCTTCTGCGAGGACGACGACGAGGCGTTCTCGTGGTCCCGCTGGTAGTCCTTGCGTTGGGGGGGCCGACTTCCGGGGTCGCAGGAGATGCGTTTTCCCTGCAAATCAGTGGTGGTCCGCAGGGGAGTCGAACCCCTGACCTCCGCCGTGCAAAGGCCCGCGAGCTAATCCCGGATAGTCACCGGAAGTACCAAGGAATCACGGATCTACAGAGGTTCCTTGGGGTGGGCTTCCCGGATCATCCCACCGCGTGACTGCAATCCCCGCGAATCTGGCTTGCAGTTGGCTTGCAGTTTCCGAACTGTGCGGCGCTGGCCCTGCCGCCGAGAACCGCGACCGGACGCCCGTGAACCAGCGACTGTCCACGGCTCCCCGGACGCCGCACGGCCTACCCCGCTCAGTCGTCAGCTCTCAGTACCGAACTGCGCCCGTCGACGGAGGGTCACCCGACACCACGGAGGCTGCCCGCATTCGCGGAGAATCGGCGGCGATGAGCGCCCCGACGAGCACGAGTACCGCTCCGATGAGAGCCGCCCACGTGCCCGGGCCCTGGAACGTGTGAAGCTCGGTCTCGACGTACGACATGTCCATGTTCGGGATGGGGGTGAGGGCGACAACCCCCCACAGGACGAACGCCGCGATCGCGAACGGGATTTGCACAGCGCGCACGCGAGTGCCTCCGGCCAGTCTGAGCAGAGAGAAGACGGTCGCCGCCAGACAGCAGCAAGCGAGCGCCGTGAGAGCGACGGTCCATGGGAGCCAGATCCGCCAGCCGGCGTCGAAATTGTCGGTGAAGTAGCGGTAGAAGTCGAGGTTCGGGAAGGCGTCGCGCGCCTTGTTGTACTCGTCCCACCACCACGGAAGCAGGGTGGCGAACACGGCGAGCGCCGTGCCGACGAACACCATGATGTCCCCTGCGGGCGACCGCTTCGGTCGCGTG
>Ga0315282_10009046_pt1 | contig 15929 bp, 19 predicted proteins | sample YL17G07_20_MG_FD_203693 | JGI IMG/M metagenome (GOLD analysis project Ga0315282, IMG submission 203693) | Sediment microbial communities from Yellowstone Lake, YNP, Wyoming, USA - YL17G07_20 | ecosystem: Environmental > Aquatic > Freshwater > Lake > Sediment | place: USA: Wyoming | collected...
ACCGAGTAGCCTTCAACATCGAATTCCCCTGAGGTCAGCCGGGTGTGTTTAGTGCCATTTCGCCTGATAGAATGGAGGTGAGTTCTCCTGTTATGGAAGTACCCGACCGCGTTCAGTCTATAGACGATTCTCGAGACTACTTTGACGTCACTTTCATGCTTCTCCTTCTTTCTCATGTCAGAGAGGAAAAAGATCGTCTTACCGTCGGGGTTCCACCTTGGATTGATGATCCTTCCGTCAACCTTTCCTTTCTCTAAATCCAGAATGCTTCCAGCTTCTCCTCCGTCGGAGGGCATCGTCATCAGGCGGGTGTAACCCTTCTCCTTCGTTTTTCTCGATGATACAAACAGAATTGTTCTTCCATCGGGAGACCATCGAGGATCTGTGTTTCTTCCTTCTCTGAAGGTCAGTTGCCTTATCTTACCATTGGAGAACCTCCAGATGTTGCTTGAGTAATCGCCATTTTCTCCTTCCTCAGTCGACCGAGTTACAACAAACAGTATGGATTTTCCGTCAGGGGAGACTTGCGGGTCTGACACAAATCTGAAATGTTTGAGATCCTCTGGAACGGGAAAACGCTTCTTAGTCATTGATCAAGCATCCGGACTGATGAGACAAAACCCGAGAAATGAGTCTTCTTACAGATAATCATGTTCTATGACGGACCGCTGAGTTGTGAATCAAGAAGAGGAATCCGAGCTAGTCAGCAACGCATCTCCCTTACAGAGCGTGCCTGTCGGCACCGGCCTACTTCTTGAACTCATCAAACATGTAGACTGCAACGGCTACAAAGACGAACATTGCTCCCAAGTACGCCAGAAGCGTAAGCGGTTGAGCTGAAAACGTCTCAGTGAGAGCTCCCTTCCACAAAAATAGCGGACCGACAATAATCGCAGTCCCAACCGCGACTTCGAGAATCCTGTAATTTTCCTTCACGCCAACAATTCGTGCCGTTCCGTAGGCAAGAACCGTGGCGATCAGAAGCGTGCCTAGGCCTATAGTGCGTGCCAACAACGAACCTAGCAGTTCGAGTCCACCCGTAGCAACGGCGGTTTCAGCAATAGCCAGTATGTTGTTCAAAATCACCATCAGCGTATATCCTATCAAACTGAGAACCACCGTTTCTATCACCTCTTTGAACCATGGAACACGACGATAGTATGCGTCCATCGTGACCGCGCCAAATGCGCATGGCATGAAAAAGAGAAGCTTCCCGACCAGAAGACCAGTCGCGCCGAAACTCTGGTAGTAAGCCATCGCAAGCGGATCACGCTCTCCACTTAGCCCTAAGGGGCTGTGTTGAATTAGCCAAAGCGTTGTGGCCACATCGATAATCACGTAGAGCAGATACCACACGAACAACGAAAAGAGCACTTCGCCCCTAGCCTTTTCGATTAGTGTCTTGTCAACCAATCCTGACAACCCGAATCTTCTAGGTGCTGGACGTGAATTTCCTCTCGGTGCTCTCTAGAGTCCGACGGCATCCTGGAGGTGTATCTGTGATCTCTGTCGTTGCGAGCCTGATAGTGCGTCCCAAACGTTCTTGGTAGACCGAGTACACTCCCGCCGCTTTGCCAGAGATTTTCGCCTCTCCCTCCACCACTACCCGAACTCTGTTCCTCACTACGCCGCTGATTATTTGAACAACGCGAACTAGTCTCAAGCCTCACCAAGCACGTTTCAAGCCTTTCCAGCGCGTACTCCAAGCAAATTCACGCAGGATTGTGGCATCAAGTCTTCTTATCGAGTAAATTGATGAAAAGCGCTGACATTTGTAAAATGAACCTCCACGGAAGCTCACGCCGGTTTTTCCCAGACTGGATTGGAAAACAATAGAAAGAAAATGTCCAGAGCAATTCGAGCAATCCTGTGAAGCGAAAAAGGCAATGGTGAACATATTGTCTAAATCTTTGCCGTAGTTTCGCCATTTGCGCGTAATCGCAGGTGAAAAACGCACCCACAAAGTTGCACCGCCCACTCCCAAGTGGTTCCGAAATACTGGTGCGGGGGAGGGGATTCGAACCCCTGAACCCCTGCGGGACAGGCAGAGGTTTTCTCTTCAGGATTGTTCTCTGTTCCACTGTCTGACAAAGAAGAGTCCTCGACACTGTTGTTGTGCATCGTCTCAACTCATAAGAGTTAGAGGGACATTTGGGTACCCACGAGACCAACTTTTCATTCTCGGAAGGCTTGTCTTCATTCCATTCTCAAGGATGCTCTGATTCGGCTCACGGTAGTAGCTATAGCTGTGCACTACGAGTTCTATGCCAAGTTCAGCTGCTGGCCGTTCTGCTTTCCTTCTGAGAATTCTCTTCCTTCTTCTTTTTGTCTGTCAGGTAAGCACTTCCAGTGAGAGTTTGTTCAGAAGTTGTCACAAGCTTCTCCTGTTTTACCCCTGTTGGAATAAGGAGGCTAACCAGAGAGAGCACAATACCAAGCAACAAAGCGTATGCGGGCAGAATCAGGTGTGTGACCTCGCCGAACAGGTAGAAGCCCACTACTATTGCTGCAGACCTTAGCATGATTTTCCAACTCAAACGCTTCTCTATTCGAGCACCAACAATGGGCACAGGGGCACTTCCTCCACACGCCCCACAGTCCATAGTTTGTACTTCTTAATCCATTGGTTATGAAGTTGGAGAGGCTTAGAGCATGGATAATGATGAATCCATGACCTCAACTAGATTGATACTACTGGAAAAGTAATCGTTAGATTCAACGTCTTTCCAGGATACACGGGAGTCCAAGGATAGAAAGCTCGACGGTCAACAGGGAAGGGAAACAAGGTTCCGTTAGCGTATACTTTGGCAAGAGTAGTGTTGGTGCCTTGGCGAGCCAATTCTTCCATTTCAACTCTTGGAATTTGAAGACATATTCTCTCATTGTTACTGATGATGAAAGTGTGCCGTTCTAGGCTAGTTCCGTCGCCGATGTCTTTAGCGTCTCTCATTTCACGGACGATTACATTTCTCTTGAGAAATTGTTGCCAGTAGAATATGGTAAACTGCACTGAGGAGTTAGTGACCGATGAAAGGTTTGCAATGACTCTTGTCACTTTGTCTGAGGATTTCTCAAACAAGAAAGAAACCCGATTCGAGCCGCTGGCTGACAAATACATCCAAGGCTCCAAGGGTATCCCTGTCGGCTCTCTTACGGTTGAACTGAAATTACTTGGATTTGGAACGGAAACATATTGGAGCAACCGCAGGGCTGGCATGCTCACGTTGTAAGGCAGTTGCATCAGCTGATAGAACTTGGAGTTGCCATCGTTGTATCTAATAATCACGATGTACCCTGTTTCAGGGCAACCCTCAGATGCATAGAACGATTCCCGTCCAGCGGAAAGGCGTGGAGTGAATAGAGTAAACGTCTTGTCCAAAGGAATCATTGCAGCTGAAACGATGAAAACGACAATTGTGCAGGCAATCAAGATCTTCACAGCTTTCCTACCCATGATGCTTCTTATCATACCCCGAGAGAAACCTGGACTGCTTCTTCTCTTAGGCAAGCCAATGACGCTGATATCGGCAGGCAAAGCGGTGTGAAGATGCTTCAGAATTGATTGTTTAAGCACGATTAGTCCAAAGACAGACAAGATGAAACCCCACAGGCTTACTTGACGAAAGTCTGTCCAAGATTGTTGGATTATGAGAGCTACATACGGTTCATACGAGGAGACTGAGAAGCTCATGACCGTTGCTGCTACGAAAGCCAACCAAAGAAAGCCAGTCACGAGAAGCAATGACGTGGAAAAATATCTCAGGATGGCTCTTTCACGGTAGCCTGAAATTCTTGTAAAGAATACTTCGACCGCTACCATTAAGAAAACAAATGTCGATGCCAGATTCACCGTGTATGCTTGGCTACCCACAAACCAGAACAACAATACTTGAACGACTGGTGTAACCAAGAAAATTCCGATGAAAATGCCAAGGGCTCCCCCAAGCAATGCTCTTTCAGTGGCGCTAAACTCGTTCCAATACTTTGTCTTCCTGTAGAATGAAGCAAAGAATACATACCCAGAAAATGCCATCACAGCAAGAGGAAAATACTGAGGATTGCTGAATATGTAAGTGAATATGTCCGAGTCAAGAACCAACTTCTTTCACTCTTCTTCCAGGCTTCCTCTACTTGACCATACTTTATTCAGGGAGTAACACAGAAGAAGCTTACTTAATCTGGACTGGTTTCCACTTCTCGTGATGTTTTTCCAATAGTCTCAAGTTGAATCTGCCTGTCTTCGAGTCCAGAGCTGGAAAGAGCAGATGTCTCCAGACGATTCTACCTTCCATATCGGTTCGGCATATGAGAAAGAAATTCCCCTTCCTCAGGTACGTGTCCGCTATTTCTCCTACATTTGAGACTCTCGTGTCTTCCTTCAGCATCCAACCATACGTCTGATGTGCCATGCCACCGGGATAGGCGTCAATTGCTCGCTTTATGAACTCCTTTCTCTCAGAACCCTTCACTTGAGGAATGAGCTCGAAGAATCCGTAATCTGTTAACCGATATCCGTCTTCAACCTTTTCTACCAGTCTACCTTCTCCTAGTACTTCTCTCGGTTTGCCTCTGTTTTCCTGTCGAAGCCTCTTTAGTTGCTTCGTCACAGTTCGACTACTCCATTTGCTCTCAAGCTTGTAGCTGCTGCAGGGGCCTTTCCGAGCCAAGTGTTTGAGGATCTCGATCCCCTCACCCACCAACATATCTTTACACCTGTAAAGAGGTAACGTGACCCAATATATGGACGTATAGATGTACCCCTACCCTGGAGTATGAAAGAGATGAAAAGAAAGATACAGGTGACAGTAATGCTGGCACAACAGCAGCTAGAGACTCTAGACATATTGTCAGCAAAGACAGGTAAGTCGAGGTCTCGGTTGATAGGAGAGGCCCTGTCGAGGTATCTGAAAACCACAGAGAAGCCTAATTCTGTGGCAATGGAGGGCAGAGTGGTTGAGTGACCTTTTTCAGCGTCTCTATCCGAACTCCTGCCAAGAACTAGAAGGCATTACTCCACAGGATAAAGTACTGCATGTCGGTTTCGATTCCAGCTGGTCTCTATTGGGAATTGGAAAAGACAGTTGCAGGACATCAGGACAGTATGAATGTACTAGTTGTCAAAGGGCATCGAGAGGATGCTGGAAATGTTTGGCTTCAGCTAGGAGATGAGGCAGATGGAAACTCCCACAATAGTCGAGCTACCTATTGAGCAATTGTTCATTTCAAAAGGAAACGTAAGGACACTCCAAATCGAATCTGAAGAATTGATTCCCTCCATCATCCAAGAAGGAAAGATCATCAAACCACTAGATGTCTACCCTGCAGGGGATAATTTTGCAGCCATAGATGGACAGAGAAGACTCCTTGCTCTTCAGAAGATACTCAACGATCAGCCAGAACTCAAGGACAAGTTCAGTTTAGTTCCTTGCATCGTCCACTATGACATCCATAATGATGAAGAGGCGCTGGAGTTCTCCTTCATCAATAGCATTCTTGGTAGGGATACCCCTCCACTGGACAAGGCTAGGGCAGCACGGCTGCTTATAGAAAAATACGGTTCCCAGCAGCAAGTCTGCAAGAGATTTGGCTTCAAGAAATCAACGTTAAGTGAGCTCGACAGCATCAATGACCTTAACCCTCAAGTCCTTGAGCTGATGAAGTTCAACGGTCGAACTCGCCCCCTGAGTGTGAGCGAGGCCATTCAACTGACCAAACTCCCAAAGGAAAAGCAGCTTGAGGTAGCTATGAAAGTTCTGGAGGCAGATGTTACTGTAACAGAGGGAAGAGACAGGATCAAGGCTGAGAGGGGAGTTTCTACGGAAGACAGAGTACCCCTAGTTCACAGTCCTCTTCGGAGTCAGGATGCAGAACACACAGACAATGGGGAGGATAGGGAGTATGTGATGTCAGTCATGATTCCTTGGAGCCTCTACGGTTTGCTTGACCAGGATTCCAAGGGCAACAGAAAGAGGATGAACTCTTTGGTGCTCGATGGAATCAAAACTCAGCTTCAACGAGACGGTTTCTTGGAGGTGACACCCCAATGAGATACTTCCCCACTAGGTTCAGCCCACAAGCTGAGAGACTTCTCGACCTTATCACATCACTGCTAGAGAAGAGTCTCTATGCACTTGACATCAGAACAATCTACTATCTGGTTATCGGCCAACCTGACCCGTTAATTGGAAACACCAAGAAAGGATACAACAAGGTCAAGAAGATAATCAGAGATGCAAGATATTCTGGCCACATTCCGTTCTACAAGATAGCGGACAGAACAAGAGACACGTACAACCGTCCCGTGAGCATAGACCAAGCCCTGTCCTACTACTACTCTGATGCATGGAAAGACCAGCCAGCATACCTGGAGGTCTTCGTTGAGAAGAGAGGGCTAGCTCCTCTCTTTGCTGCAGTTCTCCAACCATACTACGTGCAAGTGACACCTGGCGGTGGACACGACAGCCTTACAAATGTCATGGAGATAGCTGGAAGATTTCATGAGTACACAGACCGCCCACGATACCTCTTGGTATTCTCTGACCTAGATGCCAGTGGAGACCACATAGCCAAAGACATCCAATTCAGGCTTGGAAAATCACTTATGATGCTGGACGAAGACCCCATCAAATATGTTGAGCGAGGAAAGACCAAGATTTGTGAAATGGAAAACCTAACCGTCCCAAAGGTGGCTCTAACATTTGAACAAGCAAGGGAGCTGAGTCTTCCTGCTTTGTATCAAAACATCAATGACACGAGAGCTGCTGACTTCATAGCAAGATACGGAGAAAAGGCCGTGGTTGAGCTAAACGCTGTTCCTCCAGAAGTACTGGAGAGAATGATCCTAGACTCGGTCGAGTCTCTCATCGATAAACCCAAGATGACAGGGCTGAGAGAAAAGGAAGAGAGAATCAAGACCAGCGGATTGGAGTTCCTCAGGACTCTGGAGAATGAGGAAGATGGAGACCAGCATGAAGGTCAGGGAAATGAGGCGTAACATAAGAGGGGCTGTCAAATGAACACTCCAGATGGGAGGGAGAGTCCTATGAGCACATATGAAACAAGAGTAAAGCATGGATTGGCTCTAGAAGACAGAGTCTTCAAGGGCATACCAGAAAACTTGGCAAGGCAAGGTTTGACTATTCTTCACATGGCACCCAATTCACCATATCCTGACATCATCATAATCTATCGTCACCATGGCGTCACCATGATAATCGGGGTCGAGTGCAAGAACTGGTCAGGAGGCTATCCCATGACAGGTGGACACGTGTGGAATCTCATGGTGCCCAAATTCAGAACTGGGACTGTAGACTACTTTGAAAGAATTGTCTTGGTCGGAAACAGGCTACCATCCACCAAGTCAGCTGACAGACTACTTGCAGAGGAAACGATACGAGTGATGACTTTGACTGAACTCATAGGACACTTGAGGGATGCGTTCCATTCATTCTCGTTAATGCCTATTCCAGGTAATCTATCTCATAACAATAGTAGAGAAGAGAGTGGAATCAAGATAACCTATCCTACTCGGCCCGACCTCATAGTAAGGCAGAGACCTACATCTGCCGTTGGAAGGAAGAGCCACCCTCCTCCTGAAAGGTCATCAAACCAGGTAGGCCAGAAGAAGGGTACCCACCCTACCGACAGGAAACATAGGTACCCAGGAGACGTAACCATTGACCAGCCAGAAGAGGGCAACTGGTAGGGACAGGGGTACCCATCCAGTCAAAGATTCTAAGTGCCTGGAAGAAGACTGCTAGCTTATCGCTAGGTTTACTGACAAGGTTTCAGGTGTAGATCATCCGTTAGAGGTTGAAATCTGGGGGTATGGGAAGCCTCCACCAAAGAGTGCCCAAGAAGAAGGTGCCCAAAAGGAAAGCAAGTAGGTTCCAGATGACCCCTTCCCTTTTCAAAGTGACTCAGCAGCAGATAGTAATCACATACATGGTTCTTGGAGGTTGGAGGTTTCAGAGAAGAATTCTTTCCTATTCACTGGGGGTAGCCCTAGTAAATAATTCAAAATCAATTGAATCTTTGGCAAGGGAAAGGCCTGCTGAACAAGAGGGTAGCCTATGATATGCTCCACGATGGAACTCTGGGTCAGGGTACCCCGTCTCAGATACGGCTGACTAGAGAGAGTCCTGTATCTCTCTTGTTTGGGTACTCGAATTCACAAGTGATGAAAGTCACCATAACTCGACATGGCTAGGGGTACCTCGACCCTGGTTCCACGGTGGAGCCTCTAGTCAGGATGCCCAGACCCCCTTCATTGAATAAATTGCAGAGTCTCACTAATGTGAACTGATGGGGGAGACTATCTCATGTCGCTCATGTCGCTTGTCAGAGAAGAGAGACCTCAGCCAAGCAAGAAACTAGTGGAGTGCCATGGATGCCATAGGTTCCTCGATGAAACAGATATAATGAGATGCTATGACTGTGGGAGAACGTTCTGTGAAGAATGTGCCGGGCCAGCCTTCTGGGTAGGCTTGTGCTCTGATTGTGAAGAAGTAATGGAAGCCGAAGAAGACTACTACTAGAAATCGAATTAGGTTTAAGGTACCTGATCGGCCATGCAACTGACTTAGATCAAGTCATGAAAAGGAGTACCATTACTCCTTATGTCTTGGGTCGAACAAGATGTCAAAGACGAGCAGGTCAACAGGTCTCTCGATTATCTCCCTACTTTGTCTCTTTGAATACAACTTTCTTGCACTCCTTTCTCGTTTCTCTTGAGCCCTGAAGACGCCTTGGTTAGATGGCTCTAATGTCTTCAGATACTCCAGATATTCGAGTATTGGAGGAAAGCGTCTTTCTGCCACTGTCACTGTTCTTGACGCACTCTCCTCCAGAGTCCCAATCGCTACTAGACGAGAACTGTATTCGTCGAATAGTCTGTCGTTGGGGATTGCGTTCGTTACAAGTTCGTTCATTAATTCAACGTAATACTTGAGTTCAGTAAATCCATGCTCGAAGAGGTATCTTGCCTTTGCATACAGGGACAGTACCTCCCATAGGTTCCTCTTTTCCTGTAAACCAAGTCTTCGACGTTCTTCATTGACCCTCTTTCGGCATGAGTTGCATAGTGTGTAAAGAAATCTATTCCTAGTTCTGGGTGTGAAATATTTTGATTCCAACTCTCGTACTCCAATCGGTTCCCCACAAATCACGCAGATCTCATTTGCCTTGACCAGAGGCTTCTTCAAGGACATGGTAGTGCCTGCTACTGAAGTGACTCCTATTCCCTACATTGTTCTCTAGAATTAGAGGTTTCAAGGGAGAATTCTTTCCCATCGACTCAGGGAAGTGCCACAGAATGGAGTCCTGACACCGATGGTGCCAGGTACCCTATTTCCTAGTTCAAATGTGACCGAACGCTCAAAGGCTATCCAATGGCACTGGAATTAGTCTTTCAATGTCTTAGATCCGTTACTGGTTCTCGTCTTTGTTCTTCTTGAAGTACGCTTTCTCTATGACTCTGGCGCCGAGACCGTGTTCCTTAGATTCCTGCCTTAACCTGTCTAAGAACGTCCTCAAGTAAGTTGAACGGATGAACAGGTCTTCTGGCTCTGACTCGAACATCTCTCTCCAAACGTGGGTATCAAATACGCCATAGTTCTTTGGATCATAGAATGTCAGAATTACACTTGCTACTGATGGGCCGACTCCAGGTATCTGCTGTAAAGTCCAGATTCTAGTGTTCTCGTCTTGTTTAGTCAAGGCTTCCTTTGTGGTCTTTCGAATGAACGAATCCTCAACGGGTTCAATGCGAGCCAGATTCTCCTCTCTCCTTTTGTCTTGAAATTTCCATTTGATTATCTCAACCAAATCCTGCTTACTGAGTTCCTTGCTCTGGTTGAGCTTTTCATGTAAGGAAGGTTCTAGGCCCGTGTTGTAGAGGTCTTCTTCCGAATCATACCTATGAGACCAAGACAGGATTTCTTCCTTAGTCAGATATCCCATGAAATCACCTACGCTGATGACCCGCTGATGAACGTGAATGTGAATTGGTTTCCATTGGCAGTGACTACTTTCAGAATGTAAGATACTCCTTGGAGAAGGTTCTGGGATGGAAGAACAGTCAGGACGCCTTCTTGTCCAGGTGCAATTGTCAGTTGTGCTATTCCAACTGGGCTACCTCCAATGTATGCCTGATTGATCCTCACCTCTGCCTGACCAGTGTTCTTTATTCTGAAAACTAAGGGTAGGTTTCTGGCGTCATACCCCGAAAGCACCAATGACTCTGCAACAGCCACTGTTTGAGTTGGAAGAAGGATCTGGGCAGTCGATGTGGATGATGCTGCTTGAGTAACGGTAGTCGGACTGAGGAGGGTTGTAGTTATCTGAACTGTCTTGGTGACCTCCTGTGTTCTGACCTCTGTGAGAGTCTGAGTAATGAACTGAGGCTGTCTGAGTATGGTTATTGCCCCAAAGGAAGAGACTCCAATCACAACTGCAACTGCTAGTATGATGAAGAGGATGACCTTACCGAAGGCCAAGGTTAGTAGGCCAAGAGAAGAACCCCATGAGATTCTCTTAAGTTATCGTCCTTTCTCCAATTACAGTACTTGGACAGAACCTCTGCAGAGTCTCCCAACACACAATGGTCTAATCCCAGACGACCCCTTATCGAATAAATTTCTCCGAGAGTAGGGCTAGATGGGAAAGTTGTTTGATGTCTCAAGTTGAATCTGTGAAGATCACACCACAGGTTGAGGCTACAACACAGAAATTTCTTGATGCCCTATTCCCACCACTGAATGTCCTCCTTAGGCCTGTAAGTCGTCCGGATGAGAACGCTATCATCCAGAAACATGTCCTCCTCTATGCCAAACAGGGACAAGGAAAGACTGAGACAGCCAACTGGTTGGTCGGGGAAGCCATACGAAGATATGGAGCTCACAACGTGAGCTCATTCTCTGTGAAAGGAGAGAACTTCAGGCACCTACTCCAATACGGATTCTCTGATGTGCCTGTCAACATTCTGGTGGCTGAGGATATCACCGATGTTCAGATGAGTAGGGATGAGATACGGGACTTCTTCAGAATAAGGCACCTAATGAGGGAACAGACTGGCAGGCAGAATGGCTATGTCCTAGTGTTCTTCACAACCCACAGATTCCATGATGTACCTGTTGCCTTGAGAACTGATGTTGACTTCATCCTCTTCAAGGAGAGTCCATCCAACGATTACGATTACCACTTTGTGAGGAGCTTCATCGGAGACCATGGAATAAGGCTGCTAAGTGAACTTGAACCCTTGAGGGACTTAGACCCAGTCTACAAGGGATTTGCATTCCTGACTGCCAAACGCCAAAGGATAGGTTTGATCTATGCTCCAAAAGAGAAGACGCTTCATGTAGGTCGATTGGTGGTCACCCAAGTTCAGAGGCCAATGAGCCCTCTACGGACAGGTAACCCGATCCTTGATACCCCAGGCATGAGTGTCCTACGTCTCCTGATCACCATAATCATGAAAGCCTTCAAGTGGGTTGGCTATGCCTTCTTGGCAGTCCTTGGGTTGTGGCTCATTGCTTGGATACTCGGAATTCATTAGTTGTAAGAGAGAGAATCAGTGTAGCCACTGACATTGTTTAGGGTGCCCTTGACTTAGTTCCGAGATTGAGCTACGGATCTAGAGAAAAACAGGTGACTGAGAAGAGGCATCTTACCTAGTCTCCTGCCACATTCCACTGGCTTTTTCGAATATTTTGGGCAAGAGTTGGCCTGTTATTCGGGTAAGCTGGCTACAAATGAATGACCGCAGACCAAAGCCACTTGAAGCCGACTCTCCGCCCTTCAATCCAGCGTTCCATCTTTCTTCCAATCAGGCCAAGGTTAACCTGACAACACACACCTTAGAACAAAACTAAGGGTTACCCCTTCGGAAAAACAGGTGGCTCAGGTCACTGGTCGCCAGCTACCCTTGCTTTGTGAAGAATTGAAATATCAAACCAATGCACGAGATTGTAGTGACCAAAATGTCCGGTCGGTACGACAAATTAGAAAGAATCCTAACAGTGGTAGGAATAATCAGTAGTCTTGTGATTTCTGCAATAAGTCTCAACTATTCTGTCCTCGCTTTCAATCTTGCAAATAACTATCAACCTTCGGTGGAGATACGAAAGAGTTCCCCGTTGGTTCTGGCTGAGAGCTGTGTAGAAGGCCCCCCTGCAACTAGGAGCTGCTCTCTGGCAGGCACATTCAATGTGAGCTTCTCAATAATCAGTCCACACCCAGGCACGTATAACATAACCCTCGTCTCGTTCGTGCCAACGTTCCTTCCTAGAGTAGACCTCAGTTTCCTAGGGAAGAATTTGACTCTCGTAAGCTTCACCATTGAAAATGGCACCTATCTCATCAAAGCGAGAAACGAGACCAGTGGCCATTTTGCCTATTTCATCTCCATCGGAGGAGACTTACCCCCAGCGGCATGGGTAGTTGAGAAGCAATTTGAAACAGAGGGACCCAATGTTGCAAATGCCCCTGCCAACGGTTTCGAGAATACGGCGGTTATTGCCGTAAATGGCAAGATAACTCGTTTTGGGGGAAATGACTCATCTGAACAGTTTAGGCATCTTGGCGCATTGACCGTACTTCTCACCTATCACGATGTCCCCCTTGATAGAGACATTCAGAGGCTCTTTACGGTCGAAGTCTTGCTATCACAGAACACCTAATGTATGCACTTAGTTCTGACTTGAGGCATATCTCGGAAGGACTTGTTGGACTTTTCCCTTTGAGTCTACACCCAGTAACACGAAGCCCAGCTTGTCGAATACTGCAGGGTCTATCCTCTTTGCAGTGCGTAGAGTTGTGACCAATGCAACCTGATTGTATCCGTAGGCTAGGGCTTCTGCAAGTTGTCCTATGCCTCTGGTTACGTCATCCCTAGGTGTCTTGATCTCCAATGCCATCTTCCACCCCTTACCCTGCACTTCTCCGTCAATGGCCACATTTCCCAATCTGATTGAGGCTAGGTGAACCTTCAAGCCCTTCTGACGAAAATGCCTTCCAATGGCCCACTTAAGCCAGCGGAGATTAGTCACATTCACCATCAGCAATGCATGTCAGGTCTAGTATTTGCCGCCACGAATTATTCTCTCCAATGTCGCTTGCGGTAGAGGAGTTCCTCTTGACAGAAATATCAAGTGCTCCATGAACTTATCATTCTGTTTTCCTAGTAGGAATATTGCAGCAAGTGCCAGAACACCCGACAAAAGAAATAGAATGAAGAAGAACACGCCCTGAAATGTCCAACCAGCACCACTGGTTCCGAACCAAGTCGCTAACCCGCCTAGTGAAAAAACCACTACAACCCACATCATATTGACTACGAACTCAAGCCTCACCGGGCGTGCTTCCACCGCTGTCTGAAGGATTCTCAGTTGCCATTCTGCTTGCTTGCTAGACGCAGAACCTGACTGTTTTCTTGAGGGCATATGAATCAGTGGTACTAGTCATTTCCTTTTCCTAAAGAGTTTGTACTCTTCAACGTCGGTTACGTAATCGAATGCATCCTCTACCAGAGCCTTAGCTTCCTCGACTGTTCTGGCAACCTTGCAGACGTACTCATCACCCTCAAAGTTGACTAGGTGAGTATAGACGAGAGTATTCCTGATGTTCTTGTGACCCAGTACTGCCATGACATGAAGGATGTCTCTGGTCTTCCGATACTCCATTGTGGCCTTGAAGTGCCTCAGAGTCTTGAAGGAAATTCTTCTAATTCTCGGATTCTGGAGTTTCTCAGCTAGTCTCGCTCTCTGCTTTGCAAAGTTCCGGTAGAAGTGTTGGTAGCTTACTTCTGGTTCACAATCGTCTCTGTGGAAGATATGACGGTAGGTTCTTGGTAGGCTCATGACTGCTGCCAAAGTGCCACTTGTGATTCTTGGTCTCCTTGGCCTGCTACCCTTCTCAGGGTTAATGTTCACTGTTGATGTGTTCGGGTCTATGTCAGTCCACTCTAACTGCCATATCTCCCCTGCCCTACCCCCGGTCTCCTTGACAAGTCTCATGAATGATGAGAGTTTGGGACCAAGACCACTAATCAGAGCCTCTATCTCAGACTCTAGAGGAATGAAGGGAAGTTTCTCAACTCTACGACTTAGGGGTTTGTGGAACTCTACCCCTAGCCAGAGATAGAATCTTCGGGCATCATCTAGAATGTGGTCTCTCCGATTCTCTCCATATTCTGCCCTCGCCATGTAATCCTTGAACGCATTGGCATCTAGGAGATTGCAACGACGACCAACAGACCTGAGAGTCTTCACTGCTGCTCTGATTGTTGAGTTTCTGTAGCCTTCACGTTTCATCCAGTATGCGTGTTCAGCTATCTTTGCTGCTATCACAGTGGGTAGAGTTCTGGGAGCTTCCAACTGGTGCGGGGGAGGGGATTCGAACCCCTGAACTTCCGCTTCGTTACTTCGTGACTTCGCTCCAGCAAGCCCCTACGGGACAACTAAGCTCGGAAATATCCGGCACTCGGGGTATTCGGAATCAATTCCGGACAAGCTTTCGCAGCGGTCATTGGGCCACTGTTCCAAGTGCCAGTTCTGGTAAGCCTCGTCAATGTCTCGCTTTGGGCTAAGAGATTCTTCGCAGAGCCAGAGCCACAACCAATCCCCATCGCAACCAAGCTGCCACGAACATCAGACTGAGTGTGAGTGAGGAAGATAGCATCAGAGGATGCACATGTGGCTTGAAATTCGCCCATGCTCTAAGAACGCATGCCGATGCCTGCAGTCTTCACGTCCTGAAGTTTCAGAGAAGCGTAGATGAAATCGTTGACGGGCGTCGGCACAGATAACTGACTCCCAAACCTCGAAACTGCTCCATTTAGTGCATCTATCTCAAGCCTCTTACCGCGTTCTAGGTCACGTAGCATTGATGGCTTCGTCGCCTTGTTCATCCCGTCTGCTTGACCAAGTGTTCGTGAGACCAAATCCGGCGCTAACTCGATTCCTTTTGCTCTGGCGACAGCCGCAACCTCCTTCATTACCCCAACGTAGAGTTGCCTCGTCGTTTCGAAGCCTAGCACTTCGCCAAGCGGGGCTCGGGTGACGCTGCACACTCCTGCAGTCGCGCAGATGAAGAGAAACTTATTCCACAGAATCTGCTGAATGCGAGTTGAAAACTCACACTTCAGGCCTGCGTTCGTTATAGCGGCGTGGATCTTTGTTGCGCGTGGCGTGATTTCTCCGTCCATTTCTCCCATCGCCATCAATACGGATCCCATTGTCTGCTTTATCAGACCAGGTTCCGCGATGAAGGATTCGATGGAAATTGCGCCTGCAAGAACACGATTCTTGCCAATTGCGTCTGCAATCTTGTCTTCGTTGTCGACCCCATTCTGGAATGACAGCACCACTGTCTCGTTGCCGATCAACGGACCGATCGCCTGCAGGGCCTTCTCTGTGTCGTAGGATTTCACACTGAACAGTACCAAATCCACAGGTCCAATGTCGGATGGCTTGTCGGTGGCCTTGACTCTCACCTCGAATCTACCTAAAGCCAAGCTTTCAACAATCAAAGCTCGGTCGCGGATGGCATGTAGATGATCTCCTCGAGTGACAAGCGTAACATCTTCCCCTGAGCGAGCAAGAGCTCCTCCTAGGAAGGACCCTAATCCTCCAGCTCCCATGACGGCGATTTTCAATACTTCTGCCTCGGGCGCATGTGCTTTCAACGCTTGCCTATTAGAGTTGCAGGAGAAGATTCAACCGAACTATAGACCGATCTCTCAAGCGCCACCGATTAGCCGACATGCAAGCGCGGGATGACACTTCCTATTGGAGCGGACGCATTGTTGCAAGTGTTCGGTTTGCAGCCGCCACGCCGGATCCCAGTGCAAATTGGAAGCTTTGTTCATTGAGACTACCCTCAACCGCGGCAATTGTGGCTAGTAGGTCGTTGCGGTTGACGTTGCCCATATG
>Ga0315282_10009047_pt1 | contig 15928 bp, 14 predicted proteins | sample YL17G07_20_MG_FD_203693 | JGI IMG/M metagenome (GOLD analysis project Ga0315282, IMG submission 203693) | Sediment microbial communities from Yellowstone Lake, YNP, Wyoming, USA - YL17G07_20 | ecosystem: Environmental > Aquatic > Freshwater > Lake > Sediment | place: USA: Wyoming | collected...
GTCGCCTGGTAAAAGAAGCGATCCGCGCTGCCGGTGGCGTCCCGTTCGAGTTCAACACCATCGCAGTGGATGATGGCATCGCCATGGGACATGTCGGCATGCATTATTCGCTGCCATCGCGCGAGCTGATTGCCGACTGCGTCGAGACGATGGTTGAAGCGCACCGTTTCGATGGCATGGTGTGCATCCCCAACTGCGACAAGATCGTCCCCGGTATGATAATGGCAGCCATGCGGGTCAATATCCCCACCATCTTCGTTTCGGGCGGCCCTATGGCTGCCGGTCGCACGCCAGAGGGCGAGGTGATCGACCTGATCTCGGTCTTCGAAGGGGTGGGCGCCTTCCAAAGTGGTAAGATCGACCACGCCAGGCTGCAGATGCTGGAACAGTTTGCCTGTCCGGCCTGTGGCTCGTGCTCCGGCATGTTCACCGCCAACAGCATGAACTGCCTGCTGGAAGCACTGGGGTTGGCGCTGCCCTACAATGGCAGCGCCCTGGCACAAACCCCCCAGCGCGAGGAGCTTGCCCGTCAGGCCGGCCGCCGGATCCTGGATTTGGTGGAACGGCAGGTCACTCCCCGCAGCATCGCCACCCTCGAAGCTTTCGACGACGCCTTTGCGCTCGACATGGCGATGGGCGGCTCCACCAATACGGTGCTGCACGCCCTGGCTATCGCCCATGAAGCCGGCATTACATATCCCCTCGAACGTATCAACCAAATCTCAGAAAAGGTTCCCTACCTGTGCAAAGTCAGCCCGGCTGGCCAGTGGCACATGGAAGACGTCCACCGCGCCGGCGGTATCCCGGCCATCTTGAAAGAAGTCCAAACTGCCACCGGCCTGCTGCACCCTGACCGTGTCACAGTTACTGGTCAAAATTTTGGGGCAATGTTTATGGACGCCGAGATAAAAGATGACGAAGTCATCCGGCGCAGCACCAGCCAACATTCAGCAAGTGGTGGGTTGGCCTGCTTGTTCGGCAACCTGGCCCCCAAAGGAGCGGTGATCAAAGCCGGCGGCGTCAGCGCCGGGATGCGCAAGTTCAGCGGTAAGGCAGTCGTTTTTGAATCACAGGAAGAGGCCCAGGCCGGCATTCTGGCCGGGCAGGCCCATCCCGGGGATGTGGTTGTGATCCGCTATGAGGGACCCAAGGGTGGACCGGGCATGGTGGAAATGCTCAGCCCGACCAGCGCCATCATGGGCATGGGACTGGGCAATTCGGTGGCTTTAATCACCGACGGACGTTTTTCTGGTGGAACACGCGGTACCTGCATCGGGCATGTTTCCCCTGAAGCCGCCGCCGGTGGACCGATCGCCGCAATACAGCCTGGCGACATGATCGATATTGATCTGGACGCCTGTACGTTGTCTGTTCGATTAAGCGATGAAGAAATTCATCGACGACTGGCTAAATTGGCGCCGTTCGTACCCCGTACGCAAAGTAAGTGGCTGCGCCGCTATGCTCATTTTGTAACCAGCGCCGATCAAGGCGCTGTGCTGGAAAGCTAAGGAGGAAGAATGAAACTTACTGGTGCCCAGATTGTATGGGAAAGCCTGGCCTGTGAAGGAGTGGATGTCGTCTTCGGTTACCCGGGTGGAGCCAACCTGCCTATTTACGATGCACTGGTTGATTCCCCTATCCATCACGTGTTGGTGCGCCACGAACAGGGCGCCGCTCACATGGCAGATGGGTATGCGCGTGCCAGTGGCAAGGTCGGGGTCGCCCTGGCTACCTCGGGTCCTGGCGCCACCAACCTGGTAACCGGCATCGCCACTGCCATGATGGATTCCTCGCCGACCGTGTTCATCACCGGGCAGGTTTCCAGCCGGTTGATTGGTCTGGATGCCTTCCAGGAGACGGATGTCACCGGTATAACCCTCCCGATCACCAAGCAAAACTACCTGGTGACGGATGCGAAAGATATCGGGCCAATTATACATGAGGCCTTTTATATCGCAAAATCTGGGCGTCCCGGCCCGGTGCTGGTCGACATCTCTAAAGATGCCCAACAGAAATCAACCGATTGGGAATTTGATGTCAGCCCCATCCGGCTGCCTGGCTATCGCCCAGATCACCACCCGACCACCGCCACCATTCAGAATGCGGTCAAGATGATCGCCGCCGCTCAACGTCCGGTCATCCTGGCCGGGCAGGGAGTCATCCTCAGCGGAGCCATGAGCGAGTTGCTGGAGTTTGCCGAACGCACCCAAACCCCGGTTGCCATGACCCTGTTGGGCCTTTCCGGATTTCCATCCAGTCACCCGCTCAACCTGGGCATGATGGGCATGCACGGCGAAGCCTGGGTAAATCATGCCATCCAGGATGCTGACCTGCTGCTGGCATTCGGCATGCGTTTCGACGACCGGGTCACCGGCGACCTAAAAACGTATGCAATTAATGCTAAAAAGATCCACGCCGACATCGATCCGGCTGAGATCAACAAAAATGTCAAGGTAAATGTGGCACTGATTGGCGACCTGCGCGATACGCTGCGCCAATTGTTGGACGAGGTTCACCCTTCATTCCATCCCGCCTGGATCAAAACCATCACGCAGATGAAGGGTGAAACCGCAGTGCGTGACATCCAGAACCTGCCCGATAATGGCCATCTCTACGCCGCCCACGTGATCAATGACCTGTGGTGCGCCACCCAGGGCAAGGCCGTATTGGTCACTGACGTAGGGCAGAACCAGATGTGGTCAGCCCAGTATTACAAAGTGGATGCGCCGCGTCACTTCATCACTTCCGGTGGGCTGGGCACAATGGGATTTGGTTTACCAGCCGGCATTGGCGCTCGCTTTGCCCGTCCCGATGAGGAAGTCTGGGTGATCTGCGGCGATGGCGGCTTCCAGATGACACAGGCTGAGTTGTCTACTGCCGCTCAGGAAGGCATCAAGGTCAATGTAGCCATCATCAATAACGGCTACCTGGGTATGGTGCGCCAGTGGCAAGAGTTCTTTTACAACAGTCGCTATTCGGCCACTCCCATGCGCAGCCCTGATTTCGTCAAGATCGCAGAAGCCCATGGCCTGACCGGCTTGCGGGTTACCGAACGCCGAGAAGTCAAACCAGCCATCCGAAAAGCCCAACAGACCGAGGGTACGGTAGTGGTAGATTTCCGGGTAGAAAAAGAGGACAGCGTCTACCCGATGGTGCCGACCGGCGCTGATTTGCGGCAGATGATCCGCCGTCCAATTCCGGAACCAACCACTGAAACCGAGTAGTAACCCTCTGTATTGCGAGGGTAACAGGGAAGGTGAGTTATGAACCATACGATTGCAGTTTTAGTTGAAGATAAACCAGGTGTGTTGAACCGGGTGTCGTCCCTTTTCCGCCGCCGGGCGTTTAACATCAATTCTTTGACGGTTGGGCACACCGAAATATCAGGAATTTCGCGCATGACCATCGTTGTCGATGGCGACTCCATCAGCATTGAAAGGTTGACAGCCTACCTTTACCGGCTGGTAAATGTTATCCAGGTGTTTGACCTGTCCACGATTCCAACCGTCACGCGTGACCTGGCGATGATTAAAGTCAATGCCACAGCAGAAACCCGCACGCATATCATGCAGGTGGTAGATGTCTTCCGCGCTCGCATTGTGGACGTAACCAACAGTTCATTGACCATCGAGATCACCGGAGATGAAGAAAAGATCGAGGGTTTCATCGATGTGCTTCGGCCGTGGGGTATTATCGAGATGGCCCGCACCGGCGTGGTAGCCATGTCGCGGGGTGTCAATGCTTTCGCTCCCAGCATAAACGGAAATGGCAATGGTAGAAGCCACACCCCTCTACCAGCTTAACACACTTCGCGTCCTTCGCAGGAATTTTTTATCAGCTAAGAAAACTAAAGAACGCGCAGAAAATGAACTAAGGTACCCACTTTTTTGGGTACGGGATTATTTTCTAAGGAGAAGAGCAATATGGCAAAAATGAATTTTAGCGGCGTGGAAGAAGAAGTCGTAACCCGGGGAGAGTTCCCGCTCGAAAAAGCCCGCCAGGTATTAAAGGATGAGGTTGTAGCGGTCCTGGGTTATGGCGTACAGGGGCCAGCCCAGGCCCTGAACATGCGCGACAACGGTATTAACGTGATCGTCGGGGTCAAACCTGACGGCCGTTCGTGGAAAAAAGCAGTCACAGATGGTTGGATCCCAGGTAAGACCCTGTTTACATTGGAAGAAGCCACCCGTCGCGGTACGGTTATCCAATATCTGGTCTCAGATGCCGCCCAAAAACTAACCTGGCCGCAGGTCAAACCCTGCCTGAAGAAAGGCGATGCTTTGTATTTTTCGCACGGTTTCGCCATTGTATATCGCGACCAGACCGGCGTGATCGCCCCAGACTATGTGGACGTGATCCTGGTTGCGCCAAAGGGCTCAGGCACCAGCGTGCGGGCCAATTTCCTCAACGGCAGCGGCATCAACAGCAGCTTTGCCGTGGAACAGGATTACACTGGCCGGGCCACCGAACGCACCCTGGCCCTGGGCATCGCCATCGGTTCGGGATACCTGTTCAGGACCACTTTCAAGAGTGAAGTATACAGCGACCTGACCGGCGAGCGCGGTGTGCTGATGGGCGCCCTGGCTGGGATCATGGAAGCCCAATTCGCCGTGCTGCGTGAAAACGGGCACACCCCCAGTGAGGCCTTCAATGAAACGGTTGAAGAACTGACCCAAAGCCTGATCCGCCTGGTGGGACAAAACGGTATGGATTGGATGTACGGCAACTGCAGCACCACCGCCCAGCGTGGTGCGCTGGATTGGCGCAACGACTTCCGCGAAGCTACCATGCCCGTTTTTAAACGGTTGTACGACAGTGTTTCTTCTGGCGAGGAGACCCGCATCGTACTCGAGGCCAACAGCAAACCCGATTACAAAGAAAAGCTGGATGAAGAGTTGCGCCAGATGCGTGAATCGGAACTGTGGTCCACTGGCGCCAAGGTGCGCTCACTGCGTCCAGAGAATTGGAAAGCAAGCTAACCCGCGCAGAAGTCCTCGCTTTTTGAGGATACAGAGGGTAATAAAGAGGCAAGGCGATGCAGAACAATTACGTTTTGATTTTTGACACCACCCTGCGTGACGGAGAGCAGTCACCCGGCGCTTCCATGACAAGTTCGGAAAAGCTGGAAGTGGCGCGCGGCCTGGCCCGCATGGGTGTGGATGTGATTGAAGCGGGATTCCCGGCTGCCTCACCAGATGACCTGGAAGCAGTCCGGCGGATTGCAGTCGAAGTTGGCTGCTCTACCGATGGGAACCGGGTTCCCATTATTTGTGGGCTGGCGCGCACCACAAACAATGACATCGATAAAGCCTGGGAAGCTGTCCGACCGGCTGCCCGGCCCCGCATCCACATCTTCCTGGCAACTTCAGACATCCACATGCAATACAAGTTGAAGATGACCCGCCAGCAGGTGCTGGAGCGCGTGCGCACTATGGTGGCTTATGCACGCAGCCTGTGTGAAGATGTCGAGTTCAGCCCTGAAGACGCCGGGCGCAGCGATCCGGAATTCCTCTACCTGGTGCTGGAAGAAGCTATCCGGTCCGGCGCTACCACGCTCAACATCCCGGACACGGTTGGCTACACCCTGCCAGATGAATTCGGCCGGTTAATTGCCGGGATCCTTAAAAATACACCCGGGATTGAGAAGTGCGTGGTCTCGGTGCACTGCCACAACGACCTGGGGCTGGCCACCGCTAATACCCTGGCCGGTATCCATGCCGGCGCCCGCCAGGCTGAAGTCACTATCAACGGCATCGGAGAACGGGCTGGCAACACAGCTCTGGAAGAAGTAGTGATGGCGCTGCAAACCCGCCGCCCGGTCTTTGACCTGACTACCGGGATCGATACGACCCATATCACACGCATGAGTAAGCTGGTCAGCAATTATACCGGTCTCTCTGTCCAGCCCAACAAAGCCATTGTGGGCGCCAATGCCTTTGCTCACGAAGCCGGTATCCACCAGGACGGCCTGTTAAAGCACCAATTAACCTACGAGATCATGCTGCCAGAATCAGTCGGGGCTTCACAGACCAAGCTCGTTCTGGGTAAACACTCAGGACGGCATGCCTTAAAAGCTCGCCTGACCACGTTAGGCTATACTCTGGATGAAAACGAGCTGAACGTCATCTTTGAGCGCTTTAAACTCCTGGCCGATAAAAAGAAAGTAATCACCGATGCTGATCTGGAAGCGCTGGTTTCCGATGAACTTTACCAGCCGCGCGAGCTGTACACGCTGGATGGGCTGCAAGTAGCCTGCGGTACGATGGGCATGCCGACTGCTACCATCCGCCTGCGCGACCCACAGGGAGAACAGCACGTGCATGCCAGCGTTGGTACCGGGCCGGTGGACGCCACCTATAAAGCCATCGACGCCATTATCCATGTCCCAAATGTCTTGCAGGAGTTTGTCATCCATGCCGTGACCGAGGGGATTGACGCCATGGGTGAAGTGACCGTGCGTTTGCTGGGCGAAAATCCTGCATCTGTCATCGACCCGCAAAGGGATAAGGAACAGCCGCGCACCTATGGCGGCTATGGAGCTGATTCAGACATCGTCGTTGCCAGCGCTAAGGCCTATCTATCGGCGTTGAATAAGATGCTGGTTGCCAGCGGCCAATATGGTCCGCCTGAGAAAGCAGCCGAGCAATCGATCGTTCATTAATTTGTATTGGATGAAACTAAAGGAGCTGACCATGGACCCCCAAAAAAAAGACCACCCTGAACCAAGTGCCGGAAATTATCCTGATCCATTCAGTGAGCCGCGCACCATCCCCTCTGGATGGGATGTAACCGCCTTTTCAAGTGCAGAACGCAATTCTACCAGTCAATATGGCATAGAGATCTACCAGCACACTGCCGCCCCAGAAACGAATGACCACTCCCAGGACACTCTTTAAAAAGATCTGGGACCGCCATATCGTAGCGCAGCAGTCCGATTCGCCGGCAGTGCTCTACGTGGACCTGCACCTGGTACATGAAGTGACCTCGCCCCAGGCCTTCACTGGTCTGCGCCAGCGCGGTTTGCAAGTGCGCCGCCCCGATAAAACCATCGCTACCATTGACCATGGTGTTCCTACCCGTTCAGATGGTGGTTCTGCCGGACGGATGGCCTTTGCCGATGAACTGAGCGCAAAACAGATCCACCAGCTCGAAGAAAACTGCCGGCAGTACGGCATTCGTCTGTATGGGTTGGACAATCCGAAACAGGGTGTAGTCCACATCATTGGACCGGAATTGGGTCTTACCCAGCCGGGCATGACGATCGTTTGCGGTGACAGTCACACTGCCACGCACGGAGCTTTTGGCGCCCTGGCATTTGGGGTGGGCACCAGTGAAGTCGAACATGTGCTCGCCACCCAATGCCTGCTCCAGCGTGAGCCCAAGACTTTTGAAGTACGTATCGATGGCCGGCTTGGTCCTGGGGTGACTGCCAAGGATGTAATCCTGGCATTAATCAACCGCATCGGTGTGGGCGGCGGCACCGGCCATGTCCTGGAATACACCGGCAGTGCCATTCGCGCCATGACGATGGAAGAACGCATGACTGTCTGTAATATGTCGATCGAAGCCGGCGCCCGCGCCGGGATGGTAGCCCCGGATGAGGTCACTTTCGAATACCTCTCAGGAAGAGAAGCCGTTCCACAAGGATCCGCTTGGGAGCGCAGCCTGGCAGCCTGGCGCCAGCTCCCCAGCGACGAGGGGGCGGTCTACGATCAAAGTGTGACTTTGGATGCCTCGGCCTTGCAGCCGGTCATCACCTTTGGCACAAGCCCGGGCATGAGCATCTCGATCAACGAACACCTGCCCCGGCCCGAAGATTTCACCGACCCCAACCAGCGCGCCGCTTTTGAAAAGGCGCTGGTTTACATGGGACTTTCTGCAGGTTCACAATTGCTCGGCCACCCGGTTGATGTTGTTTTTATTGGCAGCTGCACCAATGGACGGCTTTCTGACCTGCGCCAGGCAGCCGGCTTGATGGAAGGCCGCAAAGTGGCCCCAGGTACGCGGGTCCTGGTTGTGCCGGGTTCGCAGCAGGTCAAACGCCAGGCAGAAGCTGAAGGATTGCACCGCATTTTCCAGGCAGCCGGCGCCGAATGGCGCGAAGCAGGCTGTAGTATGTGCATCGCTATGAATGGCGACCAACTCGAGCCAGGTCAATATTCGGTTAGCACCAGCAACCGTAATTTCGAAGGTCGCCAGGGTAAAGGTGGGCGCACTTTTCTGGCCAGCCCATTGACCGCCGCGGCCGCGGCTATTACAGGTCGGGTCACTGACCCACGCCCGTTGATAAAGGCTAAATAAAATATATTTGAAAGATATTATTCGCATGAATCCGTTTACCACTCTCACCGCCCGGCTGGTCATCATGCCAGTCAACAACATCGACACCGACCAGATCATCCCGGCCCGTTTCCTGAAAACCACCGATAAAAATGGCCTGGGAGCCAACCTGTTTTCCGATTGGCGCTACCTGCCAGATGGCAAACCTGACCCGGGCTTTATCCTGAATAAACCTGAGAGGCAGGGGGCCCAGATTTTACTTGCTGGAGATAACTTCGGTTGCGGTTCTTCCAGGGAGCACGCTCCCTGGGCGCTGGCAGGCTGGGGTTTTCGAGTCGTCATTTCTACCAGTATTGCTGATATCTTCCGTAATAACGCCCTCAAGAATGGGCTTTTGCCAATCGTGGTCAATAAAGCTCAATACCAGGCTTTAATGGCGATGTTCAACCACTCTTCCGAAAAACAGTTGACGGTTGACCTGGCCCACCAGTTGCTGATTTTACCGGATGAAGAAACAATTGAGTTTGTGATTGATGGGTTTTCCAAGGCCTGCATATTGAACGGAACAGATGAACTTGGTTACCTGCTGGGGATGGAAGCGCAGATTACAGCTTATGAGCATTTAGTGGAACCAATTTAAAGGTGAAAGGGATGATCCAGATTTACGATACCACCTTGCGTGACGGCACTCAGCGGACAGATATCTCTTTATCCTGCAATGACAAGCTGAACATTGCCCGCCGGCTGGATGAACTGGGCGTTGCCTTTATCGAAGGCGGTTGGCCGGGTTCAAATCCCAAAGACGTGGAATTTTTCCAACGTGCCAGCAAAATGAATTTGAAAAATGCCCGGATCAGCGCATTTGGCGCCACCTGTCAGGCCAGCAAAGATCCGGCCGATGATGCTAACATTCAAGCCTTGTTAAACGCTGAGACAGGCTATTGCACTGTGGTCGGTAAGACTTCCCTCCTGCACGTCAACGATGTGCTGCGCACCACCCCGGATAACAACCTGCGCATCATCGAGCAGAGCATTGTGTACTTGCGCAGCCAGGGCAGGCGCATAATTTATGACGCAGAACACTTTTTCGATGGTTACACAGAAGATCCAGCCTATGCCATCGAGACGCTTAAGACAGCCATGCGCGGCGGGGCTGAAACGATTGCGCTGTGCGATACCAACGGCGGCTCAATGCCCTGGCAGGTCACGGAAATCGTCCACAGCGTGCATAGCAGCCTGGAGATTCCATTAGGTATCCATGCCCATAATGACAGCGAATGCGCGGTGGCCAACTCTCTGGCTGCCATTCGCGAAGGCTGTATCCAGGTGCAGGGCACAATCAATGGTTATGGTGAGCGCTGTGGAAATGCCAACCTGTGCTCAATTATCCCTAACCTGGAGTTAAAACTTGGCATTCGGGCTCTCCCAGCGGGACAACTCTCCCAATTATCTGAAATATCGCATTATGTATCTGAAGTAGCAAACCTGGCCCCGGATGAGCACCTGGCGTACGTTGGCAAAGCCGCCTTCGCCCACAAGGGTGGTATTCATGTGGCAGCCATGCGCCGTAACCCGCACTCTTACCAGCACATCGATCCAACCCTGGTCGGCAACCGGCTGGAGATCGTAATCTCCGAGCTGTCTGGCCGCGGCAACCTGCTCAGCAAAATCGAAGAGTACGGTATCCGGGTCGAGCAGGAAGAACAAATCGGTGAGGTGTTGAATTCGATCAAGCAGCTTGAGTCTCAGGGTTTCTCATTCGAGGCAGCGGAAGCCTCGGTAATCCTGATGTTCAAGCGTTTGGAAAAGGGGTATATTCCTCCCTTCGAGCTGATCGACTTTACTGCTATTGTTGAACACCGCCGCGGGCGCGGCATCCTTTCGGAAGCTACTGTCAAAGTGCGGTTGGGTGAAGATATCATCCATACAGCCGCAGAAGGCAACGGCCCGGTCAATGCCCTGGACACTGCCCTCCGCAAGGCGATGACTGACCATTACCCGGCTATAAACAATTTCCACCTGTCAGATTACAAAGTCCGTATTCTGGATGGTAAAAATGGTACCTCGGCGACGACCCGCGTTCTGATTGAGACCCAGAATACCACCCAGACCTGGAACACCGTCGGGGCTGGCACCAATATTATAGAAGCCAGCTGGCAGGCGCTGGTCGATTCAGTCGAATATGGTTTGCTCAATACCCATTAGCTAAGGAATCGTAAGCATGGAAGCTAACATCGTTTGTTTGCCAGGAGATGGCATCGGTCCTGAAGTGATCGAGGCCGCCCTGGCGGTCATGCAGGTAGCCGCCACGAAATTTAACCACCGTTTTAACTTCATTGAACACCTGATCGGCGGGTGTGCCATTGACCGCTTTGGCACAGCCCTGACCGGAGAAACGCTGGCAGCCTGCCAGGCCGCTGATGCCGTCTTATTGGGGGCGGTAGGTGGCCCCAAGTGGGATGACCCCACTGCCAAAGTACGCCCAGAACAGGGGTTATTAGCCCTACGAAAAGGTTTGGGGGTGTTTGCCAACCTGCGCCCGGTAAAAGTCTACCCTTCTCTGGTCAAAGCTTCACCTCTGAAACCCGAAATATTAGCTGGGGTGGACCTGATCGTGGTGCGTGAGCTGACTGGCGGTCTATATTTCGGTCTACCCAAAGGCCGCAGCCAGACGGATGGCCACACGCGGGCAGTCGATACACTGGAATACTACGATTACGAAATCCAACGTATTATCGATGTTGCGTTCCAGCTTGCCCGGCAGCGACGAAAAAAGTTAACTTCAGTCGATAAAGCCAATGTACTGGAATCCTCCCGCCTGTGGCGGCAGGTGGCAGTCGAAGTACACCAGGGGTACCCGGATGTAACGCTGGAGCACATGCTGGTGGATACGGCCGCCATGCGCCTGGTTTCTCACCCTGCCAGTTTCGATGTGATGGTGACAGAGAACATGTTTGGTGATATCCTTACCGATGAAGCGGCTGTTCTGTCAGGTTCAATGGGCCTGCTGCCTTCTGCTTCATTGGGCAGCGATAAGACCGGATTATACGAGCCAATCCACGGCTCTGCCCCAGATATCGCCGGTAAGGGTATCGCCAACCCGGTTGGAGCCGTGCTCAGTGCCGCCTTCTTACTGCGTTATTCGTTAAAGCTCGAGCAAGAAGCGGCTGCCATTGAGACTGCGGTAGAGCAGACCATCGCTGCCGGCTGCCTGACCGCCGACCTGGGTGGTTCAGCCAGAACTACAGATGTGACGGATGAGATCATTAAAAATCTGGCAGTGAAAAGTTAAACCGTTTTCATAATTTTAAGAAATTATTTTTAAGGAGAAACAAATGGCAATAGAAGCAAAATTCACCTGGATGGACGGACAGCTTGTTGAAAGTGACAAAGCGACTGTCCCATTTCTGAACTCTGCCCTACATTATGGCCTGGGTGTTTTTGAAGGCATCCGCTGCTACAATGCTGAGCAAGGACCGGCAATCTTCCGTCTGACGGACCACATGGAACGCCTGGTCAACTCCGCCAAAATCCTGGGGTTCCGCAGCCTGCCCTTCACAGTTCCCGAGCTGGTAAAAGCCGCCAAAGACACTGTGCGCGCCAACGGCTTCAAGGCCTGCTATGTGCGCCCACTGATTTATCACACCAGCCCGATTCCATCCCTTTGCCTTGATAATGGGACAGCCAAAGTAGGCATTGCAGTATGGGAAATGGGCCCTTACCTGGGCGAAGAGGCCGCAGAAAAAGGGATCCGTGCCAACATCTCATCTTTCACCCGCCACCATCCAAATGTGAGCATGACCAAGGCCAAGGTGACCGGCAATTACAGTAACAGTGTGCTGGCTAAGACAGAATCAACCCGGTTAGGGTTTGAAGAAGCCATCATGCTCGATCCGCAGGGGTATGTAGCAGAATGTACCGGCGAAAATATATTCCTGGTGCGTAAAGGTGTCGTCTACACTCCACCTGCTGCAGCCGTATTGGAAGGGATCACCCGCGACTCGCTATTCACCCTGGCAAATGATTTGGGGCTAAAAGTGGTGGAACAACAGATCGGGCGCGACCAGCTTTACATCGCCGACGAGGTATTTGTGTGCGGGACCGCCGCTGAACTGGCCGCACTTACCGAGATCGACTTCCGCCAGATTGGAAACGGTAAAATGGGGCCGGTCACCCACAAAATCCAACAGGCCTTTCACTCCGTCCTGCGTGGCACTCACCCGCGTTCAGCCGGCTGGCTGGAACCGGTGGACTGACTGGCATGAAGATTGCTTTCCAGGGAGAACACGGCGCATACTCAGAAGCAGCCATCCTCGAACATTACGCTGAAAGCCAACAAACGGTGCCATGCGAGACGTTCGATGCCGTGTTCTCGTCGGTCGCCAATGGTGAATGTGAGTGCGGTTTCATCCCGGTCGAAAACTCAATGGCTGGCAGCATCCACCGCAACTACGACCTGCTGCTGCAAAACCCGTTGGTCGTGATTGGCGAACATTACATTCGGGTCAGCCACTGTTTGATAGGCCTCCCTGGCGCAACCCTAACCGGGCTGCGTAAAGTGATCAGCCATCCGCAGGCCCTGGCCCAGTGCGAGCAGTACCTGCTCTCTTTGGAAAATGTGCGCTCCGAACCGGTATATGACACAGCCGGCAGCGTGAAAATGGTCCGCGATCTGGGCGACCCGGGCATCGCAGCGATTGCTTCCCGGCGAGCGGCTGAAATCTATGGTATGCCCATCCTGGCCGAACACATCGAAGACAACCCGGCCAATTTCACCCGTTTTCAAATCATCGCCTGCCAGCCCGTTACGCCCGGAGAAGATGCTAAAACTTCGATCGTGTTCGCCCTCAAGAACCAACCCGGCGCCCTGTTCCGGGCAATGAGTGTATTTGCACTGCGCGATATCGACCTGACCAAGATTGAATCGCGTCCGTTGGCAGGCAAACCCTGGGAATACTTTTTTTATATCGATTTAGCAGGTTCAACCGAAGAGCAAACAGTAAAAAACGCCCTGGCGAACCTGGACGAATATGCTACCTTTTTGCGCGTTTTGGGCTCTTATCCACGCCAGAGGATTGCGAATGACTGAGATTTACTACACCATTTCGCCCGAAATCTTTCAAAAATACCCTGGCTACGTGCGCGGAATTGTGGTCGCTAACCACGTCAAAAACCAGCCATCGCCTGATGAGCTGGTTGCCCTGCTGCGTAAGGCAGAAGAAGAATTGCGCACCAGGCTTAAGATCGAAAACCTGCTCGAAGAACCCTATATCAAGTCCTGGCGAGATGCCTTCCGTGCTTTCGGCGCCAAACCCAGCGATTTCCGCTCATCGATCGAAGCCATGAGTCGCCGTGTATTACGTGGCGATCCTTTACCCTCAATCAATGCCCTGGTAGATATCGGCAACATCATTTCTTTACGTCACCTGGTACCTACCGGTGGACATGCCATCGATCACCTGACGCAGGATATCAGCCTGAGACTGGCAACCGGGCAGGAAATTTTTGTCCCTTTCGGCTCAGACCAGGTTGAGCACCCTACCCCCGGAGAGGTCATCTTTGCCGAGGGGAATACCGTGCTGACCAGCAAATGGACCTGGCGCCAGGCTAACCATACCCTGACCCTGTTAGAAACGGAGGCCATCGAGTTTAATGTAGACGGTCTGCTGCCCGTCACACCTCAAGAAGTGGAACAAATCTGCGCTGAAATCACTTCGGTGATCGGCCAATTCTGCGGCGGAGATATGCGATCCGAACTTCTGTCGCAAGAACATCCAAGGATGAAATTAATGTGTCTTCTCAATAATTAGGGGCAGGATTAATGCCCGGCCATGGCCAGCCCAAATCGAGCCCTTTAGCACATTTTTCAACTCGGTCAGCTAACGGTGGGCATCTTGCAAGTCGGCTGCTTGCTTCTCTGCCAGGTTCAAAAGACGCCTGATCAACTCGCGGGCTTTTTAGTCCTGGATGCGGCGGAGGTCAATATCGTCAAACATCGTGACGTTAGTTTACCTGATCATTTACGATTTGGCAATCGCCTAACTTATCCGGCGTTTTCCCCTACTTTTTGAGAAAATACAAATTAATCGGATGACTGGCCAATTGATATGAACGATTACCTTCTTTTAGAAGGCGGGGCCGAATTCGACGGTCCAATGGTCGATCCAGACCGGCGCGCCATCGAGCTGGCAGGCGGTATGGATGCGCCGTTCTGCATTATTCCAACTGCAGCCGCTCCGGACAACAACCATCAAAGAGCCGGGCAAAACGGTGTGCGTTGGTTCACCCACCTGGGCGCCACCGATGTAATCTCGCTGCCAATCATCGACCAGGATTCTGCCAACCAACCCGCCATCGCAGCCAGGTTGCGTGATGCTCGCTTCATCTATCTGCTGGGGGGTTTCCCTCATTACCTTGAACAAACCCTGGCAGGCAGTCTATGCTGGCAGGCAGTCCTTGAAGCCTATCAAGCAGGCGCTGTGGTTGGTGGTAGCCGCGCGGGAGCTATGGTATTGTGCCAGCATTACTATGACCCGCAGGCGCAGCGTGTAGTAACAGGCTTGAACCTGGTCCCAAAAACCTGCGTGATTCCGCACCATAACAACTTCGGAAAAAGTTGGGCTGCTCACCCATCTGGTCTGCTTCCCGGTGACGTGCTGGTTGGTATCGATGAACAGACCGGCATGATCAATGATGGCATTGAGGACTGTTCAGGTGTAACCCCCAATTCGCCTTTTTTTCATGGAAATTGAAGCGCACCTTACTGTATGGTCTGCTGGTTTTTGAGATAAAATAAATAAGAACGGGTTTTTTCACGGAGAAAACTTTAATCAAGGAGTGAAGCATGCCGCTTATTCATTGCGATTTCTTTTCGGAAGCGCTTCAACTATCGACTTCGATGGATGTAATCCTCCCCCTTGCCAAATGGACTGGGGCTCAAGCCGAAGACGAAGTCAGGCACCCTACCCTCTACCTGCTGCACGGGCTTTCCGATAACCATACCATCTGGCAGCGGCGCACTTCTATCGAGCGCTATGTAGAGAAACTCAACCTGGCAGTTGTGATGCCGGAAGTCCATCGAAGTTTCTATACGGATATGGCTGTTGGATTTCGCTACTGGACTTTCGTCAGCGAGGAGCTGCCCTATATTGCCCGTTCATTGTTCCACCTGTCAGCCGCGCGTGAAGATAATTTCGTCGCCGGCCTTTCGATGGGGGGCTACGGGGCGTTCAAGCTGGCGCTGTCCCACCCCGACCGTTACGCGGCGGCTGCCAGCCTTTCGGGCGCCGTCGATATGGCCAGAGCAGCCCTCGGCAAAGAACCTGAATGGCAGAGCGAAATGCAGCGCATCTATGGCGACCCAAGCAGGATAAAGGGCAGTAAAAATGATCTGTTCCGGCTGGCGAAAAAGGTGGCTGCTTCAAATGGTCCCAAACCCAGGCTGTACCAGTGGTGCGGTACTGAAGATTTTCTATATAAAAGCAATGTGCGCTTCAGCCGGCATGCTCAGAAACTCGGGTTGGAGCTGCGATATGAAGAATCTCCAGGTACACATGAGTGGAAATATTGGGACGAACAGATCCAGATCGTCCTCGAATGGTTGAACCTGAATAAATTACCTGTTTCCCTTGACAATCAGCCATAAATA
>Ga0315282_10009048_pt1 | contig 15926 bp, 16 predicted proteins | sample YL17G07_20_MG_FD_203693 | JGI IMG/M metagenome (GOLD analysis project Ga0315282, IMG submission 203693) | Sediment microbial communities from Yellowstone Lake, YNP, Wyoming, USA - YL17G07_20 | ecosystem: Environmental > Aquatic > Freshwater > Lake > Sediment | place: USA: Wyoming | collected...
GTCTCACCTTCACGACGCCGTTGGCGTCGACACCGACGAGCTCGACATTCCCGCCGTCGGCCATGAGGGACGGCCGGATCTTATTTAAAGCGGCCTCGACTTTTTCTTTCATAGGTACTCCTTTGGGATGGCCCAAAAACAATACTATAAATCCTTTAGCGAAAATTTTCCATGATTTTTTCGAGCGCCGAGACGTCGGGCGTCAAATCATTCCCGGCCAAGGGCCGGCCCGGGTCGGGAACGACGAGCTCTTCGAAGGAGGGTTTCTCTTCGCGGTAGATGACGCCGATGGGGAACGCCTCCTTGTCCTGGAGCCGCTTCCAGGCCTCGAGCTTATCGGCTGGCCCGTTTCCGGCGCTGTCGTCGAGGACCGTGATCCTCGTCCGGAACCAGTCGTAGGTGTTCACTTTATTAAAGGTGACACAGGGGCAGAGAACATCGATCAGGGCGAATCCCCCGTGGTGAAACGCTTTTTTCATGAGCCCGGCGAGATGCGCCACCTCGCCCGCAAATCCTCGAGCGATGAACGTTCCGCCGGCGGCCAGGGCCAGGGTCGGACCGTCGATCGGATAGTCCTTGGAACCGAAGGGAGAGGACACGGAGACAAAGCCCAGCTCGGTCGTCGGGGAGACCTGGCCCTGGGTCAGGGCGTAGATGCGATTGTCCGTGACCAGATACAGGAGGCCGACGTTGCGACGGACCGAGTGGATAAAATGGCCCTGACCGATCGAGTAGGCGTCCCCGTCGCCGCTGACGCCGATAACCCGAAGCCCGGGGTTGGTGAGTTTGATCCCGCTCGCCACCGGGAGCACCCGGCCGTGAAGCCCGTGAAAGCCGTACGCCCGAAAATAATTATTCATCCGGCCGTGACAGCCGATCCCCGTGACGACGACGGTTTCGTCCGGCTCGATGCCCTCTTCGGCCGCCGCGCGCTTCAGGGCTTCGAAGACGCCGTAGAGGCCGCACCCCGGACACCACGTCGGGTCGTCCAGATGGTAATCTTCTTTCTTTCTCATGCGAGGGCCCTCAGGATCTTTTCCGAAATCTCCGCCGGAATGAACGGCAGGGAAGAATACTTCAGGACCCTTTCGAGCCGCGGGCCGCACTCGACCTGGCTCCGGATCAGCCGGGCGAGCTGGCCGGCAAAGTTGTTCTCGACGACAAAGACGCGCGAGCAGCCGTTGAAAAACCGCTCGACATCCTTGACCGGAAAAGGCCAGAGCGTCCGAAGCTGGAGAAACTTGGACTTGACTTCCAGCGCGGCGAGCTGCTCCTGGGCTTCGGTGATCGGGCCCAGGGTCGAGCCGACGCCGACGATCCCGATCTCCGCCCCGGCATCGCCCCAGGTGACGGGCGGCGGGACGTCCTTCCCGGCTCCGCCGAGCTTCCTCATGCGCTTCTCCATCATCCGGACGCGCAGGTCGGGGCTCTCGTCGCGGTAACCGCATTCGTCGTGTTCGTTTCCCTCGACCATGTGGAGGCGGTTCTTCTGGCCGGGAAAAGCTCGGGGCGAGACTCCATCCGGCGTGAGGGCATATCGCTTGAAGCGCGGCTCCGCGGCGAGATTCCCCGGGGTTGCGAGCCGGCCCCGGTCCACGACGACGGTCTTGAAATCGAACTCCCTCGCCGTGCGGAGGTTCTGCCCCATATCGAGCTCGCTCATGAGGATGACCGGACACTGGTATTTCTCGGCGAGGTTGAAGGCCCTGACGGTCAGTTCGAAGCACTCCTCGATCGATCCGGGAGCGAGAACGATCCTCGGGAAATCGCCGTGGGAGCCGAAGATCCACTGGGTGATGTCGGATTGCTCCGTCTTGGTGGGGGTTCCGGTCGACGGTCCTACCCGCTGGACGTGGGCCACGACGACGGGAATCTCGGCCATGCCCGACAAGCTGAACGCTTCCATCATCAGGGAGGCCCCCGGGCCCGACGTCGAGGTCATCGCCCTCGCCCCCGCGTACGAAGCTCCCAGGGCCATGTTGAGCGCGGCCACCTCGTCCTCGGTCTGGACGACGGCGCCGTTGAACCGGGGCATATGGAGGGCCAGCATCTGCCAGATCTCCGAGGCCGGACAGATGGGATAACTCGCAAAGAGGCGGCAGCCGGCGGCCAGCGCCCCGAACGCGATCGCCTCGTTTCCGGAGCAAAGGACCCGCCCGGAGTCCGGGCTCTTAACCAGCGGGTGGCGCTCCGCCTCGTCGATGACGTCCTTCGCCTGATTCCAGCCGAGCATGAACGCCTCGTTGTTCTTGGCGACAACCTCGCCGCCTTTTCTGGCCAGGAACATCTCGCTGATGATCCTTTGAAGGATCTCATGATTCAGGTTGAGGACATAGCTCAGGGCGCCGAGGGCGATCATGTTCTTGAAGACCTCGCGGCCGAACCGGCTCCTGGCCAGACTCCGCAGAGGGAACGGATGAAACGTCCGGTTCGCTTTTTCGCTCTCGGGAATCGGAGCGACCTTCTCCCCGTCGCAGAAGACGACTCCGCCGCGCGCGATCTCCCGGATGTGGGCGCTGACCGCGTCGCAATCGAAAGCCAACAGGACGTCGAGGCAATCGCCCCGGCCGCCGATCCGGTCGAGCGAGGCGCGGACGATATAGCTCGTCGCCTCCCCCCGGATGTTCGACGGAAAGTCGCGGCAGGTCACGACCTCCCAGCCCTCCCTCTTCAGGATCCTGGCCAGGACATTACCCGTGAAAAGGACGCCGTCGCCCGCCCTCCCGGCGATCATGACGGAGACGTCGCGAATAAACGAGGCTTTCTTGAGTTCCAAGGTTCCAACCTTTCTCGACGCGGAATCCCCTACGCCGACCCGAGATTAATTATAAAGGATGCCCGCGCCGTTTTCCAGATAATCTTACGCCGATCTCATCGGTTCCTGATGGTTCGAGACGTGGCGGATTTTGGATCTTAGGCTATAATGATAAAAGGGAGACCGAAGGCGGGAGATAGCCGTGAACGCATCGAATTCCAAAAAGAGAGTGACCCTGAATCTCTATTCCCTTGGCCCTGAGGGAGTCCCGAATCGGATTTGAATTTTCAGGGCGGGAGGCAACATATGGCTAAAGAAAAGATGAGCATCGTGGTTTTTTCCGGCGATCTGGACCGGGTCATGGCGGCCCTCATCCTGGCGACGACGGGCGCTGCCATGGGCATGGACGTCAACATGTTCTTCACCTTCTGGGGCCTGAACGTCCTCCGGAAGAAGAAGTTGACCTCGGGGAAAACCTTCCTCCAGAAAATGATGAACGCCCTCAACCGCGGCGGCGCCTCGCGCCTTCCCCTTTCGCGGTTCAACATGCTGGGGCTGGGGCCCGCGCTGATGAAGATCATGATGAAGCAATCGAAGGTCCCGAGCATCCCGAAGCTCGTCGCCACCGCGAAACAGCTCGGCGTCAGGTTCACGGCCTGCACCACGACCTTCAGCTTCATGGGGTTCGGCAAGGACGATTTCATCGACGGAGTCGATGCCCGGGCGGGAGCGGCGACGTTCCTGGGCGAAGTTCTCGAAGGACGCGTCACCTATTTCATCTGAGGAAGGGACGATGGACAAAAACGAAACGCTCGACTGCTACGGCCTTCTCTGCCCGATGCCGATCATTAAAATTACCGAAAGGATCAAGGCTCTCAAGCCCGGCGAGGTCCTCGAGGTGATCGCCACGGACGAGGGCATCAAAACCGACCTCCCGGCCTGGTGCAAAACCACGGGGCACGAATTCCTGGGCGTCGAAGAGAAGAACGGCGAGTATCACGCCTACGTGAAAAAGTCCGGCGCCTGATCCGCGCTCGACAAGACGGCGTGCCTTAGGAACAGCGCTCCCAGCCGCAGTTCGGACAGCTGGGACATTTCTCGTTCGAGAGCTGGGCCCCGCATTCCCGGCAAACCGTGACCTGAAGGTCTTTCGGGGCCGTCGCGACGGCGCCGAAATGCCGTTCGAGAACCTTCGAGATGGCGTCAGGGATGGACTGGACGAGCCCTCCTTCGGCGAAGACAGGCTCCGCACCCCCGATGCCCTTGAGCTGGCCGACGACTTCCTTCGGGTCGACTCCGGTTCGCAGCGCCAGGGAGATCAGCCGGCCGATGGCCTCGGCGTCGGCCATGGTCGTATAGCCGCTCTTGCCGATGCTGGCGAACACCTCGAACGGCTTCTGGTTGAAGTACGTGATCGTCACGTAGAGATTCCCGAATCCCGTCTTGATCTTGTCCGTGACCGACGTCAAGGTGTCCGGCCGCTGCTCGGGAAGGTGGGCCTCGGCCGGAGCGGCCTTCGTCAGGACCTGCTCTTCCCGGCTGCGGTCTCGATAAATCGTGATTCCCTTCGTCCCGAGCTCATCGGCGAGGAGATACGCCTTCTCGACGTCGCTGAGCGTCGCCTTGTGGGGGAGGTTGATGGTCTTGGACACGGAATTGTCGATGTATTTCTGGAAGGCCGCCTGCATCCTGATGTGCCACTCGGGGGCGATGTCGTGGGCCGTGACGAAATAGTCGGGAAGCGGCATCCCGGGGTGCTGAACCTCCCATTCCTCGGCGAGGGGATGGACGTCGCTGATCTCGGTGTCGAGGATGTGGGAGACGAATTCGTAGGCGAAGACGGGCTCGATGCCCGATGAGCAGCCGGCGATCCTCGAGATCGTCCCCGTCGGGGCGATCGTGAGGACCGTCGCGTTCCGCATTTTCTTCCCCTTGTAGACGGATTTGCCGATGTTCGGAAAATTCCCTCGGAGGCCGGCCAGAGCACGCGATTCCGCAGCGGCCCGGGTCCTCATGGTCGATCCAAGCTTCTCGGCAAACACGAGGGCCGACGGGGAATCGTACTTGATCTTCATTTTGATCAGGAGGTCGGCCCAGCCCATGATTCCCAGCCCGATCCGCCGGTTGGCCTTCGAGATCTTGTCGATCTCGGGCAGGGGATACGTATTGACGTCGACCACGTCATCGAGGAACCTGACCGCGACCGCGACCGTCCGGCCGAAGCGGTCCCAGTCGAATTGGTCCCGCTTTTCGGGGGCGAAGAAATTCGCGACGTTGATCGAGCCCAGGTTGCACGACTCGTAGGGATGGAGGGGCTGCTCCCCGCAGGGGTTGGTCGCCTCGATAGGACCCAGCGCCTTCGTCGGGTTGAGGCGGTTGATCCGGTCGATGAAGACCAGGCCGGGATCGCCGATGGCCCAGGCCGACTCGACGATCATCCGAAAGACTTTGCGCGCCTCCTTCTCGGCCACGACTTTCCGGTGATAGGGATCGTAAATCGGATACGACGTCCCCTTCCGGACGGCCTCCATGAACGCGTCCGTCGCGGCCACGGAGACGTTGAAATTCGTGGCGATCTTGCCGTCCCTCTTCATCAGGATAAACTCTTCGATGTCGGGATGATCGGCCCGGAGGATGCCCATGTTCGCTCCGCGCCGCGTGCCGCCCTGCTTGACCGCCTCGGTGGCGCAGTCGATCACTTTCAGGAACGAAACCGGTCCGGACGCGACGCCCTGGGTCGTGCGGACGAAGCTGCCCTTGGGCCGGAGCCGGCTGAAATCGAAGCCGGTCCCGCCTCCCTCCTTGTGGACGAGCGCGGCGTCCCTCACCGTCTCGAAGATCGATTTCATGGAATCGTCGATGGGAAGGACGAAGCAGGCGCTCAGGCACATGTTCCGGCCGGCGCCGGTCAGAGTCGGACTGTTGGGCAGGAAGTCGCGGGCCATCAGGACCTCGAAGAAGGTCTCCGTCCAGGACTTCCGCTCGGGTCCGGTCTCCGCTTCGGCGACGGCGGCCGCCACTCTGCGGAACAGGTCCGCGGGGGATTGGTCCAGGAATTCGCCCTCTTTATCTTTCAGAAAATAACGCGCCTTGAGAATCCTCAGGGCGTTTGGAGAAAATCCGGCCGTCTCGGCCATGGCACCCCCCTTCCTCGAGCTTCGGTCCCTTATCCCTTTCCGATGGCCCGCAGCTTCGACTCGATGGATGTTTCCTTGTCCAGCCTGTGATCGATCCGGAGATCGATGTGAATCCTCTTGACCCCCATCTTCACCAAGGCCTGATCGGTCTCCCCGATGAGGCGAAAGAGCGACGCCAGGTCCGGCGCTTCGATAGCCGTGGACATGCCGCCCGTCTCGCTCCTGAGGCCCGACCCTTCGATAACCCGGACGGCCTCCTTGACGAAACGGCTGACGGAGGCCCCTTCGCTCGTCGGAAAAATGGCGAGTTCGGCGATAATCATGTGACCCTCCTTTTATCCAAGTCGGTCTCCGCGGGCGCGTCAGCTCGGCCTGAAATCGCAAAAGCGTGAGCGGCGGAGCTATTTCTCCGCAATCCCGAACCGAAACGACCGGAACTCCTTTGAGCCCCCCTCAACTCGCGGGCCGAGCTCAGGATTCGGCGTCCAGAGACCGCCCCTAAAAATATGCGAATAGTTTTGAGTCGAGAGTTGAGAAAAAGGCGGCTAAGCCTTTTTCTTCATCGGCTGGTCACAGCACATGAGAACGTGCTCGGTCGCGCAGCCGCACTCTTCGTCGATGATCAGGCGATAGCCGCACACGCCGCATTCGAGCGCGGGCGCCTTCTTGGCTCTCACAACTTTCTTTTTCGCCGCGGGCTTGACGGCCTTCTTGGGCTTCGGTTTTGCTTTCGCTTTTGCCGGCATCGGGACCTCCCTTTTTTAAGTTCCCAAAAGAATCAATCAACGAATCGACACATTTATTTATGCCATGAATTCAGGACAATATCAAGACCGAGAAGACCTGACCGTCGAACAATTTATCTATTCGAGAGGCCGAGACTCGGGTGACGCCGGACTGGGCGCCCGCCGCGCGGAGCCGGGGACCCCGTTCTCTGGAATGGGGCTAGCGAGCACGGCGGGCTGGCCGGCGGCAGGACCCGAGTCACGTCACCGGCGAAAAGTGTTCGACAGTCAGCGGGAAGGCGCGTTTTATTTTTCCGCACCCCCTTCGAAACGCGGTCGAGGACTTAGGACCGGATGCGGCTGTTGCGGCGGACGGCCTCGAGGTCGAGCAGTCCCTCGAGCGCGCCCCCCCGCAGAACCGTCTCATCCCGCTCGACGCCCGTGGAGATCATCGCCGCTTCGACTCCGACGAGGTCTTCGATCCTCCGGACATAATCCCGGAACTCCGGCGGGAGGGCGGAGAAATCCTTCAGCCCGCGGACCGGCGCTTTCCACCCGGGCGCGACGCGGTACTCGGGCTTGACCTCGTTCAGGATCCAGGGCTCCGTTGGAAAGCCGCGGAGAAGCTCGCCCCTATAACGGTAGGCCGTGCAGATAGGAATCTCGGCCATGCCGTCGAGAACGTCGGGCTTGGTGATCGCGATTTTCTTGATGCCGTTCAGCCGGCATCCATACGCCACGGCCACGGCGTCGAACCAGCCGCAGCGGCGCGGGCGCCCCGTCGTGGCCCCGAATTCGTCGCCGCGCTTGCCGATCGCCTTTCCCCGCTCATCGAAGATCTCGGTCGGGAACGGCCCGGCGCCCACCCGCGTCGTATACGCTTTCGCCACCCCGAGGACGGCGTCGATCGCCGACGGCCCGACCCCAAGCCCCGTGCACGCGCCGCCGGCGGTCGAGTTGGATGACGTGACGTAGGGGTAGGTTCCGTGATCGATGTCGAGCAGGGCCCCCTGCGCTCCTTCGAAGAGAACCGAGCGGCCGGCCTCGATGTTCTCATTGATGAGCGCCGAGACGTCCCGGATATGGGGAGCCATCGCCGCGGCGTACTCGGAGAATTCCGCGATGATCTTTTCCGGATCCAGGGCCGCCATTCCGTGACTCGAGAAGAACTCGTTCTTTTCCCTGACGTTCTCGCGGATCTTCTCCCGAAGGACGTCCAGGTTGAGCATGTCCCCGGCCCGAATCCCGCGGCGCGCGGCCTTGTCTTCGTAGGCCGGCCCGATGCCCCGGCACGTCGTCCCGATCTTTTTCTCGCCGCGGCTCTCTTCGGAATATCGCTCGAGAAGGCAATGGTAGGGCATGATCAGGTGGGCGTTCTTGCTGACCGCGATGTCCCGGTCGCGGATGTCGGCCTGGGCCTTGAGCGTCGCGACCTCATCGAGGAACGCCCGGGGATCGAGGACTACGCCGTTGCCGATTAGGCACAGCGTCCCCGGATGAAGAATTCCCGAGGGAATGAGGTGAAGGACGATCTTCCGGCCCCGGACATAAACCGTGTGTCCGGCGTTGTGTCCGCCCTGGTAGCGGGCCACGACGTCGAACGACGGCGTCATCAGGTCGACGATTTTCCCTTTTCCCTCATCCCCCCACTGCGTTCCCAGAACGACGACGTTGGCCATGCGTATCCTCGCTAAAAATGAACCGCCGCCTGGGCCCGGAAGATGTCGTTCTTCAGGCCGGCGCTCTCACGGTTAAAATCGTATTCGAGCTTGATCAAGATGTTCGGACTCGCGGCATAGACGAGGCCGACCGCCCAGAGGTTGCGGTTGTCGAAAATGCCCGCCCCCGGCAGTGGACCGGCGGCAAATCCCGGGCCGTGAAAGGCGTCCTCGGTCCGATTTTTCTCATAGGCGACGAGGGGGCTCAGCCCGGCGATATCGAACGAGAAAAGAACGAAGTATCCCTCCGCCGTCCCCGCCGCATAGGGAGCCGGATTGTCAATCTTCGCCCTGGAATATTCCGCGGAGAGGCGCATTCCCCGGCTCGCCCAGGTGGCGTCGAAGCCGAGGAGCGAGAGCCCTCGAGAGTTCGCCGGGTCCATGCGGCCCGAATAATACGAGGCTCCGGCTTCGAGCCCCTGGTCGAGAAGGAGCCCCAGCCGTCCGCCCAGGGCTTTGTTCCGGTTGTTATCCCGGAACTGCTGACCCGCGCCCAAGCTGTCTGCCTCAGCGAGCCCGTTGCCGATATACGCCGAATAAGTGACGAACCCGATTTTCCCCTCGACGACGGCGCCGATGTCTCGCCAGCTCGCGGGATAATTCAGGCTGACCGGAAGCGGCCGCTCGACGAGCCGCGTCTCGAAGGACCGGCCGGATTCGTTATACCTCCCGAACGGCACGAGGTAGAGGCCGAGCCTGACCCTGACGGCCTCGGACCAGCGGAAGGTGGCCCAGGCCTGCTCGACTTCAAACCGGTTAAAATCCTTGGCCTGAATCTCCAGGGCGTAGGAGAATTGCGGCGACCACTCGCCCGAAAAAATCAGACCGGCCCGGATATTCTCGAAGCTCCCCTGAGGGACGGCGCTGTCGGCCTGACCCTTGAGGTAATCCTGAGAAAAATAGCCCCTGAGGTGAAGCTGAGAGAAAGCGGGCAGCGACAGGCCGAGCCAGAGGCTCAGGACGGGCAGGAGCTGCTTTCTCATGCGGGGATGGAAATCTCGACGCCGCCCGAAGAGACCGGCCTCGGCGACTGGGTTCTCACGCGATCTTCTGGAAAAAGTCCTTTCCGACTCCGCAGAGGGGACACACCCAATCGTCGGGAATATCCTCGAACGCCGTGCCCGGCGCGACTCCGTTCTCCGGATCGCCGACCGAGGGATCATAGACGTAGCCGCAGGCGCTGCATTCCCATTTGGCCATCGGTTTCCTCCTTTATCGTCCGTCGGAATCGGGCGCGACAAATGGTCCGCGCGTCAGTTTTCCTGGAGAATGTTTTTCTCGTATTGCTCTTCCAGGCGAAGCTTGTGCACCTTCTCCTGCCCGGCCAAAAAATCGAAGAGGCGCTTCTGCTCAGGGAGCGAGGACAGGCTCGAGAGCTTGGTGTAGAGAGACACCGACTTGGCTTCCTTTTTGGCCGCGAAGATCAGGAGGTCCTGGAGGGTGCTTTCGGCGCCGATCTTCTCCTCGAGAAGATAATCGCTGAGCTTGAGGTCCGGGACGGCCGCTTCCGGCAGAGGCACGGCTTTTCCCTCGAGCACGTCTTCGAGCAGCTTCCTGTGGTTTTTTTCCTCGGCCTCGAGCTCCCGCAGCATCGTCTTCTGGCCCTGGCTGCCGGCCTTGCTGTCCAGGTGGGCATACGAGCAGGCCGCATCGATCTCGCGCTCGATCGCGAATCGAAGAATGTCCTGGAACGTGTTCAGTTTCATGCCCGCCTCCCATTTGCGGCCGCAGAATCTCTCGCTAAAGGAAGTGTCGATCGGCGAGATTCGGTCCGCGGGTTTTCCGAGTCGTGTGAATTTTCATTATAACGAATCCCCGGGGGTTGTCAATTTCCAGCGGCGTCAGCCGAAGCCTAAAACGTTAAAACGTTTTAACGTACTAACGTTCTAACGTTTTAACGTTCAAACGTTCTTCTTTCGGTTTCCGTAGCTGGCAGCGCGGGCAGAAGAAGCTCGCCCGGCCGCCGATGACCAGACGCTCGACACGCCCTCCGCACGATCGCGGGCAGGGAAGCCCCTTCCGGCCGTAGGCTTTGTGAAAAAACTGGAACCGGCCGTCGAGTCCGTCCGCGTCTTTGTAGTCGCGAATGGAAGAGCCGCCCGCCGCGATGGCTCGGCCGAGGATCTCGCGCATCGCCAACCAGAGCTGGTGCGCCTCCTTCGCGGTCAGAGTCGAGGCGGGAGTCAGAGGATGAAGGCGAGACTCGAAGAGGATCTCATCCGCGTAGATGTTCCCGATCCCGGCGATAAAGGATTGATTGAGAAGGAGACTCTTGAGCCGGCCCTTGTGCCGGAGAAGGCGCTCGCGAAAGGCGCCCTCCTCGATCTCAAGGGGCTCGGGTCCGAGAGAGCGGATCTCGCCGCAGTCCTCGGGACGCGGACTCTCGCAGACGCGCAGAAACCCGAATTTACGGACGTCCCGAAAGCGCAGCTCATGCTTTCGGCGGCGGAATGAGATCCGGAGATGGGTGTGGACATCTCGCGGCGTCCCGTTTAGCGCCCAAACGAACTGCCCGGTCATCTTGAGATGGAAAAGGAGATAGCGGTCCCCCGTCAGGCTGACGAGGAGCATTTTCCCGCGGCGCCTGACATCCACGACTCTGAGTCCGGCGAGGCGATCGAGCTCGGACACGCCCGTTCCCCGCAGGAGCTTCGGAAGAGTCAGACACAATCCGGAGACCTGCAGGCCGACGATTTTTTTGCGCAGCCCGGCGGCGATGGTTTCGACTTCCGGCAGCTCCGGCATAAGGGCATTGTAGCAGAAACGACGCCGTCTTCGGAGCCGGCGTGCGCTTAATGGCTCAGCGCCGCGGACGCCAGGGCCGAATCCCGATATCGATAGAGGAGACGGAGCTCGTGCTGCCCGAACGCCCCCGGCTGGAGAACGAGCCGGGCCGCCAGCTCCGATTGCGGTTCGGCCTGAGGAGAACCGTTGACCTTGTAATAGCCGGTCGTTTTCAGGATGAGCGACCTCACCGTGCCGGTCGGGCGTGCCGGGGCCAGGAACGAGACATCGGCCCCCTCGAGATCGGAGTGCAGGACAAACGCCTCGTCGTCAACGGCGCCCAGAAGAGCAGTGATGTCGCGGCCATCCTGGTCGACGGCCCGAGTCAAAATGCACTCCTTCACAGTTCTGGGCGGCTCGGGGGAAAAATCGACGCATGCGCTGTCGATCATCCACAACCCGGCGCTCGAATCGAGCCTCACGCTGAGGACGTCCTCGGGCGTATCCCGAAGGTCGAGCTCCAGGGCCACGTCTTTGGCGATCGACGGACCCACGGCCCAAAATGAGCCGGCGTCCCGCCAGCCCTTGCCGGTCCAAACTCTGGCCTGAAGGCTGATTTCACGAGTGAGGGCCCCTACGAAAACCTCACGCGCCTGCGCCGAATTGTTCATGAGGACGTGCCAGTTTTCGAGCTCGCGCCCCAGCAGGTCAAAGAAGTAATTTTCCATCCATGAGGTCCATTCCGAGTTGCGGGCGTTGAGGACCAGCGTCGCGGCTTTCGCCCCGCGGGGACGATTGAACTCCAGGGTGAGGCCGTCCCGAGTTTCCTCCGGGACGTCGATGTTCCGGTCCCAGGGATTGCTGATCCAGAGGCGCTCGTCCCTCTCGTTGACCAAGCTCAGAACGTTGCGCCCGGCGAAGTCTCGCGCCCCCGCGGGAGCCTCCGGTGACGTGAGGACGTACAGCTTGCCTTCGAACGAGGGCACGACCGTCGTGCCCGGAGCGTGGTCGACCGCGAGAATCTTGATTTCATCGACGTGTTGTTCTTCGGGCAGCTCGTTCCGGATCCGGAGGCGATAGCTCCCGCCGACCTCTTTCAGATGGTCGAGGTTGTCCCAATCAGTGCGCTGCCCGGCGTGGAACAGGGCGGCGCTGAACGTCTCGGAATCGAGGGCGTACGTTTCGCCGTCGAAGCTGTAGACAAAGGGACACGACGACGTCGTCCCCGAAGGCGGCGTATATACCGGCTTCGGCGGATTGGCGGCGACGATGGCGATGATGATCCCATCAATAGCCGCGCCTGTCAGGAATCCAATCAATAGGCCGGATTTCTTGTTGGTTATCTCGACCCGGTTGATCTGGTCGACGGGGACCAGATCCGGACTGAGCTTCATGCACGAGAGACACGGCAACTCCCCCCGGTTCATCATTTTCTCAAGGGCGGATCCGTCGGAAGAATTGCCCCGGGAGTCTTTAATCTCCCGAAGATCGCCCAACGGCACGCGACTCGTCGACGCTCGCTGCGGTTCCTTGAAAAGAATGACGTCCTTGTCGAATCCCAGGAACTCCGCCTTGGCGGTTTGGCCGATTTTATTCAATAGGGTGATTTCCTCGCCCGGGGTGGGAAGAACGCTGTTTTTTTCTTTCTGCCATTGGCTGTAACGCGCCGCGTAGCTTTCGCTCGAGCTCGTTTCGACGCCTCCGAACCGTCCGGTCTTGGTCGACCCGTCATTCAAAACAACAGTGATCTCTTTGTTTTTTTTGATTTTCGCGATTTCCCAGCCGCGCACAATCTGGAACGACGGGGTCGAAGCGTCGGTGATGGCGCCGGCGACCAGCCCGATCAGGCTGCACCGCTCGAATTGAAGGACTGCCAGGACTAGAACCGCAAAAATAAAAACCTTTCCCCAAACTCTTGACATTGAACCCTCCTTGACGATCGATATTTATTTCATGCCTTTCCCGAACGGCCATGATGCCTTGGTGCGAATTCCACGTCATCCGTCGTGTCGGGTTCCGCGGTCGCGCCGGCCGGCTCGGTTTCAGGATAGAGGCTTGGGATTCAGAAGTTGTCAAGACTTTGTCAAAAGATTGTGAAATTTCAGCTGAGAAACCTCCCCCTTGCCTGGCCGATCCCGCCCTGAAATCACGGCAAGGGACCCCTCTGTTCCTGCCCGGCCAAACCGATGGTCAAAGCATAAAACCGGCGAAGGCGAAAGTCAACTCTCACGTTTTCCTTGATTTAGTCGGCCATTTCTTTTAATATTTCCTGCTTAAGATGAACATCAAGAGCGCCCTCACCTTCATTCTCGGCTGGCTCGTTCCGGGACTCGGCCACGTCCTCCAGAAAAAACTCTGGCGCGGTCTTGTCTTCTTCGTCTCCATTCTCGCCATGACGGCCATGGGTCTCGCCATGAAGGGGAGGATCTATCCGTTTCAGGCCGAAAACCCCCTGACGATCCTCGCCTTCTTCGCCGACGTGGGGAACGGCCTGATCTACCTTCTCTCCCGCGTCCTGCCCCTCGGTCTTGGGAACATGAAGGAAGTGACGTTTGAGTTCGGCACTGCCTATCTCGCGGGAGCGGGCCTGCTGAACTATCTCATCGCCCTGGACGCGCTCGACATCGCCGCGGGGAAGAAGAAATGATCTTCCGGAGCCACCTCTTCTCGATGATCGTCTACGCCTTCTTCGTGGCCGTGGTGCTCGCCTTTCTTCGCCGCGACGAGAAGACGGCCCGGATCAAGTACGGCCTCTTTCTTTTTCTTCTCATGGCCGCCGGCGCCATTCTCTTCGGTTGGCTGATGTATCTTTTCACCCTCTGATCCCAAGTCCCTCCCCGTTTCTCAGCATCGATTACACCCATGAATTATGGTGACAGCCACGCTAATTCCAAATTCAGCTTATAGGGTCGGGAATTAGGGTGACTGTCACCATAATTCGTCCGTATTTTGTGCTATAATTCGGCCGCATGGATTCCGGCAAATACGACATCGTCATCGGCCTCGAAATCCACGCTCAGCTCCGGACGGAGACGAAACTCTTCTGCGGGTGCTCGACCGCCTTCGGGCGGGTCCCGAACTCCCTGACCTGCCCGGTCTGTCTGGGCCTGCCCGGCGCGCTTCCCGTCCTCAATGAAAGAGCCGTGGAGATGGCGGTTACGCTCGCCCTCGCGATCCACGCGCGCGTCAATCTCAGGTCCCAGTTCAGCCGCAAGAACTATTTTTATCCCGACCTTCCCAAGGGCTATCAGATCACCCAGTATCTCTATCCCATCGCCTCGGACGGCTGGCTGCCGATCGACGACGGCGGGACGCTCCGGAAGATCGGCATCGAGCGGATCCACCTCGAAGAGGACGCCGGGAAGTCCATCCACGACGGCCTGCCGGACTCGGCCCGGAAGACCTCGCTCGACTTCAACCGGAGCGGAGTTCCTCTCGTCGAAATCGTCGGGCGGCCCGAGCTGACGTCTCCTGCCGAGGCCGTCGAATTCCTGGCCCGGCTGAGGACGACGGTTCAATACCTCGAGATCTGCGACGGGAACATGGAGGAGGGAAGTCTCCGCTGCGACGCCAATCTCTCGGTCAAAGAAAAGGGTTCGACCGCGATGGGGGTCAAGACCGAAATCAAGAACCTCAACTCCTTTAAGTTCCTGGAGCGGGCTTTGGCGTTCGAGGCCGAGCGACAGATCGGACTGCGGGAGGAAGGTCTTCCCGTCCGGGCCGAGACGCGCTTGTTCGACGCCCAGCAAAACAGGACTCTGCCGATGCGGAGCAAAGAGGAAGCCCATGACTACCGCTACTTCCCCGAGCCCGACCTCCCCCTCCTCGTCATCGGCGAAGACCTGATCGCGGCTCTCAGGTCCCGTCTCCCCGAGCTCCCGGCCGAAAAAATCCGCCGGTTCATCGACGCCTACGGACTGCCGGCCTATGAAGCGGGCCTCCTCGCCGAAAGCCGCGGGCTCGCCGATTACTACGAGCGGACGGCCGCCGCCTCGGGGAATGCCAGGCAGGCGTCTCACTGGATCATGCGCGAGGTGCGGCAGCATCTGAATGACCGCGGGGAAGGGATCGAACGATATCCGGTCCGTCCGGAAGACCTGGGCGAGCTCATCCGGCTCGTCGAGAACAGGGAGATCACGCTCACGGCGGGCAAGGAAAAAGTCTTGCCCCTGATGATCTCGAGCGGCAAGCGGGCGGCCGAGATCGTCCGGGAAGAGGGCCTGCTCCAGATCTCCGATGGGGACGAAATCCGGCGGCTGGCTCTCCGGATTCTGGAGGAAAATCCCGGACCGCTCAAGCAGTACCGGGAGGGGAAAAAACAGGTGTTCGGCTTTTTCGTCGGCCAGTTGATGAAGGCGTCCTCGGGACGGGCGGATGCGCGTCTCGCCCGGGACATCTTTGAAGGGCTCCTGGCGGCGGACGACAGGACCTCATGATCGAGCTCTATCACGTCTGGAAGCGGTACCAAAAGCCCCACTGGGCTCTCTCCGACATCACCCTCTCGGTGAAAAAGGGAGAGTTCGTTTTCATCACCGGCCCGAGCGGCTCCGGAAAGACCACCCTCCTCAAGACCATTTTCCGGGAGGTCATCCCGACCGAGGGGCAGATCATCATCGACGGAAAAAACATCCTCCGCATTCCCGACCACAAGATCTACACCCTGAGGCGGAGCATGGGCATCGTCTTTCAGGATTTCCGGCTTCTCTTTCACAAGCGCGTCTTCGACAACGTCGCGGTCGCGCTCCGCGTCCAGGGAGCTCCGATGAGGGACATGAAAAGGAAGGTCTTTCTGGCCCTGCGGATGGTCGACCTGCACCGCAGGATCTGGGACACCCCGAGTCACCTGTCCTACGGCGAGCAGCAGAGG
>Ga0315282_10009049_pt1 | contig 15924 bp, 11 predicted proteins | sample YL17G07_20_MG_FD_203693 | JGI IMG/M metagenome (GOLD analysis project Ga0315282, IMG submission 203693) | Sediment microbial communities from Yellowstone Lake, YNP, Wyoming, USA - YL17G07_20 | ecosystem: Environmental > Aquatic > Freshwater > Lake > Sediment | place: USA: Wyoming | collected...
TATGTTATCTATATTAATGATATGTTCGTTCATAATTTCCTCCTATGATGTTATAGTTTTGTGTTGAATTTACTATATTTTATCATAGGAGGTATTTTTTGTCCGAACTAATGTCCTAAGCTCAGTTATCCTAAAAATTGCTTATTGACTATAAATTCAGCACATTGTATTATAATGATCGTCTATGAGGCATTGTAAAAGATAAAAAGGAGGAGTATACAATGAATATTTTAATGTTGCGACATTCTGCCGGATTTGAACACAGTTATCTGCCAAACGCTGAGGTAGCCATTAAGCAAATTGGAAAAGCTTATGGATGGGGTGTTCTCACCACACATATATGTCAGAATATTTCAGCGGAAAGACTTGCAAATGTTGACGTATTGATCTTTGCAACTACAGGTAGCCTTCCGTTTGATGAGAATCAAAAAAAGGCAGTAATTGATTTTGTGAAGAGTGGCAAGGGTTTCTTTGGTATCCATAACGCCACTGATACAGGCTATGATTGGCTCGAGTACGGCGATATGATTGGCGGATATTTCAATGGTCATCCATGGACACAGGAAGTTGGCGTTATAGTCGAGGACGTTAATCATCCTGCGACCCGTATGCTTGGAAATAACTTCAAGGTTTTCGATGAAATTTATACTTACAAGAATTGGGATCGAAGCAAAGTCCACGTATTAATGAGTCTGGATAATAAAACAGTTGATATTTCAAAGGGCAACCGTCCTGATAATGACTACGCACTTGGCTGGTGCAAAAACTACGGTCAGGGGCGTGTGATATACACAGCAATGGGACATCCCGATGAACTATGGTCACAGGAATGGTTCACAAAGCACATCGCCGGGTGCATAAAATGGGCAGGACGCTTAGAGGATTAAGAATGACGACGGAAGGATGAAAGATGGAAAGTGACGATGAACAGGATAAATAGATTTTTCATCCTTTTGGCATTGTAAAAAATAAAATGAAAATAAACACGGAGACACAGAGACACGGAGTTTGGAAAGAGAGGAGATAAATTTTTAGTTTTTTCTTTTATTCTCCGTGCCTCTGTGTTTTTTCTAAATTTTACAGCACCATCTTGTTTCACAGAGGGAGAGTAAATGAAGAAACTAGCTTTTATTATATTCATTAGCATTGCTTTAATAATATGCTTTTGCGCCTTTATACAAGGAGAAACAACAGGTAACAATGAAATAGGAATATGGCAGGGAACTCTGAGAGTTCCGGGCGTTGAACTTAGAGTAGTATTTAAGATCTCAAAAGATCAGGACGGTAAATTTACTGCTACTCTGGATAGTATTGATCAGGGAGTGAAAGGTATAATTGTTGACACAGTCAGTTTTGATAACGGTAATGCACACTTTGAGGTTAAATCTGTCAATGGTTCTTTTGATGGAAAATTCAAAGATAATAATACTATTGAGGGAGAATGGAAACAAAATAATGTATCTTTACCGCTTGCTCTTAATCGTATCGAGAAAGAACCAGAAATCCAAAGACCTCAAGAACCCACAAAACCATACCCTTATTTAGACGAAGATGTAGTTTACGAGAATAAGTCGGCAGGAATAAAGCTCGCAGGAACTCTGACAATGCCAAAATCTGGTGGACCATTCCCGGCTGTTTTGCTAATATCAGGCTCTGGTCCTGAAGATCGCAATGAAACGGTATTTGGTCACCGTCCATTTCTTGTGTTGGCGGATTATCTGACACGACAGGGGGTCGCAGTCCTCCGCACAGATGATCGTGGAGTTGGTGGATCAACCGGTGACTTTTCAAAAGCTATTACTGATGATTTTGCAGGCGATGCTATCGCAGGAGTTGAGTATCTTAAAAGTCGCAAAGAAATCAACCCAAAACAGATCGGTCTTATCGGACACAGCGAGGGCGGTATGATTGCACCGATAGCGGCAACTCAATCACCTGACGTTGCATTTATTGTGCTAATGGCAGGTCCGGGTATAATTGGAGAAGACCTTTTATACTTACAAGGTTCGCTGATTGCCAAAGCTATGGGTAAAAGTGATGAGGATATTGCCAAAAATAAAGCCGTAACTGAACGGATCTTTGCCGTGATCAAACAAGAAGATGATAAGGCTGTTGCTGAGAAAAAAATCCGTGAAATTGTAGAAAATTCAACAGCAGGATTAAGCGATGCAGAAAAGAAAACAATAATGGCTTCTGGTGAGTCCCAGCTTCCATTTTTATTATCACCATGGTTCAAGAATTTCTTGACTTATGATCCCAAACCAACGTTGATGAAGGTGAAATGTCCGGTTCTTGCAATCAACGGTGAAAAAGACCTGCAAGTGCCTCCCAAAGAGAATCTGAGCGCAATTGAAGAAGCACTCAAAGCAGGAGGTAACAAGGACTACACGATAAAGGAGTTACCGGGTCTTAACCATCTCTTCCAGACTGCTCAAACAGGATCGCCTGCTGAGTATGCTAAAATCGAGGAAACCATTTCACCAACGGCTTTGAAAACAATTAGTGACTGGATTTTAGAGCATGTTAAGTAAATGCTTTGTTCTTTAACAGGAGGAATTATGGAAGCGGATAATATTGAAATGCCTTAAAATCAAAATGAGGAGATTACATGAACGCACTTGAACGATTTATTGCAACAATGCATTATCAGCCTGTAGATCGTCCTATACTTTGGGAATGGGGACCATGGGGAGCAACATTAAAAAGATGGCAAAAAGAGGGCGGATTTGATGGTTTCCCATACGAATTCGGTGAATGTGACCCTCGTGATGGCATTGGAACCTATTTCGGCTTTATTCCTGGGTTTGAGAGACGCATTGTTAAAGAAGATGCAAATACAATAACATACATTAATGAAAAAGGTCAGCTTCTCCGTGACATGCGCAATGCCGAAGAAAGTATGCCAGAATTCATTGACTATCCTGTTAAGAACCGTGAGGATTGGGAAAACCTAAAAGAGAGGATGAATCCAGACAGTCCTGAAAGGTATCCAGCCAACTGGGATGAGCGCGTTAAGCACTGGATGACTAACAGGACTGCCCCTGTTGGAATTGGCGCAGGACGTGACGAGGGTCTTTTTAGCTATATCCGTGAAGTTATGGGGGTTGAGCGTGCGCTTTATCTTTTCTATGATGACCCCATGCTTGCTCATGAAATTATGGAATATCGAACAGATTTTATGATGCGGACTATGGAAAAAGCCTTGCATGAGGCGAAACCTGATTGGGTCATTTTTTGGGAAGATATGGCTTATAGAACGGCATCCTTGATTTCACCTGCTATGTTTCGTGAATTCATGCTTCCAAGATATAAGCGGATTGCTGACTTTATAATGTCTTTTGGGATTGACATTATATTTGTTGACACTGATGGAAATGTCAATGAGTTAATACCATTATTCCTTGAAGCAGGTATAAGGGGCATCTATCCTATGGAGGCAAACTCAGGAATGGATGTTGCGGAACTTCGCAAAAAATTTGGTAAAGAATTGCTTATGTATGGCGGTGTAGATAAACGTGCCTTAGCAGAAGGTCCAAAGGCGATTGACAGAGAACTTGAGAAATGCGTGCCTGTTGCCCTTGAAGGCGGGTATGTCCCAACTGTAGATCATTCACTGCCACCGGATATAAGCTACGCAAACTTCCAATACTACTGGCAAAGAAAAAAGGAAATGCTAGGAATCTGATATAATGAGTGATCAGTAATCAGTAATGAGTGATGAGTAAAACAGCTTTATAGATACTCATAACTCATTACACATCACTCATCACTTGCTTTCTCTGTGTTCTCCGTGCCTCAGTGTTTATATATTTTACAGTGCCAAAATAAAGAGGAGGAAATGAAATGTCTGATGTGAAACTTGGTATAAAAGGCACGATATTTTTTGTATCAAAAGATGGCAATGATTCGTGGTCTGGAAAACTTGCTTCGCCAAATGCAGACAAGTCTGACGGGCCCTTTGCCACAATCACAAAGGCAAGAGACGTCATAAGAGAATTAAAGAAACAAACTCTATCTGAACCCGTAACTGTGATGCTAAGAGAGGGGACCTACTTCCTTGATGCTCCCATTGTTTTTGACCAGAGAGACAGTGGGACAAAGGAATGTCCTATCAACTATATGGCGTACCCCGATGAGAGACCCATCATCAGCGGTGGTAAGAAGATAACTGGAACATGGAAAAAATATAAAGATCAGATCATGGTCTGCAACGTCAAAGACTGGCGGTTTAACCAGCTTTTTGTTGATGATAAACGGCAGACAAGATCAAGAATACCCCATGAGGGATATTATTATATCGAAAAAGGTGTAAGCCCAGTATCGTTTAAGTTCAAAGAGGGCGAGTTCAAGAGATGGCAAAACCTTAATGACCTTGAAGTAGTATTTTATCATTCGTGGAATGAAACCCGTTTTATCGTGTCTGAATTAGATGAAAATGAACGTATTGTGAAATTTCTCGATCCAAAAGCCAGTCATACCATCGGTTGGGAAGGCGCAGGCGGACTAAACAGATATTACATAGATAACGTATTTGAAGGTTTACAATATCCCGGTGACTGGCATCTTAATAAGCATACAGGCGATCTTTATTATTGGGCTATTGACGATATAGACAAGCTTGAGATCATAGCACCTGTTCTAAAGGAACTCGTAAGATTTGAGGGCGGACTCAAAGAACAGAACGTTCAATACATCAATTTAAAAGGCATAACATTTGCGCATACTGATTGGACGCTTCCCGAAAACGGCTATCCCGATTGCGGTGATGTTGGCGACATAGTTCATCCTTCGGCTATCACGTGGGAGAATGTAAGATTCTGCTCTTTGATAAATAGTTGCATAAGAAACGTCGGAACTTATGCCCTAGAAATAACGGGTTACGGAAATATTATAGTTAATAATGAGATATACGATACAGGCAGTGGTGGAATAATCAGCCGAAACTATGACGAAGAGCGCAACGAATTTTCCTATAATCATATCCACCACTGTGGAATAGTCTATCCTAGCGCAGTTGGCATAAACATTGATGATGGCGGAGGCACAATCTCACACAACCTGATCCACAATACAACACATTCTGGCGTATATACCCGACACTGGGCAACCAAGACTCAGGAAATAGAGAGAAGCAATCAGGAACAGGGCTTGTTGATAGAGTATAACGAGATATACAACGTAATGACCGACATTAACGATGGTGCAGGTATCTTTATAAGAGATTCCAATATCATTATGAGAAACAACCTTATCCACGATTGCTACGCTTACGATGGAAGGTGTCCGGGATGGGGCATCTATTTTGGTTGTGAGACAAGGGATACTATCGCAGAAAACAATATCGTATATCGTGCTGATGAGGTTGTCCACGTATGGTACAGCGACAGAAATTGCACTATGGAAAACAATATCTTTGTTGATGGCAGGCTGGATCAGATAAACTATCAGAACCCTCACGATCGTCAGCACGAGAACATAAGGCTAATTAGAAATATCATTTACTATACAAAACCATCGCTTTTGTTCGCATTGAGCCATGAAAGGTCTGTTCCGGTTGAGTCGGATTACAATGTTTTCTACTGCACTGCGGGCGATATAGTTATCAATGGTTTAGCAGATGTCAAGTCCTTTGAAGATTGGCAGGCAAAGGGATTTGATAAAAACTCCATCATTGCCGATCCGATGTTTGTTGACCCGGCGAACGACGATTACACATTGAAGCCAGAATCACCAGCTTTCAAGCTTGGTTTCAAGCCGATTGATATGTCAAAAGTTGGTCGTCGAGGGTAATTTAAGGAGGTTTATCGGAAATGGTGCTTATAAGACGGGCTTTGGAAGCGGATTTCATTTTCACAGCAGATGAATATACCGATGAACTTCGAGTTATGAAATTCACTGGTGTTGAGGGCATGTCAGAACCATTCCGATATAAGCTGAGACTTGCGGCAAAAGATTCAGAGATTGATTTTGAGACAATTGTTGGCAAGCCAGCATATCTGACTATTTACGGAGAAACAGGCGAAAGATACGTCAATGGCATCGTCACAAGGCTTATACAGGGCGCTATCGGGAATAGGTACACTATCTATCATGCCGAGCTTATGCCCAAAATATGGTTATTGACAATGCGACATAGTTGCCGTATCTTTCAAAACAAGACAATAGAGGAGATCATCACACAGATATTTCAGGATGCTACAATAGAAAGCGATTTTTATCGGTTTGCCCTTCAAGGTACGCATAACACCCGTGAGTATTGCGTCCAATACCGTGAATCAGACTTCAATTTCATTTCACGTTTGATGGAGGAAGAAGGGGCATTTTATTACTTTGAGCATGATGAAGACAATCACGTTATGGTAATCGCTGACAGCCCATCTATACATACACCAATAGAGTCTCCTGATATTCCATTTAACGCCCCATCAGGAGCGGTGCCAGATCAGGAATCCATCTACCAGTACCAATTTTATCGGCAGGTGCGCCCCGGTTCAACTTCTCTCAGGGACTTTAATTATGAGAGACCGACGATGGGACTTGACGCTATGGCTCTGTCAGGTGAAGGAGACGAGGATTTCGAGATATACGACTACCCCGGTTTATATCAGGATCAAAGCACTGGTGGCGATATAGCACAAGCGCAGTTAGAATCTCTCAGATTTAATCTTGAAGTCGGTTCAGGGCAGAGCTTATGCCGCAGGTTCTTGCCCGGTTACAGATTCAAAATGACCCGCCATGCCAGAACGAGTTTTAATCAGGAGTATCTCATAACAGGTTTAGTGAATTCAGGGTCACAGCCGCTAGGCGAGGACACGACAGATGAATTGCCAAAATACTCCAATAGTTTCGAGTGCATGCCGTTTTCTGTGCCATATCGTCCTCCGCATAAGACACGAAAGCCGATAGTGGAAGGCGTTCAAACAGCGATGGTTGTTGGTCCTAGTGGAGATGACATATATTTTGATGATCTAGGCAGAGTGAAGGTACAGTTCCACTGGGATCGTGAAGGGCAGAATAATGAGAATAGCTCATGCTGGATCAGGGTCAGCGATGGGTACGCCGGTCAGAAGCATGGTATTCAGTTCACACCATTGATAGGTGACGAGGTTATAGTAGATTTTCTGGAAGGCGATCCGGACAGGCCGATAATCACTGGACGGGTATATAATGGCGATAACATGCCCCATCTTGAACCGCAGAATAAAGTTCAGAACCAGATTCTAACGCCATACCAGCATAAACTGCTCTTTAACGATAAGGGAGCAAGCATCACTCTTAAAACAGGCGGAAATGAAACCATACAAATGACAGATGGCGGTAGTGATAGCGAGGACGGCAGTAACATCAATATTTCTACTGCGGATGGTCATTACGTTAAATTAAGAGGTGGACAGGGACAAGATATTTATATAAAAACAAACGGCAATAACAGATTACTTCTGACTGATAGCCAACACGGAATAAAAATAACATCTGCAGCAGATCACTTCATGCAAATAAATGATAATGATAACACCCTTAGTATGCACTCAGCAAATGGTCACGTGATTGGTATCATGGATAACCCACAAAAATTTGGGCTTTATGATAGCGGAGGAAACCTTACAATACAGATTGATGTCCCCGGGAATAAAATTTCTATCCTTAATCAAACGGGAGACACTGAAATTACCGCTGCTGGAACAGTTACTGTTACTGCTGGAACGATAGTTCTTTCTGCTGGCGATATAAAAATTAATGCAGACAATAATATTGAAATCAAGGCTGGATCAAATATAACTGTAGATGCAGGAGCGGAACTAGCAATGAGTGGAGCAACAATTTCTTCTAGCAGTAAAGGTACCAATGATGTCAGCGGTACAGAGGTAAACGTTAAGGGTGGAACTGTTAATATAAAAGGTGGTATGGTAAACATCAATTAGTGATTCATAATATATTATTAGGGATGGTTCATTTTCCATTTTAATTTGGGTAACACTTTTTGAAACACTTAAAAATCCCCCTTCCCCCCTTTTTCAAAGGGGGAGTTTGATTTCCCACTTTACTAAAGGGGGATAAAGGGGGATTTAAAAAGGTCAAAAATTGAATTTGTTCCCATAATTGTGAACCATGCCTATTATTAGAACCTTATTTGCTCACGTTTTTACGAGGTATAAAAGATGGGACAACCTGCGGCTAGAACATTAGATCAATCAGCCCATGGTGGAGTTATAATGGGACCTGGGTGTCCGACGGTAATGATCGGCGGGGTGCCAGCAGTACGGGTCAGTGACATGCACGTATGCCCGATGTTAAACCCCGGTGTGCCTCCTCCTCCGCACGTTGGCGCAAATATTGCCAAAGGAAGCGCCACTGTTATGATCGGCGGGATGCCAGCGGCTCGTGTGAGTGACATATTGGTTTGTACAGGTCCGCCAGATACGATAGCGATGGGATGCCCTAACGTTATGATCGGTGATGCAGGTCCAGCAGTCGGCGGAGGCGGAGGTGGTGGCGGCGGATCAGGCGGCGGAGGCGGAGGTTCTTCTGCTGAGGCAGTAATGTCTGCAATAGTTGCGGCAAGTTCTCCGCCTGTATCTCCCCCAGGTGGTCCCCCCAGCAGAGATGGGCATTGGATTAAATACGAGTTCGTAGACAAAACAGGCAACCCGATCAGTGGAGTTCCGTATAAGTTTACTGCGCCAGATGGCAATGAGTCGGAAAGCCAATTAGGGGCAAGAGGTACAGTCTGGTGGTCGGGAGAAAGCGCCGGTCAAGGCACTGTCAATCTTATGGATATTCACAACGCTCGCTGGTCAACTCAGGAAGCTAGAGTTGGCGATACCGTTACACTGTCCGCTGATGTAGAAGGATACCCGTCAGGCACAAAAGCGACCCTTGACATTTATAAGCGTGACGTCAGCGGTGCCGATAGATTAGTCACAACCCTTGAAACTCAGACTCAAGGCAATAGAGTCGAAACTCAGTGGGTGTATGATCCCAACCAAGATCCCGGCGCCGATGAGATCGAAAGTGAAGAGAAAAGGGGATACTCATCAGTTAAGTTCTACTTTATTATCAGGGTGAGAGGACAGCACGCAAGATCAGGTATGCTGGAATACATAGATTGGGTAGAGATAGAACTAAAAAACCAGAATGGCGACCCTATGGCTAATGAGGAATACGTCATATATCTTGGTGATGGTGGAGTCCGTAGGGGTAATTTGGGGCAGAATGGTCGTAAGAGAGAGGAAGGAATACCACCGGGAAAATGTTACGTTGTATTTCCAAAAACACAAAGTGTAGTTCCTGTCTCGATGTAAAGGATAAGGTAAGCTATTGTGGATGAACCAAGAGGAACCACGAGAAACGATGCCAGTTCAAGCCGACTAAATCGCTTTAATGGTATGGATGGCAGGTTTGGCTATCTAAAATTCATGTACCATAACCCTGTCACAGATAGTAATATGCCATTTCCAGGGCGGACCCCTGTTCATATTATATACGTTGATAACGGTGGAAGCGAAACCAGAGACTCACACAACCCATTCCAGATTAACGGCGCTGATGGAACCCTTACGTTCTTCATCGAACATAGAACCAATTTATACTTTGAAATACAATTTGGTGAAACAGCCTATCTTAATTTAACGTCAGGAACAATCATTCTGCAAAGTGAACTCGATAGCCAATTACAAAGCGGAGGCTTTGATCTGCGTAATAATATGATCTTCATGTTACCGCAAAGGTTCAACCTGAAAAACTCCATCTGGTCTATTGACAATGTGCCAGTTTTTGATAGAGAAAGGCGCATGTTTGTTAATCTGGAAGCCAACCCTCTCAACGGAGGTAGCGGTCATTTGCCCGTAATATTGACCCCAGAATGGCAGTATATCGGATTTCAGTATTATGATCGCCATGCAAAAACAAAGCAGATGATGCCGCAATATACAATTCTTCGTGGTTACAATGAGGACGTTGATGAAGATAACCCGGTAACAAGATCAAACGTATTTAAGGATAACTGTATATGTGTTCCATGGATCGAGGACAGAAATTCAAAGAATGTCAGAAATCCAGAGAAGATTGTGCTTAAATTCGGAACGTCTGAAACTTTTATTGAATCTGGCGGTGGGATAGTAAGACGCACAAGAGATCAGGTAAGGGCAATGCCTCTCAGGGATAGGTTCAGGTATTATGATCTTCCAGAGGTGTGGTCATCAAAAAACTGGAAAGCCAAATTCGGACAGAACAGCACTAACGTATCGCCATTTCAAGATCGTAACGTGGTGAATGGAAACACCACAGCATCTAATCCTCTGGTATTTGAGCTTGATTCTGTCGTGCTTACAGATGACGATCTCGAATGTGAATCATCATGGGAACAGAATAATCGCTTTACCGTATTTGACATTAAAATGAAAATTACTAATCCAGAAACAAACAAACCCTACTGGGCAAATGGAACTGTGGACAGAAATTTCTTCCCAATGAGGACTACTTTACCTCCGACGCCAACTGACGGCGATCATCCAAGAGTATTGTATGTAAACGACAAGTTTCACGATATAACAGATAAGCGTAGTACAGATGGTGATGTGATAGGTGCAAGAGCCGCTGTCTTGAATGATGAAAGTGTTCACTATGGCGAAAATTTAGAAAAACCATATCATTCTGTGGCAGGAAACAGTGAGGTTCATTATTTTAAGGATTGTCTTGATACGGATGATAGTGTTATTTCAGCGTTGATAATTTTCTGGTCATGTAAATTTGAGGCGGATTCCGGTGTTAGTGCCGCTGATGTTGATAACTTTCGCAGAAGTGGTATGCAAAATACTAAAGAAAGATGGGGATTGAAGAATTATAGATTCAGACCTAGAAATGATCCATCAAGTAGAAATATAATAGTAAAACCCATATTCTTCTATGAAGCAAGGAGTAATGACCCATATAAATGTGATGTAACAGTGCATCCATCAGGTCAGGCAAGATCAAGTATGGGAATATCAGAAGGAAACTTCATGAGTAGTGACTATCAGTCAGGAGCCCCCGGTGCAGGTGATACAGATATTGATGGAAATTCCTTTGGAAGATTCACTATGTCACACGAAGTTGGTCATGCAATGGGGTTAATGGATGAATATGTTGAATCATTGGAAGAAGATAATATAAATAACGTTCCCGGCAATGAACTCTGGAGCCCGCCTTTACCAATATTTGATCAGCCGTTCATTGACGGTAGACCGTACCCGTGGGATGAACTATCAATGATGAATAGCAACAAAGCTCCCAGACTCAGGCATTTGTGGCATTTTTCTCACTGGATGAATGAGACAGATGAAGTTAAAAACCTTACTGGTAATACTGTATTTCAGGTAAACTATAATAGCCAAAATTTTAATTATTTCCTCCCTAATTCCATGAATAACTTTTATGAGCCTGCGGAAGAAGAACGTAATGTCAGTAACGGGGATTATGGAGAGTTTGATCTGCGCCTTTATAAGATAGGGAGTGACGAATTAACAAAAATTGCAATATCGGGTCAGTCTGGATTTGATGGGGTTCTTGTCGTTCGCAGTAGATTACAGTGGTTTTTTGAAAGCTATTCTACTTTTACGTGGGCGAATATCAATGAGAAAATTCGCTATCTAAGGAATTTCGAGACTTCCATCAGACACGAAATGAATGGAAAATATTATCTTGAGTGTTCTGCTGACAGTGATTTTAAGAAAGTATACGTATTTTTTTCACCGCATTACTACTTTGAAGGCTCAACAATCCATGACCACTTTGAGATCACTGTTAAAGCAAATACCGGAGCTTCAGTTATTTTCCAGCCTGAGTTTTTTCAGGATGGTTTTGATGATGATGACTTTGAGGTTGATGCTCGCCAAAATCCCATAAGCATTTATAGATATGTACTTGGTCTGAGTCCTTATACAGGATCAGGTGCAAGTAAGGTAAGCAATAATTCTATCAATGCAAATGAACTTAATTTCTTGGTGACGTGGATCAATAATAAACGTGGAAGGACATACCAGTTGAGAACCTGATGAAAATGAAGTATCGGTCATTAGCAAAATTAATCTTACTGTCCTTAGCCTTTCTAAACATATTGTGCTATGTTAATTCTGATATAATAAAGAGCAAGGATAATGCAAGCAAAGAGGAACAAAGAATGATAAATGTCATACAGCCTTTTGCCAACCTACAATTAAACTCTCTACTGCCATATAATCTTAAATCCAAAGGTTCACTTGCATGGAGATTGGAATATAACTCTCAAAATATCTCTGGCAGCGCTTGCTCTTTACTAATAATGAATGACTCAATGATGCTTCTTGACTATTCATACGTTTTCTTTGCCATTGATGCCTTTAGCCAGAGAGTTTTAGGGTTTCAGCGTAAATCTGCGAATACATTTATTATTGTGACATATAATCGGGAATTTTATGCCTTTTCTAGTTATCGCTTATATAAAAATAGGATTGAATCATTTCAAAATATCCCGGAGGAACACTATTTTGTTCCAGGTCTTGGTGAATATTCAGAACTTATGGTTTTTGCTCCAAAGACCGATACATTTATCGCCGGAACACAGAACTATGGAAATCCTATGTACTCACAAAGGACTTTTGGACTCTTGGAAAAAACTTATTGGGGATTTAGTGACAATTGGAATCTGGTTTTTAACGGGGTAGTAGCTAGACCACCTATATCTATTGATGGGAACTTTGTAATTGCACAAAATGAAATAATATCAATAGTGGGTAGTGATGGAAAAGTCAAAAATGAGATCAAGGGTGAATTTATACCTTTATTTTGTAGTATTGGCGTTGATAACCTTATTTACATGGTCTGTAAAACGAAATCTGACTATGTTATTAAAGCTATGGATTTTGATGGAAACACTCGCTGGGAGTGTGCAACTTCCATCAGTAAGCCAAACCAACCGCCTATAGTGAGTAATGAATCAACTGTATACATAGTTGGCAATTCAAAGATTGAAGCGTTTGCGAATGGGCAAAAATTGTGGGAGTTTCAGCTTACAGGTAGTGATAGCTCATCTCAGCTTGCATCTGTGAGTCAGGACGGAATGTTGCTGGTATCTGATGGAAACAGAGTTGTATGCTTGAATAAAACAGGAGAACTTGTCTGGAAATTCAGTATTGCAAAGGACGGAGTATTCAAGACTCAACCTGTTCTGGATAGCGTTGGTAAAGTCTTTATCGCAACGGATAAGAGCATATTTGCTCTGAAGTGAAAAAATGTACGAATATCCAAGGCCAACAGACGTAGTTCATAGAATAGAATTAGAATCAGCTATTGATAAGGTTGTGTGGGATCGGAGCGTCGCTTCCATTGGTGAGGAAGTAGAATTTCAGGTCTACACACGCTTTGTTAGCGATGGTTCTGAGGCAAAGATAAAGGTATGCAACAGCAACGGAAGAAAATTGGACGAACTTAGCGTCAATATATATGGTAACAGATGCAGGGGTAGGTACATTATCACAGATAAGGCAAGAGATAATATTTACTACGAAGTAGAGCTAAGGAGTCATGGATTAAAAGGGCGTTCTGAGGATCTAAGGATTATACCACAAAGGTCTATAACTAATCCCAGATGGAGCCAGCAAGAGGCAAGGCGTGGGGATATTGTGGGATTATCTGCGGATGTCACCAACTTTCCGGAGGGAGTCGGCGCAAGATTCGTGATCTACGAACACGACGCTGATGGCGCACACGACCTTATAACTGAAATCAAAAGCTGGGTGGCAGATAGCAAAGTCGAAGCAAAATGGGCTTATGAATACCACGAAGATACAGACGAAATCCCAACGCATCAGGAAACTGAGAGAGGCTACAATCCCCCTGAATACTTTTTTAAGGTGATTATCGGAAGCAAAGAGGCACAGTCGGATCTCCTGCGGTTTAAGGACTGGATCGAGCTTACGCTGACGGATCAGACAGGTGCACCTGCACCGAATCAGGATTATATACTTCATTTGCCAGATAATCAGCAAAAGAGAGGGAGAAGCGATGCACAGGGAGTCGTAAGGGAAAGAGACATTCCTCCAGGTCCGTGGTGGATCGAGATGGTAAGCAGTACAAGCGGTTCTTCATAATTGAGTAAGGAAAATTCAGCATGATTGATCCAACTTCCGAAATGATTAATGGCAGAGGTTATATTTCCTGCTCCCTTGAGCAAGGCGATTCATTGGCGGCTGTCTGTCTATATTTCGGTTACTCAGATTGGCGATCTATTTACTCTCTTCCTGTCAATTCAACATTTCACCAGGCTTATCCTGATCCAAGTCAAATACAAGTTAGTCTTTCCAATAATCCACAGTTTTACGTACCTGCTCAATCCGGAACCAGCGGTCAGCCGACAATTGTCAGGTTAAGCCAGTTAGAAACCTATTGCCGACAGATCGAGGCTATGGAAAGAGTGGAGTCCAATGCAAGACGTTTAGTAACTTATATCCGCAAGATATACTATGATTCTTCGGGGTGGAATGTTATAATCCCCGGTGCAAGTAGCATTAATATGCCTTCATCAATGAGGGTCCAGCCCGATGTCGAATTAGCTATACGATATATATCGGAAAATCAAGAGTTATCAGTTGACGGGCGGTTTGTGGATATAGGACATTTTTTCACTGGACTCGACGCTAGAAACCATCAGCAAAGGCTAGGGCTTGGTCCTGATATTTGGGGGATCCATATTTCGGTTATTCGTCTCAGAGATAATCGAGAAGTTGCTACATGGCTTGAAGACCTCGGCAGCGTTGTTGTTGAGTACTATAATGGCACTTCCTCACCACCCGCAGTAAGAGGACATCGTATGTCTTTCCATGAGGTGGCAATGGTGCGTCATGATGATATACTCAGAAGCTACTATAATAACTGGGCCGGTGACAAGGATATGCGAGGTAATGTTGATGGTCTCATTATTCCCTTTGATCCGAATCAAAGATTTTCTCAACAATTTCGTGCTTATTATATTAACAATACTGATCCAAGAAGGCAACGATTTACACGGTTTCGTCAGCAGATTAACATGCGCAATGACGACTCATGGAAAAATCCAGTTAAAGATGAACTTTTGAATGGAGCTTTGGCTTATGCTGGAGGCACTGGAAGACAAATGGATGTGATGAATGTTCTTAGAGACCCGGGTCCCGGTATTGGAGTACCAACTATCTGGGAAGCTTATAACAACATTTGTGGTTGGGTGCTGGATATGTTTGTGAATCGGATGATGAACGCAACTTTTTGAAATTATGAAAAGTAAAAATATTCTCTTTCTATCATCTGCTCTTTCTGCCGTATTCTTTTTGGCTGTGCTGGCTAATTACCTTTATTTCTCCATTTTCGTAGACAATCCAAAGGAAGTAACTGTTAATGGTGTGAAATTCCACGTATCTTATGAAACTCGACCAATAGGGAAAGGAACGGAGGCTTTAACTACCATCTGGAAAGGGGATGATTCCGGGCAAAGAAAGGTAATTGAGATATTTAGAAATATTGATTCAGATAATCACCTTGGTACTGTAACTCCACCATCATTGTTCTTTTATGACTGTAATGGCGATGGTAAGAAGGACCTATGCAGAATAGATACGGGTGTTTTTGTTGATCTTAGTAAGGAAACTATTGTAGAGCAAGCAGAAATTAAATTACCTTACCTATATAAAAGTTACATTAAATGGCATAGCGGTTGGCCTTTTGAATTTCCAAAATATAGTTACATTGTCCCTATTTTTATAACGTCCATTATACTATGGTTTTTGTTAGTGGGAATACTTTATTTAGTCAGAAAGCTATACTTTCGCAGAAATGATTAGTGAATATATGGATTGTCAAAATCATCATTCCGCAATCATGCTGCGATCCTGAATACTGGTTCATATTCCTGTTCCATTTTCTCTAACTCCGCACTAT
>Ga0315282_10009050_pt1 | contig 15924 bp, 13 predicted proteins | sample YL17G07_20_MG_FD_203693 | JGI IMG/M metagenome (GOLD analysis project Ga0315282, IMG submission 203693) | Sediment microbial communities from Yellowstone Lake, YNP, Wyoming, USA - YL17G07_20 | ecosystem: Environmental > Aquatic > Freshwater > Lake > Sediment | place: USA: Wyoming | collected...
TTTGGACCCCCCGTTCGACAAGTCGACTTTGAATCCCGGCTATATAAAAGGGTATGTCCCGGGCGTAAGAGAAAATGGCGGTCAATACACTCAGGGGGCGGTCTGGGCGGCGATGGCCTTCGCTGCCTTGGGCGACAGTCGGCGCGCATGGGAACTGTTGGCCATGATCAACCCGGTAAACCATGCGAGATCTCCGGAGGGGATTGCGACCTACAAAGTCGAACCGTACGTCGCCGCGGCCGACGTCTATGCGCTCTCGCCGCACAAGGGCCGCGGGGGATGGACATGGTACACGGCCTCGGCCGGTTGGATGTACCGGCTGATCGTGGAAGCACTCCTGGGGCTGAGGCTGGACGTGGACAAACTGCGTTTTGCCCCGTGCCTCCCGGCGGATTGGCCGGCATTCAAGGTGCACTACCGGTATCGCGAGACGGTCTACCACATCGTCGTTCTGCAAACGCGTGCCGGAAATGGCGAGATGAGCGTGACCGTGGATCGCGTCGAGCGACCCGACCAGGCAATTCCCCTTGTTGACGACCGCCTGGAACACTCGGTTGAGGTGAGAATACCCGCTGCACACAACAGATAGGAAATTCCTTTTTCGCGGCGGGCACGAACCCGGCATCGTAAAAGTCCGGGCTATCGGCGGAGTCAGATATACTTCATGGGCCACGGGTATGCTAATATGGGGAGGGCGCTTCCGATCCTGCGCCGACGAGGAGGAAAAATGAGAACTGTTCCCAATAAGGCTTGGATGAAACGCTTGGTCTTTATCGCCGTGGTCCTCGGCGTCCCGCTGGCTGTTCCCGCGGCGTCGGACGGACGACGAGAATCTGAAGCTCTTCAAAAGCCTGCTTCCACTGCCCGGGCCAGGATTTTCGGCCACGTCCGTGATTTCGACGGAAAACCCATCGAGGGCGCCGACATCGAGCTCAAGACGGCTCGCTTCGAAACCGCGGCCGAGACCCGAAGCGCCGCGGACGGGAGCTTTTCCATAACCGTCGAGACCGGGATGTACATCGCGCTCGCGGCCGTCAAGGACTACCGCGTCAAGCATCTTGAATATTGGGCCTGGAACGTGCCAGCCTTCGGTGAGCTCGAGATTGACCCACGTTTCGACAGGCTCGAAGTCTATGCGCTAAACGCCTGGCGCCCGCAGGGAGGCTATCCGTCCTATCAGATCTATTTTCGGCCGATGAGCCTGACCATGACAGTGGCCGCCGTGACAAAGGCCGGAGGGATGGACAAGTTGGGCACGCTTCCCTTCATCGACATCGCGCCCGATCTCCAGGCCAAGGATATCGCGGTGAAAGTGAACGGGGAAAGCGTGGAGGTGCTTCGCATTAATAAGGTCAAGGAGGCCAGCAGTCCGACCCAGGCTCTCTCTGGCTATCTCATCCAGACGCCACTGCCCAAAGCTCCGGCCGCCGGCGATTGGATCACGATCGACGTCACGCTCACCGACCCGGCGACAGGACAGAAGGGTGAGGGCCGGCTCTACCTGGCCCGGCCGCACCATGTGCAAACCGCCGCTCCCGGCCCCGGAAACGGGAATGCGTTCGCGGCCGATCAGACGGAGAGGAAATAAGGGAAAAAATCGCTCGGCCTTTGAGGTAAGAAGGGTTTCCATCGCAGAGCTCGATTGTGACGTCGGCCATTACGCACAGGAAATTCATTTTCCGCGATGCATGCCTACCCCGGCTATAAGTCTCGGAAGTAACGTCTCCCTATCACAAAATGATGATATCGACGGCCGCCGAACGCAGTCAAGGAACATAAAACACGCAAAGTGGAGCCATCCCCATGGATGACCGGTCCGCTCGGCTAGTAAATCCCCCCGGAAAATAAAAAAGGGCAGACTTCGAGGTCATCGAAATCTGCCCTTGGTTTCTAAAGGTTGGGCTTGCTAGGCGAACCGATCAATACCGGCCGCGACCGCCGCCGAAGGCCTCAAAGGCTTCCTTGAGGTCCTGCTCGGTCGCGGTCCGGGGAATGTTTACAATAGAATCCACGTGTCAACCATTCCTCGATATGGAATCCGGAAGGCAGGTCCCGGCGAGCCTTTCCGCCTCACCAGATGTAAGGGAGGCATCGGTAGGGAACGGTTTTGCGGTATTCCACGTACCCGGGAAGGTCTTTTATCAGCACTCTTTCTTCAGAGAGAATCCTCAAGACTAAAACAACCGGCAGTGGGGTCATAGGAATCAAGGCCCACCAGGAGCCAAGGGAGATCGGGGTAAAAAGGAACATAAAAAACGCCCGTATACATCGGATGGCGGACGACGGCATACCCGAAATTGCCGATGGGAATTCTTGAGGGATGAACTTTTCTGCAATTCTTGCTCAGTCCTCCTATCGATCCTCGCAGAAACCATTGGCTGATGATTATTTCAGCCGGTTCATGGTTTTCTCGGGTCGCAGCCGGTTCTGCCTTGAGACCACTCGGTTGGCTGCCGAGGATCAGAGAATCGTGTTAGCTGAATGTCAGGCAAACGCCGCCGGGTGAAGGATCAGGCATCGACCGTGACGCCAGCCGGCCGGCCGGCCGTCTGAATGATCTGCCAGCGCAGCCTGGCCACGGTCTTGCTGTTATACTCCGGATCCAGAAAGAGGAGCTTTTGGGCCAGCGTTGGATGATCAACCGGACCGGCTCTCCCTTTTTGGTCATGGCATGGATGGCCATCCCCAGTTCCCGATCCGTCGCTCGTCCATCCCTCCCCCGAAGCGGCGTCCAGTCTCGCACTGTCTTGATCAATTCTTGAACCGCAGCATCTTAGTCGGCCGTGATCGTATAACCGATGCCTCGCTCTTCGCACCAGGCCAGGACGTCAGCCTGATAGAATGCGCTGTCGGAGCGGAGACGCCGGATCTTCGGGCAGAGACCCAGACAGCGCTTCAAGAAACGGACCGCCCCCGTGCTGGGCCGGACGGTTGCCCTTACGAAACTCATGAGCCAGACAGAGTCCGGTCTCCGCCAAGAAGCCCAGCATCAGCAACACCGGTTCAATATAGCTCCAGGCCTCGTAGCCACGGTTCGAGCCGGGCCTGATGCGTCCCGGGGCGGAACGCTGTCAAGGTTGTGAATAAATGGCCGGAAGTTTATAATCTTTCTCCTGAGCCTCCGCCGCCTGGGGACAGGGCGTCAAGAAAAGGAGGTCATTCTTGCGGACTGAACGCAAAGCGATTCTGCGCGTGACATATGATTGTATCCCTTGCGCCATCGGGAGTCTGGTCACGCTCTTCAACAAGGGATTGGTGCCGGAAGACAAGCAAGAACCCGCGATGCGCGCCCTGCTGGCCCATTTGAGCGACCTCGATCTCAAGCAGTCCCTGCCACAGATGGGCAAAGAGATGCATCGCCTCATCCGCCACGTTCTGAAAAATCCGGACCCCTACTTCGAAATCAAGCGGGCCTTCAATCAGCGCATGCTGGAATACTATCCGAGTCTAAAAAAACTGGTGGAGGACGCGGCCGACCCCTTTTTAATGGCCTTGAGGCTGGCCATTGCGGGCAACGTCATCGATTTCGGCCCGAACCGCCCCTTTGATTTCGACGCCACTCTGGATCGGGCCCGATCGATCGTCCTAGCCGTCGACGAATCCGAATCCCTGCGGGATGCTATTCCCTTGGCAAAAACCCTGCTCTATCTCGGCGACAACGCGGGCGAGATCGTGATGGACCGAATTTTGTTGGAGACCATCCGGCATCCGAACGTCTATTTTGCCGTCCGGGACGCGCCGATCATCAACGATGCGACGATCGACGACGCGAGATCGGTCGGGATCGACAGGATCGCTCGAGTTATATCTAGCGGCGATGATGCGCCGGGCACGATTCTGGAGACGACTTCGCCCGAATTCAGGGACATTTTCGATCGGGCCGACCTCGTCATCGCCAAAGGCCAGGGCAATTATGAGGGCCTGTGCGGGATCGAGAAGACCATCTATTTCATTCTAATGGCCAAGTGCGACCATCTGGCCGCCCACCTGGGCGTCCATAAAGGGGATTTCGTGGTCGCAACGGCCTGAACGGAGGTAGCTATGCCCTTTGGAGCTGGAAGAGGAGGCGGAAGAGGCCGACATGGGCGGAGACGTTTGGGCGGAGGCCGGGGAAGAATGGGCATTGTGGCCGAGAATTGTATCTGTCCCCGTTGCGGCGCGGTCCTGCCCCATCGCCTGGGAGTCCCCTGCTTTCAGACCGCCTGCCCCAACTGCGGTTCCCCCATGACCCGGCAGTTCAACGTCTCCGGCATCGAACCACCCCCCGGACGGGCTGCCGCCTCTTTAAAGCCCGTAGTCGACCAGGAGGCCTGCACCGGTTGCCGGGACTGTGTCTCTGTCTGCCCCGAGACGGCCATCGAGATGAGAGACGACAAAGCCTTTGTTCTGTCCGGTAAATGCACCAACTGCCGGGTTTGCATTCCGGCCTGTCCGGCTGAAGCCATAAAATAGCGGAGGAGTCGATGGTATGACAGAGCAGGCCGCCAAGCTGAAAACGGGCCAAAAGGTCGCCTTGTGGGCGACGGCGGTCACCCTCCTGATCTCGCTGTTAAAAGGGGCCGTCGGCACCCTTTTCAATTCCAAGGTTCTGGTCGCCGATGCCTTCCACAGCGCCGCCGATACCGTGGCCATTTTCGCCTCGGCCTTTGGCTTATGGCTGGCCTCGCGAGAAAAGAGCCGGCGTTTCCCCTATGGCCTTTACAAGGCGGAAACGCTGGTGACCTTGATCATCGGGACAATAATCTTGTGGGCCGGCATCGAATTGTTGCTGGACGGGTATCATAAGCTGTTCTTTGTGCCGCCGCTGATCCGATTCCCGGTTCTGCCGGTGGCCGTCTCCGGCCTTTCCATCCTGGCCGCATTTCTTATCGCCCGGCAGGAAAAGCAGACCGGCAAAGCCATCAATTCCCAGTCGCTTCTTGCCAACGCCGGGGAATCGATGCTTGACATCGTCTCGTCCATCGTTGTCCTCGTCGGGATCCTCATGGCCTACTGGCAGATCCGCTACGTCGAGGGCGCCATCATCATCCTCATCTCGCTTTTGATCCTGAAGCTGGGGTTGGAAAATGCCTGGAGGTCGCTGCTGGTGTTATTGGACGCCAATCTGGATGAACCTTTGCAGGTGCAGATCGAACAGATGCTGTTGCACATCCCGGGCGTCAAGGATATCGAGGACATCAAGATCCGCCAGGCCGGTCCGTTCCGCATGGTGGAACTGAAATTCGCCACCAACCCGTCGATCAGCATCTACCTGGCCCACGCCATCGCCGACGAGGTAGAACGTCAGGTCATCCAAAAATTCACGACGGTCGAATCCGTTTTCGTACATGTCGAGCCTTCTCAGCAAAAAAAGGTCAGAGCGATCGTCCCCGTCTTGGAGATCAACGGGCTCGATTCGAAAGTCTACGGGCACTTCGGGCGGGCCCCGTATTTTGTCATCGTGAGCATCGACGAGAACGGAGCGGTCATCGATGATTTCTACCTGAATCAATTCTTGGAGCGCAAACGGCATATCGGACTCAATGTCGTCAAGGTGATCATCCATTACGACCTGGACATGCTGTTCACCAACAGGATCGGGGAGATCGCGTTCTCCATGTTGAAAGAAAATTTCGTCGACATCTATCAGATCCAGGACGAAAACTTGACGGTTAAAACGGTGATTGAGTTTTATCGGCAAAACCGGTTGACCCGGATCCTGAGCCCGACCCATTCGGTCGACGAGGCCGAGGTCGAAAGCCGGGAGCGTGATAAGGAGACATCATCATGAATAAACCAAGCTTTTCCAATCGCTTGGAGCAAATTCCCCGGTCCGCCATCCACGAGATGACGAGACTCTCGAAACAGATCGAGGACGTCGCCTTCTTGTCCTGGGCCAAGCCGACCTCGGGCGCGCCCGATCATATCCGCAAAGCCGCGACGGAGGCCATCCACAGGGGGGTGGTCGACGGCTACTCGGAAAGCCCGGGCCTGCCGGAACTGCGGCGCGAGATCGCCAACAAGCTGACCCGGGACAACCACATACCGGCCGATCCTTCCCAGATACTGGTGACGGTCGGTGCCATCGAGGGGATCGCAGCGGCGATCCTGGCCGCGATCGACCCGGGCGACGAGGTGATCCTGCCGTCGCCGACCTATTCGACCCATATCAACCAGGTCCTGATGGCCTCGGGCAGGCCCGTCTTTGTCCCGACCATCGAGGAGGAGGGATTCGTCCTGGATATCGAGGGGATCCGGAAGGCGATCTCGCCGAAAACAAGAGCGATCCTGTACTGCTCGCCGAGCAACCCCACGGGCACGGTCTTCAGCGAACAACAGCTCAGGCAACTGGCCGAGATCGCCCTGGAGCACAACCTGATGGTCATCACCGACGAGGCCTACGAATACTTCACCTTCGATGGGCACCGCCACTTCAGCATCGCCTCGATCCCCGAGATGAAGAAACATGCCGTGAGCTGTTTCACCTTCACCAAAGCGTATGCCATGACGGGCTGGCGGATCGGCTATCTCCAGGCCGATGCGGAATGGATCCCGCAGATCAACAAAGCCCACATCCCCCTGGCCATCTGCGCACCCGTGGTGTCGCAGTATGCCGCCCTCGCCGCCTTGACGGAATCGCAAGCCTGCATCGAGAAGTTCAGGAAAGAGTATTTGGCGGCCCGCAACTTAATGTGCGAGAGGCTGGACCGTTTGAGCACGGTTTTTGCCTATCAGAAACCCGGCGGCGCCTACTTGATGTTCCCCAGGATCCTATTGGACGAAGGTCAGGATTCACAGGCTTTTTGCGAAAGACTGTTGAGAGAAGCCCGGGTTTCGACGACACCCGGCGGCGATTTCGGTCCCACGGGCGAGCGGCATTTGAGGCTTTCCTTCTGCGTGCCATTGGACATGGTCAACAAAGCTTTCGACAGGATGGAAAATTATTTTAAAACGGGGGCTTGAGCTGAAAATGAAAATAAACGGCCCCTCCGTGCTTTTATGGGCCGCGATATTGGGGCTTAGGACGACCGGCCGGCTTCCGCAAGAAGCCGATGACCCAACGAGGCAAAGACCAGTCATACGGCGCCTATTTCTCACAGAATTCTTGGCATTTTCAGGGTCCACCCTTATTGTGTCCCACAGATTCTTGACAGTGGCTCGCGACCGGAGATATAGTCAGTTCGCAACGGGCAGGCTCGATTCTGGGCTCAACGGCCGGAAAGCGGTCCATCGGGGAAGAGGCACTTCAATTTTAAAATGAAACCGAAAAACCTCAAACGAAGGGATTTTTTCAGGTATTCAGCCTTCGGGCTCACTGGGACGTCACTTGCCGGAATGCTCTTCTCCTGCGACGCATCGGAACACCGTTCGAAAAGCGCGGGCAAAAACAACTCCCTGGCTCAGAAAGTGCTGGAAACTCCGCTAATCGACACGCATGAACATCTGATGAACGAGTCGGAGAGGGTCCGAGCCGGAGAAAAAATATGGAACAACGCCAACGATTGGACCTTCATTTTGAGTCATTATTTCGACTCGGATCTCGTCGTCGCCGGAATGAGCCAGGCCGATCATGACCGTTTCTTTTCAACCGATCTGAATCCCCTCAAAAAATGGAAGCTGTTTGAGCCTTTCTGGCCTTTTGTGAAATACACCGGGTACGGACTCAACGTGCGTCATACTCTCAGGGATGTCTACGGGATCGATGATTTGACCGGGGAAACCGTTAAGAAGCTGCAGGCGGCTTATCATGAGGTCATCAAACCTGGTTTTTACCGGCATCTCCTCCGGGATATCGGGAACATCGAATCCTGCCAGGTCAATCTCTGGCCGTTCCTGGAATCGGAGCAGCCCGATTTACTCATGAGCGATCTTCACATCAGCGGGATGATCGAAGAGAACTGGGATCCCCGGTTCGCCCGGGTGGCGGGGCTGACCGTGAAAACTCTAGAGGACTGGCACCGGGTGATCGATTATTGGATCTCGACCTACGGGAAAAAGGCTGTGGCTGTGAAATCAACGATGGCCTATCACCGGGATCTGGACTGTGTCCCGACCCCGGCCGAGGCGGCCGAAAAGGTATTCCAGAAAAAGCTCCAAAAGGAACCCATGACTCCTGCGGAGCAGAAGGTCCTTGAGGACCATCTTTTCTGGTACGCCGTGGGCCGGGCGACGGAAATGGGCCTGCCCGTCAAGCTCCACACGGGCTATTACGTGGGCCACGGTCAAATGCCTCTGCGAAGAGTCCGGGGAAATCCAGCCGCCATTTGCGAACTGTGCCGTCATTCCCCGGAGACCCGGTTTGTGCTCTTCCACATCTGCTATCCCTATTATGAAGAGATGCTAGCCATCGCCAAGCATTATCCTAACGCGTACATGGACATGTGCTGGTCGTGGATCATCAATCCCCTGGCCGCCAAGGATTTTCTAAAGAAGTTCCTGGTTACGGCGCCGGCCAATAAGATCTTCACGTTCGGAGGAGATTACATCCCTGTGGAACTCGTCCCGGGGCATGCGGCGATCGCACGGCAGGGGATCAGCCAAGCTTTATCGGAGTTGGTGGATGAAAGATGGATGAGCCTGAATGAAGCCATGAAGCTTGCCGACCTGATCATGCACCAGAATGCTAGAAATCTGTATAAGCTTTAAATGTAAATTTTCTAAGCGCATCCCGGGGTTCCGGTCATGTTTCTTTACGTTCCTTGCTTGAAGCAATTTATTCTTAACGTGATGATCGACAAGGAAGGTAACGCTAAGATCATGGATTTCGGGATCGCCCGTTAGGTACCCCCGGCAGCCCCGGGTCGGCGTTTTTTCGATTTCAGCTTGCCATTTCGCGAGATCTCGATCATAGCTTGTTCTTATATCCTTGATTTTGCCCTGAAGCGCTGATGATATGCTGCGGAGGCCAATACAGAACACGGGCTTAGAGGATTCCATTGTCTGACGGCGACGGAAGGGACGCTAGAAAGTCCAGCGCTCTTTCTCCAGGCAACGGGGGATGAGGCAGCTGAGTTCTTCGGGGATCTCGGGGTCGAGCGCCCTCGGATCGGGGGCGGGCTCGCTCTTATGCTTGTTAGCGATACTGAACGCCGTCTCTCCCTCGAACGGCGGCTGGCCGGTGACCACTCGAAGAGGATAACCCCCAGGGCGTAAATATCGGTCCGCACATCCGCCGGCTTCCCCTCCACTTGTTCCGGGCTCATGTACTCCGGCGTCCCGATGATCACACCTTCAGCCGTTGTCCTCGCTCCCTCCAATCAGCGGCCGATCCCAAAATCCATGATCTTGGCGTTGCCCTCCTTATCGATCATGATGTTCCCGGGCTTGAGGTCCCGGTGGACGACTCCCAGCCGATGGGCCTCCCCCAGCCCCTTGGTAACCTGCCGGGCGATCAAGGAGGCCGTGCCCGCGGTCAGCACCCTCATCCGGCGGATGACGCTCTTCAGGTCCTCTCCCCGCACGTACTCCTTCGCTGACGTCAAGCAATTCAAGAAGTGTGCCGAGAGCCCACAAGGTGCGACTCGGAGGCTGGGCGAGAGTTACGTCAAAGAACGGCTATCCCCAACATTAATCTCCGAAAATAAAAAAGGGCAGACTTCGAAGTCATCGAAATCTGCCCTTGGTTTCTAAAGTTTGGGCTTGCTAGGCGAACCGATCAATACCGGCCGCGACCGCCGCCGAAGCCGCCTCCGCCCGTGCGGGGACGATCGGTCCGGGCCCGCGCCTCGTTGACCGTCAGCGCTCGCCCCTTGAGGTCCTTGCCGTTCGTGCCGGCGATGGCCTTCTACTGACACGCTCTTCGAGCGCCGATCTTTGTGGCTTTTCGTGGTTATTGACAGCACCGTGCAGCCGGCCATATACTCCCAGCATAGTTAGGAGGGTAGATTCTTTGTCCGGAGCAGGAATTCACCACATCGAAGAAAAAGGAAATTCTTATCCTTTAGGAGACTAAATGAACCGCTTCGATAAACTTTCCGCTTCTCTCTCGACCTTTGGGCTGGATGCCGTTATTCTGAATCCCGGTCCCACGCTGACGTATCTCACAGGCCTGCACTTCCACCTGATGGAGCGTCCCGTTGTCCTGTTCTTCACCCCGGGGCAAACCCCCGCGCTCGTCCTGCCCGAACTCGAAATGCAAAAAGTGATGGAATTGGCGATTGCGCCCTTCCCGTATGGGGAGGATCCATCCGAGTGGGAGGCGGCCTTCCGCGGCGTGATCCGCTCGCTCGGTCTGGACGGGAAGAAGATCGGCGTCGAGCCGCGGCAACTGCGCCTGTTGGAATTTCACTACGCGCGCGACGCCGCCCCCAAAGCCGAATTCCCCGATGCCTCGTCAGCGTTGGCGCAACTCCGTTTGCGGAAGGACGCGGATGAGGTCCAGAAAATGAGGCGGGCGGTGCAGATCGCGCAGTCCGCGCTTGAAGCAACCATCCCGCTCATCAAAATCGGCAAGACTGAAAAGGAATTGGCCGCGGAATTGGTTGTCCAGTTGCTTCGGAATGGTTCCGAGCCGGAGATGCCGTTCAGTCCCATCGTGTCCGCGGGGCCGAACTCCGCCAACCCGCACGCCTCGCCCAGCAACCAAAAACTCCAACGCGGCGACCTGCTCGTTGTGGACTGGGGCGCGACATTCGAAGGCTACATCTCCGACCTGACGCGCACCTTCGCGGTGGGCGAGGTGGACGCCGAGTGCGCGACCATCCACCGCATCGTGCAGGAGGCCAACGCCGCGGGCCGCGCCGCCGCGGAACCTGGCGTCCCCTGCGCGAACGTGGACAAGGCCGCGCGGGATGTGATCGAAGCCGCGGGCTACGGAAAATTTTTTACGCATCGGACGGGTCACGGCATCGGCATGGAAGGCCACGAAGAACCGTACATGCGCGGCGACAACATGCAAATTCTGGAGCCTGGCATGGCGTTTACTGTCGAGCCTGGCATCTATCTCCCGAATCGCAACGGCGTGCGGATCGAAGACAACGTGGTCATCACCAAAGATGGCGCGGACGTGTTGAGCGATATGCCGCGTGAGATGAGGGTGGTAGGATGACTCGTGTTGCGTGTTGCGTACCTGCCCTACAGGTAAATCATCTTTCTGATCTTTGATGGAAGTATGATCAAGAGAATAGCGCCTGCTTGTAAAATGAAAATCGAAGTCATTCGATAGATCTTCTTGCGGATAGGCCTAAGCCGTTTTTCGTGATTGGTGCGCCGAGATGAACATCATCATCGACGAGTAGAGGACGACGCCCAGCACGACCCATTTACGTTTCCGAATCACGGAATAGTTCCCCGCCGTTTCCATTCTCTTGGCCTGGCGTCAAGGGATAGGAATTTCCTTTTCTGCGCCGCGCGGAACGCTCTCGCTTGGGGTTCAGAATTGACCCTTCCCATCACGAAATGATGATATCGCCGGCCGCGCATCAGTGTCAAGAAATCAAGAACCGGCTTGGCGGAGTTCCTGGGCCGGATTGTCGGCCCGAATCGCCGGGATAGTCCCTAAACGACGACAGACAACACCCCTTCTCAAGATCACCCGCTATTCATAGTCGCCGATGTCCTCGGCCGCACTCATGGTGCCGCTGACACGTCTCCATGAGTACAGGCCGAAGCGGCCGCCATCAGGGCGACCTGCTCGAAGACGTGGGGAGGCGGCGGCTTCTCGGCCACGAACGTCAACTCCAGGTGACGGATGATCCGGTCGACGACCGCGTACTCCGTAAGTAAGGCGACGACCTTCATCCTTCCTCCGCAGCGGGGACATCGGAGCGGGTCCACCTCATAGACCTTCCGGATCATCTCGGCCCAACCTTTGGAGGGTACGGGCCTCGGTTCCTCTTCGATCATCCCCACGGCGACGGGAACACGGTTCGCCTTCCTGACTTTCCCCCGGTGGGCGTTGGGGTAGAGCCCGTAATACCGGACCATGACCTGGCCCTTGTCGGGGCGTCTTGCTGGAAAACGTCAGCAGGTATTCCGCATGGCAGTCCGGACACCGGATCCGGGCAGCGCTTCGCAGTCCTCATGAAACGTCTTCGATTCATGAGGGCAAAGCCCGAGCGGGGATTGGCGCAATCGAGATAGCGCTCGACCACCCCCTTGACGCTGGAAAACAAAAAAGGGCAAACTCCCAGTGTGTAGGAATCTGCCCTTATTTTTTACTTGACTTTCGATCTCGGCTAAGGTTCTATTAGGTCATCAAGTCAAGGGAAGGGATCATGAAAAAGTATCTCTATGTCGTCCCGTCGGTCCTTCTGTTTTGTTTCACGATCGCCTGCCAGGATAAGGCGGCTATGGCGGAGTTGGAGAAATATCGGGCTCAAGCGGGGGTGAGGAGCAGAATAAGGCCTTAGCGATACGCTTTACGGATGCCTATCAGAAGGGAGATATCGCGGCAGTAAGGGAAATCTGTTCTCCCGATTTTATCGAGCACGGCGTGGGACAAACCTTTTCGCTTGAGCAAGTGATTGAAACCCTCAAAGGCAATATGGCCATTTTTTCCGACTTCACGATCATCGCTGAAGATATGATCGCAAAAGGAGACAGAGTAGCAGTTAGGTATCTCGCGAAAGTCACTCACACCGGGGAGGGTTTAGGTATCCCTGCTACAGGAAAAAAGGAAGAATCGGCCGGTATTGAAATCCTGAGATTCGAAAATGGAAAAGTTGCTGAAGCGTGGACCGCAGAAGATGTTTTGGGTTTATTAACGCAACTCGGTTTTGAATTGAGGCCGATCGAAGAAAAGAAGAAGTAGTCCATCTCATAAAAGGATCGGAAACCGATTGGCCGCTTTTTAGCGGCTTGAATCCTACAAGGGCTTAAAATCGCTAAAAATCGCCTTTTCGGTGAGCTTCAGCCCGGATGGAGATCGGCTGTTGTCGTGCTCCACGTCAGCCGAAGCAACGCTATGGGACTGTAAGAACGGGAGGATGATCCAGGAAGCGGTATGGGGGGGAAGATATTCGGGAGGATTGGAAGGTATCCTTTGGCCCCGACGGCGATTCCATTCTGGCCGGCTGCGGAAAGGTCAGAGACGGGGGAACCGTCTTCGGTCTCTGGGACGCCAATACCCTGAAGCCGATACGAACGTTCAGGGTCAACGAAAGATATCGAACAACGGCGGCGGCCCCTCTGGTCTTGATGCGCTGGCTTTCTCGCCCGATAGCAGGATCCTGGCGGTCGGCGGAGTTCCAGAATGCCATTGAAAAGGACAGTTATTGGACCTTGCGCAATACCTGCGCGGACTGCGGCACAAAAAGAACGCTAAGATTCAGCCTGGCCGATATTCCCAAGGCCCCTGAAGAATAGGCGTCATTAGGTTCCCCTTTTCTTGACAATCGCAAGAAAGTCCACATATCATCGCCTTATCTTTTTTGACGGTCGCGGCCGGCCGGAAGGAGATCCTCACATGAATCCCATCGCGAAGAACACTCGACCCCGCCGTTTTAAATGGATGTTCGTGGTCATAGCGATATTCCTGGCCGCTCAACCGCGCTTGACGGCGCAGGACCAGGACATCGCCAAGAAGCTCCCCTTCACTCCGACGACCCTGTGCCAGATCGCCTCGAACACCAAGCCCTCCCACGCCCTCGCCGACTATGCGGGCGACTTCGAGCACCCCGCCTACGGCGTCCTGAAGGTCGGCCTGAAGGACGGCACGCTCCAGATGGATTTCCACAAGATCAGGCTCCCCCTGAACCATTTCCACTATGACCGCTTCGAGACGCCCGACGACGAGATCTACGGCCGGACGGCCATCAACTTCCAGACCAATCCCCAGGGCGACGTCGATAAAGCAGTCATCTCGCTCGACGAGGCCGAGGTCGTCTTCACGCCCAAACCGACGACGCTTTCGCCGGAGCTCCTAGCCCGGCTGGCCGGGACCTACGAGCTACCGTCGGGCGTGAAGTGCCAGGTCATTCTCAAAGACAAGGGCACGCTCTTCCTGGCCGTCCCCGGAGAGGTCGATCAGGAACTCATTCCCTATAAGGGACTTTTGTTCCGGATCAAGCTCTTCGCCGACGTCGTCTTCGAGTTCGTCCTCGAGAACGACCAGGTCAAGGCCCTCAAGCAGAGGGATCCGTCCGGGGAGTACGTCTTCCCGAGAAGATAAGAGAGGACATCGGGATCGCAGGGGCGCGGGGACTGCGCCTCGTCATACGATCTTGACCCGCGAGGCGACGTCCAGGAAGAATTCCTTCGACCAGGGCTCCAGAGATGCGGGGTCTTTCACAAAGGGCTCCACTTCTCGTCGGATCTGGTCGATGTCGACGCGGGCGATCCTCCGCGCGAGCAGGTCGCGGAAATCCGCGGCCGTCAAGGGCGACGACCCTGCCCAATGCCCCGTCTGTCGCATCCTCTGCTCGAGGTGGGAGAGGCGGAGATCCGGGTGATAGGCTGCGAACCAGACGAGGTCGTACCAGTCCCTCCCCTTGACCCGGCTCTTCCATTCGCGGCACAGAACGGCGTGCATCTTCCCGGCGAAGAGATCGGGCAGGCTAAACGTCCTGACGGCGAAGGGGACCGGCCGGAGGAGATAGCGGGTCTCAGTTAAGAACCCGGGGGGCGGATCGGTGTCGATCTCCAGTTTGATCTTCAGTACCTGGTTCCGAGGGACCGGTTGGATGAGGCCCTTTTCGAACCCGACGCTGATCATCTGCGTTCGCGTATTGGCCTTGAGGAACGCGGACTGGATGGCCGTTCCCGGCTGCTTCGTCCGGCTCTCGATCTCGACGACAAAGCCGAATGAAGCGAGCTCCCTCTTCAGGGCCACTCCGTAGTCAGCCAGATCGAAGCCCACGTTCTTATCGAGGAGCGAGAAGTCCAGGTCCTCGGAGAACCGGTCGAGCCCGTAAAGCACCCGGAGCGCCGTGCCCCCGTAGAACGCCGCCTTTTCAAAGAACTTGCTCCTCCAGAGGCCGAGAAGCGCGACCTCCTGCATGACTTCGCGGAGGGCGCGCAGGGAATCGTCCAAGGAGCGTATCTCGTACGCGGCCAGGATCTGACGGATGGCCTCATTCATGGGGGATCCCCTTCTCGTGCTTTTGGAGCCGCCTTAAAAGCCCGCTCAGGCGCCTCAGCTTCAGGGAGCGATAGCGCCCAGCGAACTCGTCGATCCTCTCGGCCGACATGGATCGGATGGCGCCGTCGTCGATCCTCAGGTCTTCTTCGAGGAACCGGCGCATCTCCGCGGCGGATGCGATCGGAGCGCCTCGCACGGAAACGATCTTATCGGCCAAGGCCTTATCGGGTGAAGCCATCAGGAAGGCCTGGTCGTGGTCCACTTCCACTCTGACCATGCCGGTCTCATAGGCGCGCGCCGGGATCTGCCGGTAAATAAAAAGGCCGACAGGCGTGCTGAACCTCCGTGAGCGGCTCAACGTGACCGACGTCAGCACCTCGACCTTCTCAGGTATGATCCCGTAATAGGCGCACGCATAATCGAGGGAGACATAAGAGGGGCCGTAAATGAGATTGGCCAGGAGTTCCTTCGAATGCGGATGCTTTCGGTAGCGGTCCCCGAAGACATATAAGCCCTTTTTCACCCTGATGATGATCCCCTGCCTGAGCATATCGGTGATCTTATCCCTGGGGGAAGAAAGGGCCTTCAGCGCGTCAATCAGGGTCTGATAATCGAAAATCTCAGCCTGGATGCGGTTTCGGACGTCAACGACGTTCATATTTCACCATAGTATGTCGACAGATTGTCGACATACTATGCCATATTTGAGCATTTGTCAAGACGTTTTTGGCCGTAGTCATCGGGAAGTCCTCCGTATGGGATCCAGGCTCTATGCCCCCAAAGAAGGAAGAATTGGTGAAGATCTCGGCGCTGCATGACCTCTTCTTAGGGATAGGAATTTCCTTTTCTGCGCCGCGCGGAACGCTCTCGCTTGGGGTTCAGAATTGACCCTTCCCATCACGAAATGATGATATCGCCGGCCGCGC
>Ga0315282_10009051_pt1 | contig 15923 bp, 14 predicted proteins | sample YL17G07_20_MG_FD_203693 | JGI IMG/M metagenome (GOLD analysis project Ga0315282, IMG submission 203693) | Sediment microbial communities from Yellowstone Lake, YNP, Wyoming, USA - YL17G07_20 | ecosystem: Environmental > Aquatic > Freshwater > Lake > Sediment | place: USA: Wyoming | collected...
CTTGGCCTTCTTAATCTCGTTCATGACGATGAAGTCGGCGCTGCGCAGTATCTCCAGCTTTTCTTTGGTTACCTCGCCGATGCATCTGATGGCCAGTCCCGGCCCGGGGAAGGGCTGACGCCAGACCATCTCCTCCGGCAGCCCGAGCGTCGTACCCACCTGACGTACCTCGTCCTTGAAGAGGTAGCGCAGGGGCTCCAGGAGGGTGAGCGACATCTTGGCCGGCAGGCCGCCGACATTGTGGTGGGACTTTATCTTGGCCGAGGCCGTGCTTACCGATGAGATGCTTTCAATAACATCGGGGTAGAGCGTCCCCTGGGCCAGGAAGTCAACCTGGCCGATTTTCCTGGCCTCTCCCTCAAAAACCCGGATAAACTCCTCGCCGATAATCTTGCGCTTCTGCTCCGGCTCGGTCACCCCCTTGAGGCGGTTAAGGAACCGGTCGCTGGCGTCGGTATAGATAATATTCATGCCTAGGTTGCGCTGGAAGACCTTGAGGGTTCTCTCCGCCTCTTCGCGGCGCAGCAGACCGTTGTTGACGAAGATGCAGGTCAGCTGGTCGCCGATGGCGTGGTGGATAAGGGTGGCGACTACCGAGGAATCAACCCCGCCCGAGAGGGCGTTGATGACCTTACCGCCGCCCACCTGCTCCTTGATTCTGGCGATGCTCTCGGCGACGAAGTTGCCCATTGTCCAGTTGCCCTTGCAGCCGCATACCTTGTAAACGAAGTTTCTCAGGATGGCCTTGCCCTCGGGGGTATGGGCCACCTCGGGGTGGAACTGGAGGCCGAAGATGCCCTTCCCGTTGCCCATGACGGCGTTGGGCGAGTTCTCTGTATAAGCGAGGGTCTTAAATCCAGGCGGCATGGCCTCGATTTTATCGCCGTGGCTCATCCACACCGGCGTGGACTCGGGCAGTTCGGCAAAGAGCGGCGAGTCAACCTCGCTCAGGTGCAGGATGGCGTGGCCGTACTCGCGTTTGGTGCCCGGCGTCACCTGGCCGCCGAGCTGCTTGGTGATGGCCTGCATCCCGTAGCAGATACCCAGCACCGGCAGGCGGCTTTCGTAGACGTAGGCGGGGGCCAGGGGTGCCCCCGGTTCGTAGACGCTGGCCGGGCCGCCGGAGAGGATGAAACCCTTGGGATTGAGGGGGGCTATCTTCTCCCAGGGGGTATCGTGGGGCAAAAGCTCGCAGTAGACCTGGCATTCGCGCACGCGGCGGGTGATGAGCATATTGTACTGCGAGCCAAAATCCAGGACGATGATGGCCTCGCGCTTCGCCCCGGAGACGGCCTCCTTGGTAGCCGCCGGCTCTTTGCCACCTATCTTGGCAATCTCAAGGTATGTGGAGATCTCAATATCGTCGGTGGTAGCTATCCGGTGGCTTTCCTCTGGTGGTTTTACCCTATCTTTGCCCATACTTTATAGAACACAGATTACCATTATGTTATACTATCGTCAAGCCGACATAAAGAGTTTTTATGCCCAGATATTCGTTTCTCAGCAGTAGCCCGGCGGCGACCGCCGCCCTGGGCAAAAAAATCGGTGAAAACCTCAAGCCCGGCAGTATCATCGCCCTCATTGGGGAGCTGGGCTGCGGCAAGACGCTGCTTGCCCGCGGCATCTGTGCCGGTCTGGGGGTGCCGCTGCGGCAGGTGAACAGCCCCACCTTCGTTCTGGTGAACGAATACCTGGGCAGGCTCCCCGTTTTCCACATGGACCTATACCGGCTGGGGGGGGCTGCTGATGGTGTTGACATCGGCCTCCTGGACTACCTGGTGCGGGCGCGGTCCGGGGTGATGCTGGTGGAGTGGGCGGAGAAGATTTTATCCCTCCTGCCCGATGATTACCTGAAAATAGAGTTTGCAATTCTCTCAGCACGGCAAAGGCGCCTTGAACTTATGACGTCGGGTACCAGGTTCCGCGATTTATTCCGGGAGCTGAAGAAATGATTATCCTGGGGATAGACACATCGGGCTATGCCAATGCCGTGGGTGTGGTTGATGGCGAGCAGGTTCTGGCCGACTTTGTTTTTGAGGCGAGGACGGACTCGCTTGAGAAAATTGTGGCCAATATTGACCATGCCTTGAAGAGCGCCGGCCTGGGTCTGGATTGTGTGCAGGGCATCGGGGCGGGGCTGGGGCCGGGCTCTTGGACGGGTATAAGGGTGGGGGTGACGGTGGGCAAAATCCTCGCCTTCAGCACCGGAAGGCCTGTGGCTGGCGTGCCGACCCTGGAGGCATTGGCTTATGGTGCCAGGGATGAGACCTCATTGATATGCCCCGTTATCAGCGCCGGCACCGGCGATGGGGTCTACGCCGCCTTTTATCGCCCCGCGGGCGATGGTTTTACTAGGGAAGGCGACTACTATGTCGGCCCGGCCAGGGGCCTTGTGGGGATGATAAAAGATGGTACAGTGTTCGTCGGCTCTGAAGAGGTGCTGAAAGGCCTGCGGGCGCTCCTGGGTGACGGCGTGAAAATGGTGGCGGCGGTGCCTGGTGGGGCGGCAGTGGCGCATCTGGCATCCCTGCGTCTGGAAAGGGGCGATATGGACGATGCCCTATCTCTCACGCCGCTCTATTTAAAGGAGTCAACGGCCAAGGCATTTATCAACAGATATACTCGTGTCAAAGGTTAGATTGGAGTATGTTAGTTCTGGGTATTGAGACATCCTGCGATGAGACCTCGGCGGCCTTGGTGGCCGACGGCGAGGAGATACTGTCCAATATCATCGCCACCCAGCTTGACCTCCTGCGGAAGTACGGTGGCGTCGTCCCGGAGGTAGCCGCCCGCCGCCACGCCGAGCTTATCGGCTACGTCATCAAAGAGGCGCTGGACTCAGCCGGCAGAAATTTGGCGGATGTGGAGGCGGTGGCCGTCACCGCCAGGCAGGGACTGGCCGGCTGTCTCCTCATCGGGGTGGCGGCGGCCAAGTCCCTCAGCTACTGCCGGCATATCCCCCTGGTCGGCCTGCACCACATTGAGGGGCATATCTTCGCCAACCGCCTTAGCAACCCCAGGATGTCCTTACCCCATGTCTGCCTGACGGTATCTGGTGGGCATACCATGCTGCTCTACGTCAGTGACGCCGGGCGCTATGAACTTTTGGGCACTACCCTGGACGATGCCGCTGGCGAGGCCTTTGATAAAATCGCCAAGTTCCTCGGCCTGGACTTCCCCGGCGGGCCGGTCATTGATAGGCTGGCGGTCGGGGGGAATAGCCGGGCCTTCAAATTTCCGCGCCCCATGATTAAGGCGGCTTCTTATGATTTCAGCTTCAGCGGCCTGAAGACAGCCGTGATAAACTCTCTTAAAGATAGAGTGGCCAAGCGCGAGAAATTGCCCCTGCCCGATATCGCCGCCAGCTTTCAGGAGGCCGTCGTTGATGTCCTCGTCACCAAGACGCTCCGCGCCGCCGGGGAGAAGGGGGTAAAGACAGTCAGCGTTACCGGCGGTGTCTCCGCCAACAGTCGGCTGCGGGCGGCCTTTCAGGATGCCTGTAAAAAGAAGGGTCTTGAGGTCTTCTTCCCGAAGCTCTCGCTCTGCACTGACAATGCTGCCATGATTGCCGCCGCCGGCTGTGCCCGGTTGAGGAGGGGCGAAAGGGACGGCCTAGACCTTAATGTCTTGCCCAACGCCCCGCTTGAGGTGTGATATGAGCCCCAAGATAGCCAAAATAGATGCCACCTACCCGGACTCACTGTTAATTGAGCGGGCAGCCAAGCTGATTACCGGGGGGAAGGTGGTGGTCTGCCCGACCGATACCGGCTACGCCTTCTCGGCCAATGCCCTGGATGTCAGGGCCGTCGCCCGGGTCTTTGCCCTCAAGAGCCGCGACTTTAAAAACCCGATTCATGTCGCCGTAAGTAGTATTGAAGAAGCGGAAAAGTACGCCTATGTTAGCCCGGCCGCCCGTCACCTCGCCCGCTATTTCCTGCCCGGCGCCCTTACCCTGGTGCTGCCTAAAAAGGAGATAATACCCTCCCTGCTCGTCGGCGGGCGGGATACCATCGGCATACGCATCCCCGATAACCGCGTGATACTGGAGCTGGCCGGGATGGCGGGGGTGCCCCTGACCACTACCAGTGCCAATATCAGCGGAAAGCCTACCCCCTACGCCGTTGAGGAGATTCGGGCGCAGCTGGGGGAGGGTATAAAAAACGTCGCCCTGATTTTAGACCAGGGGCCGCTGGCGGTGCATGAGCTGTCCACCATTGTTGATTTGACGGTCAGCCCCCCGCAGCTTATCCGGCAGGGGCGGGTCAGCTGGCTGGAGGTGCGCGAGGTGCTGAGCAGTCTTAAGGATTAGGTGCTATAATGGGGCAAGGAGGCAGGGGCCGTGCGTATTGCTATCGGTTGCGACCACAGGGGTTTTGACCTTAAAAAAGAGGTCATCAAGCTGATTACCGAAGCCGGACACACCTACCAGGACTTCGGCTGTCAGGGCTACGAACCGGTGGACTACCCCGATATTGCCGTCAAGGTGGCTGAGGCTGTGGCCAGGGGCGATTTTGACCGCGGCATCCTGGTGTGTGGCACCGGCATCGGCATGTGCCTGGCGGCCAACAAGGTGAGGGGGATAAGGGCGGCCCAGTGTCTGGATACCTTTGTGGCACACCGTGCCCGCCAGCACAACGATGCCAATATCTGCTGCCTGGCAGCGGAGGAGGGTAGGGCGCGCGTGCCGGCTATCCTTGAGGCCTTCCTGACCACCGAGTTTGAGGGAGGCCGGCACCAGGTAAGGCTGGACAAGATAAAGGAGATTGAGAAAAGCCAGGCGGAAAAGGGGTGATATTCCCGGCGCGGGCGCTCACGTGTCTTTAGCTTGACAATAAATCGGCGCTCGTGCTATCTTTAGATACGGGCTTAGCTACGAATATTTTTTCAGTCCGTCTGGAGAGACGGTTATTTTTTTGGTGGGCCTGTTTGAGGGGGTTAGGGATGAAGAGTGACGCCATAAAGAAAGGTATAGAACGGGCACCGCACCGCTCGCTGCTGCACGCCTTGGGCTGCACGAGCGCCGATATGGACAGGCCATTTATCGGTGTGGTCAACAGCTTTGCTGAGATTGTCCCCGGGCATATCCATCTGCGCGGCATCGCCGAGGCGGTCAAGGCTGGGGTGCGGGTGGGGGGCGGCGTGCCCTTTGAGTTCAATACCATTGCCGTCTGTGACGGCATCGCCATGAACCACGCCGGCATGAAGTACAGCCTGCCCAGCCGGGAGCTGATTGCCGATTCTGTGGAGACCATGGCTGAGGCCCACAGCCTTGACAGCCTGGTCTTCATCCCCAACTGCGATAAGGTCGTGCCGGGTATGCTCATGGCGGCGGTGAGGCTGAACCTGCCGGCCATCTTCGTTAGCGGCGGCCCTATGCTGGCGGGCCATATAGATGGCAGAAAGATTGACCTGAACACTCTTTTTGAGGGTGTGGGTGCCGTGGCCGGCGGCAAGATGACCGAGGCGGAGCTTGAGCGACTGGAAGAGCTGGCCTGCCCTGGGTGCGGCAGCTGCGCCGGTATGTTTACCGCCAATACCATGAACTGCCTCACCGAGGCGCTGGGGATGGGGCTTGCGGGCAACGGCACCATCCCTGCCATTGATGCCCGGAGGACGGGGCTGGCCAGGGAGGCGGGGCGGCAGGTGATGAAGCTACTAGCTGAAAATATCCGCCCCAGGGATATTATTAATAGCGACTCTATTTACAATGCCTTTGTCGTGGATATGGCCCTGGGCGGCAGCACCAACTCGGTGCTGCACCTGATGGCTATTGCCAACGAGGCCGGGGTTGACTTTAAGCTAACTATGATTAACGAAATCAGCCGGCGCACCCCCTATCTCTGTAAGATGAGGCCGGCGGGGGAGAACCACCTGGAGGACCTGGACCGGGCGGGGGGCATACCGGCGGTCATGGGCGAACTGAAGGGGCTGTTAAAGCTTGGGGCAAAGACGGTGACGGGTAAAAGATTGGGGGAGAATATCGCCGGCGTCAAGACACTGGACAGCGAGGTTATCCACTCGGTCAAGAACGCCCATGCGTCTACCGGCGGCCTGGCGGTGCTCTTCGGGAACCTGGCACCGGAGGGTGCTGTAGTCAAGAAGGCGGCGGTAGCGCCGGAGATGATGGTGCACCGCGGCCCGGCATGGGTCTTTGACTCAGAGGAGGAGGCCACCAAGGCGATTATGGGCGGCAAAGTCAAGCCGGGGGATGTGCTGGTCATCCGCTATGAAGGGCCCAAGGGAGGGCCAGGGATGCGGGAGATGCTCACGCCCACCTCGCTGATTACCGGCATCGGTCTGGACAAAGAGGTGGCCCTTATTACGGACGGACGCTTCTCCGGGGCCACCCGCGGTGCGGCCATCGGGCATGTCTCGCCGGAGGCGGCAGAGCGGGGGCCAATCGCCGCGGTGAAAGAAGGGGATACCATCAGCATTGACATCCCCAATTACAGGCTTGATGTTGAGCTTAGCGATAAGGAAATAGCTCATCGCTTGGAGAAGCTGGCTGATTTTGAACCGAGGGTAAAGTCCGGCTATCTCCGGTACTATACCGAGAAGGTTACTTCCGCCAGTACCGGGGCGGTGTTCCGCCGGTAAAGGGGGCTTTATGAAGAAGACTGGTGCCCAGATTTTATGCGAGGCCCTGATAGCCGAGGGGGTGGAGGTTATCTTCGGTTTCCCCGGCGGCGTTTTGCTGCCTTTTTATGATACCCTGCCCCAGTACCCTCAGCTCCGCCATATCCTGGTGCGCCACGAGCAGGGGGCGGCCCATGCCGCCGACGGCTACGCGCGGGCCACGGGTAAGGTAGGGGTATGCATGGCCACCTCCGGCCCGGGCGCTACCAACCTGGTCACCGGCATTGCTAATGCCTACCTTGATTCGGTGCCGATGGTGGCCATCACCGGGCAGGTCGCCCGCCCCCTCATCGGCAAGGACGCCTTCCAGGAGGTTGATATTACCGGTATTACCCTGCCCATCACCAAGCACAGCTACCTGGCCATGGAGGCCGGTTCGCTACAAAGCATCGTAAAGGAGGCCTTTTACATCGCCAGGACGGGTAGGCCAGGCCCGGTGCTTATTGACCTGCCTAAGGATGTCCAGACCGACCAGGCCGAGGTTCACCACGCCGTCAAGATAGAGCTGCCCGGCTACAAAATCCCTGCCAAGGGGCACCCCGCGCAGATAAAGAGCGCCGCCAAATTAATTAATGAAGCGCAGCAGCCCCTGATTATCGCGGGGAGGGGTGTGCTCATCTCCGGCGCCAGCGCCGCCCTGAGGGAGCTTGCGGAGAAGGGGCAAATACCGGTCGTGACCACCCTGCTCGGCATCAGCAGCTTCCCCGAGAACCATGCCCTCAGCTACGGGATGGGGGGGATGCATGGCTCTGTTTATGCCAACAAGGCCATTGATGACGCCGACCTGCTGATTGCCATCGGCATGAGGTTTGATGACCGGCTTACCGGCAATATAAGCTCCTTCGCCCCCAAGGCCCACATTATTCATATTGATTTAGACCCGGCAGAAATCGGCAAGAATGTGCGTGTTGATGTACCGATAGTCGGTGACGTTATGGCGGTACTTGAGGAGCTGAATAAGCTGGTCAGTACCGCCGGCCACATTAGGTGGCTCCAGCAGCTTGATGAGTGGCGGCGCCAGCACCCGCTTTTGGACATCAGGGAGAGCGCCGGGCTTTTACCCCAGTACATCGTCCGCCAGATATACGAGGCTACCAAAGGCATGGCCATTATCGTTACCGGCGTCGGCCAGAACCAGATGTGGGCGGCGCAACACTACTTCTACGATGAGCCCAACAGCTTTATCTCCTCCGGTGGGCTGGGCACGATGGGCTTCGGGCTGCCGGCGGCCATGGGGGTTAAGGTGGGCCGCCCCGAAAAGGTCGTCTGGTGTATTGATGGCGACGGCAGCATCCAGATGACGATTCAAGAACTGGCAACCATCGTACAGGATAAAATCGCCGTCAAGATAGCCATTATTAACAACGGCTACCTGGGCATGGTGAGGCAGTGGCAGGAGTTCTTCTACAACAAGAGGTATGTCGCCACGCCCCTCTCCGGCCCCGACTTCGTCAAGATTGCCGAGGCCTACGGCCTGCCCGGGCTGAGGGTTAGTCGCCGCGAGGAGGTAGTCCCGGCCATTCAGCAGGCCATGGAGCACGAAGGGCCTTTCTTGATAGACTTTAGGGTGGAGCCCGAGGAGAATGTTTACCCTATGGTGCCACCAGGGGCATCGGTCGCCGAGTTTGTGGAACTGCCCAAGAAAGAGGTGAGGTCATGGCTGCGACAAAGCACACCCTAGTTGCCCTGGTGGAGGATAAGCCCGGGGTACTCAACCGCATGGCGAGTCTTTTCCGCCGGCGTGGCTTCAATATTGAGAGCATCGCCGTGGGACACAGTGAGGTGCCTCATATGTCGCGGGTGACCATCTTGGTCAACGGGACGACCGCCATGGTGGAACAGGTCAGGAAACAGGTTGATAAGCTCATTGATGTGGTCAAGGTCGCCGATATCACCGATGATAACATCACCGTTCGGGAACTGGCCCTGATAAAGGTGAAAGCTACCTCCGCCTCACGGGGCGAGATTATTGAAATCGCCGACATCTTCCGGGCCAATATCATTGATGTGGCCGCCGATTCCCTGACCGTTGAGATTACTGGTGACGAGGACAAGATTGATTCCATGTTAAAGCTGCTGCGCGGCTTCGGCATCAAGGAGATAGCCCGTACCGGACGCATCGCCATGGTCAGGGGAGGCACCGAGCCGCCGGTCAAGGAGAGGCTCCCCAAGAGCCGCACCAAGAAGCCGGAGAATACCTGAGCAGGATTATTATATTGAAGGAGGGCGAGTTATGGCGAAAATATACTATGACAAAGATGCGAACCTGGCCTTACTCAAGGGGAAGGTCATCGGCATTGTCGGCTACGGCAGCCAGGGGCATGCCCATGCCCAGAACCTCCGTGATAGTGGCGGGCAGGTGCTCGTCGCCGAGCTGAAAGGTAGCCCGGGTTGGAAGAACGCCAAGAAGGCTGGCTTTGCGGTGATGACGGCAGACGAGATAGCCCAGAAAGCCAATATCATCGTCATGCTCGCCCAGGACAACGTGCAGAAGGCAGTTTATACAGCTTCTATTGAAAGGAACCTGAAGGCCGGCAAGATGCTCATGTTTGCCCACGGCTTCAATATCCACTACGGGCAGATTGTCCCGCCGGCTAATGTTGATGTGACCATGATTGCCCCCAAGGGCCCCGGCCCCATGCTCCGTCAGCTTTATACCGAGGGCATCGGCCTGCCGGCGCTGGTGGCGGTGCATCAGGACGCCTCGGGCAAGGCTAGAAGTGTCGCCCTCGCCTATGCCAAAGGCATCGGTTGCACCCGTGCCGGCGTCCTGGAGACCACCTTTGCCGAGGAGACGGAGACCGACCTCTTCGGCGAGCAGGCGGTGCTCTGCGGCGGTGTGAGCGCCCTCATCAAGACCGGCTTTGAAACACTCATTGAGGCCGGCTACCAGCCGGAGATAGCCTACTTTGAGGTCTGCCATGAGCTCAAACTCATCATTGACCTGATTTACAACGGCGGATTGAGTTATATGCGCAAGTCCGTCAGCGACACGGCCGAGTATGGTGATTACACCCGTGGCCCCAGGGTCATTGACGAGATGGTGGCCGACGAGATGCGGCAGATTTTGGCCGAGATTCAGGACGGCAGCTTCGCCAAGGAATGGATTCTGGAAAACCAGGCCGGGCGCCCGGTGTTCAATGCCTTAAAACGTCTGGAGGCGGAGCACCCGATTGAATCTGTCGGCGCCGAACTCCGGAAGATGATGCCCTGGCTGAAGGCGTAGACAATAGCGCCTAAAGTGTATATAATATAAAACATATCGCCATGATTGACCATAGATGTTCCTTTTTAGGGAGAACGAAGCTCATCCTTACCAGCCCCTCTCCTGGCATCCTGGAGAGGGGATAACTGGTTTTGTCTTCAAACGATTCTCCCGAGGAGGAACATAATGGACAAGGTTATTATCTTTGATACTACCCTGCGGGATGGGGAGCAGGCGGCGGGGGGCACCCTGAATGTCCAGGAAAAGCTGGAAATAGCCCGGCAGCTGGAAAAGCTCGGCGTGGATGTCATTGAGGCCGGCTTTCCGGCCGCTTCCCCCGGCGATTACGAGGCAGTTAATCTTATTGCTCAAGAGATACATACCCCGGCTATCTGTGCCCTGACCCATGCCAACGCCAGTGCTATTGACCGTGCCTGGGAGGCTGTCAGGGTAGCCAAACATCCGCGCATCCATATCTTCCTGTCGTCTTCGGATATACATCTCTTGCACCAGCTGAAGAAGAGCCGCGATGAAATCCTGGAGATGGCCTGTGCTGCGGTGGCCAGAGCCAGAAAATACACCTCTGATATTGAGTTTTCGCCCATGGATGCCAGCCGCACCGAGCCGAGGTATTTATACCAGATTCTGGAGGCAGTCATCGCCGCCGGCGCCACCACCGTCAATATCCCAGATACGGTCGGCTATGCCATTCCTGATGAGTACGGTCGGCTGGTTAAGGGCATCTTCAAGAATGTGCCCAATATCGCCAAGGCCGTGGTCAGCGTGCACTGCCACAATGACCTGGGGCTGGCGGTGGCCAACAGTCTCGCGGCACTGAGGATGGGGGCCAGGCAGGTGGAGTGCACCATCAACGGCATCGGTGAAAGGGCCGGCAATGCCTCGCTGGAAGAAATCGTCATGGCCATCAGGACAAGACATGATTTTTTCCACCTGACGACGGGCATTGATACCAGGCAGCTCTATAAGACCAGCCGGATGGTGAGTGATTTGACCGGCTTCCCCGTCCAGCCCAACAAGGCTATTGTCGGGGCCAATGCCTTCCGGCATGAGTCGGGTATACACCAGGACGGCGTCATCAAGATGCCCATAACCTATGAAATCATTGACCCCAAGACGGTGGGCGTGCCCTCCAGCTCCCTGGTGCTGGGCAAGCTCAGCGGGCGGCATGCCTTCAAGGAAAGACTGGCCGAGCTGGGCTATACTCTGAAAGATGAAGACCTGAACCGGGCCTTCGTCGCCTTTAAGGGGCTGGCGGATAAGAAGAAGAAGGTTACCGACCGCGATATTGAGTCGCTGGTCGCCGAGGAGCGGCGCACTGTTTCCGAGGAGTACCACCTTGACCGCATCCAGGTGACCTGCGGCGACCGGGGTATCCCCACTGCTGCCGTCAGGCTTATCGGCCCCGGCGGTAAGGCAGTAGAGGATGCCGCCCTGGGTACCGGGCCGGTGGATGCTGTTTATAAGGCCATCAACCGGCTGGTGAAGGTACCCAACTCGCTGACGGAGTTCTCGGTGAAATCGGTGACCGAGGGGATTGATGCCATCGGCGAGGTGCTCATCAGGATTGAGAGCGACGGCATCACCTATACCGGGCGCGGTGCGGATACCGACATCATTGTCTCCAGCGCCAAGGCCTACATCAATGCCCTTAACCGTCTGCTGGCGGCCAGGCAGAAAGGTAAATAAGATGAATCTAGCGGAGAAGATACTGGCGGCCCACGCTGGCAAAAAGACGGTCAGCCCCGGCGAGTTTGTGAACGTCAGGGTGGATGTGGTGCTGGCGAACGATATTACGGCGCCCATTGCCATCAGGGAGTTCCGGCGCATCGGGGTGGGCAAGGTCTTTGACCCGGCCAAGATTATCATGGTGGCCGACCATTTTGTCCCCAATAAGGACATCCTTTCCGCCGAGCAGGCTAAGCTCATGCGGGACTTCTGCTACAAGCAGGGCATCAAGTTCTTTGATGTCGGGCAGATGGGCATTGAACATGTCCTTCTGCCGGAGCTGGGGCTGGTGCTCCCCGGGGATGTGGTCATCGGGGCCGACTCGCATACCTGCACCTACGGTGCTGTCGGCGCCTTGGCCACCGGCATGGGCTCTACTGATATTGCCGCTGCCATGGCCACCGGCGACATCTGGATGAAGGTGCCGCCGAGCCTCAAGTTCGTTTACCGGGGCAAATCAGGCAGGTGGGTGGGGGGCAAGGACCTGATTCTCTCTACCATCGGGAATATCGGCGTTGATGGGGCACTGTACGCAGCGATGGAGTTTGCCGGTGAGGCGATGGATGCCCTTTCCATGGACGGGCGCTTCACCATGGCCAATATGGCTATTGAAGCGGGAGCCAAGGTCGGGCTCTTCCGTGTGGACAACAAGACACAGCTTTACATAAAGTCACGGGCGAAACGTTCCTACTCTGTCTATGAACCGGACGGCGATGCCAGCTACGCTCGTATTATTGAATATGATGTTTCTGGCCTTGAGCCGCAGGTCGCCTTGCCCCATTCTCCGGCCAACGTCAAACCGGTGAGTAAGGTAGGGAAGATAGAGATTGACCAGGTGGTTATCGGCAGCTGCACCAACGGCCGCATGGACGACCTGAGACTAGCCGCCCAGATACTCAAAAGGAGAAAGGTGCACCCGAGGGTGCGCTGCATCATCATCCCCGGCACGCAGCAGGTCTATCTTGATGCCCTGGCTGAGGGGCTGATTGAGACGTTTATCAAGGCCGGGGCAGCGGTCAGCACACCAACCTGCGGGCCATGCCTGGGCGGGCACATGGGTGTCCTGGCGGCGGGCGAGCGGGCCGTCTCCACAACCAACCGCAACTTTGTGGGGCGGATGGGCAGCGCCAAGTCCGAGGTCTATCTCGCTAATCCGGCGGTGGCGGCGGCCAGCGCCGTGGCGGGCAGGATTATCAGCCCGGACGAGGTTTTAAAATAGGGGGGTGAGGTCGTATGGCCAAAGCGCGGAAAAGCTGGCGGGAGAAGCTGGAAACACAGGGCAAAAAGAACCATTTACCCAAGATAATTGCGATTGATGAGAGGATGAGTAAGCGCTGGGGCACCGGCACCTGCGTCATCCCTGACCCGATGGAGGTAAATGAAATCATGAGTCAGGTGCCGAAAGGCCGGCTCATGACGATTAACCGGATACGCGAGAAGCTGGCCCGAAAGCACCATGCCAGCATCGGCTGCCCGATAACCACCGGCATCTTCGCCATGCTCGCGGCCCGCGCCGCCGATGAGGACGCTGCCGAAGGCAAAAAGAACTTTACCCCGTACTGGCGGACACTCAAGGGAAAAGGCGAGCTCAACGAGAAATACCCCGGCGGCGTGGACGCCCAGGCCAGGCACCTCAAGGCCGAAGGGCATAGTGTTGAAATGGATAAGACGGGGAAGCCGAAACGGGTGAAGGACTGGGAGAAAAAGCTGGTGGAGGTGTAGGGGATTAAAAAGGGGCTTCGCCCCTTTAAAAACTCCTCCCTCTCCCCTTCGCAAGGGGAGAGGGATAAAGGGTGAGGGGTTAGTTAAAAAATAAGGAGCTACCATGGTTCTCAAAGGCAAGGTGTATAAATACGGCGCCGATGTCAATACCGACGTCATCATACCGGCGCGCTACCTGAACACCTCCGAGCCGGATGAACTGGCCAGGCACTGCATGGAGGATGTAGATAAGGACTTTATCGGCAGGGTCAAGCCGGGGGACATCATCATGGCGACCACCAACTTCGGCTGCGGCTCCTCACGCGAGCAAGCCCCGCTGGCCATCAAGGCGGCGGGGGTCTCCTGTGTCATCGCCAAGAGCTTTGCCCGCATCTTCTTCCGCAATGCTATCAACATCGGCCTGCCGCTGCTTGAGTGCGGGGAAGCGGTGGACAACACCCAGGCGGGCAATACGCTGGAGGTTGACCTGGCCCGCGGCAGGATAAAGAATATTACCAGAAATAAAACCTTTATCGCCAGGCCCTACCCCGACTTTATGGCCGAGCTGATTAGCGCCGGTGGGCTGGTGGAGTACACCAAAAAGAGGCTGGCAAAAAGGAGAGTCTAGCGTGCAGTTTCGTATCGTAGTCTTAGCCGGCGATGGCGTTGGCCCCGAGGTTACTAACGAGGCCATCAAGGTACTGGAGGCGGTAGGCAGGAGGTTCGGACACAGGTTTGAGCTGCAGCACCGGCTGGTTGGTGGGACGGCCATTGATAAGGAGGGTGTGGCTATATCGCCGGAGACGATTAAGATGTGTCGTAAGGCTGACAGTGTCCTGCTGGGTGCCGTGGGTGGCCCCAAGTGGGATGACCCGCTGGCCAAGGTACGCCCCGAGGACGGCCTCCTCACCATACGAAAGGCCCTGGGGCTTTTTGCCAATTTGCGCCCGGTCAAGGTGTTCCCAGAGCTGGTGGATGCCACCAACTTGAAGCCGAAGGTAATTACCGGTGCCGACTTTATCTTCGTCCGCGAGCTTACCGGCGGCCTCTATTTCGGAAAGCCCAAGCGGCAGTGGCGTACCTCCCGGGGGCGGCGGGCAGTAGACTCCATGGCCTACTCCGAGCAGGAGATTGAGCGTATTATCCGGGTCGGCTTTGAGCTGGCGCGGGGGCGTAAGAAGAAGCTGGTCTCGGTGGACAAGGCCAATGTGCTGGAGACATCCCGCCTGTGGCGGAAGGTGGCGACGGAGGTGGCCGGGAAATACCCCGAAGTAGCCCTGGAGCACATGCTGGTGGATGCCTGCGCCATGCGGCTCATCCAGAACCCCACCTACTTTGATGTCCTGGTGACGGAGAATACCTTCGGCGATATTCTCACCGACGAGGCCTCTATGCTGGCCGGCTCCATGGGCATGCTGCCTTCAGCCAGCCTGGCTGAGGTGCCGCAGGCGGGCGCCAGGATATTCGGGCTTTATGAGCCGATTCATGGCTCCGCGCCGCGCCGGGCCGGCCTGAATATGGTCAACCCCATCGCCACTATCCTCAGCGCGGCCATGATGCTGCGCTACTCCCTGGCCCTGGAAAAGGAAGCCCAGGCCGTTGAGGCCGCTGTGGCCGGGGTGTTACGGTCGGGCTATCGCACCTATGATATAATGTCTGCAGGTAACAAACAGGTGGGGACCAAGGAGATGGGTGACCTGATTGTTGGAAGGGTAGTTTGATGACACAAGTTAAGCTTTACGATACCACATTGCGGGACGGTGCCCAGAGCGAGGGCGTCTCCTTCTCGGTGGTGGATAAGCTGCATATTGCCCGCAGGCTTGATGAGCTGGGCATCCACTATATTGAGGGCGGCTGGCCCGGCTCCAACCCGAAGGATAATGAATTTTTTGAGAAGGCCAGGGGCCTTCGTTTGGCCAACTCGGTTCTGGTGGCCTTCGGCAGCACCCGCCACCATCAGGCTCAAGCCGAAAACGATGCCAATCTGATGGCGCTGGCCAGCGCCGGCGTGAAGGTGGTCACCATCGTCGGTAAGAGTTCGGAGCCCCAGGTTACCCAGGTGCTGGGCACCACCCTGGAGGAAAACCTCCGTATGATTTCTGACTCCGTGCGCTACCTCAGGGCGAAAGGGCTGGCCGTTTTCTTTGATGCCGAGCACTTCTTTGATGGCTTTAAGTCCAACCCCGCCTACGCCCTGCGCACCCTTGTCGCTGCGGCTGAGGCCGGGGCCGGGTGCCTGGTGCTCTGCGATACCAACGGGGGTGCTTTACCCGATGAGGTGACAAGGGCAGTTGAGGCCGCCGGCAAGGTGACGTCGGTGGCGCTGGGTATTCACACTCATAATGACGGCGAACTGGCGGTGGCCAACAGCCTGGCGGCAGTCCGGGCCGGGGCTACCCAGGTACAGGGCACCATTAACGGCTACGGCGAGCGCTGCGGCAATGCCAATTTATGCTCCATCATCCCAAATTTGAAGCTCAAGATGGGTATTGACTGCATCAGCGATGCCCAGTTGGCCAAACTGACCGAGGTGGCGCACTATATCAGCGAGGTGGCTAACCTGGCCCCTGCCTCCTACGCCCCCTATGTCGGCCTCAGCGCCTTCAGCCATAAGGCCGGCTACCATGTTGACGCC
>Ga0315282_10009052_pt1 | contig 15923 bp, 12 predicted proteins | sample YL17G07_20_MG_FD_203693 | JGI IMG/M metagenome (GOLD analysis project Ga0315282, IMG submission 203693) | Sediment microbial communities from Yellowstone Lake, YNP, Wyoming, USA - YL17G07_20 | ecosystem: Environmental > Aquatic > Freshwater > Lake > Sediment | place: USA: Wyoming | collected...
TCGCCTGTACATTTCGCCGTCCAGGAGCAGGAACACCGGGCTCAACCCAACTCAAAGCGTAGCTTGCCTCGTGTCCCACAATCGCTGAAGACGTACACGGCGATAGGGCAGATGGCGGTGACTGGAGCATCCATCTGTGGTATCATATGATACCATTGGCTATTGACATGGCAGCGGTTCACGGTATAATGAGGGTGTCTTAGTGCCGAAGAGCACGCCTGTCACAGACAAGACGCTAATCAGGCGCATCAGAGCGCTGGCATCGCAGCCGCAGCGAGTCGCGGTGACGAGGAGCGCCCGGGGAGACATGACGGCGCGCAGCCTGACCAAGGCTGGCGTCTGTGAGGCTATCTGTGACCACATTGACGGCTGCGGCCCAGTGGACGAGAGCATTACCGACACGGCGGCTGGGCACATTGGCGAGCCCGTCTACCAGTTGTACCCCACCATCGAGGCTGAGGATCTGTTCGTCAAGGTTGGCATCGACGAGTCGGGATCCCAGCCGACCCTGATTCTGATCTCGGTTCACGATCGGCACTGATCTGGAGCACAAGGAGGAGGCGAGCATGGCGCGCACGTGCCCCGTGTGTGGGAGCACCGCACTTAGGCACAAGGAGGGGGACTACGTCTTTGCGTGGCCCAAAGGTTTCGCGAAGACCGAGTCGTCGTTCGCCAACGCGAGTTGGGACAGATGTGAGGGCTGCGGCGAGGAGATACTCCCGCCCGAACTGAGCGATCGGATCGAAGCGGAGCAGTACCGCGTTCAGTGCCTGTTGGCTCCAGCCGAGGTGAAGGCGATTCGCGAACGCACCGGCCTGAGCCAAGTCGACATGGCGCGGCTCCTCGGAGTGGGAGACAAGACTTATGCCCGCTGGGAGGCCGGCCTGTCGATCCAGAACAAGTCTATGGACAACCTCATCCGCATGGCAGCACACCCCGAGGTGTTCGCGGAGATCGAGGCGCAGCGCGACCCGGGCCGCGAACAGCAGGTAGAGGCCTACGTGAAGCACTTGCCCATGCTCAAGGCGCAGAACGAGCTGGCCCTGGTGGCGCATGGGGGCCTCCCCGCCGTTGGCTCAATCGAGGGCATCCGGAGCCGACTGCAGGCGCTGTTGAGGCAACGAGGCGACAAGACGGATGAAGCTGGAACCTAGTTTTCGCGACATCTCCGCCTCCGAACTCGTCTCGTATCTGCTGCGCGCCAGTGGCCAAGCGGAGGGAGATGCCGTCAACCCGGCTCCCATTCTCGGTATCCTAGGTCTCGCCCACCTCTCCGTTGACTTTCGCCGCGACGTTCCCGATGCGATCACGCCGAGCGGCGAACGGCCTCGGGCACTGCTCTCATTCCCGGAGAGGGTCATCGCCACCGACGCGGAGTTGAGCGAAACCCAGGCCCGGTTCAGCACATTCCACGACGTCGGCCACTACGTCTTGCCCGAGCATGTTGAGGCCATTGTCTTATGCACGGACCGGGATCTGAGTCCGTTCGCTCGCGGTGCGAGGGAGCAGCAGGCGAATGCATTCGCGGCGGAATTGATGTTCCATGGTGTCCATTTCGCGTTGGAGGCCAATAGCAGGGACATCAGCGCTCGCACCGTGAAGGAACTCGCAGGCAAGTACCGAGCATCGTATCAGGCGACTGCACGACGGCTGGTGGAGAAGAACATCCGGCCCTGCATGCTCATCACCTTTGCGAGAGTCGCGGATGACCAGCGCATCGATATCTCACTTGCGCCGCGTTGGGTAGTGAAGTATAGCGTTCCGTCACGGACCTTCGCGGTCCGTTTCTTCAGTCGTGTAGAGGGTACCCTCGACGAGGAAGACGCCGCGAAGCTGGCCGTTCCAGGCCGAGACATCGTCGACAGCGTGACGAAAGAGGAGCGGTTCGCACTGGCCGATGGGACTGAGGCGACATTCCGCGCCGAGTACTTCTTCAACCAGTACAGCATCTTTTGCCTGCTACAGCCCGTTGAGGCGAGGGGGTAGCATGCTGCATCCCGTACGCGCACTGGACCACGTCGTCGAGGAGTACCGCGACTACCTACTGACCGAGTTCCGAGCCAAGGACCCCGCACTGAAGCAGGCGCTGGAGAGCCAGCTCGATCGGCCTGGTTTTCTGGCTCAGGAGCCGTTCTTCCAGGCGCACCGGCCGTTCAAGGAAGGAGCCCGTTGGCGGGACCTGCCCATCGATGCCAGGCTAGCTGGCGTCATGGAGCAGCGGAGTGGAAGCGAACGCGCGTACCTGCATCAGTCCGACGCCATCGGGCGTCTCCTCGGTCCCGATGCTGGACCGCTTGTCGTGACAACCGGCACCGGGAGCGGGAAGACCGAATGCTTCCTGCTTCCTGCGATCCAGAACGCCATCGAAGATGTGACGCGGTTCCGGAGGCCGGGCCTCACCGCGATCCTCCTCTATCCCATGAACGCGCTTGCCAACGACCAGCTGGAGCGCATCCAGGAATACCTTGCAAGCTCTGGCTTCGGCGGTGTCGTCACCGTTGCCAAGTACGACCGCGGCACGAGTCAGTCGGAACGCGAGGACCTGCGCAGCAACCCGCCGCACATCCTGCTGACGAACTACATGATGCTCGAGTATCTGCTCGTGCGGCCTGCGGATCGCGAGGGCATATTCGCCAATCACAGATGCCGGTTGGTCGTGCTTGATGAGGTGCATACCTACCGCGGCACGCTGGGCAGCAACATCGCGCTTCTTGTTCGCCGACTGAAGACCCACCTCGCTCGCGCCCGACAGGATTGGGGAGCTCAAGTGGACCAGGATGACCGGGCGCGGCGGTATCCCCAGATGATCCCCATTGGCACTTCGGCCACGATCAAGAGTATGGATGAAGAGGGCCTGACCCGCGAGCAGATCCGCGAGGCGAGAGACACCGCGGTCCAGGAGTTCTTCTCCAAGCTGGCAGGCGTGCCGCGCGATAGCATACGAGTGCTCGGCGAGGAACTCCGCGATATCGCGATCCCCGAGGACGCGGTGTACGCTACCCGCCCCCCAGCCGTTGATGATGTGGATGTGGCTGACCCTGAGGCTGTGAGGCAGGCCCTGTGCGGGCTTGCCGCAGCGGCCCCGGACACGCCGCTGGCCGTCGCCGCCTCGCGCTGTCGTCTGCTCTGGGACCTGAACGCATGGCTCATCCGGCGTCCGCTCTCACTGGGCCAGCTTGCCGACCGCGTTGCTGCGTCCGTGCCTGGTCGCGGCGACTGGCCGCGCGAGCAGGTTGAGAAGGAGGTCCGGTTAACCCTCAATGTGGGGGCGGCACTGCCGGAAACCTGCCCTGCAGCACTGCGACTGCGCGTCCACCGGTTCATCCGTGGTGGCTGGCGATTCCACCGCTGCGTTGACCCGGCGTGTGGCAGGCTGTACCCGATGGGCGAAGAGCGCTGCTCGTGTGGGCACCAGACGGCTCCACTTTACCTCTGCCGCAACTGCGGCGCTGACTACCTGCGGTTCGTCGGTGCGGCCGATGCGTCAGACCTGCGCGCCAGCGCTGCCGCGTCCGAGGGGCACGAGTGGATGCTGTATCAGCCTGACCGCTTCGAGCTTCGGGACGTCGATGATGACTTCGACGAAGACGCAGAGGAGACACGTGCGAGGGCACGTGCCCGAGCTCGTCAGCGCCAGCCCACTCAGATGCGGCGCCGCCCAGTACTACACGGATCTTTCGGCGTGCACACACTGTCGTTCAGCGCGAACGAGAACGACTACCCCATGAAGGCAAGCCTGGCGCCCGCACGCACGCGCTGCTTGTGTTGCGGTCGGTCGGCCGGCAGCAGGAACGTAGTCACCCCGGTCGCCCTGGGCACGTCGGCCGCCGTGAAGGTGCTAAGCGAAGGTCTGATGGAGGCGCTGGACGAGGCCAATCACGGCGACGAGGGGTACGACGGCAAGAGCAGGCTGCTGGTGTTCAGCGACAGTCGCCAGGATGCTGCGCACCAAGCCCGCTTCATCATCTTCGCGAGCCGCTATGACCGGATGCGTCGACGGGTAGCTGCGCTGCTGGCGCGGGAAGGTGAGCTCTCGTTCCAGAGAGTTGTTGAGCTGCTCGGGGACATCGGCATTGGCCAGCGCGACAACCCCCATGTCCCAGAGGATGGTGCGGACTGGGTTACAGACGAGGCTCTCCGTCGCATCAGGACGTGGGAGGAGGCGCCGCTGCTCGACGAACTCGCGGTTGGCGCGGGCTACCGAGCAACACTCCCTAATCTTGGAGTCGTTGCTGTGACGTACCACCAGCTCGATGAGTATGTGCAGGCGAGGGGCGAGGAGTTTGCCGGCCGCCTGGGGATCACCCAGGACGGATTCGCTTTTCTGTGCGGCCGGGTGCTCGACGAGATGAGAGAGCGCGGAGCGCTGGATCGCGAACTGCTTCGCTACCATCCTTCGAACCCGCGCTGTCCCGACTACCTCAAAGCGGCGGACTGGGAGAGGCGTCTCAAGCAGCCGCAGGGATATCCCGCCGGCCAAGACCGGCGCCCGATCGCGGGCCTCGACCTGCATGAGGTGCCATCCGGCATCCGCGTTCATAATGCCTGGCGCAGACACGGGCAAGGCGGGAGGCCGCCAAGCCTGCAGCGGCTGTTCGAGCACCTACTGAACCGCCTGGGAGGTGCACACGGTGACGAGCGCATGCTGGTGGATGTCCTCGACTTCCTGAGGCGCGGCAGCTTCCTGGTGGCGGCTGAGGTCCACGGCGCTCGCGACCGGGCGGTCGTCATGCAGCTCAACTCGGAGACAGTGCGCCTGGCATTGGCCACAGACGCCACGCGCTGCCGCTGTACCGTCTGCGGTGACGTTATGGCTGCCGCTCGCCCCGGACTCCCCTGCCCGCGGTGTCACGGCGAGCTGGCCACCTTCACCGATGCCCAGGTGCGGGAGTCTCGCTACGTCCGCCGGATTCTCAGCGAATCCACAGCGACTCTTGTGGCAGGCGAGCATACGGCGCAGGTTCCCCAGGCGAAGAGGGCTGATCTAGAGGAGTCCTTCAAGGCGGGGCCGAGCGAAGGTAAGGTCAACCTCCTCGCCTGCTCTCCTACACTCGAGATGGGTATCGATGTCGGCGGCCTGGACGCCATAGTGCTGCGCAACATTCCGCCGCGCCCAGACAACTACGCGCAGAGAGGTGGGCGGGCGGGGCGCAGGTCACGAGTTGGCCTTGTCGTCGGCTATGCTCGCAGCACGCCCCATGACCAGTACTTCTACGATAAACCTGGAGAGATGATCGCTGGTGAAGTGCCTATACCCGCCCTCGCCCTCGGCAACAAGGACGTGATCGTCAGGCACCTCAACGCCATCGTGTTCGGTGCTGCAGAGCCCGGCATGGCTGGGAAGATGGTCGAGTATGTGAGCCCAACCGGCACCGTGAATGAGGAGGCATTGGCGGCGCTTCTCCGCGGCATCGAAGACCAGCGGGCGAGGGCAATAGATCTCGCGTTGGCCGCCTGGGAGGGGGACGTGATGGCGGAAGCCGGCATGGACCGTCAGGCGCTGCTGGAGGCCGTCGAGCACCTGCCGACGCGCATCCGAGACGTGATCGACCGGACGGCCCGTCAGGTGATCGAGTTGCGCGCGGCCCTTGAGTTCTACTACCGCAACCTCCAGGACCCGCACGCGGGCAGGCGCGCGGGGGACCTAGTCGCCAGGCTCCTGGGCATCGCGACCCAGCGGCGCGCTCAACGAGAGGAGGCCGACGATCGGTCTGCAGGGTACCCTCTCCGGCGCTTTGCTGAGTTCGGCATTCTCCCGGGCTATGAGTTCCCGAGTGAGCCAGCCACCCTTCGGCTTGTCGGCGATGACAACGAAGAGGACCCGCTGGGCACTGTGCGCAGGTTTGGGATTGGGCAGTTCCAGCCCGGTGCTCAGGTCTACGCCAGGACGCGCCGGTGGCGCGTGGTTGGTCTCGACATGGCTTCTCCCTGGAACCCTCACGGCGACGGCCAGACATGGCGGTACCGCATGTGCCACACCTGCGGCCTGAGGTTCCCCGCCGATGGACCGCGCTGTCCGCGTTGCAGGGACGACCGCCCTGGACCTGATCTGCCAGCAGCCGAGTACGCTGGTTTCCTCGCGATCCGGGACGAGGCCCCCGTACTCGATGAGGAGGAGCGCTACGCCCTTAAGAACCTGGTGGCGATCTGGCCCCAATGGGACGGGGATGTCGTGGGCCGCTGGACGGTCGGGCCAGGGTGGGGGCTGCGCCTCAGCCGAGGAGAGAGAGTCGTCTGGATGAACGAAGGTGTTCCGCCGACGCCTGCTGATCTCCAGACGGGGGCACCGATCCTGCATTCCGATGCCAGGGGCCACTGGATCTGTGATTCATGTGGGCGGACTCTGACGTTTGCTCCCCCTGCCGCCGGGGCGCAGGGGCGTACGCAAGCACGCCGTGCGGGTGCGACCATCGATCCTTATGGGCATGCGCGGTCCTGTCCTCGGGCTGGTTCTCCGCCAAGGCCGGTGGCGATCTTCACGGAGGCGGCTGCGGAGATCCTGCGACTGATCGCAGTCGTACCGGAGTCCGTGCCGGAAGCGGACGTGAAGACGTGGGGCCTGTCCCTGGGCTACGCGCTCCGGCTTGGCATGGTCAGGTACTTCGCCCTGAGCGACGGCGACCTCGACTTCGAGTTCGAGGGCGCGTGGGACGTGAGCGTCGACGGACAGCAGTGCCGCCACGTAGCGCTCGCGTTCGTCGATCCGAACCTTGGCGGGAGCGGCTACCTGCCGCGCATCGCCGAGGCCTTCCATCACGTGGCGAGAACCGCCGCCGAGCACCTGGACCATGAAGGCTGCGAGATCGCCTGCTACCGGTGCCTGAAGGCCTATGGGAACCAACGTCATCATGACTTTCTGAACTGGCCGCGCGTGGTGGGCGATCTCGATGCGCTCGCCGAGGAGCCTGCGCGGTCCCGATCGCTCCAGACCGGTGACATCGACGACCCGCGGCCTTGGCTGGAGGCCTACGCAGCTGGCGTCGGATCACCACTGGAGCTGAGGTTCCTGCGGCTGTTCGAGCAGCACGGGCTTGCGGTCGACAGGCAGGTGCCAGTCGCGCCCACGGACGGTGACGCCCCCATCTCCGTTGCCGATTTCGCCGTGACAGGCCGACGGGTGGCGATCTACATCGACAGCGCGGCGTTCCATGTGGGGATGGCCCTTCGACGCGACCGGTTCATCCGCGACCGTCTCCGACAGGGAACGCCACCGTGGCACGTGGTGGAGTTACGGGCGGCAGACCTGGCCGCGGGGCAAGCGCTGGTCGCGCGGATTGCGGGGCTGGGATAGGGTACCGGGTCAGAAGGCCGTCCAGGCTGTGGCGGGGGCAAAGGGTTCCGCGAGACGGGCTGAAGAGACTGGCGGGCATGGATCATTCCGAACGAGGGCATAGCATATGGCCGACGCTTCCCTAACAGCAGCAGTGGTGACTATTGCCGTATCAGTCGCCGGAGCGATCATTGCCGCTATCGTGACGGCACGAGCAGTCATCAAAGGCGCACGGCAGCAGTCCATCGAGACGGAGGTCATGCGGCTTCGCTACGCAATGCTCTCGCGCAGGCTGAGGCAGTTCGACCAGGCCTGTGCCCGCTTTCTTGCGCTGGCCCAGGAGAAACAGACAGACAGCACCAAGGTCCGTCAGGCCGCCGATGAGGTGACGGCGGCCGCCTCTCTCGTAAGTGGTCGGAACTGGGAGGACCTCCACCAGACGGCAGGGGAGTTCCTCTTTGGACTGGACGACTGGCTGGAGAAGAGAGACGAGGTGAGACAGGGGGCCGCGGACGCGAAGGAACTCCAGCGTACGTGCACCAACTGCCTGCGTTGGCTCCATGACCTCCGCAAGCAGATCGACCGCGTCGTAGAAGAGGCGATTGCCCCAGGAGGAGACTAGTGTTGCTCGATGAAGCTGCTGTTCGGGCACTCCAGTGTAACGGGGAGCCGGCCTTCGTTCCTTGACCAGGAACGAGTGCGCGTGCACTTCTTCCGCGGGAATGGACCCCGCGGTGTCCGAGAACTCGTGTGCGCGGCCTCAACGGGGAAATGCGCTTCGGGAACTCACATGGGCGGCCCGAATGGGGCGGGGACAAGTCTGGCCGCAGGCTGGTAACGAGCCACGCGCCGATCTCAGGGCAGCCCCACCCAGTCAACACCTCGCCAGGCATCCCCGCCCATCCTCGGCACCTCCCAGACCAGGGTCGTCAGCGATAGCCGAGAATACCATGATTGGGGCTGCAGGAGCGTCCTGGGAGCCAGACGAGTTTCTGGACAGCACGGGTACAAATGGGGCGACTATTGACACGCGGGGCATACGGAGGCGCTAGCACAGACCGGGGCCCGGTCAACTCGCGGCCTTCCGCATTTGGTCGACAAGCTCTGGTGAGTAGGACGGCGATACAATCTGGAACAGTACCTGCCTTGGCCCACCTTCCCAATCCGCGCCGCTAGGGAACCTGATCGCGGAAACGCGGTCGGCTAGGCCCTTCACTGCCATCGCGTACTGCCACTCCGCGTCGATGATCTCCTCCCCTTTCGTGTACTCGAGTAGAAGCTTTATGTCGCCCTTCACCAGCGCCGGCTTGTCGAGGGTCCATTCCACGCCGCCGAGGTAGACTGCGTCCAGTTCTTTGGCCATGCCGGTCTTGCCGAACACATGGCGATTCCAATCCTGCGCAACGTCGCAGAGCTTCAACAGTACCAGGAGGGGATTCTCATCAAAGCGGACACTTGACGCGTCGGCCGCGAACAGTTTCGGCGACATGTCGTGGAAGAGAATGGCATCACAGGCAAGCACCCACAGGACGTCAGAATCCCTGCCACCGTGCAACTTCCCTATCTTCTCTTCTAGACTGTGCTGAAGCAACCACAGGGACCATATGCCGTGGTTGAGGACGGCCCAGCTGTTGCCTTTCGCGCCTGGGTCGAGGAGGTATCTAAGCAACCGGTCCGAACGGTCTCGAGCCGGCGTGTCCTTGAAGCAGGCGCTGAGCAGCGTACTGGTCTCGGCGAGAGCGGACTCAAGGATGTCCGCCGAGCTAGCGATGTCGTGTATCCTCGTCCACGAGACGGGACACTGCTGGAAGAGACTCGCCCCGAGATCGACCAGCCTCTTGTGTGCGTAGATCGCAGGCTTCTGAGTTCGCGCGATGGTCTCCAGGTAACGGTTCAGGCTGTACCCAGCGTCGTGCCACATGCTGAGGGCCCACATGGTGGCCCTTAGGTCCTGATAGCCTTCCGGATGGTCCAGGCCCAGGGCCCGCAGCGCCGCCTGGGCCATACTAACGCCCGTCGGTAGGCGTGCGTCCAGGAGTAACTCGCAGAGCAGGCCGACATTTACGGCATGGTCGGCGTGCTCACGATGACGCTTAGCCGTCAGGTAGCTCAGGGCGTCCAGATCGCGTACGCAACTGGTCTTCTGCTTCAGTGCATCCAGCACGTCGCCCGGTAGTGATCTCCAGGACCCAAACGTCTCCTGCACGAGAGCCTGTCCAGTACACCACAGCTCCTCAGGAAGATAGGCCGGGCTGCCCGGGTCAACCGGCTCTTCGACATAGGACCGCAGGACGTCGGTGTCAACGCGCAGATCGTCTGGCGGCCTCGCAGCGCTCAGCCTCCAGAAACGTCGCCTGGATACCCGCGACAGCTCATGAACATGCGCGCCCGGGGCGACGTTGCGCCCCAGCCAGTCCTGTGCGACTGCGACGTGGTCCCAGACGTCGGAACTCGTGATCGTCTGCCTGCATGTGTCACACACCTGAGTGGAAACGCTCGAGAAAGGAGGCAACCCCCAGCCAGGCTCGGAGAAGAAGCAGTCACTGCGCGCACATGCCGGCATGCCCAGGCCGACAGCGAACAGGCCGCGGATGACTAGCGGCCACTGCTCGGCCTCGCCGATCCAGCTGTTCTTGCTGCCCCACCCGACAATGACGGCCTTCCTACCAGAAGTCCTATGCAGCAGGGCTCTTCCTGGGTTGTCAACGTGCATCCTGACTACGAGCACAGCGGGATCAGTCACCCTTCCCCCGCCCTGCTCAGCGGCGGCAAACACCTGCGCAGTGGTGAGGTGTGGCGAGCGCGGGCTCGCCCTGTGGCACGTTACGGCGACGTCGAAGCACTTGCCGCACAGGCGCCGCGCAAGCTCGACCCATGCTTCGTTCTCAGCGCGGCGCTCGACTTCGCCCGAATACTGGCGGATAAGGTGGAGTTCTACCATCTGCGCACGGTCGCCGGCAGGTCGCTGTTGACGTCGTAGACGTGGCAGAGGGTCAGTACTGTGGCCATCTGCGCCTGCCAATGGGTATTCGTTTCGTGCTGTGAATGCTGCCGAAGCCGGAATGGCAGCTCGATTGGGTTGGGTATGGGGTCGGTGATAACATGTCCCGCCATGATGGCTGCCGCTTGCTGCTCGAGAAGACGAGACTCCTCTTCGCTGCACGAGCGCAGACCTCTGACATCCTGCCAGAGCAAGGTCTGTTCAGCGAAGAACCGCAGCGCCGGCAGGTATAACACGGCGAGTCGGTCAATCGAGTTCTGTTCGGCGGCAAGGCACTGTTCCTTCAACGCGTCGGAGATGCGTAGGTCCTTGATCCGGCGGGTCGCTTCGTCCGATGCCTTCTTGGCGATGTCGCCGTACGCGTCGGCACTCGCACCCAGGCCATTCCGAGTGTCTGGCTGGTCGAGCATCTCGGCCGCGCACAAGATCGCAGTCCGAACATGAGGTGCGTCGGGCGAGCGCCAGGCTAACTGCGTCTCGAGCCACGATCCCCAAGCAGCTGCGACGCAGTCATCCAAGTCCTTGAGGAAGAAGTGGTAGTCGAACAGGTGGGCAAATGCCTCTGACATCATCTGCAGCGCAATCCGATCCGGATAGCCACAAAGAGTGGCCCCGCTTCTCACGTCGGCCAATCCGTCAGCCCAGGCCTCTGCTGGCCCAAGACTGGGAATCGTCAGATTAGCAGCCACCCGGTCGAACAAAGCGTGGGCACACTCGTGTCCGAGCCTAACCAGGTTGGGGATCGGCCGGAACAGTGTCCGAAGTGGTATCATCATAATGCCACCTGGAGCATCATACATGCCTGCTTCGGTCGTTGACATCACAAAGCCCGGCCAGCGCCAATTCTCCGCCAACAGGCCTAGTATCGTCCCGGCCAACAGCTCGTGTGCACGGAGCACAGCGTGGGTACCGCACGCGTGGGAATGGAACTGCAGGCCAGGTGCGGCCCCATCCTGCCACAGCCCCCGATCTCGCTCGTAGAGCGCTTGTGTCAGAAGGTTGATGAAGCGACGAAGCTCCAGTAACTCGACTCGGCTGGGGCATGCCCGCTGGAGCTGCTGCTGGATAGAGGGCTCTAATGCCAGCAGGCCGTCAGACAGATCGCTGAAATCCGCGCCTACTTCCGCATCGCCAACGCTGCCGTTCGCTGCTATGATCAGGTCTGTGAGCTCGCGGTGGAGCAGCACAGACATCTCCCGTCGCTGGACTGAGTTCGGCTGTGCTCCACTGGGTCCGCCATCCGTCGCTGGCTCCTCCAGCATGTCAAGAGATCGTTGCAGCGACTCCCGGATCGCTTTGTCATCCAGCCGCACGCTTTCCAGGTCCGGGTACTCATTCCCAGGTAGCAGGAAAGCGCTCGTAGTGGTGAAACGGCCGGTTGTCCGAAGGACACTGCCCCGGAATCTCTGTAACCTCTCGATGAAACTGCTCAGATCTGGGCAGCGTAACAGCGGAGCTCTGAGATCGTCGACGCCGTAGGCTGGCAGAGAATCCGCGGTCGTCAGCGCGTCCTCTCGACCGGGATGCTCGAGATCCAGTGGGAATCCTAATGCCGAGGGGAAGTGTTCTCGCCAGTTTCTCTGCACAGATGTCTCGCGAGCCGGTGCTGCGTCGACAGCCACTGTGGCCAGCACCGGTCCTCCCTCCGGAACCCCCTCCATCCAGGGTTTCTTCCACTCATCCTGTGGTCGCCATGCCAACCAAGTCTTGGTCTTCGACAGGAGGGCCAGGGGTTGCTTCTCCACCGGACCACCAAGTTTGGAGGCGCAAGCCTCAAGTTGCTCCGACAACCTGTCGGCGCGAACGTCCTTTACGACACGCCACAGTTCCGCGACGTCGGCTGCGTTGATCCGTGCTATCTGAGCCACCGCCTCCAGGGCCATGCGGAACTTCCTCGGGAAGATGAAAAGCATGATCTGGTTGCTGCCCAGTGTGAACAGACAGCGAGAGGAGCCTTCACATAGGCGGTTGACATGCTCGACGATGTAGCGGCTGGCTGCCGCAACGCCTTCCCATCCTCCCAGAGCTGCAAACAGGCAGTTCACCCGAACCGCTGATACGACCATAATGGGCTTAGTCCATGCCCAGTGCCAGAACTCTTGCACCGAGCACACACTCTCGAACGCCAGCAATGGGAACCCAGCTCGGTACATGACGCCTTCCAGTTGGGGGCGCATCCGCACAAGGTCCGAGCGGGCTCGGGTTACCACCATCGTATCCCATCCACCCGACACCTCGTAGGCAATGTGGGACTTCTCCTGAGAGAGCAATCCGAGGTACTCGCCAGGCCCGCCTGTGGGCCGTACCGTGTAAAGATCGACCAACAGCGGTTCGCACTCAACCTTGAGAGGAAGGATCGCCACAGTGCCTGGCCTCCGTCGAACCGGATTGGATACGCATACCGACGATGTGGCCGTGCCCGCGAACCGCCGCGAGTCCGCGCCCACAGGAGTTGGGAGAATGCCAGAGGACTCAGGCCGTGTTGGGTGAGCCGAGGGCTACCGAGAGCGCTGCTGCCGGGCGCGTTTGGCCGCGCCAGGGGCGATTTCCGCCCCCGCGTCCTCGACCGAACCGCCCAGATCGGGCATGTCGAAGCCCCCCGACCGTCGCACCGACGGGAACACGCCATCGGGGCACCGCGCGATCACGCGCATCGCCTCATTTGGCCGCTTCGACGCCTCCGAACGTCCACATCGTATGACGGGATGTGACATTCGCGCCTCCGCCTCCGGAGAGGGCCTATCCCCTCGCGGCTGGTTCCCCGCGATACGTCTCTGCTTTCTCCCAGCCGGCATTAGTGTAGCAGGGCCCGATTGGCGAGTCAACGGGGGCTCGTCTGCCGGAAGCGTACCCAATGTCCCTGTTCCATACTCCCGCGCAGACCCAGACCCACACTAACAGACCACATATGTGGAGAAAGCTCCCATGGCGCCTGAGGTGCGTTTCTTGCCCTAGGGATGATCTCCTTCCTACATAGCGCTTGCTATCAGCTATCGCCACCTTCTGTTGGTCACCTTGTCCGCCATGTATGACCGACTCCCGTGGATCAAGCAGCACGACGGGGAAAGGCCTCTCTTCAGGGGCCGCTGCCTCATCCGCGTGTGGTGAGGTCTCGACGGCAGGTCAGCCTCGCTGGCACCGCCTCGGCCACGGCCAGGATGGCTATCTCAGCGTCGGGGCTGAGCCCGGCCCGATGCAGCGGCGGATGGCCTCTTGTCGGAGGCGCACTTCCTGGCAGAGACGGTCCCGCGTGTACTCGATTGCATCCACCGAGACCTCATCCGGCCCCGATCGCTGCGCTAGCGCGTCCAGTTGTGGGCAATGAACCACCACGACCGGCTGTTTCCCCTTCCTGATGGTGCTCCCGCAGGTAGTGCTCCTCTTGTGTCCCATAGAAGTAGTGCGCTGTGCTTACTTCTATGGGACACCCCCCATGAGGTCCGCCGCGGGGGCCTGGTTGGCAACAGCAGGCCAGGCCCAGCAGGACGTGAGGGAGCCGAAGCGCGTTCCGCGCGGGAGGCGAGATCGGAGGTGGCCGTCGGCATTCACCTCGCATCGAACACCTCCGCGGCCGCGCCGGCCGGCGCAGGCGCCGCCGCGTGGTCCTCCAGTTGGGCCTCGGTGACGACCGCCGGGCCTCCACTCACCGACCCACCGCGCGGGGCGATCCATGCCTGCGGGATCAAGAACAGACCCGCGAGTCGCCACCCCGTTCCAGGTACCCACCGCGGTTCGTGTTCGTCACCGGGGAAGCGGGCCACCACGCGCGTGATGAGGCGTCTCACATTCCGGCCGTGGTTGCTGAGATGGCTCCGCGGCCGGCCGTCCGGGTTCGCTCGCACCACTTTCTCGCACCCGGTCGCCTCCGCGATCTCGCGCGTGGTCCACGCGATCGGTTGGCGCAGGTCGTATCCGCGTCTGGTCGCCTGGCGCAGGAGTTCCTCCCAAAACCCCCGCTCGTCGTCGGGCAGATCGAGGGCGCTCAGCGCCTCGAAGGCCCGGCCGTACCAGGGCGAGAGGGCTACGCGACGCTCAAGGTGGCTCGTCATCTTCCAGAGGAACTGGCGAAAGGTGAGCACCCGCCGGTAGCGCTTCCCACCGGCCGCGAGAGAGGTCGCGATGGCGCTGTCAGTGCACCCTGGAGCGAAGCACTGCCCGCGCAGGTGTCCATCCCGGCCACGGAACACGCCGTAGCTCCGGGAATGTCCGGCAGGCGGGTTCTCGTGCCAGGGACAGAAGCCGAGCCACTGGCCATCCCCTGCTGGCTCCAGGGACGGGATGTACCTCTGCCACTCGGTGATGTCGTAGTCGCCATTCCCAGCCCTGATCGCCGGCACGTGGACGCGCGGTGCGCCCCCTGCCCTCCCTGCGGGCGAGCCCCTGTCCCGCGCTCTGCTCTCGCTCTGCCTCCGCATGAGCGCCACTATCCAGGCAGGGGCATCGGCGATGGGGTCCGATGGCCGGCCGAGCCATCGCTTCTGGAAGCTGGGTGGGATGAAGGCAAGTGCGCCCGGCCCAAGGAGTTCCAGCTTCTCTGAGCGCGGGTCGGCGTCTGAGTCCAGATCGGTGATGTAGTGCCTGCCGATGTATGGCAAGGCGTGGCGGTACCAGTGGTGGACCCCCCGAATGCCAGCTACACGCACCGTCTTCGGCAGGCCCTGTTCCTCGGCGTATTCGGCGGCCTCTGGCGAGTCCGGGTCGGCAATCACCAACCACCGCGGGATGATGATGGCTAGCCCGTTCGTCCGCTTTGCCTTGCTGGTGATGGCCTGCTCGATCTCCTCCCAGGGGATGCGCTCGTCATCCAGGACGCGTGAGCGCCAGCCGCCCTTCACCCACTTGATCTGTGGAACGCCTTTCCTGGTGGGGCTGCGGCGAATGGGGATGACGGTGAGACCAGCTTCCCAGCAGAGCCGGGCGTGAGTCAGGAGTTCCTCCAGAGTGGGCGGGTAGGGAAGACAGCCGCCCCTTGCTGACCCTGGCTGCGAACCGGTGGGCCCCAGACGCGGTTCGCCGCTGCTGGGGCCCGCGCCATCCTGGAGGGCCCCAGAGCTCGGCGCCCTGATTGTCTCGTCGCTACCCCACACTGCCCGAACCTTGCCCCCAACGCGCAGGACCCCCGGCCTCGATGCCGAGGGTCCCGCTATGACCCAGCCTGCCTGGTTTATCCGCGAAGAGGGACCCCGGCGATCACCCCGCGGTCCCTCGTCTGGATCAGTGCGATTGTCTCTGGTTACTGTCGTCTGGGCTGGGCAGGCATGCGGCGCTAGGCGCCGCCTACCGCCCGTCGCCGTTCGTCTACGAAGCCGTCAGGGTATGCTTGACGGCGCTGCAGCCTGATCACCCTGGGCGGGAGCCGAAAAGTCAAGGGTGTCAAAATCCCGCCGGGGCTATTTCCAGAAGTAACTTTGCCGGTCAGCTGCCCCAGCGCCTCCAGGCTGCCTCGCACGACCAGTTTCGCTCCCGGACGCTTCCAGCCTGGCCTCGGGTCCTCGTGCACCTCGATGCTGGTCACCAGGCGCGAGAGGATGCGCTTCAGGTCCTCAACGCGTCCCGCCTCCAGCATCTGTCGCAGATCTGACACGATCTTGCGCACGGCGGTTGGGAGCATGTCCACACCGTCTGGCGGTGCGGCGGCCCGCGCCCTGGCAA
>Ga0315282_10009053_pt1 | contig 15923 bp, 13 predicted proteins | sample YL17G07_20_MG_FD_203693 | JGI IMG/M metagenome (GOLD analysis project Ga0315282, IMG submission 203693) | Sediment microbial communities from Yellowstone Lake, YNP, Wyoming, USA - YL17G07_20 | ecosystem: Environmental > Aquatic > Freshwater > Lake > Sediment | place: USA: Wyoming | collected...
CTCGCGTCGGGGCGCGACGTGAACGTCATCGTCCTCGACACGCAGGTGTACTCGAACACCGGGGGGCAGGCCTCGAAGGCGACGCCGCGCGGTGCCGTGGCGAAGTTCGCCGCCGGCGGGAAGCGCATGGCCCGCAAGGACCTCGGCATGATTGCCGCGGCGTACGGGAACGTGTACGTGGCTCAGATCGCGCTCGGCGCAGACAACCAGCAGACGATCAAGGCGATGATCGAAGCCGAGTCGTGGGACGGCCCGTCGCTGCTGATCGCCTACTCGACCTGCATCGAGCACGGGATCGACATGTCGACGTCGATGAGCCATCAGGGCGAGGCCGTGAAGTCCGGCTTCTGGCTCCTCTACCGCTACGACCCGAGGAACGCCGTAGAGGGTGAGCACCCACTTCAGCTCGACAGCAAGGCGCCCACGCTGCAGGTGAAGGAGTTCCAGGCGAAGGAGGCGCGGTTCGCGATGCTCGCCAGGTCGCGGCCGGAGGAGTTCGAGGAGCTCAAGCAGCTCGCCCAGGCCGACGCGGAGGAGCGCTGGCGCTTCTACGAGCAGATGGCCGGCGTCGAGCGCCACGCGCCCGGGCACCTGGAGGAGGAGGACGGGCAGGAGGGTGCGCCCGTCAAGGCGGAGGAGGCAGGAGCATGAGCGCGAACCTCAAGACCCGCTACCTCGGACTCGAGCTGAAGAACCCGCTCGTTCCCTCCGCGTCGACGCTCTCGTCGCGGATCGACAACCTGAAGCGCTTGCAGGACGCCGGCGCCTCGGCCGTGGTGTTCCAGTCGCTGTTCGAGGAGCAGATCCTGCACGAGGAGCTCGAGACGCAGCGCGTGCTCGAGACGGGCACGTACAGCTTCTCCGAGGCGATGACGATCATGCCGGAGATGCAGGACTACAACTCCGGCCCCGACGAGTACCTGCGGCACCTGGAGCTCTCGAAGAAGGAGCTCGAGATCCCAGTGATCGGGTCGCTGAACGGCGTCTCGGAGGGCGGCTGGGTCCGCTACGCGAAGCTGATCCAGGACGCCGGCGCCGATGCTCTCGAGCTGAACATCTACTTCATCGCATCGGACCCCGACCTGACAGCCGACGACGTGGAGACCTTGTACGTCGATCTGGTTGCGTCGGTGCGGAGCGCCGTGTCGATCCCGCTGGCCGTCAAGGTCGGGCCGTTCTTCAGCTCGATGGGCCACATGGCGAGGCGGCTGGTGGGCGCCGGGGCCGACGGTCTGGTGCTGTTCAACCGGTTCTTCCAGCCCGATATCGACCTCGACACGCTTGAGGTCGACCCGACGCTACACCTTTCGACCTCGGAGGATCTGCGCCTGCCGCTGCGCTGGATCGCGGTCCTGCGCGGCCGCATCGACTGCTCGCTCGCGGCGACCTCGGGTGTGCACACGTGGGAGGACGCCGTCAAGATGCTCCTCGCCGGCGCTGACGTGACGATGATGGCCTCGGCGCTGTTCAAGCACGGCCCGGAGCACCTCACCAAGGTCCTCGAGGGGCTCCAGCGGTGGCTCGACGAGCACGAGTACGACTCGGTCGAGCAGATGAAGGGCAGCGTGAGCCAGGTCAATGTCCCCGACCCGGTCGCCTTCGCGCGCTCGAACTACATGCAGATGCTCGTGAACTTCACGAGCCCCTACGACTGGCGGCTGTCTCCGAACGAGCCGAGGGCGTAGCGGTAGCTCGGGGACGCGGCGGCCCACTCGACCCGGGCCGGGTCAGATCCGCAGGTGTGGAGGCCCCTCGTCGCTCGTGTACTCCGGCTGGCCCGCCGCCTGCCGCTCCGTCTCCGGCACCTCCCCTCGGCGCTCCAGGATCGCCTTCCGGTGAGCGATGCGGGTCTCACGGCGCATCTTCGCCTCGCACTGACGTCGATCCTGGGCCGGCGACTCGGCGACCACCGGCGGCACCGGACGGGGACTTCCCTCCTCGTCGAGGGCGACGAACACGACGTACGCGCTGGAGGTATGCGTCCGCTTCCCGCTGACGATGTTCTCCGACTCCACGCGCACTCCGACCTCGAGCGAGGTGTTACCAGCGTCGTTCACCGATGCTTTCACGGTCACGGTGTCGCCGATCCGGACCGGCGCGAGGAACGACATCTCGTCCATCGCGACCGTGACGGCGAGCCCGCCGCAGTGGCGGATGGCGGCGAGACCGGCCGCGGTATCGACGAGCTTCATGATCGTGCCGCCGTGGACGAGACCGGCGATGTTCGCGTCGGCGAGCTCCATCAACTGGATCAGCGTCACCTGCGAGGAAGCGACGGGCTTCGGCGTGAGATCCCACTTGGCCACGAGCGAACTCTAACCTCGCCGTCTCCCCGCTGGGAAGCAGGGCGCGGGTAGCATGGCCGCGATGCGCCCCCTCGTCATACGCGTTCTCGTCGTTCGCCCTCTCGCTGTTCGCCGCGTCCTCGCGCTCGCCGTCGTCGTCCTCGCGCTCGCCGTCTCCGCCTGCGGCGGCGAGGCTCCCGCGCCGAGCCCGACGGCCACGACCTCCTCCACGAGCCCGTCCGCATCGCCGACGTCGAGCCCATCGTCGTCCCCGACCCCCTCACCCACGTCGACCCCGCGGCCAACACCGCCTGCTTGGGCAGAGCCCGTCGTCGAGCCGCTCGCGCCCGACGACATCCCAACAGCCCGGCTCATACCGGCCGGAGCGCAGGCCGGTGACCGTGACACGGTTGGGGGGACCGCAGGCACCCTCGACCAGATCGTCGCGACGTGGTCGGAGGGCTCCGACCCGCTCCGGCAAGCACACGGCCTCGCGATCTGGCAGAGGTTCCCCGGCGCGCCGGCCTGGAGCGTCGTCTACTCGTTCGTCGACAAGGCCGGCGCGGGGGTGCTGGGGGTCCGCGTCGAGCTCGGCGACCTCACCGGCGACGGCCACGAGGACGTGCTCTCCCTCGAGAGTCTCGGAGGCAGCGGCGCGTGCGGCGTCTGGCGTGTGATCGCGACCCAGAAGAGCGTCACCGGCGAGATCTACGGTCAGCAGACCTGCGACACGCAGGTCGAGATCGACGCCGGAACACTCGTAGTGACCGAGTCTGTGTACGCGCCCGGCGACTCGCACTGCTGTCCGAGCAAGTACCGGACGACGACGCTGCGGTGGAACGGCGAGACGTGGGACATCTTGAGCCGTGAGGTGACGCCGGCCTGATGGAGACCTGACCGGCTAGGTCACGACCTGAAGCCGGCTGCCTCGTGGTGACTTCTCGACGTCGATCCTCGCCGGCATGCGGATCGCGAGTTCCTGCACGTGCGTGACGACGCCGACCATGCGCCCGTCGCCCCCCAGCTGCTCGATCGCCTCGACCACGACCTCGAGCGTCTCGGGATCGAGCGTGCCGAACCCTTCGTCGAGGAAGAGGCTGTCGAGCCGCGCCTTCGCGGTGACGGCGAGAGCGGCCACCTGCTCGGACAGCGCGACCGCGAGCGCCAGCGATGCGAGGAAGGTCTCGCCGCCGGACAGCGTCCGAGCGCTCCGCCTCTCCTCACCGTTCCACGTGTCTACGACGAAGAACTCGTCCTCGTCGAACCGCAGCCCGTAGCGTCCGCCGGAGAGGATCGACAGGTGCTCGGACCCGGCGGCGGCCAGGACCTGGAGCGCCTCGACCTGGAGGAACGCGATGATGCGGTCGGCGCGGAGCTCCTTCGCGAGGGCGTCGAACCGGCCCGCGCGTTCGCGTTGCGCCGCAACCTCTTCTGTGAGCCTGCCCGCGTGCGCCAGACGCTCGCGCGCGGTCTCGGTCTCCTTCCGGGCGGTCGCGAGCTCGCCGGTCGCCCGTCTGCGGGCCTCGGCCACCGAGTCCACGAGCTCGCCGAGGGACGCCTCACGTTCGACGAGTCCCTCGACGATCGACGAGGCCTCCTCGAGGAGCGCGTCCCCGCTCTCGGCATGCTGCGTCGCTCGGGCATCCAGAGCGTCGGCGAGCGCCACGAGCGCCCCTGCGAGTTCGTCGGCGACGGCGCCGAGCGCCGCGGCACCCTTCGCACCGGCGACCTTCGACAGCACCAGCACCAGCGCCGGCACCGGTATCGGTATCGGCACGCCGACCGCCCGGGCACGATCGAGGAGACCGGACACGGGCATGGCGCCGAGTCGCCCGCGCTCTTCGGCGACCTCGGCCGCCACTTCGTCCCGACGCCGCTCCGCCCGCGCTGCCTCTTCCTTCGCCTCGGCCGCGGCCTCGGCCGCCCCATGCGCAGCCTCATCCAACTCCTCGAGCCGCGCCAGCCGCTCGCCCAGCGTCGTGACCGGGTCCGGCGGAAGCTTCCCGCCCATCGCGGCCGAGAGCGTGACCTCGAGGGCGGTGAGCTCCTCCCGCCGCTCGGCGAGGTCTGTCTCCAGACGGACGGCAACGCGATCGGCCGCCTCCAGATCACGCTCCGCCGCGCCGCGGGCCGTCTCAGCCCGGGCCAGCGCCACGTTGGTGGCCGCGGCCCGGTCCTCGGCCTTCGCGCGCGCACCTTCGGCTCCCTCCAGGCTCTTCGCGCGTGGCGTCTTCGGGAGCGTCTCGACCCGAGCGCCGCAGACCGGACAAGCGTCGCCGACGCGCACACCCGTTCGCACGGCTGCGATGAGGTCGGCGTGACGGGCCGCCTCCAGGCGTTCGTTCGCCACTTCGAGCGCGAGGAGGGCCGCCTTCGCACGGGCAACCGCCGTCGCGACCCCACGCTTGGCCGCCGCTAGGGCCTTCTCGAGCTTCGGTCGCTCCGCACCCGCCCGCTTGAGCTCGATCTCGGCTTCGGTCACCCCAGCGCGAGCGTCGGACAAACCCTCGGCCTTCGCCTGCAGCGCGCCGAGGTCCTTGGCGCGCCCCCACCGTTTCTCGGCGTCGGCCGTCGCCGTTCCCACCTTCTCCGCCTGTTTCGCCGCCGCGACGGCGATCTTCATCTGTTCCCTCGCGGCGGCCTCGGACTCAGCCAGTCGCCCGGCCAGGCCCTCCAGCGACCGAGCTGAGGCGCCCGCTGCCCCTGCCGCCTGCCGCGCATCGTTCGCGCACGACACGAGCTCTCGGATCTCGCTATCGACCTTCGCCCACCGCTCCGCGAGCTCGCGCACGTCCGCCTCGGCGTTCCCCAGCACGTTCTCGCGGGTTTCGGCCTCCCGGACCGCGGCGTCCGCCCGCGCGACCGTCTCCGACGAGACGCCCGCGTACTCGGTCTCGAGCAGCCGCTGGTTCGTCGCGGCCGCGATCGTGGCATCGCGCTTCAGTTCGCCCGTGCGTCTCGCGAGCCGCTCGAACAGCTCGAGGCCGAGCAGCTCGACCAAGATCCTGCGACGTTCCGGCGCGTCGCCGACCAGGAACTCGGCGAACCTTCCCTGCGGAAGCAGGACCGACCGCGTGAACGCCTCGTAGTCCAGGCCGAGCGCGTGCTCGATCATCTCGTTGGCCTCGCGCACACGGTCGGCGCCCTCGCCGGCCTGCCGCCAGCCGTCTTCGTCCCGGCGCTCGAGCAGGATCCTCGTCGCGCCCCTCGCCGCCGGCGTCGAGCGCGTCACACGGAACCGCTCGTCGCCGACCTCGAACTCGAACGTCACTACCATTCGCGCCTGACCCTGGCTGACGAGTTGGCCGGTCTGCTTGCCGACCCGTTCCACGTACCCGTAGAGGGCGTACGTCATGGCGTCGAGGATCGACGACTTGCCGGATCCGGTCGGTCCCGAGATCGCGAACAGGTCGAGCCCCTCGAAGTCGATCGCCTGCGCGTCGCGGAACGCCGTGAAGCCCTTCAACTCGAGGCGCAGCGGCCGCATCAGGCTTCCTCGGTCTCGAGCGTGAGGACCTCGTCGAACGCACGCATCAGCTCCGCGCGCGGCTCGGCACCGTGTTGCGAGCGGCAGTAGGCAACGAACTGATCACGTGGATGCAGCGATGAGACCGGTGCGCTCGTCGGTCCGGCGTCGGAGCGCTCATACTCGAGGTGGACGTCGAGCGCGTTCGGCAGCGCCTCGCGCACGCGGTCGGCTATGCCGGGCACGGGACCGTCGGTCTTCACGAACACGCGGAGGAAGGCGTCGCCGACGTCGGCCTTCGCGACCACCTCGTCGAGTGTGCCGCGCAGGTCGAGCAGCCGACGTCCGGCCGTGAGGTGCACCTCGCGTACCTTCGCCGGCTTGCCGGGCGAGGCCTCCACGATCGTCACCGACTTCCGCTGGTCGATCTCGCCGAAATCGAGCTGGATCAACGACCCGGCGTAGCGCGCCGGCGCCGGGGAACCCGCGACCGCCTGCGGTCTGTGCACGTGACCGAGTGCGACGTAGGCCGCGTCGCCGGGCAGCCGCGACGGCGGGATCGCGTACACGTCCCCGATCGCGGCCTGGCGCTCGCCGCCACCGAGTAGGGCGCCGTGGGTGAACAGGTGCGCGAGGACCACGTTCACGCGGTCGGGGCGGAAGCCGCCGGCCATCGCGCCGAGCAGCTCACCCATCCCATCGGCGTACGAGAGGTACCAGGCCTCGCTTGCCTCGAACAGCTGGGCCGCGTCTCCGAACCGTCGCTCCGGCACGAACGGGATGCAGGCGACGTCGGCGACCCCGGTCCCGTCGCGCGAGGGAACCTCCACGATCCCACCGGCTTCGGGGGGGACCACCCGCGCCGCGACCTCCACCCCGATCGGCCGAAGGAGCTTGCCGAGCGCCTCCATCCGCAGGGACGAGTCGTGGTTGCCCGGGATGACCACCACGCGGATCCCCCGTTCGTGGAGCCGGATGAACGTCTCGAACACGACCGCGTCGGCCTCGGGCGCCGGCGCTCGGTGCTCGTACACGTCGCCGGCGAGGAGCACTGCGTCCACGCCCTCCCCGACGGCGATCCCCACGACCTCGTCGAGCGCGGCCGCGTGCTCGTCCTTCCGCGACCGCCCCCGGATCGCCCGGCCGACGTGCCAGTCCGAGGTGTGGAGGAAACGCACCGCCGACTCAGTCCCGCTCGAAGCGATCGAACACCGCGTCGCCCTCACCGGTCGCGGTCGCTTCATCGGCGCGCGTCGCCCACGACGGGAACGGGAAGCGGATCTGCAGCGGCACCGGGATGTGCGGCTGCTGGAGGATCATCGATCCCGGTTTCAGGATCGACGCGCGCGAGCGCGTGACCGCCGGCAGGAACCCGTACTCGCTCCGCTGCGCCTCGGCCGTGTCCAGACGCCCGACCACTCGGAATGCACTGTTCGCGATGATCCGCCGCTCGACCTCGCTCGCCGTCTGTTCGGCGCCGACGAGAACCATCCCGAGCGAGCGACCGCGCTCGGCGACGTCGAGCAATACCTCCTTGATCGGGCTCCAACCCTCGCGTGGCGCGTAGCGGTTCAGCTCGTCGAGCACGAGGAACGCGAGCGGCTCACGCCGCCCCAACTGCTCCTTCTGCTCGAACAGCCGCTTGATCACAACGCCGGTCACGAACCTCTTCGCGCGGTCGTGGAGGTTGTGGATGTCGACGACGGTGACCTGGTTCGCCTCCCAGTCGATCCTGTGCCGTTCGGGATGCTCCGCCTGCCGGCCCCAGATCAGATGGCCCATGCGGAACCGCGCGGCGTCCAGGCGCCGGACGAACGCCGCCACGGTCGCGTCGGAGAGCCGCCCGCGCCACGTCGAGTCCTCGTCCTCGAGCTCTTCGATCACGATCCCGCAGAGCCGTTCGAAGTCCTCGACCGGGAACCCGCCGAATGCGACGGTCGCCTCGTTCTCCGGGTCGTCCTCGCACTCGCGGTCGAGGTGCGACTCGACGCGCGCGACGAGGTCGGCGATCTGCGAGCGCTCGTCCTCGGCCTCGGCGAACATGAACCGCAGGAACCTCTCGCGGACGAACTCGCGCACCGTCCAGTAGTAGGCGGTCACGCCCTGCGAGCGCCCCTCGACCTGCGGTATCGCTTCCCCGCCGGATCCGGGCCGCGCCGGCGCCCACAGCCCGACGCTCTCGAACGCACCGGCCGGCAGCCCGAGCCGCTCGTAGCCCTCGCGATCGGCGGCCGTGAGTTTCGCGTTCGGTATGTCGAGCCACATCAGGTCCTCGCCCTTCACGTTGAACACGATCGCCTTCGTGTTCGGCGAGTAGCGCCCGAGCACATCGGAGTGGAACAGCGCGTAGAGCAGGAACAGCGCGTAGCTCGTCTTCGTGGCAACGCCGGACACGCCGCTGATGTTCACGTGCGCTCCGCGCGTCCCGTCGAGGAAGTCGAGGTCGAGGAACACCGGCTCGCCGTCGCGCGTGAGGCCGGCCGGCAGTCGCCGCTCCATCTGGTCGAAGTAGAGGGCCTCATCGCGATCCTTCCCGCGCGCGCGGAACGCCGGCAGACCCGGCATCGGCGGCACGAAGACCTCCGGCTCGAAGCGCGTTGCAACGACCTGCGCGGCGACCGCCGTGTCGACCGGCAGCACGCCTCGGTCGACGAGGAACACGTCGGTGTCGAACTGCACGCCCTCGTGCCGCGCGCGGACGTCCTGCACGATGCCGGCGATCCGCAGCGGCCCGCGGCCCGGAACCTCAGTGTCGACGACGACCGCGTCGTCGAGTTGCAGGTAGGCTCCCTCCGCGACGCCGACCCAGAAGGTGAGTGGCGTCGAATCCTCGGTGCCGAGCACCATCCCGACCTGCTCGCTCGTTCCGTGGTCCTGCCGCTCGCTCGCCTCGTGGTCCACGACGCTCACCCTCCTCGTTCCGTCAGCCAGACCGTGAGCGCCCTGCGGATCAGCCCGCGGTGACCCATCCGGTGCTGGAGCCACGCCTCGAGCGCACCGACCGGCGCGAGGTTCTGCGGGAACCGCGGGTCGCTCGGTCGCCCGGCGAACGCCGGGAGGAGCGCGCTCACCTGGTCGGCGAGCGTCCGCGCCTCATCGATGCCCACACCGGCCCGCACCTCGCAACGCACGAGCCCCGCGTGGTCGTGCCAGGCGGGTCGCGTCGGCACGAGGCGCGTGTACCACGCGTAGCGGAGCAGCGGCTGCCCCTCGTACACGAGCCCGAACAGCGGTGTGCGCTCACCGGGCACCAGCCTCGGGAGGAGGGCGTCCTCCGTCGGGTCCAGGTACGCCCGCACGAACCGCTTCACGACCCCGACGACCGGGCTCTTCGTCGCGTCGAGGAATCCAAGGCGCCCGTCGGTCAACACGAGGCCGTCTCCCTCGGCGGCGGTCCTCGCCGCGAGATGGGCCTCGGCCGCTTGCATCGCCTTCTGGAGCCCGAAGACAGGAACGTCCGGATCGGACCCCGTCTCGGTCGCCGGTTCGAAGGCCAGACGGTCCGACCCGACATCTACCTCGATGCGCTCGGGACGGAGGCCACCGCCGACGACCACCGACCTGGCGACGGCGTGGTCGGCGAAACTCGCCCGACCGTTGCACCTGACGGCGCCGACGGCGAACGAGCCGAACAGCCCGGGCGCGCGGTTCCCGCCGTCGTCGGCGATCAACCGCAGCTCGACGCGGCGTACGCCATCGACGAACCACATCGTCCCGCGCTCGGCCGGGCCGGGCGCGATCGCCCGGGACCAGTCGTCGGTCTCGACCGACGGATCGGCCCGCGCCGGCGTCTCATCGAGACGGACCTCGAACCCCATCCCGTACTCCGGGCTCCAAGGGTCCGCGCGCAGAGCGAGCATGGGCGAAGCTTACCGACCCCGCCCGACAGACATGCCCATCCCCCGACCCTTTGGGCCTCACCGGAGTGGTCATTCGTGACTATCCACCATCGGGGGGACTGCGCCGGAACGAGCGCAGATGCCGATACGAACGGCGAGGAGAGCATCGGACCGAGGGGGTAGCGATGTTGAGGTCCATGATCAAGCGAGAGCGGCGGGCGCTCTGGGGAACCCTCACGTTCCTATCCATCGTCGGCATCGGGGCGTCCCTGTGCTTCGCGCATGCGGCCCGCAGCAGCGCCACGAACGACTCGGCGAGGCTCGCGACGCTCACGGCGCAGACCCAGCTGGCGCCGCTGCTCATCGGCCGGGACCTCGAGGCGCCGATCACCGGACAACGCTACGAACAGCTCTCCGCAGCGATCGGGCGGGACATCACGAGCGCCGGCCCGGTCGAACGGGTCACGATCTGGTCCTCGGTGGCCCGCGACCTCTACAACGCGGATCCCGCGCTGGTCGGAACCCGCTCGTCGTACCTGCAGCAAACGGTCTTCGAGGTCGCGAACGGTGGGGTCCGCAGCGAAGTCACGGGCGGCACGCTCCGCACGTTCGTCCCGCTCTGGCTCCAGCCCGGTGGGACCGTGGTGGTCGCGGAGATGGACCAGGCGTTCGGGCCGATCGCCGCTTCGGCCGATGCCCCCTGGTATCGACTGGCGCTCGGCCTCTCGATCGGGCTCGCGATCGCCCTCTCCATGTGCGTGTTGACCTTCCGCACGAGCGTCCCGAGGACTTCCCGGGAGGCGATCTACGTGCCCTCCCGTCCCTCCGAGCGACGCCGCGACCTCAACCCGCCGGACCTCGCCCCGCCGGACGAGTCCGCGCCGGCGTACACGCAGGCGGGGTTCCGCCAGCTCGAGGAGGCCCGCCGGGTGGCCGAGGCCCGAGCCGCCGCAGCCGAGGAGAACTACCGAGCTCTGCAGGCCGACTTCAAGACGATGCTCGAGAACCTCAAGGCCGTCGAGACCGAGCTCGTGTCGCGCGAGTCCAGCGCCGATCACGCCCGCGAGGAGGCCGAGACGCTCCGGGCCCAGGTGCGGGACTCGGCCAAGCGCATCGGCGCCCTCGAGGGCGATGGCAACGCGATGCGCGAGCGGCTCGAGCTCCGCGAACGCGAGCTCGCGCGCACGCTGGTCGAGCTCCAGAACCTAGAGTCCCGGTTCCACATGAGCAAGCTCTCGGAGGCGCTCCGCGACCTGAACGAGGTCGTCGTCCCAGACGTGGATGGTGGGACAGCAGGTCCACCACCTCGGGTGATCTACACGGTCTCCAGCGAGGACGAGGACGTCCTCCCCGCGGCCGGGAAGGCGAGGTGAGGTATGGACCACGTGACGGACATCGGGGAGATGGTCGACACGGCAGCGGTGGGCTCCGACGGCCTCGCGCGCAAGATCGCCGTCGTAGGGCTCGCCGTGTCGCAGGCGGCCGACGAGCTCCAGCACTCGGCCGAGCGCCTGATCGCTGCCGAGGCAGAGGCTCGCGATTCCGACATGCGGGTACGAGCGGCCGAGGAGCAGCTCGCGCAGGGAGCCTCCAAGAACGCCGAGCTCCTCGACCTCCTGCAGCACGCCCGCGAGCAGCAGACCGAGGCCGACGAGCGTTGTCGGCGCGCCGAGCAGCGCGTGCAGATCTCGCAGGAGCGGGCCCGGTTGATGGAGGAGCAGCTGCACGATCTCGAGGCGCGCGTCGAGGAGGCTGAGAGCCGACCGCAGGTCACGGTGATCGTCGACCAGGAGCGCAACGCCCTCCAGCAGGCCGTTGCCGCCGACGTCCGCCGACCGCTCACGTCGATCCTCGGCCTCACACTCGCGCTGAAGCACCACGACCCGAACTCACCCGAGGGCCGGGAGATGGTGCGGCAGCTCTCGACGAGCGCCCGGAAGCTCGACCGCCTCGTCACGCAGCTCGTGGATCTCGACAAGCTCGTCAGCGGCGAGCTTCGACCGAACTACCGGCGCACGGACGTGGGCGCGGTCCTGCAGCGGTGCGTCGAGGAAACGCCGGATCTCGCGAACCGCGATGTCCGCTTCGAGGCGTCGGACCGCGTCGTCGTCTCGGTCGACCCGCAGCTCGCCGAGCAGATGATCGACACGCTGCTGACGAACGCGGGCCGGCGAACGGTCCCCGGCAACACGGTGTGGGTGCGACTCGGAACCCACCGGGGCGGTGCCGTCATCGCCGTCGACGACACCGGCCCCGAGATCCCCGGGGGCCTCCGGCAGGCTCTCTTCGCGTCCCTTCAGGAACGTCCCGGCACAGAGCCGCAGCGCCCGAGGGGGGCGACGGGGCTTTCCCTACTGTGCAAGCTGGCTGAGATCCAAGGCGGCAGGGCCTGGGTCGAAGAGCGCCCGGGTGGCGGCGCCTCGTTCCGAGTGTTCCTCCCGGGTGCCCCAGGGGCGTCCGAGGCGACGGAACAGGAGGACCGAGGCGTCGTCGCCCCGGCTCCTGGCCGGGAGGACTTGGAGCCGGTCAGGCCCGAGCCCCTTCGCCCCGCGTCGTTCGTGGACTACGAGATCTCCGAGAACGCGGGGGACGGGGCAATCGCGATCTGACGGAGGAGTGGAAGAACATGACCCCGCAGAGCGAGTTCGCGCGCCGGATCGCGATAGCGAACGTCGACGTCGCGATCGCGGCGGAGCAGGTACGACAGGCGATGGAGCGTCTCCAGCGCGCGACGGCCGACCTCGAGCGGCTCGAGCAAGAAGCTGGGACCTTCGGGACCGACGCGGACCCGCGGAGTCTGGGGGTCGAAGAGGCCACGATCCCGGACCCCACGGAAACGTCCGAGACGGAGGAGGCGACGTCGCGTATCTCGACACAGGAGCCACGGGATGCCTCCTCCGAGCACCTCACGATCGTCCACCGTCCGGATCCCGAGCCCGCAGCGGTGGTGGAGGACGCGGACGACGACCTCGACTGGCTCCGGCGGCCGGAGGACGACCCCAGGAACCTGCTCCGAGAGCTCGCGAACCTCGGCTTCTGACGCCGTCGTGGGAAGGCGGTACTTCGAGCCGCTATCGTGCACATGGCAGGCGGATCGAAGGGACCACCGTTGGCGCGCAAGAAGCAGAAACCGGTGTCCGCGGAGGACCGCCGCGCCGTCGGGGCGCTGCTCCGAGACCTCCGGCGCGGCGCCGGCTTCCGGGCGGTGCAGGATGTGACGGAAGATCCCCGCTGTCCGGCCGCCCGCCAGACGATCTACGCATACGAGCGAGGTGGCCTCCTCCCCTCGCTCCTACAGTTCCTCGAGCTGGTCGAGTTCTACGCGCTGAAGGCCGGACCCCGCGAGAAGGCGAAGCCGCGGGCGGAGCTCCGCTCGCAGGCCGTGGCGGCGATCGCGACCGCGCTCACGATGCCCTGCTACCACTTCGCGGGAGCGGTGCGGCTGATGGAGCGGCTGCGCCCGGCTCCGATCCCGAAGCGCGAGGGCCGCCGGAGAGCCGAGTAGCCAGGTGCTCACCGGCGTCGACCACGTCGGCATCGCGGTCGAGCACCTCGAGGACGCGATCGAGCACTACCGGCGGACGTTCGGGCTCGAGCCGGTGCACCGTGAGGTCGTGGAGTCCCAGGGTGTCGAGGAGGTGCTGTTCTCCGTCGGTGAGTCGCACGTTCAGCTCCTCGGCGCCCTCGGGCCGGACACGCCGGTCGGGCGCTTCCTCGCGGAGCGCGGACCCGGTATCCACCACGTCGCGTACCGGGTCGACGATCTCACCGCGGTCCTTGAGCACCTGAGGGCCGAGAGCGTACCGCTGATCGACGAGGAGCCGCGTGCCGGGGCGCGTGTCACATTATCGAGCGTCATCGGGCGGCAGTCGGGACACGGTGGAATCCGGGCCGGTCAACTCCCGGACGGGGTGCCAGTTCCGAGACACTCGAACCAGACGACCATATGCGTGCCAGGCGCGGATCCTGTGGGTGGGGCGTTTACGACGGCCAACCTGAGTTCCTGCCCCTGGGAGAGGGGGACGAGGCACGTCCGGGTACCTCCCCAGTCGTTCCACGGTCCGCCCGCTCGGCGCCACATGGCCCCTGCGACCGAGTATCCGGCGTCGGCGCCCGGCGCACGGAATCCGATGGCTGTGCCGTCGGAGTCAACTGCCGTCGTGGTGCCGACGTAGACGTGCACGGGGTTGTACCCCGCGACCGATGGGGCTGCGTAGTGCGCCCCGATCCAGACGGCGCCACCGCCAATCACCATCCCCAACGCCAGCAGAACGAGCGAACGCTTGCTCATGAGGCTGCCTCCGGATCTCATCGCCGGAGGCATCATCTGCCAAATGATCTGCGGAGAGAAGGGGTGATAGTCGGCCGATGACTTCCCGAGAGATTGGCCGCGCACGCCGGGGCGCATGGGACGCAGATCGCGTTCGTCCACCCGGAAGGGATGGGCGGCGTGCTCGTGGAGCTCGTGGAGGAGGATTAGGTAGCGCGTGATCCGTCGCGCGAGCCGCGGCCCCCGCCTACGGTAGGTCCGTCAGTCCGCGCCTCGGTGCGTTGATCAGCACGGCGACGTTGCCCTCGGGCAGCTTCCCCTCCCCCATGAGCTGGTGGGCGAGGCCGGACTCCGCGTAGTCGTACGTGTGTCCGAGCGTCGTCCGCACCTTGCCCTCGCGCACGAGGTCGTTGAACGCGGCGGCCTGGTCGTCGTTGAACAGATGCGAGCCCTGGTAGCGCTTCTGCATGTACCAGAGGTAGCGGACGTCCACCATCGTGTCGTAGCCGCTGGTTCCGGCGCAGATCACGACCATGCCTCCGCGCTCGCACACGAAGATCGAGGTGGGGGTCGTGTCCTCGCCGGGGTGCTCGAAGACGATGTTCGGGCTCCGCTTCTCGCCGAGCACGTCCCACATGGCCTTCCCGAACGCTTTCGCGCCGTCGAACCACGTCTTCCACTCGGGCGAGTCCCACTTCGGAGGAACACCCCAGTGTGTGAAGTCGTTGCGGTTCACGTGCCCGACCGCGCCGAGCGACTCGGCGTACTCGCCCCTCTCATCGCTCGAGACCACCGCGACGGCTCGGGCGCCGGCGAGCGTGACGAGCTGCACGGCGAGCGACCCGAGGCCGCCCGAGGCACCCCACACGAGGACGACGTCGTCCTCCTTCACCGTGTTCGGCGGCCAGCCGTGCAGCATCCGGTAGGCGGTCGAGCCGGTGAGCGTGGGTGCGGCGGCCTCCTCCCACGTGAGGCGCTCGGCCTTCGGTAGGCACTGATGCGCCTGCACCTTGCAGAACTGCGAGAACGAGCCCCAGCAGGAGTCGTAGCCCCAAACCCGGAAGGAGGGTGCCAGGCCGGGGTCGTTCCCCGCGAGCACCCACGGGTCGCCCGGGTCCCACTGCCCCGCGTGGACGACGACGTGGTCTCCGACCTTCACGTTCGTGACCTCCGAGCCGACCGCGCACACGACGCCGGCGGCGTCTGAGCCGACGATGTGGAAGTCGGTGGGCTCACCCCAGCGCGCCTGTGTCTTCGTGACGTCGACCGGGACCCCGCGCGCCGCCCACACGTTGTTGAAGTTCACGCCGGCTGCCATCACCATCACGAGCGCCTCGTCCGGACCGATCTCGGGGACGTCGATCACCTCGTCCCGGATCGCGTCTTTCGGCTCACCGAAGCGTTCGGGCCGGACGAGCTGCGCGTGCATCCGCTTCGGAACCTCGCCGATCGGAGGGATCTCGCCGATCTCGTAGAGGTCCTTGCCCATGGCTCTCACCCCATCACGAAGACGTCGGAACGTGCACAGGCCCGACGATATGCGAGGGGTGAGGAAACCGACAAACCGCCCGTGCTCAGACGAGAGGGGCCGTGCTCGAGGGGCACTTCGAGGCCCTCGGACACCAGGTGCAGAAGGGCCCCGACCGGAGCTCCGGCGGGCCGCCGGCGTCGACGGCGGCCGCGGCGCGCACGGCCTCGACGACCCGACCTGCGGCGTGCTCGAGCATGCGCTCGTCGACGTCCTCGGCCTGCCACTCGCCAGAGTCGAGGTAGAGCGTCGCCACCCGGTAGGGCGGCACGCCGAACCGGAGCGTGAGCAGGAGCGCGTAGAAGCGCATGTCCTCGGCGTGCTCTGGCCAGGCCCGGCCGGTCTTGAGGTCGATCGCGAGGCGCGTGGCCCGGCAGGACTCGGCCTGCGAGCCCGATCCCAAGACGAGGTCGAGTGAGCCCGAGAGCACGAGAGCACCGCCGGCGAGCTCCGCCTTCACGAACCACTCGGTCGAGGGCGACAGCTCGCGGCGCATCCGTCGGAGCGGCGGCATGGTGGACCGGAACAGCTCTAG
>Ga0315282_10009054_pt1 | contig 15923 bp, 15 predicted proteins | sample YL17G07_20_MG_FD_203693 | JGI IMG/M metagenome (GOLD analysis project Ga0315282, IMG submission 203693) | Sediment microbial communities from Yellowstone Lake, YNP, Wyoming, USA - YL17G07_20 | ecosystem: Environmental > Aquatic > Freshwater > Lake > Sediment | place: USA: Wyoming | collected...
AACAACAACTAATTTTCATTTACATCTCTCCTTTCTCAAATCGTATTTAACGATACTTTCATCTTCTATTCTAGGGCTGGTAGAAAGTTTGACTTTAAAAATGCCTCGGCATATTTTGTCCCTCTTAAGTAGCCCCTTACCTTTGCCAAGCCTTCTATATAATCTACTATCCCTGGGAGTACAGGAAATTGACTAGTTTGCGTTTTCATAGCCTCTAGCTTTTTATCTAGAGTATCAGTTATATCTATTAAAAGAGAAGGATGAGTAAAGAGCTCTAGTACTTCATAATAGTATAGTTCAGGTGTATACCAAGGAGTACCAAAATCAGCCAAAACGTTCTCGCTTGCTTTCCATCGAGCCTCGTCAGTAATTTCCCAAACTGCTCTGTGGTCTCTATGCTTATCTTCTTTCCAGTGTGTAAAGATTACATCAGGTCTATACTTCCTTATAAGTTTTACACATTCCTGATATGTTTCTCTATCATTGGTGATCCCTTGATTAGGTTTATATAGTACTATCCTCTCTTTTATACCTAGAACTTTATTACATGCCTCTGCTTCAGCTAATCTCAAGCTTCTTATTTTGTCTTTAAGTGCAACACTACTATAGCCTGTTTCTCCAATAGCAAATGTTACAACATAGACCTCTTTACCAAGACTGGCTAATTTAGCTATCGTTCCCCCTACTCCTATTATCTCATCATCAGGATGCGCTCCAAAGACTAAAATACGATTCCATCTTTCAATCATACAGTTAAAGCCTCCTTCTTAAGCCTCGTTCATAAGTCTTTTATAAGGATTTCTCTATCTGATAGATACGATATCTCTATCGCTTTTAGGACTACAACTACTTCTAATAATTCCTCATAACTTATAGGCATCTTCGAGGTCTCTATCATCTCTAGGAATTTTTTGAGACCATAAAAATAAGGAGATGGCGTCTGTTTTCCATCCCAGGAGTGCCATCCATTTTTACCAAATGCGGTAATTGTAAATGTATATACCGCATTTCCAAGAAGTATTAGTTCTACTATCCTTTCATCTGGATATAAAAGAGTAGCAAGAACATTATTATGATGATTTGTAGCTCTTATCTTTTCTATGCCAGAGCCGAATATCTCCTGACATAATTCTACGGTATGAACCCCATAGAAAAATAATCCTTGATATTCACTAGTTGTATCTGCTGGTCCACATACTACACCAGTTGTTAATGGCCCTTTTTGTAGAAGCTCTTTTTTAAAATTCACAAAAGGTTCATCATAGCAAAGGGTGGAAAATGAAGTGATGAGAGTATTCTTCTCCTTAGCTAGGTTTATTATCCTTCTTGCGTTTTCTATAGATGTCTCTAGAGGTTTATCTATAAATGCAGGTATGCCAGCCTCAATAAAAGGTTTCGAAAACTTATAATGTAAGGCTCCATCCCTTAGAACTACCATTACTGCATCTATCTTTCCTATCATATCTTCAGGATAATTTACAATTTCAGGGATATTTCCTAATTTTGCTACCTCTTCCGTCCTTTTTCTCTCAAATCCCCATATAGATACTACTTTAGCATCTTCCACCTTTAGCCCCTTTACCCCTTCAGGTAGGTTGGTTAGTTGAGAAAAGGCTATTGCATGAGAATTGTTAGAACCTACAATACCAATTCTTATTATAATTGCCTCCTATATCTTATATTCTTTCTCTACCTTTCTAAATGTCTCTGCAGTATAAAGAATTTCTCTTTCTCCCCATTCCTCATGAAGATACAGGGTAAGGTGGTCATCTAGAGCTCTCTCTGCGTTAGGGCAACAGTTGGTGTAGTCTATCTCTCTTACCCCAGGGGCTGACCATGGATATTGAGAAGTGCCATAGCTCAATCTGTTTTTAATCCAGTATTGATTATATATAGGTACTACATAGTGAGCTCCAATTGGAAGTCCATACTCTGCTAAGACTCCGTCATTGTTAGTTATAACCCATGTCCCTCCATATTCACCAACTTCTTCTACAGGGACTACTACAGCAGGTTCCTCAGAAAGCCTTTTCTTCACTGGTGGCAGTTTTCCTTGTTTAACTAGTTCAGCTAGCATTGGAGCTTCATCGAATTTTGTTATCTTTTTGCCTGTAGCATTTTGATATTCAGATATTGTTGGATATTGACTTGGAGAAACTCTCTCCTGAGAAAAAGAAATTGGAATTATACTTACTATTAAAGTGACGCATAATAATATAACTAAAAAAGACTTTAAAAAATCTCTCATTCTTTTAGCCCTTCTTTTTTAATCTTAATATAAAACTTCTCATCACCCACTCTTCTATATCTTTAGCTTTATTAACTCAATGTTATAATATCATTTAGAATGGTATGTGTCAACATTAATATAAAACAAAGATAAACATTCTATTGATTTTTCTGATAGTAACTATATAATTTAGTTATACAAATTTAATAATTCTTGGGGTGATAGAAAGATGGCTCAATGGATGAGAGAATATTTTGATTTCAGTGTAATGTTAGGTAAACCGACAGTAGTTTTTCTTGATAATTGGTTAGATATTGATAAATTAAAACAGGAGATGGAACAGTTTAATATAAAGAATTCACTCGTATATCACAGTTACAGTAAAGATTACGATGCCTTCTTTGGTAATAGATATCTAATAGAAGAGATAAATGGACAAACTAATCTCTATCCTTGTTGGACTTTACTTCCTTTTGATATCTCCCCCTTAAATAATCCTCAAGATCTATATGAAGATTTCAAAAAATATAATATAAGAAGTGTAAGACTTTTCCCAGAGTATCATAATTTTCTCCTTGAAGGAGAGATATTTAGTATATTAAGAAGCCATCCTAATTTAAGACTTGTATTGGTAGAACTTACCTATCATAACAGTAGAAATTTATTTCCACTCCTTAAAGATTATCCTAATGTGTCTATTGAGCTTTCAGGATATATTCCTTTTCTTGGAATAGAAGGGATATATAAGAGATTTAGGGCAGAAAGGATGTTTTTCGGAAGTGACCTCCCCTTAAAATCTCCAGGAGCAACTATATTTTATATAGATTCTCGTGTAGCTATAAATGATAAAAACTCTCAAAATAGTAGAGTATTTTGCAAGTACTCCTCTTATTTATCTTATTCATACCTGGGGAACATCTATGGCTTATCAACTTGTCCAATTAGCTAAGAATTTCCCAAACGTAAAGTTTATTATGGGACATACTGGGGGAGATGTTTGGTTTGACTGTCTAGAGATAGTTAAACCCTATTCAAACATATACGTAGAACCCTGTTCTAGTTATGCAGATAGAGATAAATTAAGATTGAGTATAGATACAGTAGGTTTAGAGAGGGTCCTCTTTGGTTCTGATTTTACTTTGATAAACCCAGCCTTTGTTATTGGTATGGTAGAGGGAGGTAATCTTACCAAGAAGGAGAAGAATGCCGTATATTTTGAAAACGCAATCAAGCTTTTAAAAGGAGGTAACGATGCCTAAGATAGGTGTTTTAGGTTTATCTATGGGAAGATATCCATTTGAGGAGTTTCTTGAGTATGCAAATGATACTGGTTTTGATGGAGTAGAAGTCTCTACCGCTCCTGGAGTCCATAAAAACAGTATGCCTCTTACTGTAGAGAATGTGGAGAGAATAAAGAAATTACTATCTAGTTTTCCATTAGAGCCATTTACCGTAGCTGGTTATAATGACTTTGTCCAAAAAGATATAGAAGAACTTTCTCATCAGATTGACAAGCTTGAAAGTACTTGTAAACTGGCAAAGATGATCGGGGCAAAGGTTGTCAGGACTTTTGGGGGAGAACCGAAAGAAGGAATAAACAGAGAAGATTCTATAAAGTTAATTATAGAGGGGTTTAGAGAAATTACTAAGAGGGTAGAGAATCTAGGGATAATACTTGGATTAGAAAATCACGGAGATATTACAAATGATGCCAGGGTAGAACTTAGGATATTGGAAGGTGTAGGCTCAGAGTATTTGAGACTTACAGTAGATACATCAAACTACTATTGGTATGGTAATAATTTAGAAGATATAGAAGAGTTCTTTAAGTTAGTTGCACCGTATACTGTTCATACCCATCTAAAGGATGGAAGTGCTAAGAATGGATTTAGAGAAAAATACAATTCCTTGGCACTTGGAGAGGGAGAGGTAAACTTAAGACTTTTTCTAATTGAGCTTAAGAGAAATAGCTATAGCTTTCCCCTCTGCATAGAGTATGAAGGTATAGAAGACCCTAAGATAGGGTTAAAGAAAGGTATTGTTTGGCTTAAGCAAGTCTTAAAAGAGATTGGATGGGAGGGATAATTGTGAGATTGGCAATAAAAGGAGGAAATCCAGTCAGGACCAAACCATTTACTAAATGGCCTATATTTGATGAGAGAGAAGAGAAGGCTTTGATAGAAGTCTTAAGAAGCGGGAACTGGGGAAGGATTACAGGTAAGAAGAATGAAGAGTTTGAAGAGAAGTTTAGTCAGTTTGTTGGTGCTTCTTATGGGATTACTTGTGTTAATGGTACAGCAGCTTTAGAGATTGCATTAAGAGCTGTTGGGGTAGAAAGAGGAGATGAAGTTATTGTGCCTGCCTATACTTTTATTGCTACTGCCAGTTCCTGTATACTAGTAGATGCCACACCTGTATTTGTAGACATAGATCCTAATACCTATAATATAGACCCAGAAAAGGTAGAACAGGCTATAACAACCAGAACCAAGGCTATTATTCCTGTTCATATAGGTGGATGTCCAGCTAATATGGACAAGATTCTTGCTATAGCCAAAAAGTATAATCTTCTTGTGATCGAAGATGCAGCACAGGCTCATGGTGCAGAATGGAGAAATAAAAAAGTAGGTTCTCTTGGAGATATAGGTACTTTTAGTTTTCAATCATCTAAAAATATAAATGCAGGGGAAGGGGGAATAATAGTTACCAATAATAAGAAGTTTGCAGATCTATCTTGGTCATTGATGAATGTGGGAAGACGAAAGGATGGAGGATGGTATGACCATCCTATTCTTGGATGGAACTATAGGATGACAGAGGTCCAGGCAGCAATACTTCTTGTACAGTTAGAAAGAATAGAAGAACATATGAAGTTAAGAGAGGAAAATGCAAGATATCTAACTGAGCAGTTAAAAAAGATAGAGGGGATCATGCCTTTAGTTCCAGATGATGGAGTTACAAGGCATGCGTATCATCTCTATATCTTTAGATACAATAAAGAGGCATTTAAAGGTTTAAAGAGAAATGAATTCCTTAAGGACTTGAATGCGGAAGGAATTCCAGCTAGCCCTGGTTATATACCTTTCTATAAATTCCCGGCTATTACTCAATGGCCTTATAATGAGAGAAAGTATAATGGTTTATACCTTCCTATTACCGAGAAGGCTTGCTATGAAGAAGGCGTTTGGCTTACACAGAATATCCTTTTAGGAACAAAAGAAGAAATGGATGATATAGTAGAGGCTATAAATAAGATAAAAGAGAACGTAGATGAACTGATTTGAAAGCTTTATAAAATTCCTATGGTGCCCCCAAGGGAATTCGAATCCTTGTCTCGGCCTTGAAAGGGCCGTGTCCTAGGCCTCTAGACGATGGGGGCACTGGTGAGCCGCGCAGGGATCGAACCTGTGACGCCCTGATTAAAAGTCAGGTGCTCTACCACTGAGCTAGCGGCCCAACTGTTTTTATTTTAACAGATAAAAGTATTTTTGTAAATAGTGGCTCTATAAACTTTTGCGTGGAACTTACAATAAAGAAAATTAAGACTAGAAGAGGATAAACTTTATAAATTGAGGATGTTTTCTGCTCTATAAGTTTTAAAGTGCCAAAAATGCTGTGTAATAGAACAGTTTATCCAATAAATTACCCACGCAAAAAGTTGAAGAGTTTAAATAGTTTGACTTTTGAAGTTCATAGGAGTATAATCTTTATTGAGAAGATTTATTATTCAATAAGATTCTTCACTGGAGCACCTTTCTAGTTGGTCTTATTCTTGATAAGTCTTTTTGAAATCAGAAGTTTAGTATTTAGGGGGTGGGATTGGAATAAAAATGGTTTTATTTTAGTTTTTTAGTTTTTTGGCAACTAATTTACAAAAAATCTTAGGAGGTGACTTCAGTGAAGAAATTTGTATGGAAATTTGTTTTACTATTAGTTATTTTGATCTTTGGTCTAGCCCCTAATGGAGGATGTCTTGGATTTCTTTCTTCCTGTATCCCGGATGTAAATATTCCTACTGTGCAGATTACAAGTCCTACAGAAGGTTCTACTGTATCTGGAACAGTGAATATACAAGCTACAGCTAGTGATAATGTGGGAGTATCTAGAGTGGTATTCTATATTGATAATGTTGCAGTAGGAGAAGATACATCTAGCCCATATCAATACTCATGGGATACTACTACTTATACTAATGGATCACATACTCTTAAGGCTAAGGCTTATGATTCGGCAGGGAATGTAGGAGAAAGCGTAATAGTCACAGTAAATGTAAATAATACACCTATGGCTGTCCTTATAGATGATGTCCACCAGAATGAGAATAATTTTGACGGAAACACGGTTACCGTTTTCTATGCTACTCTTATGTCTAAACTTCAAAGTATGGGTTACACGGTAAGTCTTGCTTCTATTGCTGGATTTAACCCGTCAATATCTAACTATGGTATTGTCCTTCTTCCAGCTCCATTCTCTTCTTACTCTAATAGTGAGACACAGGCATTAGTAAGTTTTGTAAATGCAGGTGGTAAACTCATTATGCAGGGTGAGTGGTACTCATACGGATATTCAGCTAATACTAACCTAAATAATCTCTCTATTGCCTTGCAGGCAGGTATAACATTCAATATGGATACAGTATATGATGATACAAATAACTATAGCGGAACTAACTATTGGCCACTGATATCTGATTTTGTTTCCCATCCTACTACTACTGGGCTAGAGACTATAGCTCTAATAGCTTCCTGCTCTCTATCAGTTCAAACTCCTGCCATACCTATAGCATATGCATCTTCTTCTGCGTATGCCTCAGTGAGCCTATCTAGAGGGAATGGTATAGGAATTGGGCTAAAAGCGCCAGAGATAAAGACTATAGGTGGAAATATTATTGTAGCTGCAGTGGCAGAAATAGGTGCAGGTAAGGTGATAGCAACAGGAGATGTAAATCTATTCTGCGATGATGTGTATGGTATTTCTGGAGGTACACCTTACATTAATCTCTATAATAATATGACCTTCTTTGAAAATATCATTAACTGGTGAGATGTATAAGGGGCCCAATATATTGGGCCCCTTATATTATTTTATTCTTTCTAACAGATATAGGATATTTGGGAATGGGGTACCGTTTCCGTAGATTCCATAGTAAGACCTTAAGGCAAAAAGGTCTGTCATTCCTGCAAGATAATCTCCTATCTTTTTTATCATTTCTTCTCCATCTTCTTCTATATCTAGGCATTCAGGATGTGTCTCGTAATAATCAAATAGCTTTTGTATTACTTCCTTTGCTCCATTTCCCCATCTTCTCACATTATGGTTTTTATATACTTTTTCGTATAGAAAATCCTTTAACATATCAAGTGCTTTTACTATCTTTTCATCCATATCAAAAAATGGCTTATCAAGAGATGCCTCTATAATATTATTTACCATCGTATTTACCCTTTGAGAGCGATTATTCCCTAATGTATGTATAATCTCTTTCGGTATATCATCCTCAGAGATAATCCCTGCCCTGTTTGCGTCGTCTAGGTCATGATTTAAGTATGCAAGTCTGTCAGAAATTCTTACAATTTGACCTTCAAATGTGCTTACTTCTTGAGGATACCCTAATACATCCTCTAGGTCTTGGCTCCCTTTTGAGTGGAATTCGATTCCTTCAAGGACCTGTAAAGTTAGATTAAGCCCCTTTTTCTCTCCAGATGGGGTAAACCTGGTTTCTATATTTTCTACTACCCTTACACTTTGTTGGGCATGATGAAAGATTATGCCTAATTTTCCCTTGTAAATTTCATCAAGAACTTCTTCTCCTATATGTCCAAAAGGTGTATGACCTAAGTCATGAGCCATAGCTATAGCTTCAACCAAATCTTCATTTAATCTTAACGCCCTTGCTATAGTCCTTCCTATCTGTGCTACCTCAAGTGTATGTGTCATCCTCGTACTAAAATGGTCGCTCTCTGTTGGGAAAAAGACTTGTGTCTTATGCTTTAATCTTCTGAATGCGTTAGAGTGTATAATACGGTCCCTATCTCTTTGAAAGGCAGTCCTTATAGGACAGGGAGTTTCTTCTTCCTTACGAAGAGCATCTTTACTCTTTGTAGCATATGGGGAGAGGAAGATATCCTCAAATTTCTCTGTAATTTCTCTTATTGACACTATCCCTTTATTACTCCTAGAGGTTTCGTCCTAGCTACTCTCTTTGAGATCCCAGAGCCTTCTACTATCTCAGTGACTTTTTCTACATCTTTATATGCTTCTGAAGCCTCTTCAGCAAGCCCTTTTATATTATCCGTCCTTACTATGATACCTTTTTTTGAAAGCTCTTCTATCACTTCTTTCCCTGTTATCGCTCTCTTTGCTCCCGCCCTACTAAGTATTCTTCCAGCTCCATGACAGGTGGAGCCAAAAGTCGTTTCCATTGCTTTTTCTGTCCCTACTAGGATGTATGAAGCCCTTCCCATATCTCCAGGAATAATCACAGGTTGTCCTACATCTTTATAAATATCAGGGATATCAGGATGTCCTTTTGGGAATGCTCTAGTTGCTCCCTTTCTATGAACACAAACCTTTACTTTTTCTCCATCTATAGTATGTGTTTCAATCTTTGCAATGTTGTGAGCTACATCGTAGAGGACCTCTAGACCTAGCTTACTTGCTCCCTTTCTAAATACTACCTCGAAGCTTTCCCTTATCCAATGCGTAATACACTGTCTATTTGCCCACGCATAGTTTGCTGCACAGGACATAGCAGCCAGATAATTTTTCCCCTCTGGGCTTTCTATAGGGGCACAAGCTAACTGTCTATCTGGTAATACGATTCCGTATTTTTTTACTGCTCCAGCCATAACAGAAAGATAATCAGTGCATACCTGATGACCAAACCCTCTAGAACCAGTATGGATAAGTATCGCTATCTGGTCTTCAAATAATCCGAAGACCTTTGCAATCTCAGAGTCGAATATCTTCTGGACCCTTTGAATCTCTATAAAATGGTTTCCTGACCCTAAAGTACCAAGTTGTGGAGCTCCACGTTCTCTTGCCTTGCCACTTACTACACTTGGGTCTGCTCCCTCCATTGCTCCATTTTCTTCTATCTTTTCCAAATCTTCTTCCTTGCCATACCCATTTTTTACAGCCCACCTTGCTCCTTTTATAAGTATTTCGTCAAAGTCTTTTCCTTTTACCTTTAGTTTCCCTTCTGACCCTAGCCCAGAAGGTACATTAACGAAGATTGTATCAAGTAAAGAGGAAAGTTTTGGTTTTACTTCATCAAAAGTAAGATTTGTAATAAGAAGTCTCGTACCACAATTTATGTCGTAGCCGACCCCACCAGGTGATACTACTCCATCTTCAACACGGGTTGCAGCTACTCCACCTATAGGGAATCCATATCCCCAGTGGATATCAGGCATAGCAAATGAATACTTTACAATTCCAGGTAGTGTAGCAACATTTGCTACCTGTTCTGGAGATTGGTCCTGGCATACAATTTCTATCATCTCCTTGTCAGCATATATAATACCTGGGACCCTCATTCCACTTTTATACTCTTTCGGAATCTCATATCTAAAGGAATCAAGTTTTACTAATGGACCTGTCCATTTTTCTGTCATAATCACCACCTTTTTTATTATAACATAAAACTTATGCTATAATAAAATCTAGATAGGAAAAGGAGGTTTTTATGAAATTCTCAAAATTAGCTGATTACTTTGAGAGATTGGAAACTACCACCAAGAGAAATGAGATGGTAACCATTCTAGCTGAACTCTTTAAGTCCCTCTCCCCTGAAGAAATAGGTAAGGTTTCTTATCTCTGTCAGGAGAGGCTTGCTCCTAACTATGAAAAGATAGAATTTGGAATGAGTGAAAAGTTGATTGCAAAGTCTTTGGCTAGGGTTATCTCAAAAAGTGAAGAAGAGACATGGCAACTTTACAAAGATATTGGAGATTTGGGTATCCTTGCTGAGCAGTGTATAACTTATAAGAAGGAGGATCTAGAGATAATAGATGTCTATAATCGACTCCTAGATATAGCTACTACTAGTGGAAAGGGTTCTGTAGAGAAGAAGACAAATGATCTGGCAACACTCCTCTATTTTCTCTCTGGTAAGGAGGCAAGATATATTGTAAGGATAGTGCTTGGCAGGCTAAGATTAGGTATTGGTGACCCGACTATATTAGATGCATTCTCGTATGTCTATTCTGGTGATAAGACATTAAGACCAACTATTGAGAGAGCTTATAACTTGTGTTCTGATTTAGGTTTAGTAGGTTTTACACTCTTTAATAAGGGATTAGAGGAGATTAAAGAATTTAAGGTTCAAGTAGGAAAACCTATAAGGATGGCACTAGCAGAAAGGCTTCCTACTCCAGAAGATATTATTTCTAAGATAGGCAGGTGTTCAGTAGAACCAAAATTTGATGGTTTTCGCTGTCAGATCCATAAAGATGGAGATAAGATAAAGATATTCTCTAGAAATCTAGAAGATAATACTGATATGTTCCCTGATTTGGTTGAGGGTGCAAGAAAACAAATTAACTCTGAAAGAGCAATAATAGAGGGGGAAGCTTTGGCATTTAATGAAGAAGCTCAAGAGTTCTTTCCATTTCAGGTGACTGTACAGCGGAAAAGGAAATATCAGATAGAAACAATGAAAGCTGACCTACCACTTAAACTTTTTGCATTTGACCTGCTCTATGCTGATGGAGAAGATTATACCCCTAGACCTTATATAGAAAGGAGAGAAAAGCTATTGAATATAATTTCTCCTGGTGATGTAATAATGGTTGCGGATTCTATCGTTACAGATAACCATAAAGAGTTGAGGTTATTCTTTGAAAATGCAATAGGAAGTGGTTTAGAGGGTATTGTCGCTAAGAGACTTGATGCCCCTTATCAGGCAGGTGCTAGAAATTTTACCTGGATAAAGATGAAAAGGAGTTATAGAGGAGAGCTTAGTGATACAGTTGATTTGGTAATTATAGGATATTATATGGGAAGAGGCTCTAGGGCAAAATTTGGAATCGGTTCATTATTAGCAGCAGTCTATGATGCTGATTCTGATACATTTAAGACAATAGCCAAGATCGGTTCTGGTCTTACTGAGGAAGAGTGGGTGAAGATGAAGGAATTATTAGAAGAGATAAGACGAGAGAATAGACCAAGTAGAGTTTCTTCCATATTAGAACCTGATGTATGGGTAGAACCAAGATATGTAATGGAGGTACAGGCAGACGAAATTACTAGAAGTCCAGTACATACTGCAGGAAAGGTGAATGAAGAATTTGGATATGCCCTGAGGTTTCCAAGAATAGTAAGATTTATAAGATTTGATAGGACTCCAGAAGATGCAACTACTGTAAAAGAGATATTAGAGATGTATAATCAGCAGAAAAAGGTAGCCATACAGGAGTGAAATGTGGGAAGTAGTTTTTTAAGGAAAGATTTGCAAAATTTTTTTCCTTATTCAGTGGTATATTATCCTGACTTTATAAAGCTTGATGCAAATGAAAATCCTTTTGAATTACCTCGCCAGATAAAGGAAAGAATAAGCCTAGAAGTATATAAGACCCCCTTTCGTATATACCCTGATCCTACTGCACTAGAGTTGAGAAGAGCTATTGGAAGGTATATAAAAATAGGTGAAGAGTCTATAGCTGTAGGGAATGGCTCAGATGAGTTACTTCAGATTATATTTACTACCTTTATTGATGTGGGTGATGTGGTCATTTATCCTGCACTTTCATTTGAAATGTTTAGTATTCTTTCTCAGCTATTTAGGGCAAGACCTGTTGTATTAGACCTTAATGAAAAACTAGAGCTAGATGTAGAAGATGTTATCTATGCTCTAGAGGACTACTCCCCTAAGCTCTTTCTCTTGTGTAGACCTAATAATCCAACAGGGTGGGCTATGGAGAGAGAAGATGTAATAGCTATTTTAGAAGAGGCTAAAAGACTTAATATTCTAGTAGTAGTTGATGAGGCTTATGGAGAGTTTATGAGAGAGAACTTGGTAGAATTATTAGAAAACTATGATAATCTGATTGTCTTACGTACATTCTCTAAGGCGTTCTCCCTTGCAGGGTTGAGGATAGGTTATGTTGTGTCAAATGAGGAAATTATAAAAGATATAATGTCTGTAAAACTCCCTTATAATGTAAATAGTTTTTCTCAAAAAGTAGCAGTTATAACTCTAGAGCATATAGATGTAATCAATTCAAGAATAGAAGAAATCCTCAAGGAGAGAGAAAGAGTATATGTTTCTCTTAAGAATTTACCTGAAGTAAAGGTATTCCCTTCACAAGCTAATTTCCTATTCTTCTATTGTGAAGAAGATTCTTTGATGGAAGAGCTTATCTTGCGACATATAAAGATAAGGGAGTTCTCTGAAAAACATCCTCTTCTAGAAAAAGCATATAGGGTTACCATAGGTAAGAAGGAAGATAATGATAAATTCTTAAAAGCAATGGAGGAGATATTACTTTGATGCCAGATATTGTTGTCTTTGACATAGATGGAGTACTAATAGATACCAGTTTTTCTTTTAGGGTAGCGGTCTCAAAAACTGTCCAATACTATATGACGGAGGTATTAGGGTATGAAGATACTGGGCTTCTTATTCTTCCAGAAGAGGTTCAACTTTTTAAACTTGTAGGTGGCTATAATGATGATTGGATATTGTCTCAATCCGCAATTATGTTTTTCTCCTATAAGGCTCTAGCCTCAGGGTGCAAAGACACATATTCTATAAGACTAGTACCACCGAGCTTAGAAGAGTTTACTAAGAGCATTTCGTATTATGACGATGGAATAAAAAAAGTTAGAGATTATATAGAGAAAAGAGATAGAAGTATTCTTCCCAAGATAGAAGAGCTATTGAAATCTGAATTAATTATTAGTATCTTTCAGGAGATGTATGCAGGAAAAAGATTTCTAAAGAGACTTTATGGAAGAGAACCTAAGATAGGGATAGAAGAGGGCGTATGTGGAAGAGAAGAGATTATTTTAGATAAAAGTTTACTCATTCCAAATATCTATTATGGTATATATACTGGTAGGACAGATAAAGAGGCTGAATTGGCTTTAGAGAGACTTGATATTCAGATCCCTAGAGAGGCTATAATTACTGCTGATTCCGGGATAAAAAAGCCCGACCCATGTGGACTTGATATAATAAGATCGTTTTATGGAAAAGAATCCATTACCTTTATTGGGGACTCTATAGATGATGTCCTATCTGCAAAGAATGCCAATGCAGTTCCTGTTGCAATCTGTAAAGATGACTACTCTAGGGAAATGTTTAAGAGGTATACAGACCTTATTTTCCCTAATGTAAATGAGTATCTAAGGTATCTTTCTTATATCTTGTACCAAACAGTTATAAAGAAGTTATAAATGATATTGACAACTTCTTTATAATATGCTATTGTATTTTGCGTGAAAGTATGATGAGCAAGAATAATGAACCTGTTTATCTGATAAGCGTGACTGCAAGGCTTCTTGGGGTACATCCAAGGACCTTGCGGATATATGAAGAGTGGGGATTGGTAACCCCAAAGAGGATAGGTAACAGGAGGTTTTATTCTGAAGAGGAGTTACAGAAGCTTATGCTTATTACCTGCCTTACTAATAAGGTAAGGATGAGTCTAGCGGGGGTAAGGTTGATATTAAAACTTGAGGAGCGACTGGCTTCTCAGGATTTGGATGAAGTATTTTCAAAGATACTTAAGGAGCTATTAGAAGATTTTTAAAAGGAGGTGTTAGTATGGCTCTGAGGAGATGGAATCCTTTCCGTGAGCTTGAATCTTTGAGAAGGGAGATGGATAGGCTCTTTGATGATGTATTTGAGAGGGGCCCATTTGTTGAACCTGTCTCTGAGGAACAACCTAATAGGGTATGGGCTCCTGCCTGTGACCTCTACGAAACTGACAAAGAAATTGTTATAAAAGTTAATCTACCTGGAGTAAGTAAGAATAACGTAGAAGTCATAGTTACAGAAGATTCAATAACTATCAAAGGACAGGCTAAAGAAGAGACTGAAGTAAGAGAGAAGAATTACTATAGAAAAGAGCTTAACTATGGAGCTTTCCAGAGAGTTATTCCGCTACCTGTAGCTGTAAAGTCTGACGAAGCAAAGGCTACGTTCAAAGATGGAATTCTAGAGATAAGGGCCCCTAAAACTGAAGTCTCTCCAAAAGGGAGAAAGATTAACATAGAGTAAGATGTTTGGGGGCACAACCTGTGCCCCCAAATGAGTTTAACAAGGAGATGATGTGAAATGCTCTGTGAAGTATGTAGGCAAAAACCAGCTACTGTCCAGTATACAAAGATTATAAATGGTAAAAAGACTGTAACTCACTTATGCGATGAATGTGCTAGAGAACAAGGACTATTAAGTAGTAATGGGTCCGTTTTTGATTTTGGACTTCCAAGTTTTCCTGATATCCTTTCTAGATTCTTTTATCAGCCTGAATTTGAACCTGTAGCTGATACTGTTTCTGAAAGTGCTGAAAAAGTCTTGGTAAGTGCAGAAGAAGAGGCAAGAAGATTGGGTAGTGGTGCTATAAATCCAGAACACATATTGTTAGGCATTATCCAAGAGGGAAATGTTGGAGTAAAGCTCCTTTCAGATTTGGGGATAGATATTAATGATTTAAAGAAGGAGATAGAGCAAAAGGCTATACCATCCCCCTTAGAAGGAGAACGTTCTGTATCTCCAGAGGTAAAACAAATCCTTGAATGGGCAAGAGAAGAAGCCAATAGTTTAGGAGACAATTATGTGGGTTCTGAACATATCTTACTTGCCCTATTAAGAGGGAAGGGAAACCTTGCAAGTCAGTTACTCAATAAGAGAGGAGTTACCTATGATAGGGTAAGAGAGGAACTTATGAAGTCTCATAGAATCACAGGAAAGTCATTCAAAAAGAGAAGTAGTACTCCAACTTTAGACCAGTTTAGTAGAGACTTAACTCAACTGGCAAGAGAAGGTAAGCTTGACCCTGTAATAGGTAGAGAAGAAGAGATAGAAAGGGTTATAAGAATACTCTCTAGAAGGACTAAGAATAATCCTGTCCTTATAGGTGAACCTGGAGTAGGGAAGACCGCTATTGTAGAAGGATTAGCTCAGAGAATAGTAAAAAGTGAGGTTCCAGAGTCTCTAAAGAATAAGAGAGTAATGGCCTTAGACCTACCTGGTATAGTTGCAGGTACAAAATACAGAGGAGAATTTGAAGAAAGACTTAAACGTGTTCTAGAAGAGATTTCAAACAGTAGTGGTGAAATCATCCTATTCTTAGATGAACTCCATACTGTCGTTGGAGCTGGGGCAGCTGAAGGTGCTATAGATGCCTCTAATATATTGAAACCTGCATTGGCTAGGGGAGAATTGCAATGCATAGGTGCAACTACCATAGACGAGTATAGAAAGCATATAGAAAAAGATGCTGCTTTAGAACGTAGATTCCAACCTGTGCTGGTAAGAGAAGCTACTGTAGAAGAGACTATAGATATCTTAAAAGGTCTAAGAGATAGATACGAGGCTTATCACAGAGTAAAGATATCTGATGAGGCTATATATAATGCTGTTATCCTTTCTGAGAGGTATATTACAGATAGATATTTGCCTGATAAGGCTATAGACTTAATAGATGAGGCTTGTGCTGATGTAAGACTTAGGACTGTATCTCCA